>Ga0115011_10000005_pt1 | contig 307718 bp, 294 predicted proteins | sample TroAtlMetagenome_2_FD_88705 | JGI IMG/M metagenome (GOLD analysis project Ga0115011, IMG submission 88705) | Marine eukaryotic phytoplankton communities from Atlantic Ocean - Tropical Atlantic ANT8 Metagenome | ecosystem: Environmental > Aquatic > Marine > Oceanic | place: Tropical Atlantic... | reverse complement strand
TTTCGATAATTTCAGCGGCGCGGGCTTCATGGTCTGAGTTGGTGTAGCTGTGTAGAAATCCGATAGCGATGCTCTCCACATCACGTGCTTTCAGCTGCTCTACCGCTCTCGCTACAGCCTCCCCGTCGAGGTCCTTCAGAATTGACCCGTTGGACGCCAAACGTTCAGGAATTCCGATTCGGAGGTCTCGGGGCACAAGAGGTTCGGGTCGAACCATCGCGAGGTCGTATTGCTCAAATCTGTTTTCATGGGCGATTTCAACCGAGTCGCGCATGCCAGCGGTTGTCAGCAACGCGGTTCGAGCGCCCGTTCTCTCAATAAGCGCATTTGTTGCCAACGTTGTGCCGTGCACGAATACGTCGACATCTTGGGGCGATAAGGCGGCGCCGCGCAGAACCCGCTCTATGCCGTCAATGACAGCGACCGCAGGTTCTAGGGGTGTAGTTAGGACCTTTGCCGTGTGAAGTTCGCCATGTGCTTCGAGGGCTATGTCAGTGAATGTTCCGCCAATGTCAGCAGCAAGCCTTATAGAAGTCATGTGGAGAGCCTAGAACAGAGTTGTGAAGTTACATTTCGAGAGCATCGAGGTGTCTGGAGATAACGAGCTTTTGGATTTCGGAGGTTCCCTCGTAAATCTGGTACACCCGAACGTCTCGATAAATTTTCTCGACGAGATGATCTTCTAAAAAGCCGGCGCCTCCATGTATCTGGATGGCCTTAGAAGCGACCCATTCGGCGACTTCGGATGCGAACAACTTGGCCATTGAGGCAGCGGCCGCAGAATCCAGTCCTGTGTCTTGGAGGGTTGCTGCATGAAGGTACATCTGTCTTGCTACCTCGACTTTGGTGGCCATTTCTGCAAGCAGAAACGCAATTGTTTGATGTTCAATGATTGGCTTACCAAAAGTGTCTCGAATCTCGGCGTATTCCTTGGCTAAGCGGAGGGCCTGGCGGGCTCCACCGACCGCTTGGGCCGCAACTGCGATTCGCCCGATAGACAAACCGCTTAACGCTATAGCAAGGCCACGACCTTCATCCCCGAGAAGGTCAGACTGAGGTACGCGCATCGCGTCAAAGCGGACCTGGCAGAGGTCATTAGTTCGATGCCCTAGCTTTGCCTCTCGGCCTATTACTTGGTACCCCGGATTATCTGTTGGGGTGATAAAGACGCTTATTCCGGCCTTGCCGGCTTCTGGGTCAGTTACCGCTACGATCATCGCAATATCGGATGACTCTCCACCGGTAATGAACGCCTTATGTCCGTCAAGGATGAACTCATCGCCATCTCGCACTGCTTTGGTGGTAATTGCTGACGCATCCGATCCGGTGTGAGGTTCAGTGAGATGGAAGGACCCCAGCCATTCACCCGAACACAGCTTCGGGAGAATCATGTCCTTTTGTTGCTTTGATCCGTAGGCGTCAACCCCGGCGGCTACCGGCGAGTTGCTGCCCGACATCATGTTACTGATGCCTCCATCCACGGCCGATATCTCCTCCATGGCAACTGCGTAAGACAGGAAATCTAACCCGGATCCGCCATGCGCGGGGTCTACAGTCATCCCCATGAGACCGATCGCTCCCATCTCCTTGTAGAGCGTTTTTGGGGGGCCTCCATTCTGTTCCCACTCGCGCACATTCGGGGCGATCCGGCTCCTCGCAAAATCGCGCGCAGCGAGCTGAATGGACTTTTGATCCTGAGTTAAAATCACGAACAGACGTTAGATCGCTGATAGCAACCCATGTCGTCGTTCTATAGGGTTTCAGTATGACTTCTGGAGATCAGCGCCCTAAACCGCCTTCAGACCTTGATGGTAGTGGTTTGCGGATAGGTGTTGTCCGCGCTGAGTGGAATTCCGCAATCGTGGATCGATTGACCGAAGGCAGTGCCAGGGGGTTGGTTGAGATGAACGCCGACCTCGTTGGGCCGGTGTCAGTGCCGGGCTGTTTTGAACTGCCATTAGCGTGCCGGGTGTTGGCCCTTTCTGGAAATGTCGATGCGGTCATTGCTACCGGCGTCGTCATCAGGGGAGAGACCACCCACTATGAACTCGTTTCAAACGCGGCAGCATCGGGTATTCAGGCGGTGCAACTTGAAACAGGGATGCCAATAGCATTCGGGCTTTTGACAGTTGAGTCAGTCGAACAGGCGCTTGAGCGTTCGCAGGGCGAGGGTGGCCATAATGTCGGTGAGGAAGCCGCTGTGGTTGCAGTCCAAATGGCCCGCCTCGTCGGAAAGCATAAATAAGGTCGGATCGCTGTTCTTAATTTTCTTAAATGGAGCGGCCACGGAAGTGCCTATCGTTGTCCTGCTACGATTTCTTTAGAACTTTCTGTAGTCGGCCGTTCCAAGGGGGAATTTATGCGGTATTACTCATGTGACTCGCACGTGGTCGAAGCAGCCGAAATCTATGATGGGCTGACTGACCGATTTGGTGACCGGGCTCCCTTTATCGAGAAGGATTACCAAGGGAAACCAGGGACCTGGCTTGTTCTGCCGGGTGGCATGCAAACCTTGCCTGTGGGGCGTCTCGGCATAGCAGGAGCTCGGTTGGACGATCCAGCTACGCATGAACGAATCGCAATGGGCTACGACGGTTTTAATCCCGGGGTAATGGATCCAACTGCCCGCCTAGAAGAGCAACTAACAGATGGGATCGTCGGTGAGGTGATGTACCCAAGTCTCAGCATGTTTACGTTCGCAATCCCAGACGCGGAAGTGCGTGATGCTGCATTTCAACAGCACAACGATTGGGTCTTGGACTATTGCTCAGTCGATCGCAATCGTCTGATTGGTGTCGGATGCCTTCCGCTGCCTGACGTTGAGCGGTCAATTGCCGAAATCGATCGGTCGGCAGGGCGGGGTGTAAAGGGCTTTGCTATTCCAACTCACGTCGACCCGGCACAGCCATACAGCGACCCAGCTTTCGATCCATTTTGGGCCAGGGCCCAGGAATACGGTGTCCCACTCACCATGCACATCTTTACGGGACAGAGCCTTGATGGTGGCTTGCCGGCTCACTGGGGTACGCCAGGTGGAAACCTTAAGGGGTACACGCTTGCTCACACCACAGCCGTGAACACGATGATCGATTTAATTTGTGGCGGAGTTGTTGAACGATTCCCCGAGTTGAAGTTCGTCATCAGCGAATATGAGACGGGTTGGGTTGCTCATACGCTCCAACGACTTGATCACGCGGCGTACCGGACGCCATGGGAGCTGGCAGAGGGCTTAACCATGAAACCGTCCGAATACTTTGATCGGAACTTTTGGGTGACCTTCGAAGATGACAAAGAAGGCATAGCTACACGCCACGCCATAGGTGTCAACAACTTGCTCTGGGGCAACGATTACCCTCACCATGATTCGATCTGGCCCAATTCGCGCCCAATTCTCGATGACATCTTGGTTGGAGTGCCTTCTGACGAGCGAGAAGCAATGGTGTGGGGCAATGTCATGGATCTATACGAGATAGATCCCGACGCACTCCCATCTGCTGCTTAACCTCATTCAGCAAAGTGGCTTAAGGCGGCTTGCGCTACGCGACGGCCATCTTCCATGGGCCCAAAATGAGTCAACCCATCCATAGACAACAGTTGGCCGTTGCCTAAGTGGGAAGAAATAGGCGCAGCCATCGCTGGCGGTAGCTCATTTCCCCCTGCTACCGCCTGTCCGCGAGCTACAACGACAGGTATAGCGACCGATGAGAGAGAGAGAAAGTCTGTTGGAGTTCCGGAGCTGAAGATCTGGGCCTCGGTCTCACCTGAACAACTTAAAGTCACTCCACTCTCACTTGCTTGAGTTCCCAACTCTGCATATGAGCGAACGGCTTCTTCTTCGCAATCTGAGTATGGAGGTTTACTCATAAGCCGTTCAACGAACTCATCTACAGAAGCGAACTGAGATCTGCGTCGCCTGGCTGCCAATACCAGCGGATGGTCGCCATCCGGCCTCGTGTGCCCCTCTGGAACCATTACAGGCTCGAAAAGCCAGAGCTTCCTAAATGTTCCCGGGTTCTCGAGTTCAGTCCGAAGAAGTGTTGCTCCTCCGAGAGAATGCCCAAGGGCATCGATACCTTCATCAGCAATTACCCCCACTGCCTGCAAGACCTCAGCAACGAGGAGCGAGCGATCCACATCCAACGGCGGGTTGAGCACAGTGGATGCCCCGTGTCCTCGGAAATCCAACCCAAAGCATCGGCGGTGTGGTTGAAGGTAGGGGATAGCAGTCGCCCACATCCCAGCATTAAGACCATTGCCGTGTGTCAACAGGAGTGGGGGCCCATCACCGCCCAGATCATGAAGTACACAATGCTCGCCATCAGTGCCATTAAGGATCAACATCACCATCGAGAATAGCTACGTGTAACAATGATGCACATGGCCAAATTTGAATCAGGTGATCTTGAGCTTCACTACGACGAATACGGAACCGGCTTCCCGGTTCTCCTTATCGCGCCGGGCGGAATGAAATCGGAGGCGTCATTTTGGGAGTCCACACCCTGGAACCCAATCGAACAACTCAGTGACAAGTTTCGGGTCATCGCCATGGACCAACGGAATGCAGGCAGGTCGACAGGGCCTATCACTGAATCTGACAGTTGGAATACATATACCCAAGATCAGTTGGATCTTCTCGACCACTTAGAGATCGATCAATTCCACGCAGTAGGCATGTGCATAGGCGGACCCTATGTCATGGGCCTAATCGAAGCAGCTCCTGATCGAGTCTCCTCAGGTGTCCTTTTCCAAACGATCGGCTTAAGTGGCAATCGAGGAGCTTTCTTTGACATGTACGACGCCTGGGCCTCAGAATTACGGCCGCTACGTCCCGAAGTATCTGCAGATACATGGCAGCAATTCAGGTCCAACATGTATGGCAGTGATGAAATACTGTTCAACGTTGGTGAGAGCTTTCTGAAGACAGTCGCAACACCACTGCTCCTGCTTAAGGGAAACGATCTCTACCACCCCGCAGAATCCTCCCTGGCGGTGCACGATCTTTGCCAAAACAGCACTTTGATCTCCGATTGGCAGACCGGAGACGGATTACAGGTCGCGGCGCGCGAATTTGAAACGTTCTTAGAAAGACATACACCGTGAAGAAAACCTTTGACATAGGAGCAATTAATGGCTGACCTAACGGGCAAGATCGCAGTTGTTACGGGGGCGAGTCGAGGAATCGGCGAGTCTTCTGCAAAGACACTTGATGCACTTGGCGCTCAAGTAATTCTGAGCGGGCGAACTCTCTCAGATCTGGACCGGGTAGCGGCAGAACTATCGAATTCACCAATCGTTGTTCCAGCTGACCTCGCTGAACCTAGGTCAGGAACCGAGCTCGCCGAAACGATCCTTGAACACGTCAACGGCGTCGACATATTGGTAAACAACGCAGGTATCCCCATGCGTCGAATGCCGGAGAAACTGACCGAAGAGGAAATCGACCTCGTCTTTGCAATCAACGTTCGGTCACTTTTGACCTTGTCGATAGCCCTAGCTCCGTCAATGAAGGAGCGTGGTGGAGGTTCAATTATCAATATCAGCTCCGTTGCAGGCATCCGAGGGCCGGGAGCCAGAGTTGCCTATGCAGGAACCAAAGGGGCAGTTGACGCGATGACCAGAGCTCTTGCATCGGACTGGGGCCCCGACGGGATCAGAGTCAACTCAATCGCACCAGGCCTCATAGCGACCGCAATTTGGGAAGAAAGTCGAAATACCGTTCCCGGGTTAATCGAGGAAATGGAAGGACAAATTGCGCTTAAAAGATGGGGATTTGGCGATGACATAGCCGATGTCGTCGCGTTCTTTGCCACCGATAGCTCCCGATATGTAACCGGTGAGACCCTGGTCGTTGATGGAGGCCTAGCTCGTGTCACTGCATCAGCGCAACCGCAAGTCTTGCCGGAATTACTTGAATGACCCGCCGACTACGTTTCGGTCTGTTCGACCAGATGGAGAACGACGGAGATACTCCACTAGCAGATCAGTACAGCCAACACCTCCAGTTGGCGCGTGGGGCTGACCAAGCGGGCTTTACACATTGGTTTAAGTCTGAGCATCATCATGTTCCCTTAGATATTGCCCCAAGTATCAACGTCCTCCTAAGCGCAGTCATCCGCGAAACATCCACGATCCGAGTCTCGTCTCTGGTGCACCTTCTGCCCTTCTATGACCCGATGCGACTGTATGAAGAGTTGTGCATGCTTGATCACCTCGGGCATGGCCGCCTCGACGTCGGCTTCGGCAAGGGAATTAGCCCGCCGGAACAGTTGCTATGGGGTATTCCTCGCGATGAAGCGACGGAGCGTACGGAAGAGACTCTGGACTATGTCCTATCGGCCATGAACCTGGTCTCTAAAGAAGGTCTCGGTGTCTTGTTCAACTACGAGGGCCAATTCTCATCAGCGAAGGAACGACCACTAGAAATAGCGCCTTACCAAAGCCCCCACCCGCCGTTGTGGAGACCAGGCACCCTATCGACAGCGGCGAAACTGGGTGTAAGCACAATAATTCCCGGGCCGATGAAACTAATCCCAGGACGCGTCGCTGCCTACCGCGAGCAGCAAAACGGAGATGGAGCTGGAGGACACCCACCAATTCTTTCGACACTACGAAGAGTAGTTGTCGCTTCAACCCAACGGCAGGCGACCGAGATCGCCACCAGGGCCTGGAAACACTTTGATGCAAATCTCACGAAGCTATTTCGTCAGTACGACATGTGGCCGCCCACAATGGTCCCGAGTTTCCTGGGGGACGTCGACAAAGCCTTTGAGACTGAGTCCCTCATTGCAGGTACACCTACACAGGTATCCGAATACTTCGATCAATTCGAAGAAGAATCAGGTTTAGAACACGTGACGATCTGTCCAGCCTTCGGCAATGTGAGCGGCGTCGAAGCCCGGGCCACGCTAGATCTCTTCTGTGAAGCAGTCTTGACTAGCTGACGGCCAAGGTCCGAGATCCTTAAGAGCTGAGACAGTTCGTAGGCGACAACCGATACAGGCGGAAGGTGAACGGTGTGCCCCCGACTAGACGCTGGTGTGATCTGGTCTTGTGCAGTGCGGTGTTGCGGAATTTGCTCAGAAAACCGCTGAAGGCGGGGCCAAAGCCCCGCCTTCAAGACGATTTACTTACGCACCCCGAAGGGAGCGTCTAAGCGTTGGCTTTAGCCAGCTGCGCGAGCGGCATCAAGCCAGCCGTCGACAGTTGCGCGGTTGCCAGCAATCCAGTCAGCTGCAAGATCCTTGGGATCTGCACCTTCACCCTGGGCAACGTTTGCTACAGAAACATCCATTACTGAAAGCTTAATGTCAGTAAGAAGTTGCTTGGCTGCAGGATTAGCGTCCATGAAGTCATTGTTCGCCGCTGCCTTAATGTCGGCGGCTGCCCAACCAATTGGGCAGAGGCCGTCAGCTGAACGGGCTGGACACATGTCTTCACCGATCGCAGCAGTTCCTGGGCGCTGGTCCCATGCTTCTCCGCCGTCTTGACCCATTGGGTTAGAGTCATCAAGGATGTACTCCATGCCGATCCAATAAGCGTTGTCGCCTGGACGGATCTGCGTGATGTAGGCAGAAGGTGTCCATGTGTAAGCAACTACTGGGAGGCCTTCGTTAACCATGTCGACAGCTTGTGCCCACATGGCGTCGTATCCGGCTTTCACCTGAACGAGGTTCTTGTAACCGCCACCTGCTAGCTGTGAGTTGATGATGTTGTCACAGGTCCAGTCTTCGGGGCAACCCATGATGTCGACCATTCCGTTGCCGGGATTGGCATCGGTAGCGTCGTACGCAGCAATCGCGTCAGCGTTGTTGTCGAGGTCCTCAAGGGTCCAAACCTCATATTCTTCAGCGAAGCCCTTTGTGATCAGCATGCCTTGAAGGCCGCCGGCAACCATTTCCTCGCCGACAACTGTTACGTGGTCCCCGACGAGTGAACCGTCAGTCATTTCGCCGTTTAGCCAGCTTTGGTGCCCTGGCATCCAGGAGTTGGCCCAGAAGTCCATGTCGCCTGAAGCCATCGCCATAAATGCTTGTTGCGGGCCTAGCTCCATGTCGGCAGATTCCGACACAGTGAAGCCAAGCTCCCTAAGCAGAGCGGTATAGATCTCAGCCTGTACGTAGCCGGTACTCCAGTTAGCGCGACCAGAGGTAACACTGACTCCCTCTCCGGGGGTCATGTTTATTGCGGCCTCAGTGGTTGCAGGCGCTGCAGCCTCTGAAGAACTGCCGGAACTTGAATCGTCATCGCTGCCGCAAGCAGCCAGGATCAGAAGCGCAGCTGCTGCTACCGCTAGCACGCGCGTGAGTGATTTCTTGTTCATAAATGGGGCCCTCCCTAGAGTCCCTGTTGACGCGCGCCTTGGTTAGTGCCCAGGCACGCCACGAACGAGGTTAGTCGGTCTTGGCTCCGTAGTGGCACTTTCGGGCCTCTAGGACGCCTTTTGTAGCAGATTCGTTATGTGAAAGGTCCCACGATTCCTAGTTGTAGACCTGCTTACGGTCGAATTCCGAGAGGGTCCCTCGAGCACTCGCAGCTGTCGTAACACCGGCAAAGAGCAAGAAGACGGCACCGACACCGGAAACAAGGTTTGTTTCAGCAACTCTTGAGATGCTAGCGATCCATGCAACGCTGAGCAGCAGTAAGCCGAGACCTAAACCGCAGACGATGGAGCACCATTTGTACAGAAACAACTCGTCTTGTGACAAGAAGCCTGAAGCAGGGATAGCCACCGCCAGAGCAAGAAGACCAAGGAATAGGGCAACCCACCCGAGGCCAGCTCCCTCGTCAGAGTAACCGTCGTAGATGATGTCACCCGTTCGTTGGGCATAGGCAATCAAAGCGGTGTATTCAGCTGCCAAGGACCCCACTTTGGCAAGGTCACCGGCATCCTCAGCGATTTTGCTCTGATCTTCGATGGCATCCAACTGCGACTGCAACTCAGGTCCGATCACTGAATCGGCCCGAGTGTCGAAAGTCCACCCGGAGTACCCGGCGATCACGATAAGAAGCAAAGCAAATGAGGCCCCGAACATGCGACCCCAGTTCACACCTGACGCCAGCGGCCGCCTGGCTCCCATTGGTGCATTCCATACCCATACCACCGTTGACGCAGCCATTAACAGGCATCCCACCAGTGTTATATATACGCCCGATGACCGTTGGAAACCGGATGCCGTATCGGGGGCGTTAGCTAGTAGAGCGCATAATGCCGTTACGGCTGCTGCCAGACTAAATACTGTGGCCCCGTCTGGCCCGAGCCAACGATTTCGTTGACCAGCAAAAAGCGCTGTCGAGTACAACGAGGCGCCTACTGCGACGACGCATAAAACGATGATGATTCCGAACCATGAGCCACCCGACGCAGAGAGACCGTTGAAGCTTTGACTGCCGAGGTCGTTGTCTACGAAACGCCCATAGGCAGAAATGTGGCCACTCCCGCTGTTCCAAGGAAGGAGGGTCCCAAGGAACGCGATGAGTGTTCCTAGGCCGGCAGCGGCCATCGCCAGGCGCTCGCGACTTCCAAGCGGCTCGAACTTAGCTTCGTCTGGCTCGTCAGCGACAGCTGGCTTGGCCATCGAACCTTCTGTGCTGTCAGGCAACAGAGCCTCTGGAGTCCGAGTGTTCTTCCATGCAGTAGCCATTCTGCTGAAGAGTCCGGCCCTGTCTGATTCATCGGGTTGAGTTAGACGATCTAACACAACAGCCACAATGAAGAAAGCGAGCCCACCCGACCCTGCAAGAGCGATGTCTTGATTAGCGATGGCACGATAAAGGAGTCTGCCTAGGCCCCCGGCGCCCATAATGGCGGCGATGCCAAGCATGGAGATAGCGAGAAGTAATGTTTGGTTGATGCCAGTCATTAACGCCGCTCTGGCCAACGGGAGTTGAACGTCTGTCAGGACGCGCCGTTCAGACGCGCCATAGGCACGTGCCGCTTCAACGACATCCTCAGGCACCTGTCTTATCCCCAAGTTGGTAAGGCGAATAAGGGGAGGCAACGCGAACACCATCGTCACCATCGTCGCTGAAACAAACCCAACGCCAAAGAAGAAAACAAAGGGCAACATATATACGAAGGAATGAACCACTTGCATCGCATCCAGCAGCGGCCTAACTACGCGCCACACTCCATCCATGCGGCCGCATGCGACACCTGTTGGAATTCCAATAATCACACACAGAATCACCGCTACGGCGATGAACCCAATAGTCCGTGCGGTCTCTTTCCAATACTCCTCTCCCAAGAGGCCACAGATCGTCAGGCCGAGAAATGACCCAACACCGACCTGCAGCCCACGAAATGCCCACCCAGCTATAAGCGCGGCGAGACAAATAGTCATCCAAGACAGTCCCAGCAGCCAGTCGTCTACGACAACATCAAGCATCGTTTGGAAAGGCCATTTGATAACGGCCAAGGTTTCTTTCATGTTGAGGTCAACCCAGACAGTGATCTGCTCGACCCAATCTCCGACCGGGATTTGCCACTTGTCCAAAACCGTGTTTTGGCGCTGATCCCAGTCACCAATCCCGCGGTACCAAATGACAGCGATAAGGCCTGCTCCGCCACCAACAGCAGTCACAACCCTACGTCTTCTCGCCGAACTCAGCAGAACAAGTATCGGTATAGCGAAGACGCCTATAAGGGCTAAGAATTCAATAGCGGATGCAACAGCGTCCGCTACTTGATCGCCCTTTTCGAGATCTGTTACCTTGCCCACCGCCCGGTCGACAAAGTGACCAGTTGACTCTGCGAAGAGATTCATCACATGTACACCTCTCGTTCAAATGCGTCAGAGAGCGCCTCAACGCGTCCAAGTTCCTCGAGGACAGCGGTGGGGTCCATTCTTCCTATCAGCAGCCCGTTTTCATCACAGCAGGCAATAGGCAAACCTCTTCCGGCTTCTGCGTAAAGTTCATTTAGGGTCTGACTTGGGTCCGCAACCGGAACGTCGGTTCTAACGGCGCTCATTAAGGTCTGGGTACCTTGTTTCGCAACTCGTTCCAGGTCGCTCCTTGTCAGCAGCCCCACGCACTTGCCGGAGTCGTCAACTACAAGGCGTTCAGCTGACTCGTTAAGGGCTACAAGCGCTTGATCGAATGCGGTCTCTATATGAATTGGGTCGGCAGGAACCATCACTTCTTCGACCTTGATTACTCGACCCTGGTCGACGTCTTGTACGAATTCAGCGACATAACCCGTCGCCGGTTGTGTGAGGATTTCTTCCGGAGTGCCGATCTGAACGACCACTCCGTCCTTCATTATGCAGACGCGGTCTCCGATTCTCAGGGCCTCGTTCAAATCATGTGTGATGAACAAGATGGTCTTGTGAACTTCTGACTGGATGGCCATTAACTCATCCTGCATTTGCCTTCGAATCAGCGGGTCTAGGGCACTAAACGCTTCGTCCATAAGAAGGATGTCAGGATCAGAGGCGAGGGCGCGGGCAAGTCCGACGCGTTGCTGCATGCCGCCAGAGAGTTGGCTCGGTACGTTGTCGGCGTAAGGCTGTAGCCCTACGAGTTGAAGCGCACGCATCGCAGCTGCGTCCCGCTCCGACCGATTGACTTTTTGAACCTTAAGGCCGTACGCAACATTGTCTATGACGTTGCGATGTGGAAAAAGTGCGAAGTGCTGGAAAACCATGCCCATTTTTTCGCGACGGAAGGCTTGGAGTTCCTTGCCATCTAGTTGTTGTACGTCCACGCCGTCCACCAGAACTTGCCCGGAGGTGACGTCGTGGAGCTTATTTACAGTACGAATTGCTGTGGACTTACCTGAGCCGGATAGGCCCATCACCACAAAAATTTCCCCTTTTTTAACCGAGAAAGAGACGTCGCTTAGGCCGACGACATGCCCCGACTGCTTCTGGACTTCATTCTTATGGACACCCGCCTTTGCGAGGTCGAATGCTCTACCGCGCGGCTGCGGGCCGAAAATTTTAAAGACTTCTTCAAGTCGAATTATTTCCTCATTGTCCGGCATTGGGTCTCATGGCCTTTCTGTCGGGCGGCCCTAGCGTCCAACGGCCGCAAAGGGGCAGAGCCAACATAACAGTGGCAGAGGCATCACTGGTTCATGCTCCACATCTGGAGTGTCGATGATGCCTGCCTCAGGGCTACATCTGAGCTCCGAATCTGTGACCTGGTGCATCATGGCGAGTCTGCGCCAAGGGCAGCGACGGCTAGCTTTGTTAGTTCGAACGCTTGCGTGTCGAAACAAACTAGGGCGACGTCTTGCATATTGTGTTTCCCTGCGTTGGCCTGCAACCAACTCGCCACCGCTGAAACTGCGGCTGGGGCAGCTAGCTCCTTTGGGAAGCCGTATACGCCGGTGCTGATAGCCGAGAACGCCACGGTGCTCGCGGTTACCCTCGCAGCGATATCGAGGGAAGTGTGATAGCAGCGAGTCAAGAGTTCCGTGGCTTCTGCTGGGCCGTGAAGGTCCCAGATGGGTCCAACGGTATGAACAATCCATGTGGCCTTTAGTCGGCCGCCACTGGTGACGACCGCGTTGCCGGTTGCGCAGGGTCCGTCTCGTTTGAAAAGTTCTTGGCATTCCTCGATCAAGCCCGGACCCGCAGCGGCATGAATCGCCCCATCCACGCCTCCTCCGCCGGAAAGACCGCTGTTGGCGGCGTTGACGATGACGTCGACATCCATGGTGGTTATGTCACATTTAATGACGGAGATCTGGGTGCTTTGACCCGCGTCAGGCAAGTGCGAAACCCTCGTAATTATTGTCTGCTACTTGTTGGCACCGCTCGGCGTACGGCGGGTAGCCAATCAAGGGCATGAAAACCCTCGTCTTGCCGGGAATGTTTGCGCCCAGATACCAAGAATTGCAAGTGGGGTAGAGAGTTTGGTTAGCGATGCGGTTCACATGGTCAACCCACGAATCAGCCGCCTGCGGCGACGCTTCTATTGTTTTGATGCCTTTTTGGCGGAGAGCCACTAAGCAATCCCTGATCCACTCAACGTGCTGCTCAATCGCCATGATCATGTTTGTGAGCACAGATGGACTTCCGGGGCCAGTGACGGTAAAGAGATTGGGAAATTCGGGAATACTTAAGCCCAAATAGTTACGGGGGCCGGCGGACCAGGCGTCACTAAGCGTTGACCCGTCTTTGCCGGTGATATTCATCTTCAGGAGGGCACCGGTCATGGCATCGAATCCGGTAGCCAAGATAAGTACATCGAACTCAAAATCCCGACCCGCTGCCCTGACCCCGTCGCTGGTAATGGCCTCAATACCCTCTGAGGAGATGTCCACCAGCTCGACGTGAGGCAAATTGAAGGTTTCGTAATAGCCAGTGTCGAGACACGGGCGTTTACACGCGATTGTGTTGGTTGGAGCCAACAACTGGGCAGTAGCTGCGTCATCAACGAGATCGACTATTTGACTACGCACATATTCAGCGACCCTCTCATTGGAAGTTGAGTCGGTCCCGATGTCCGCGTACGCCCGGTAGAAGCCAAATCCGCCTTCCTCCCAGCGTTCGTCCATCCGGTCCTTGAACTCCAGCGCATCAGCGTCTTTCGCTGAGTCCTCATTCGGCGGAAAGACAGACAGAATTCCCGACCGCTCCTCCTGGGCCGCTTGCCTGAGAGCTTCATAGTTCTGCTTAGTAGCGGTCTGGACCCTGGGATCCAAAGGTTCGTTGCGGGCTGGTACGGAATAGTTGGGTGTCCGCTGGAATACAGACAGATGAGCGGCTTGAGCGGCTATGACAGGTATCGCTTGGACTGCGGAAGATCCAGTTCCAATGATTCCCACCCGTTGGCCTGTGAAATCGACCGGTTCATGCGGCCATTGGCCGGTGTGTAACACGTCGCCTGTGAAGTTTGATAAGCCATCGAACTTAGGCAGGTTCGTTGTGGAGAGACACCCTGTTGCTGCAACTAGAAACTGGGCTTCGTAGGCGCCCTGGCTGGTTTCAACACTCCACCGGCCTGAGTCTTCGTTGAAAGTGGCTGCCTCGACGTTGGTATCGAACGCGATCAATGACAAAAGATCGAATCTGTCGGCTACATGTTCGGCGTATTCAAGAATTTCAGGCTGGGCAGCGTATCGCTCGCTCCATTCCCATTCCTGCTGCAATTCATCATCAAACGAGTACGAGTACTGAAGACTTTCGACGTCACACCGAGCTCCCGGGTAGCGGTTCCAAAACCAAGTTCCACCGACACCACTCGCTCTTTCAACGCCTTTTACGTGGAATCCTTCCTGCCTCAACAAATGCAGGGCATACAAGCCACCGAAACCTGCGCCGACTACGAGAACGTCACACTCTTCAACCAGCCTCATCACATGCCTCCCTCTCTGAGTCCAAAATAGCTTGTCAAGACATCGAAGGTATTGTTGCGTAAATCATTAAAGCCGACGGCCTCTCTTGTCTAACGCTCTAACAAGGGGCCTAACATCCGAACCTGATCACGTTGGGGAAAACATGACTTACGAACGAATTCAATATGAGACACCAGTAGCTGGCGTTGCGCGGATCACGCTAACCCGATCAGAGGCAGCGAACGCCCAGGATTATTTGATGCTGTCCGAGTTGAACTCAGCCTTCGATGAAGCCGCCGCCGACCACTCAATCCGTGTAATTGTTCTGGCAGCTGAAGGTAAACATTTCTCCTCCGGCCATGACCTGGCCGCCCCGGAACCCAACATGCAAGATTTCCCAACGGTCGGAACCCAATGCCATTTCAACGCCGAGGGAACCGAGGGTTACATGGCACGTGAAGCAGAAATGTACCTAGGTCTTTGTTGGAGATGGCGAAACCTAGCGAAACCGACAATTGCGCAGGTCCAAGGAAAGGTCATAGCCGGCGGTTTGATGCTCGTGTGGCCTATGGATCTCATAGTTGCCTCCGAAGACGCGACCTTTAGTGATCCGGTGGTGGCCTTCAATGTTAACGGCGTTGAGTATTTCGCTCACCCGTTCGAAGCAGGCACCCGCCTGGCTAAAGAAATGTTGTTCACAGGCAGGTCCTTAGGAGCCGAAGAGTTATTGGATCGTGGAATGGTCAATAAGGTGGTGCCGCGAGAACAACTTGAAGAAGCGACCCTGGACCTTGCGGCTCATATTGCCAAGAGGCCAATGTTTGGCCTGACTTTGGCGAAGCAAAGCGTCAACCAAGCAGTGGATGCGATGGGTATGTACAGCGCTCTGCAGGCTGCCTTCAGCCTCCATCATGTAGGCCATAGCCACAACATGGAGGTCCACGGCAGGCGCATAGACCCCTCTGGCATTGATGTAATTAGGTCAGAGGCGTGACGGACCCTTGTGACTTAACTGCGGTAGAGGCGAGGCAGGCGATCCTTGACAAAGCCTTGTCTCCGGTTGAACTGGTGGACTCCTGTCTTGAACGTATCGAGGAGCTCAATCCGACCCTGAACGCGGTTGTGACGGTTGCTAAAGAGTCCGCTCAAGAAGAAGCCCTGCGTGCTGAAAAGGATTTACAACGAGGGCTGGGAGACGGGCTTCTGCACGGCTTACCTGTCGCTATTAAGGATCTGCAGGACACGAAAGGCATTGTCACTACCTATGGGACAGCCTTCTACAAGAACCATGTACCTAAACGTGATGCTGGAATCGTCGCTCGGGTTCGCGCCGCTGGAGGGATCATCATCGGCAAGACGAACATCCCAGAGATGAGCATCGGGGCGAATACGGTCAACCGTCTATTTGGTGCAACCGGCAATCCCTACGCTCCCCATTTGACCTGCGGCGGTTCGTCGGGTGGGTCTGCAGTTGCAGTGGCTACCGGTATGGCGACGTTAGCCACCGGATCAGATCATGGAGGCAGCCTCCGAATTCCAGCGTGCTTCAGCGGAATTGTCGGCCACAGGGCAACCCCAGGGACCGTTCCTCATGAGGGTCGAACAGTTACTCAAACCAACTACAGCCTTCAAGGCCCAATGGCTAGGACCGTCGGCGATGTTGGCTTACTGTTGGCCGCAATCTCTACGCGCGATCGGTCAAGTCAGCTTGATCCGATGAGTTTTCCTCTCGATACCAACTCCTATTTGGATTTAGAACCGCCGTCGATCAGAGGGCTGAAGTTTGGAGTCACGTGCGATTTCGGTGGCCTTTTGGTCTCAGAGCACGTCCGTCGGGAGTTCGAAGCGCGCGTTAGTTACCTCAAAAGCTGTGGTGCGGAGATTGTGGATCTATCGATTGACCTTACCGATGCCGTTGAGGTTGATTGGCAACTCAGAGCGGACATTTTCGCAACTCAATACCATCGTGAGATTGATGGATTTGACGAAACGTTCAATCCAAACGTCTTCCGTAGCTATGAGACAGCTCTCGCTACCACGGTTTTAGATATCGCTCGCGCCCGAAGAAAACAGATAGATCTTTTCCGTGCCTTCGCGGCTGTCTTCGATGAGGTTGATGCTGTGCTTTGCCCAGGCGTTAGTGTCGGACCCTTCCCTTGGTCCGACTTACACCCACTGGAAGTCGACGGGGTTGCTGTCGAGAACTACATGGCCTGGCTCGGACTTACTAGTTGTTTGACTGTTGTGGGTCACCCAGTGCTGGCCCTCCCGGCCGGACTAGACGCGGATGGGATGCCTTTCGGTATCCAGTGTGTGGCGCCGATGTACCAAGATTCGTCGCTTTTGGCTATGGCGACGTCTCTTGAGAACGCTTTTGGGGCTGACCCCACGTACGCCGTTCCGCGTCCCAACTCCGAACTTATCTGCTCAGCAGACCCCGGTTGTCGAGAGCTCGGGCGAGCAGCCGCCGTTGCGGCAGCTAGGGCGGACCAATAGGGGCGCCCTCGGCTTCCGATTGAAGGCTCGCTTCGATGAATAACGGGCGACCTTCGACGTCGACCTCTCTTAAGGTCCAACGATGATCGATCGTGAACTTCGCTGCACCTGCTAAATGCATTCTGCGTGCCAGGTCGCCCTCCGCCTCCTTTTCTGCAAAGGCTTGTGCCAGGTGAAAGTCGTAGAAGGTTTGAGGTTCGGTGACGTGAACCCGAAATAGCCCTCTTCGCGGGGCGCTGACCATGGTGCTTCTGCTGACGATAATCGAACCTATGGCAGCACCATACGCGTTGGCCACATCGAAATTCGTTGGTGCCGTGCAGGTGGTCTTCAAATAGTGACTTAGTTCTTCGTGGTAGATGGGCGCCGCGGCGCCAACGCAAACTAAAGGTTCTTTGACCGAAAGAGAGATCTCTAAAAGCTGATTATCGACAGCGGAGGTGGTCAGGCTCTGTAGCGCCTGGAGTGTTGACTCGAGTTCGGGAGACGGTAGACCATCGTGGTCCGCGCCGGCAGTGAAGACCGCTGCTCCTATACCTTGTGATAACGAACTAAGCACTTTCGCTGCTAAGAGCGAGCCAGTGTCAGCAAGGGGAACCCCTACACGGTCCAGTTGGCCAGCCAGGATCTCGGCCCCCAGCTTTGATGCAAGCGGGTCGAAGCGCTCATCAATGCCCAATACATGCGCCGCGTCGGTCGGTGTGAAAGCCGTAAGACCTAAAATGCCTAGGCCGACCATTCGTTCAGTGGCGTTGCGCTCTAAGCCCGATGTGACCAGGTCTTCTAGGCTGATCCCGTCTGGGAAGTTGCAAGCTGCGTCAAAGACCTTCGCCTCAACTGAAGACTGAGGCGTCCAGCGGCGCTCGTTATCTTGAACCCAAAGGTAAATACCGTCGCTTTCATTTCGCACTGGTCTGGAGAGTTGGGCTTCTAGCATCCCTAATAGTTGGGGCCTTTCGCTGCTGGCGAGAGCTAGCGGGGTGACGCGTCGAGGGCCTATAGAGAGCGGGTTACTTCGCAAGGGCGTATGCCGAACGTGGCTGTCGCCTCCGATTCCTTCAGTGTGGACGCGGATAGCGCTGACCATAGTTTCGTATCCGGCTACTTTGGCGCCACCGGTTCGAGATGCAGGCTTACCCTCCCGAATCACTGCAATATCAGTGGTGGTTCCTCCGACATCAACAATGACACCATCCCTTACTCCGCTCAAAGCGGCCGCGCCAGCAGCGCTTGCTGCAGGCCCCGACAGGATCGTTTCGATTGGACGTGTCTTAACAAAGTCACAGGACACGAGGGAGCCGTCACCTCTCACGACCATTAGCTGGGTTCTTATCCCAAGCCCGACCATGGAGTTCTCAACAGCAACGATCATCTCTCGCACAAGAGGTAGTAAACGGGCATTCAATAACGCTGTTACCGAACGTTTTGCAGCGTCTAGCTGGCCGGATAGCTCGTGGCTCAGGGTCGTCGGCTTGCCGGTTATCTCTTCGATTGCTTCTGCCACTGCAAGTTCATGTTCTGGATTGCGAACACTGAACGCACCCACGACAGCGTAAGCCTCCAAGTTCTCGTCGTTCTCCGCCAACCAATTTTGGAGCGGACTGAGATCTAAGGGAACACTCTCTAACCCGTACGGTGAATGGCCGCCGGCTAGACGTAACAGAGGGTTTTCCTCAGTCAGGGCAGCCAACCCCCTTCTTTGAGTCACGCCTGGCTCAAGGCCGATAGCAATGAGTCCAGCTGGCCTACCTCCTCCTTCCACGAGAGCATTGGTGGCAAGGGTTGTGGAGACGCAAACCAAATGGATGTCTGGAGCATCGACAGAAGCCTTAAGTAGAACGGCCTTTAACGCCCTAGCGACGCAGCCGCCCAAATCTTCATGAGTGGTCCGTACCTTCACTTTCGCGACGATCTCATCTGCGTCTCGGGCGTAGACAACCGCGTCGGTGTAGGTGCCGCCAGTATCAATTCCGATTACGAGTGGGTGAGGTGCTGTCACGTTCGGAGATTTTGCCACCGTATTGAGCAGAATGGCCACTAAATCTCCAGGAAGGGATTGGCCGGCTATTGTCTGCAGATGCTTTTGGAAGGTATACGTATCCTCGACTTCACCCAATATCTATCTGGTCCGAGTGCCACTCGAATGCTCGCTGAACTGGGAGCTGATGTCATCAAGGTGGAATACGGTCCCAAGGGAGACCCAAGTCGTACCCTGCCATTCGTCTCATCTAACGGATCCTCTTCGTACTACACCCAGCAAAATCGCGGCAAACGTTCGATATGTCTTGACCTTGGCTCGACAGAGGGCTGTGAGATCGCTCGACAGCTAGCTGTCGAGTGTCATGTCGTGGTGGAGAATTTCGGGCCGGGCGTCCTGGAACGACGAGGGTTAGATTGGGTCAGTCTTAGTCAGGAAAACCAGGGTCTAATCATGGCGTCGATATCGGCCTTTGGTAAATCGGGCCCTTTAGCGCACTTGCAAGGATTCGACTTAATAGGACAAGCCCTATCTGGGATGATGCACCTAACGGGAGAACCCGAAGGGGCGCCGCAGTTCACAGGCTCCCCGATATCGGATTGTGCTGCCGGCCAAATGCTATTCGGAGCGATTGGGCACGCTCTTTTCCATCAGCAACGGACCGGCGAAGGGCAATACCTCGAAGTTACCTTGGTGGACCCGCTCTTCGCGATGCACTCAATTGCCGTCCAAGGCCACAGCGCCAGCGGCGGCACCTGGAGTCAAGAACGGTCCGGTAGGCAATTCAGCATTGTGGTTCCATCGGGCACTTACAGAGGTCCACAAGGATGGATCGTTCTTCAGGTATTGGAACCTCAGTGGCAAAGACTGTGCGACGCGATGGGGGCCAGTCAGCTCGGCCTAGATTCACGGTTCGCCACTGCTGAAGCTCGAGTCGATAACGCGAAGGAGCTACTGGAACTTGTCGAGGCCTGGATGCAAACCTTCGAGAGCGACGCCGCACTTCTTGCTCATTTAGAAAACGAGAGGATCCCAGCTGCCCCGGTCCTCAGTCCTGAAGAAGCAATGGTTCACCCACACTTCACGGAGAGAGGCATGGTCCGCCGAGTGGAGGACCCCAATTTCGGAGAAATTACAGTAACTGGTTTGCCGGCCAAGTTCAGTTCGGTCTCGATACCGGACACCGAACCCTTGGCGCCCTTGCTGGGTCAACACAATCAACAAGTGCTATCGGAGGTGTTGGGTATGTCGGACAAAGCCATAGCTGACTTCGAAGACGCAGACATATTGTTCTCGGAATCGGCAGGCTCCTCAGAGTGAGGTGACACCCGCCGCCATATGAGTAATGATCGTGGAGTACCGAGAAAGACAATTTCACTACAAGCAGGAGAGTTAACGATGCCGGTCGCGTCAGTAAACAAGATGGTGGAGTCCGCCAAAGCCGAAATCGACAATATTTCACCAGAGGAAGCAGCGCGGAGAGCCACGGAAGAAGGTGCGTTGATCGTCGACATTCGCGATGTGCGTGAAATGCAGCGAGATGGCGCAATACCAGGAGCAATGCACGCTCCAAGAGGAATGCTTGAGTTTTGGGTCTCGCCTGACTCGCCCTATACAAAAGAAATCTTCGGCGAGGATCGGGAATTTGTTCTGTGCTGCGCTGGGGGAATGCGATCTGCCCTGTCCGCAAAGACGCTAAAGGATATGGGGATGGAAAAGATCAGTCATATTGAGACCGGTTTCGGAGGGTGGCGAGCCGATGAGATGCCGATCGAGTCGTACGAGGACTGGAAAGCTAGTCGGGGCTGAGTGGTCGTCGAGATACTGAATCAGATCTTTAACCTTCATCAAATGCCGACGGACCAAGACACAGACTCAAGCAAGTTAATAACGGGCTACTGCGAGCCATGGTCCCTTCGCGCCGGCGAAGAAATTGCATGGTTTGGTTCTAGCCATACCACCACTGATGGCGTTCTAGAAGTTGTTCGGCTTGATTGTGGCGACCCGACTCGCACCGGCCCTGGCTTTGCTGAGGTGCCGGTCGAGGAAGTTGAACCCCGCGCCGTTGAATTGTCGCCTCAAGCCCTTTACCCAGGTTCCTACGCTGAGAGTTTCGTTCCGGCTGGTGAGGTCAACCGGCTGGAAGTCAGCCTTTGGTTCCAGCCAACGTTACTTAAACGCGATGGCGTCATCTTCTCGCTGAGCTCGGCGGAATCAGTGGTCGAAGTGGCCAATCGCGGCGTGGAGCTCGTCGGTCGTTTCGGTGGAGAGGAGTTAGTGATTCGGGATCGTCCCTTGGAACGCAATCGGTGGTATTTCTTGCGCCTCAAAATCGACCTCGAAACAGCTTCGGCGAACATCGAGGTTTCTGCTCCGACTACAGCGTCTCCAGGGCGGGACTTGCTTCAAACTGGCGAAGACAACTCTTCGTGTCCGATATCACTTGGCCCGTTTGGTGACCTGACGTTCCGTTTAGCCGCCGGGGCCATCGAGGGCAGATGGGATGGTCGCATAGCAGCTCCGAAGTTAGTGGTCGATGATGCTCATTATGCGTGGGGGTTTGAAGGAGACATGGAAGGTGCGGTGGTGGAACCCGCTACCGGGAATGTCGACTTAGGGCTATTTCAACTCCCCACCCGCGGTGTCACTGGACCGACGTGGTCGGGAGAACACCAGCGATGGAGCGACGATCCGAAACAGTGGAATGCAATACATTTCCATCACGATGATCTTTACGACGCCGGCTGGGAGCCAACGGCCAAGCTTCGTTTACCTGAGGAACTCAAAAGTGGCATCTACTGCCTTCGATTTAAGTCAGAGCTGGGAGTAGACAGAGTTCCCTTCTTCGTTCGCCCTGCTGAGGGTGCCCCAACAGCCGATGTGGCACTTTTAATGCCGACTTGCACTTACATGGCTTACGCCAACCACAGGATGCTGATTGAGGGAGCGGACTTCGTTGGAGCTCGCTCGAACCTTCGACCAGAGCATCAATACCTTGTCGATCACCCCGAGGTAGGGCTCAGCCACTACGAAAAACATCCGGATGGTAGTGGGGTCATGTTCAGCTCGCGCCGACGCCCTGTCTTGCAAGTTCGACCGGGGGCCGATGGTTGGAACTTCACGCCAGATACTGATATTCACGCATTTCTGAGGGATGCAGAAGCTAATCACGATGTGATTAGTGATGATGACGTTCATTTCGATGGTTACGCAGCCCTGGCTCCCTATCGCGTTATCGTCACCGGGTCTCATCCCGAGTATTGGTCGACAGAAATGCTTGACGCGTTGGACGAGTGGCAACGCAAGGGCGGACGTCTCATGTACCTGGGAGGCAACGGTTTTTATTGGCGGGTTTCGTTTAGTGACTCCTGGCCGGGCGCGATTGAGTTGCGTCGTGCTGAAGATGGCGTCAGGAACTGGCAGACCGGGGACGGTGAGAATTACCACGCGTGGGGGGGAGAATATGGAGGTCTCTGGCGGCGAAACGGGCGCGCACCTAACCAACTCGTCGGCATAGGTTTTGCCGCTCAAGGATTCGAGAAGGCCACTTTCTATCAGGTGACACGAGGTGCCCGGGGCTCGAGGGCATCCTGGATTCTGGCTGGGATAGAAGATGACGCCGTGGGAACATCAGGCCTTGGTGGAGGCGCAGCCGGGCAGGAAGTTGACCGATACGACCAAAGACTCGGGTCACCCAGCCATGCGGTCATCATCGCCTCAGCGACTCAGTTTGGTCCAGATATGTTGCGAACTAAGGAAGAATTTGAGGGCACCGTTGCGTTCCCAAGCCCAGACCCGTATGTGCGAGCTGACATTGTGTTCTTCGAAACTCCGAACGGTGGGGCGGTATTCAGTGTCGGTTCAATCTCCTGGTTCGGCGCGTTGGCGCGTAACGGGTACGACAATGACGTCGCTCAAATGACCAAGAACGTTCTCGAACGGTTTTTGGATCCCGAACCATTCGACTTGCCAGGAACTACTAGTTCCTAACTGTCTTTGATTGACGCCAGCAGCTCAGCTACTCGATTATCAGTAGGGAAGTAGCCATCGGGAAGTTCGAATGTGGGCTCAGCTGGAGCAGGTTCTTCTGCGGGGACGGTAACGGGTTCTTCGCTCTGCGCTTCCTGCGCGTCGGCTGAGGGCGGCTCATCTGGGACCTCGGCATCAACATCGACGCCTGCTGCCTTTCGGGCCTCTCGGGATTTGGCCGTAAGAGCGGCTAACCGCGGATCCTCGGAACCTGCAGCGGAGGAGGCGGGAGATGATTGCTGTGGTGTCGTAGCGCTCGTCTCGGGAGCGGTTGTGGGGGCGTCGGGTGTGGGGGCGGGAGCGGGGGCTGCGGCTACCGGCACGGCTGGCGCTGACGGAGTGTTTGGCACTGCTTGAGGTGGAGCAATTTGTTGTTCTTTGATGAACTCCCAGGCGGCCGGAGACACCAATTTGCTCTCCGCGACAGACAAGGCGTTGATTCCGTTCTCGAACTGAACCCGATACCTGACCGTCTTGATACCGATAGCTCTGCCCACTCGGCCGGCGGTTCCGGCAGTGACTCCGGGGAGGTCGTCTATCACAATTACTCGAGCGCCCTTCTTGAGGGCTGAGCTTTCAGGTGCCATAGCTCAGATCGTAGACCTAGAAGTTGGGTAGATGACACTTATAACGTGATTTAGTGGCCCAGAGATAACTGAGGGAGGCCCTTGTCGAGTTCCTTTGAGAACTGGACAACAATATCAGCGGCTCTTAGACGCGGACCCTAAGCTCTGCGTCGCAGTTGAAAGGATCCTGGATGTCACGAGCGTTGGTCGTTGGGGGAACCGGTCCGACAGGACCTCATGTAGTTAATGGCCTGATCGAACGGGGCTACACAGTATCCATCCTGCATACCGGGGCCCACGAATCCCCTCAGATACCTGCCAGCGTTAAGCACATTCATACGGATCCGTTTGATATTGAAAAGGTAAAGGTCGCACTTGAGGGCTCAAACTATGACCTTGTGGTCGTCATGTACGGCCGGCTCCGTGAATTGGCACAGCTCTTAGTCGGACGAGCAGGACAGTTCGTCAGTGTCGGGGGAGTTCCTGCCTACACGGGGTGGGGTGACGCCGACGCGCTCTGGCCCGCAGGGATGAGGGTGCCAACCCGTGAAACATCCCGATTGGTCGTGAACGAGGGACCTGAATTTCCTGTTAACCGAAAGGTGGCCAACATCGGACGGACCGAAGTTGCGGTATTTGAGAGTCATCCAACAGCATCCCACCTGCGGTACCCATGGATCTACGGACCCGGCCAGGTTGCGAGTCTCGAACATTCAATTGTCCGTCGCGTCCTGGATGGTCGTAAACATCTAATCCTGCCTGACGGCGGTATGAGCCTGCAATCTCGCGCCTATTCAATAAACGCAGCACACCTGCTTCTGACAATCGTGGATAATCCTGAAATCGCTGCAGGCGAGGTTTATAACGCGTCAGACGAATGGACGCCAACTTTGTTGCAGTGGGCTGAAATTATTGCCAGTGCGTTGGGTCACCAATTTGAGATCGTGAGTATGCCTTGGGAATACGCGACTCTTGCGCAAAGGTTGACGGTACGCGGCACACCGCATCATCGAGTGACCTCATGTGAAAAGGCGATGTTTGAGCTGGGCTATCGAGACCTAGTAGATCCAGTTGACGGCTTGGCCCTTACCGCCCATCACTTAGCCGAACATCCTTTAGAACCAGGCGGACCTGAGGAGCGGTCACTCTCTGACCTATTTGACTATGACGGTGAAGACCGACTCATCGAAGTCTGGGCTGATGCAATGCAAGACGTGTCAAAGGTGGCAGTCGACGTCGACGCCGGTACTCCCGATAGGTACTCAGCCTCGTTTGATGACAGCAAACGTACTGGATGGACCACGGTCAAAAAGTAGTGCCGTTCAGGGCCCGGGACGACGATCCACTGCGTTCGTGGGTTTACGTTTGGTCTGTGTGGGTTAAATCCGGAATCGAACGGTGGAAGGTCATTAGACCATCTAGCCAAGGGGGCAGTAGGTCCGCAGCGGGGTCAGGTAAGGCGCCCTCATCGAGTTGAGTGACGTTAGGAATGCCGAGGGTAACGCTGTAGAGCCGATCCGTTAACACCCCACATGTTTGTAGAAGGTGTTCTCTAGCGTTTTCACCACCCTTTGAGCCTGGAGTTGCGCTGGCGATTGCTACGACACGGCCAATAAGACTCCCAGAGCGAAATGGTCGAGATAACCAATCGATTGCATTCTTGAGAACACCAGACGTGCTGTAGTTGTATTCGGGAGTAAAGCAGATGACCACGGCGCTTTCGGCCACCGCAACCTTTAGGGCGAGAACTGCCTCAGGGTCCCCTGCGTGTTCGAGATCCTGATCAAAGAGAGGTATCTGGCTGAGGTCTGGTTGGTGAATTGTAAAGTCGTGGCCAAGGTGCTGAGCGGCTTGTTTCGCTGCGGCCCGATTTACTGAGTCCTCTCGCAAACTGCCGACCAACATGGTGACACCCTCGCGGTTAGCCATGCGTAGAAATTCCGCCATCCACTGGAATCGTCACCCCGGTTAGCCATGACCCCGCTCGGCTTGCAAAAAAGATGACAGCCCCGGTTATATCTTCAGGGCTTCCGATTCGCCCGAGCGGCGTCGAAGCGACGACGCCCGCTCTTCGCTCAGGATCGTCCAGCATGTAGCTCATCATCTTGGATTCAAATGGGCCTGGAGCGATGCAATTCACGTTGACGCGCTCTTTGACGAGGTGGTGCGCCAAGTGGCGCGTCAACATGTGTATTCCCGCCTTTGAAGCCGAATACGAATAGTTGTCACCAAATGGAACTCGAATACCATCGACTGAACCAATCATGATCACACGCGCTGGATCATCTTGGGTCGCCGCGTTGCGCAACTCAGGTAGCAACTCCTGGGTCAACATAAAGGGCGCTTTGACATTTACATCCATGACCTTGTCGAAACCACTCGACGGGAAATCTCCAATAGGCGCGCCCCATGCTGCGCCTGCGTTGTTGACGAGCACATCGAGTTGCTCTTCCTGCTCGCGGAACCGGGCAACAAAGCGCGCACGATCGGAGTCGTCGCTTAAATCCGATGGGATGGCGTGGCAGTCGCCATGAGTGCTTAGCTCAGCGGCCGCCCGCTCGCATTCCTCAGCTTTTCGTGAGGTGATGTAGACAGAGCAGCCGTTCCGCAAAAGCCCTTCGGTAATCATGTAGCCGATACCTCGGCTACCCCCGGTCACTATCGCTGTCTTTCCACTGACATCAAACAAGTCCGATATTTCCATGCCTAGGACCGTAGTAAAGCTTTACGGGGTCCGCTTGCCTAGCAAACTCCATGTGAGGATTGGCTCTCAGTGTCGCCTGCCCAGAATGGTGTTAGCGCGAACTTCAGTGGCCTTTATGCTGACCCAAAGATCTCTGCCTGGAGTTAAATCAAGCTCATCCGCAGCATCGGAGGTTATGTCGGCGTAGAGATCCAATGGCCCTGAGAGCGAGATCCGGGCGAGTGAATCGAGATGTTCAACTCGCTGAATTCGGCACAGCCAACTGTTGCGCGGGCTACCGCCCGGGCGTTCCAAAAAGAGGGCCACGGAGGAGGGACTGATCATGACCATCGTTTCGCCCGAAAGGTCGGATTCTGAGGTTGCTAACTGCGTTCCGTCGGCGAGCGTCACCGAAGATCCATGTCCAACGCCATGGAAGACATTCCATCCCATCAGGTCGGCAACCCAACGGGACTTGGGTTGGGACCGAATCTGAACAGGGGTACCAAACTGGGTAACTTTACCCTCCTCCAGAACCAGTACCTTCTGGGCTAGAGCAAATGCATCTGTAGGGTCGTGAGTTACCAACAAAGCCCCAGCAAGACTTTGCTCCAAGGCCGAACGAATCGAATTCCGCGCGTCTATACGCGCCGTGAGGTCAATTGATGCCAAGGGCTCATCGAGAAAGACCATCTTGGGTCTGGCTGCCAGTGTTCGTGCCAACGCCACCCTCTGTGTCTGACCTGCGGAGAGCTCAGCTGGGTACTTTTCGGATAAAGGGAGTACGTCTAATCTCTCCATCAGATCGTGGTTGTCAGCATCTTTTCCAGCGCCAAAGCTGATGTTTTCCACGACGTTAAGGTGGGGGAATAGAAGTCCGTCTTGGAAGACCATTCCCAGATTGCGGTCCTGAGTAGAGGTCACCTGGTCCTGACCTGGAGCCTCAAAAATTTCGTTGTCAAGAAGAACCCAGCCGGACTGAAGGGGTAACCATCCGAGAAGGGCATATAGCAAGGTCGTCTTGCCCGCACCATTGGGCCCCATTATCGCGACTGTTTCTCCTCTCTCAACGACTATCTCAACATCAAGACTGAGATCCCCGCGCTGCAGAACAACGCGAGCGTCCAAAAGAGGTGACGGTGACTTCGTCATCGAACAGGCCACCATCGGTCTCGAAGGGAAACGAGCACTATTAGAGACACGGAAACGAGCAACACGCTCATAACAAGGGCTGCCTCTCTGTCGGACTCTAAGGCTACGAAGACCGCTAAGGGCAAGGTCTGGGTCTTACCTTGGATGTTGCCTGCAAACGTTATGGTTGCGCCAAATTCCCCTAAGGCGCGCGCCCAGGCGATAAAACCGCCAGCGATCAGAGCAGGTCGCACCATTGGAAGGACGATTTTGAAAGTCAACCGGGAGCGATTTGCACCAAGGGTTGAGGCTGCCAATTCGTACCTTGGGTCGATTGCTCTTAAGGCACCCTCAACCGTTATCACTACGAAAGGAAGTGCGACGAAGGTGTTGGCTAGGACGACGCCACCGATGGTGTACGGAAAGACGAGGCCAGTTATGTCGGCCAGAACCGAGCCGACTAATCCATTCCGCCCAAAAGCGAAAAGTAACGCTGCGCCTCCTACAACTGGCGGCAAGATCATAGGAAGAACAACTACCGCCCGTATCGCCGACACCGCCAAGCCCGTCATCCTGGACAGTTGCAGCGCCAACGGCACCCCAAGTGCTAACGAAATAAGCGCAGCGACGACGCTTGTAGTGACTGACAGCAAAAGAGCGTCCATGACAGCGTTACGGGTGAGCAAAGTTGCAAGCCGTGCCCAGGGAACCCGCCATAACAACGAAAGAAGGGGGAGCGCCACGAAGCTAACCGCAAAAACCGCCAAGACCCGAATGCTCACTGGTAGTCGACTAGTCATGGTTGTTTGAAACCGAGTTCGCTCAGTGTGCGCCGGCCGGCCTCGCCGGTTATTGAATCAACCAATGTCTTAACCCGCGCAGCGGCCTTCGCATCTTTCGAGATAGCAAAAGAATAGGCCGTCGAGAAGTTGCTAGCTTCGCTACCCGGTATTTCTCCGACGCCGGCCCGACTTGCCAGGAAGTCGGTTTCGTAGACAAGCCCAAAATCTACATCTCCGCGTTCGACCTTAGCTAAGACCGCTCTGACATTTGGTTCGCGCGAGAGCCCTTTCATGTCGAGGCTTAGCGAGTTCCCGAACTTCATAGCCAACTCACCACAAGGCGCGGAAACGATGCACATTGCACCCTGAAATCCTTCTGACCACAGGTCGTGGACAGATAGACGCTGTCCTTTCAACGTCGGTGACACGATGACAGACAGGTAAGTAATCGCGAATTCTGTTGGTGGCAGAAAATCACCGCTTTTCATGAGGTGCTTCATGTGATCTGATCCGGCCAAAACAACCAGGTCAGCTCGAGCTCCCTCGTCGATCTGAAGTAGAAGCGTGCCGCTCCCAGCGAGGTTCAGCTCGGCGCTATGAGCGACACTTCCTTCGTTGTCGCCTGCAAGAATCTCCCCCATGAAGTCCGTCATGGAGGAGGCGGCGAATACTCGCAGGGCATGGTCGTCCCCTCCACACCCTGCTGTCACCATGCAGGCTCCTAAGGCAATTGACAATAGACCCCTAGTAACGCGCCAACTGTCCCGCGTCCTATTTTTGTCTCTTGTTATCACTGGGAATTCGACGTTGCTATAGGTTTCATGTATGGCCACTTACTTAGACTGGTATGGCTGCGCTACCTTTTCGTTGCGTACCTCTGGATTGACGATTTTTCTGGATGCTTACATCGACCGTGCCGACGATGCTGAAGGAACCGGGTTAACTGCTTCGGACATTACCGAGGCTGACTACATTTTGGTAGGTCACAGCCACTTTGACCATCTGTGGGGAGCGGAACGTATTCTTCAGAATACTGAAGCAACGATGATTGGCTCCTATGAGTCGGTCCGAGTCATGGAGACTCTCGGCGTTCCGTTGGATCGGATGATTTGTGTTTCCGGCGGAGAGACGATTGACCTTGCGGACGGAGTAAGTGTGTCTGTTCATCCAAGTCAACACTCGTGTGTATGGTCGCATGCACAAATGGATGAAGCGGATGTTGTGTGTCTGGGTGACCTCGGCGTGCATTGGCATGAGCAGCAGGAGCGTTTCGTGCATCTGATGCAATATTTGTCTACTGAGACGACTGAGTCGACACAGGCACACCTACATAATTCCCAACCTGGGCATAGCGATCGAGGTGATGGAGGTGCCCTTCTTTATCTGATTGAGACACCAGACGGTTCTATCTTGTTCCAAGACACAAGTGGTTATTATTCAGGTACGATCCCTGCGCTGCAGCCAGATGTGGCGATCTTGGCGGCGGCTGGACGTGGCAATATCGACGGTGAACCGATCCAAGGGTCACTTGCCCAATTCGTAGCAGGTCAGGTTGATGTAATGAAGCCGAGGAAGCTGGTTTACGGACACCATGATAATTGGTTGCCAGGGTTCTCAATTCCGACAAACACCGAACCGATCAACGCGGCAGTGCAAGCAGTCCACCCAGGCATCGAAATTATCGAACCCGGTTATTTGGAAGGTACGCGCATCCTTGGTTAGAGGCTGTTCGGAAATTTGCTATAGATTGCGGAAGGAGACCTGGGAGTCCGCAAGTGCAAACCGCTTTATTCGCAGTAGTAGTCCTGGCCGTTGCTCTTTGTGCTTTTATACCTTGGCTTCAGAGCCGCTCTGCGAGGGCTAAATCGGTTGAGGACGAATAGAGGCATCGTTTAGTAGGTTGCACCGCCACTCGGATCCCTAGGAAACCGCGCCAATTCGGAATGTTAAAGCGCTCAAGCGAGGTCACGATGTGGACAGCGGCCAAGGGCGCGCCGGTGCGGAGTAAAGTCGTGACGTGCCGAAATTTCAGTCCACTCAGATACATGAATTTATTACCCAAACTTGCGAGGCAATGGGAAGTGCGCAACGCGAAGCAACTTTGGTCGCTGATCAGCTAGTTGAAGCCAATTTGGCTGGCCACGACTCCCACGGTGTGGGGATGCTTCCGTCTTATGTCGACGGCGTCCTGAACGGGCGCTTACAAATAAACAGCCACCCAACAGTTGTCGTCGACAATGGCGCCCTAATTACCTTCGATGGAAACGCAGGGTACGGACAAGTTAATGGCTTTGAGGCCATGCAGGCCGCGACCGAGAGAGCCGGCGAGTATGGCGTTGCTGTAGTCGGCTTGCGCAACAGCTACCACATTGGCCGTATCGGCCATTGGGCCGAGCAGTGTGCTGCCAGCGGATATGCCTCGCTACATCTAGTGAACGTCATTGGGCACCCACCACTAGTGGCGGCGTATGGCGGCGCTGAGGCGCGATTTGGGACGAATCCGTTTTGTGCCGCAGTGCCGGGTCGAAATGGGCGGCCAGGGTTCCTCCTCGATATGGCGACAAGCATCATTGCCGGAGGTAAGGCTCGAGTTGCCGCCAACAAAGGAGTCAAGGTTCCACCTGACACCATCATCGACGCGGATGGCAACCTCACGGACGACCCAAATGCGTTTTGGTACACGGATCCGTCTGGGAGACGTGGTGGAGCATTGGTTGCGTTTGGTGACCACAAAGGCTCTGGTTTGGCGATCATGTGTGAGCTTCTCGGAGCGGCTCTTTTGGGTGGCGAGACAGCGCATCCTAAAAACGCTCGTGATGGGCGCATCATTAACAACATGCTCTCTGTAGTTATTGACCCAGGAGCCATGGGTAACGCAGAGGCCTACCTGGATGAGATCGAAGCATTTAGAGATTTTGTTCTGGAGTCGAAGCTTCGAGCCGACTGCGATCAGATCCTTGTGCCCGGTCAGCCGGAAGACGTGGCGCGAGAGCAACGGGCCGAAGGGTTCGAAGTCGATCCAGTCACGGTCGACCAACTCCGAAATAGTGCTCAACGAGCTGGCGTCTCCGAAAGCGTTGTGAGAGAGACGTTTGGGTAACTTCGGCGAGCCTTAAAAGGTGATGACAGTGCGGGCCACTGTGCCCTCTCGCATCCAGTTGTAGCCCTCGTTGACGTCTTCAAGGGAGATAGTTGCTGAGACCATCTCATCCAGCAAAAGGCGTCCATTCAGATAGAGGTCGATCATTTGTGGAATGTCGGTCCGGAACTGGTTGGAGCCCATCATCGAGCCTTGGAGTTTCTTTTCACTTAAAAGGTCGATTCCTCGGATCTCCACCTTTGTGTTGGACGGCACCATCCCAATTACGGTCGCTGTGCCGCCGATTTCAAGCATTTCGAAAGCTTGTTCAGCAGTTTCTTTGAGTCCGATCGCCTCAAAGCTGTATTCAACGCCGCCCTTTGTGAGTTCTCGTACGGCCTCCACGACGCTCTCGACTTCTCCGGCGTTCACCGTATCGGTCGCTCCCATCAGGCGCGCAGCCTCGAGACTTTCAGGATTCATGTCGACAGCAATAATCCGCCCAGCTCCGGCGACGCGGGACCCCTGGATTGCTGAAAGCCCAATTCCTCCGCAGCCGATCACGCAGACAGTCGCGCCGACGGGAATAGCGGCCGTGCGGACTGCCGCTCCAAAACCGGTGGTCACTCCGCAGCCAATCAAACATGCTTTTTCTAATGGAATGTCAGGGGTGACCTTAACGACCCCGTTTTGGTGAACCAGCATCTCTTCTGCGAAACCGCCGAGCCTGGCCATTTGGTCCACGGGTGTGCCGTCAGTTCGTTGCAGGCGAGGGGCATCATCCCGAGAGCGAGACGTGGCTCTGCCGTTGGTGCAGCGATGCGGATGCCCAGAGAGACATTGTCGGCATTGACCGCAGAAAATTGACAGGCAGGCGACCACTGAGTCGCCAGGCTTTACGTAGGTGACATCCTGACCAACCGCTTGAACTATCCCAGCAGACTCATGACCCATCACTGAAGGTAACTTGCTTCGGAAAAGACCCTCCATAAAGTGAAGGTCGGAATGACACAAGCCAGCTCCGACGGTTTGGATCAAGACCTCCTGTGGTCCCGGCTTGTCCACGAGCAAATCTTCGATCACTAGATCGCCTGGTTGTTCACATAAAACTGCAGCCCTCATGGCACCTCTTTAACGTCACTTCAGTAGCTCTTCGTAAGAGCCTATGCACTCAGCAGAATGCCTGCGTCCGATTCACGCTCTATCATCTGTGCCGCAGATGTTCTGTGGGCTCGCTATTCTTAGGCCTTCACCCAATCTGCTACCGGACTTGCTGAGCTTACCTAAGGGGGAGAGATGGCAAATAAGTTGGGACACTTGCCCAAGGTCGACGACTTGACTGCCCAGGATTCGAGTCGCCTAGCTACGTGGTATGAAAAGGCCTACGAGGACGACAACTTGTTCCGCACCCTTGCCGGTGACCAACCGACCTTAGATATGTTTCTGAGTTGGGTTGGGATGATGTACGGAGGGTCGTCTGGGCTGGATAAGCAGATGATTGAGTTGTGTCGCATCCGAATGGCAAATGTCAATGAGTGCTTCCACTGAAGCATGGTGAAAAGCGCATCGTTGGTGCGCACAGGTTTAACCGAAGAGGTCATCCGGAAACTAGACAACTATGCGACCTCAGATTTGCCTGAGCCTTGGAAGGCGGCACTCTCCTTCAGCGACCATCTATCTGGCAGTCCGAAAGGGCCTATTCCAGACGAGTTGCATGCCGAGCTTTCCCAACATTTCTCAGCGGATGAGATCCTGAGACTGGGTGCTCTTCTTGCCGTAGGGAGTGGCTGGCAGCGAATGATTGAGGCGTTCGGTATCCGACCTGATCATTACGAAAGCGGACAAGACGGGCCCTGGGCTACCTGAACGCGTGCCAGGAATAACAAGCGCGAACCAATTGAGGAATAGTTGGTCAGTTAGTAGACCTTAAGGAATGCCTGACTCATCAACAAGCCTCATCAAACTCACTCCTGCAGAAGATCGACTTCACTGGAGTTTGAAGGTGACGTCAGATGTCGCTGGCGCAACCGGGACACTGCATGGGGGATGCGGCTTAGCGGCATCGGCGGCAGCGATGGAAGCAGCATGTGACCGTCCGATCGTCTACATCTCTGGTCAATACCTTTCTCGTGCGCCAGTCGGTTCAGACGTGACGATCGAGGTTGAGGAACTCGCTGTCGGAAATCGTGTGACCCAGGCCGCTGCTTCGGTTACATGTGGGGGAGCTGTGGTGCTTCGTGCTTCCGCTGCTCTCGGAGGCCATGATTTACAGATTGACCGCGGGTGGCGCCAGATTCCGACTGTACCTAGCCCCGAAGACTGTCCAAGGCGTCAAGCGACATCGGAAACGGGTCATTCGTTCACCGATTATTCGGACATCCGTTTGGCCGGGCAGATGCCTGGTGAAGCGGCCGTCTACTACTGGGCTCGGCTAGAGCGCGGCCTTACATCATCGACGGCCGGGTTGATCGCCCTAGCCGATTTGATTCCCAGCGGGATGCGGGTGAGTCTCGGTAAAGCATTCAGGGGCTCAAGCTTGGACCATGCCGTCCGAATCACCTCCTTGGAGGAAAGCGATTGGGTGTTGATACGAATTGAAGCCGATGCAATCAGGAATAGCGTGGGTCATGGCCGTGCTGAGATCTACTCTCAAAGCGGTTCGCTTTTGGCGACCGGTAGTCAGTCGTTCGCTATTTCGGCTATCACTGGGCCGCTGGACCGTTAGGAGCCCGAGTATGAGCGCGTATGTCATTTTTCAAGGAGACGTCACAGATGAGGCCTTGTACGAGGAGTACAAGCAACTAGCTTCCTCGACGGTGGCTGCCCACGGGGGAAGTTACATCGTTCGTGGTGGTCCTTGGATTTCCCTGGAGGGAGCGGAACCGGCTTCCAGGACAGTGGTTATTCGATTTGATTCGATCGAAGCCGCTAGAACCTGGTACGACAGTCCTCAATATGAAGCGGCTCGGCCAATTAGACAGGCTGCAAGCGTTGGGGCTTTGTACATAGTTGAAGCGTGACGATCGAAAGCTAACCTCGACCAATTAACGGCATTTCGTTAGCCATTATGGTCATTTGCGGCACGTTAACATCGAGCGGCAGTTCGGCCAGAAGAACGACAGCGTCCGCTACATGTCCAACGTCCATGGTGGGTTCCGCTCGAACCGTTCCGTCTGCTTGCAAGGCGCCCTCTGATATCTGATTCGTCAAGGGTGTTAAAGCGTTGCCGATATCTATTTGGCCGACGGTGATACCGTGTTCGCGGCCCTCTAAAGCAAGGGCCTTAGTGAGCCCCGTAATGGCATGCTTTGTAGCTGTGTAAGGACTTGAAAGCGGGCGGGGCGTCTGCGCTGAAACCGATCCATTATTGATGATTCGACCGCCAGAAGGCTTCTGTGCTTTCATTTCCCTGAAAGCAGCTCGTGAGCAAAGCCAAGTTCCCGTGAGGTTTATGTCAACTACTTCGAGCCATGACATAACTGGCAGTTCATCGATAGGGACCGGCGGAGCGCCGATGCCTGCGTTGTTGAACAGGAGGTCAACACGCCCAAACTTCTGAATAGTGGTGGCGAAGAGTTGGTCAACTGCTTCGGGCTGTGCCACGTCAAGCGGAACTGAAGCGCAAGGGTTTTTCAAGCGATCCGCCACAGCGTCCAGCAACTCGATTCGCCGGCCGCAGATCACGACTGACCAGCCTTGTGCGTCCAGGGCTAGCGCTGTAGCCGCTCCGACGCCCGTGCCGCCTCCGGTAATTACGGCAACCTTGGATGCTTGCTCCGAGTTCACTTCATTGTCCTTTGGCTTGCTTTTCGAGTCTGGCCCACTCGTCCCGAAGGCCGACAGTTCTATGAAACAACATCTTGTGGTCTGGGTCGGCTGCAAAGTAACCAAGCCGTTCGAACTGAACAACTTGACCAGACCTTGTGTTAGCAAGCGCGGGTTCTAGCTTGCAGCCTTCCATGAGGGACCGGGACTCATCGTTTAAGTCGTCAATGGGCTGGCCCGTGTCTTCGCCAGGACTCTTGGTTGCGAAAAGACGCTCGTAGAGAGCCACTGTTCCGTCAACAGCGCTTTTCGCGTCGACCCAATGAATAGTTGCTTTCACCTTTCTTCCGTCAGGGGCTGCGCCTCCAGCTGTGGCGGGGTCATAAGTGCAGCGAACTTCAATTGGAGTCCCGTCTTCATCACACACCGCGTCGGTGCAAGTGATCAGGTACCCGCCGCGTAGCCGGACTTCGCGACCGGGTGACAATCGGAAGTATTTTGGTGGCGGCTCCATTTTGAAGTCGTCGTGCTCTATCCAGAGCTCATTGCTAAAAGGAACTGTCCGAGTTCCGTCATCTTCGTTCTCTGGGTTGTTGGCCAGGGTCCTGTCATCGGTGACGGGCATGCCGTCAGCGTCCGTCGGCCAGTTGGTGATAATTAGCTTCAGGGGCTTAAGGACCGCCATCCGCCGGAGTGAGGATCGGTTTAGCTCCGTGCGTACGAACGACTCAAGGAGTTCTACATCGTGGCGCGCGTTGGTCCGCGCCACACCGATAAAGGCGCAGAAGTCTCGGATGGAACTTGCGGGATAGCCCCGTCGTCTAAGGGCTCGAAGGGTTGGCAACCTTGGGTCTTCCCACCCGTCGACGACACCAGCTGCGACTAGTTCTTTCAGCTGACGTTTAGACGTGACAGTGTGCGTGAGCTCGAGTCGGGCAAATTCGGTTTGGTAGGGCAGGGGCCCCTCAATCGGTAGTTGACTTAAATACCAGTCATACAGTTCGCGGTTATCTGAAAACTCCAAACTGCAGAGCGAGTGAGTCACTCCCTCTATAGCGTCGCTCTGTCCGTGTGCCCAATCGTAAGTTGGGTAAATCGACCAACTGTCGCCAGTCCGATGGTGGGTCTCTTCTCTAATTCGGTACATCACGGGATCCCGCATCTGCATGTTCTCGTGTTGCATATCAATCTTGGCCCGTAAGACGCGACTGCCCTGAGCGAACTCTCCTGCCCGCATCCTGCGAAAAAGATCCAGGTTCTCATCAGTTGAGCGCGATCGAAACGGACTGTCGACGCCAGGCCGACCGAAGCCGCCGCGTTGTTCGGCAACGGCTTCAGGGCCCTGATCATCGACATAAGCGAGCTCCCTCATGATGAGAAACTCAGCCCATTCGTATAGCTGCTCGAAATAGTCAGAGCTGTGAAAAACAGAAGCCGGAGTGAAACCCAACCACTTAAGGTCTTCGAGAATCGCATCAACGTAGCTCACGTCCTCCGTACTCGGATTCGTGTCGTCGAAACGTAAATTGCAGACCCCCTGGTGCTCAGCCGCCAACGCGAAATCAAGGCATATCGCTTTGGCATGGCCTATGTGGAGATACCCGTTAGGTTCGGGCGGGAATCGCGTCTGGACGCGCCCGTCGAAGCGACCCGAGGCTGTGTCGGCGGCTACGAGGTCTCTGATGTAGTCGCTCTTGAGTGCAGCATCTCGCTCATTCTCAGTCAAAGAACCCTCATTTTGGTCGGAGCGCAAGTTAGCTCGGGCCTGGATTAAAGCTACCGTGCCTACTCCTCCAGGGATGGGTCTATTCGGCCTAAATGACGTGGCGGCCATTTCCCTGGAACCACGCCGTGCTTTAGAAGAAATTGAGAAACGCGTTCTAAGACACCCAATACTAAATGGGTTGCGTCGCCCCCGAGCTTTTCTGCAATGGGGTTCGAATAACGATCTGTTTGAACCTCGATTTCCTTCCGTTCAGCGCGCCCTGTGGCTGTATGCAACCCCTGTTGATCTAACCAACCAATATCACTGAGGTGAATCAACTCTGCCTTCCATTCGTCGGGCGTCCATCCTCGTATCTTCTGAATTACTTCAGGCGTACCTCTTCCATCCGCAACCATCAGTAGGTGCGAGCCGAGGCCTGAGATTCCGGCTTCGCGCAACGCAGCGTTGTGTCCATCGAACCGGTACTCCCTTAGTAGGGTCGTTGCGTGCCATAGACCGAGTAGAGGTGGCTCGGGCCAAGGCTCGGACACCCACGCCTCGAAAAGCGGCCGCTCATCACAGCTCAACTCCGGCAAGGCGGCCCCGAGTAATTTAACTGCTTCCGTAAGTTCTGGACCCCACGAGTATTCCTTAAAGATTCGGTTTAATGCTCGATCGACAATTGACAGCTGCAGGCTTCTGACCTTCGCAGCCGGCATTATGTCCCAACATCCAGGAACGGAACGCTCGACCATCCGCGGAGCGAAGTTATAAAAAACTCTCGTCACGAGATCAGCTGGCGCGTTCCCTAGAGGAGCAGAGCGATACGCGAAGTAGGCATGCCACCAGCCCTTGTATCCAAAAGCCGTGAACTCGTTGATCTCAGGAGCGTAATACGTGCATGAATGCAGTGGCTCGGCCGCAGCGGCGAAACGCCTTGCGTCGGTCTTGCTACCAGCCATTGAAATGGACGAATTCGGCGTCCGCCTTTCGGCGCCCTGGTTTGAATTGTGTGCCGACAGTGTAAGCGACAGGGCTGAGGGCTACCTGCTGAACCTCTTCAAAGGGAATGCCTAGCACCTCCGCCACGTCTCGTTCTCGTTGGAGGTGCACTGTTGTCCAACAGGTCCCAAGGCCTCTGTTGCGTGCTGCGAGCATGAAGCTCCATGCTGCTTGTATGACGGACCCCCACTTCACTGCTTGGGTCATAGCATCAGCGCCGTCTAAACGGCCTGTAATACAGGGAACAAAAATTGCAGGTGCTTCGGGAAAGGTTTCCGCCAAATGGCGGGCCGAGCCCATCATGTTCAGCCATGACTGTTGGGCGACGTCATCGCCTTGTTGTGACACCGCTGAATCCAAGTATTTGTCGGTCACCATAGCGGTCCACACTTGCTGATATATCAAACCCACTTCTCTGCACTGGTCTCGGTCGTTGGAGATGACAAAATGCCAATCCTGTCTCAACGAACCCGTCGGAGCCTGCAGGGCAAGCGTCAAACATTCACGCAGTACTTCTTCGCCGACCTCTCGTTCCATATCCAACCGGCGACGCACTGAACGTGTTGTCGCTAGGACCTCGTCTGCAGTTAATTCCAACATCTTCCAACCCCTGCTTCCCTCGCCATCAAGACAAGAACTGAACCTTTGCGGTTCCGATAACACCTGTACGTCCATCTTCGGCAATGATGCTCAAATCAAGTTCAGCAGTCATCTCGTCATCGTCGGTATCTGTGACCGCCCCTGTCATCGTGATGTTGGAATCGACGAGCAACGAGCCACGAAACACAGTATCGATACTCATAATGTTGCAGCCCGGTGCCCACTTGTGAATCATCGCGGCTAGTAGGCCTTGGCTCATTATTCCCGGCACGATCGCGCCGGGGAACCCTTCCTTTCGTGCTGCATCGTGATCGGTGAATCGTTCAAACAGGTGCTTGGCTGAGTGACAGAAACGAGTTACCTGCTCCATGGAGACATCTGGTGTCTCGGTTGGAAGCTCGTCACCTAACTCAACGTCATCGAAACTGGAGATAGCAGACATGCTCATTCCGCCCTCTTTATCATTTTCCAGTCAACGGTCGAGACCAGCTCAGAGTCGTCGTTCCGAAACTCCATTCGTTGCACAATGAAGATCATGGTGCCACTTCGGCCAGTCTTGTCAAAAATATCGGCGATTGTCGTAGTCGCAGTCAAGGTGTCTCCAGCTCTAATTGGGGCGTGAACCTCGACCCGCTTTCCGCCATCGATGCCGAACCCTCCGCCGATTTGGGGGAAGTTCTCGGGAAAAACCCTGCCAGACATACAGTGCGTCGTGAAGCCGGGATGGGCTTGAAAATCGGAATGCTCTTGGTCAATGAAGCGCGGGTCTTTCTCGCCGCATGCTTCAGCCCAAGCGATCATCTCGTCGGGCTTCATTTCAAAGGTCGCCCAGTCGAATTCGACGCCGACCCAGTCTTGTCTGATCGAGGCCAGATCGGGTTGAGAACTAGCTTGACTCATTTCGTGTATCCATTCGGGGAGTAGGCACGGCAGCGACACCGCGTTCCGCTGCGAAGGTAACACTTGACCACAACCTTTGCGTATTTCGGCAATGATTGGGGTCATGTCTACGAAATCTGAAGCTAGCTACGAGACCAGGATCCGAAACGCTTGGGCTGGGCGGGTTAGCGGTTGCATGCTTGGCAAGCCAGTTGAGATGCTCTCGATGAGGTATGGGGTTGAACAGCTCAACAGCTACTTGGACTCCGCCGACGCATTACCCCTCCGTAACTATGTGCCTTTCAAACCCTCCTTGAACCAAGCTGTCGAACACCCCGAAGCGTGCCTGGAATCGATCTCCGCTGCGATACCCGACGACGACATCAACTACACAGTGATCTCACTCATGCTCATCGAGCAGTACGGTCGAAACTTTACGACTGCCGATGTAGGTCGGATGTGGCTTCGTTCCTTGCCCGGTGCAATCGTCTACACGGCCGAGCGCGAGGCATACATAAAGTTACTTGAACACGCAGGCATGCGATTTGCCTACGGCTCTGAGCCGAACATCGACCTAACTGAATGCAGTGACAACCCATACAACCAGTGGATAGGTGCCCAGATTCGGGCTGATTTATATGGTTGGATTTGTCCGGGCGACCCGAAAGCCGCCGCACGTATGGCCGAAGCGGACGCAAGCCTCAGCCATAGAACCGAAGGCGTTTACGGCGCGATAGTGGTTGCAGTAGCCGGCGCCTTAATCGGCTCGGGGGTGCCCCTCAACAAGGTTATGGAAGAAGCTGCTTCCTATATTCCGTCTGATTCCGAATGTGCAATGGCGGTCGAGATGGGCTTGTCGACGGCTACCGACCCGCTTCCGAACAAACTCCACGATCGTTACGCTGGGATGTCTCCGGTCCATACGGTAAACAATCTGGCATTGGTTACCTGGGGCCTCACCCGCCACCATGCGGATTTCGGCGCTGCGATCGGAGACACGGTGGCTGCCGGATGGGACACAGACTGCAACGGCGCCACCGTCGGCGGGCTCTGGGGTTTAACTGGTACAGAGATTCCGGGTCATTGGGTTGATCAGTGGGAGGGGAGGATCCAGACAAGCGTCGTGGGCTGCGGTGACACCACCCTTGACGACCTCACGAAACGCACCGTGGCTTTGGCTGGTTAGTCAAGTTCCGTGGGACGTAGTGAGACTGCTTCGAAGTTTCCGCGCTCCAGCGCGTTGACTAGGTCGTCGATATTGCGAATTTCCTGCTCGGGGAAATTTGTCGCACAAAAACCGATTCGACTGACAACATGGCTGTCGCTGCCTCCGAACCCTTTGTACCCATATTTAGCTGCCATCTCTACAGAAAGCTCGTCCTCGCCAGGGATTGATCCGCCATTCAAGACTTCGACGGTGTGAACGCCTTCGACTTGTCCCTTTTCTGCATAGTGCGAAAACAGACCGACCCGTTTGCGGCCAGGGTGGCAGGGCGCAGCAAAGGCGCCCGCTTTGTGGCTTTCATAAAGGACTTTCTCGATAGGTAACCGAACGTCTGTGAAGTCGATCGCTGCTTGCAGGTCCTCGTTAACCCCGAACACCAGGACGTGCCCAAAGTCACTTTCCACTTCGCTGGCCTTCAAGATCACCAAACCGAACTCGTCTTCGAGATGCCGGTAGTCCGAGTCCGAATCGAATTGTCGGTGCTCAGTGAGAACGAAGCCATCCAATGGGAGCTCCTTCTTGCGAATCCACTTGCAGTAATTCTCTACTTTTGCCCTTCCGTCATCCGACTGAACAGAGTGAGTGTGTAGATCTAAGAGCATGGGTTCTAACGCTCAGATGAGGCGAAATACAGGTACGGCGAATGTTTCACGATCGTCGCGACTCTGAGTTACGAAACCGACTTGAACGCGACCGCCGATAGCGACCTCATCGAGTTCGCAATCCACGATTACGCTCAACAACCGGGGCCCTTCATCCAAAGTGATGTAAGCCATCACATATGGGCACGCTTCGGCGAAGCCTTTTGCTTGGTTTTGTTCCGTGACGGTGAAGCTGTAGATAGTGCCGGCTCCGGATGCAACGAAATGTTCCAAGTTGGCGCCGTCGAGACAATGGGCGCACAATCCGCGTGGCCGGTGTTGCACTAGACCACATTGAGTGCATCGTTGCAGGACCAGTTCTTCTCGACCTGCGCCCTCCCAAAAGCCCCGTGATTCCCAACTCGCGTGGGGGAGCGGGTGATCAATCGGCTTCATCGGTCCCGTCCAAGAATTAATGTCGCGCCACTGTGTTTGTCACCAATCGTGCCGCCAGTGCCATGGGCTAGAGCTATCTCTGCGTTAGCTACTTGCCTGGCGTCGCATTCATGTCTCAATTGCTTCACTGCCTCGATTACCAGGAATATGCCGCGCATCCCCGGGTGATTGGAGGATAGGCCACCACCGTCCGGATTGACCGGAAGAGACCCCTGAAGGCTGATGCCGCCGTTCGCAACGAAGTCGCCGCCTCCACCGACGGGACAGAACCCGAGGTTCTCCAAGGTGGCTAAGACGGTAATCGTGAATGAGTCGTAGATCATGGCCAGGTCTATGTCGGAGTGCTGTACGCCTGCCATCTCTAGGGCCTTGGCGCCGGATTGCTTTGCCGCTATGGAGAGAATGTCGGAATAGCCGACTCCCTGATGTTGGACTGCCTCGCCGCAACCCAGAATCTGAACCGGCATTTTTTGCAGGTCTCGGGCTCGATCTAAGGAAGTCACGATCACTGCGCCTCCACCATCGCTAATAATGCAACAGTCAAGAAGGTGGAGTGGTCGTGAAATCATTCTGCTGTCTAACACGTCGTCCACCGTTATCGGGTTGCGCATCTTCGCCAAAGGGTTGAGCCCGGCGTGCTGGCGCATAGTTACAGCGATCTCAGCTAGCTGTTCACTTGTCGTGCCGTAAGTCTTCATGTGGAGGTTGGCGTAAGTCGCGTAACTACCAACAGTCGTCATACCGTACGGAGCGGCGAATGCAGTATCAGGGTTTCTTGATCCGCCTGACCCGCCTGTCCCGATTGCCATCGAGTTTGACGCTGCCGTAGAGCCGTATAACACCAGCGCCACGTTGCACAAGCCAGCGTGGACTGCCGCCGCAGCGTGAGAAACGTGAGCGACGAAGGAAGAGCCTCCGATGTTGGTCCCATCGAGATAGTCGGGATATAGATCGAGGTATTCGGCTAGATCTACGATTCCCATCAACCCCATGGTCATTGAGGCCCCAAACAGACCATCTACATCCGTGCGCTGTAAGCCGGCATCATCGAGGGCTCCCTTGGCGCATTCGGCCATTATCTGAAATTCGGTCTTGTCGGGTGAAAACCGGCTGGGATGTTCATAAACCCCGGCGATCGCAGCGCCACGAGGAAAGTTAGTGCTGCTCATGATGCTGTACTGCTTTCAGTAATGCTGTCCCGGATTACGGCACAGAAGTCAGAGGGGACTTCTTGTGCGGAGTGTCTCCCGGCACCTTCAATCATCACAATTTGGCTGAGTTCGAGCTGCTCCGCGAAGCTCAGACTGTTGGCCTTTGAGGCCTCCTCCGTGTGGGTCCCGATGGCGACAATTGTTGTGCAAGCAACCTTGGATAAGTCGACTTGGCTATTCCATTCAGCTTGTGCTTTCCTAGCACCTAAGGTGGCCCTTGGATCCGTTGTGACCCAATGGCTGAAGGCCTTCCTCATCATTTTCTCATCGGGTTCGGGTGCATAGCCTGTGGTGTCGAACTGTCGTCGTGCTTTGCCAGTTGTGATCTGGGTCAGCTCATCTATTTCCGAAGTAAGCGAGATGAAGGGTCCTACCGAACCGACGCAGACTAGAGAGGCCACCGGCAACGAACCGTTCGCGGCTAACTCAACGCCGATGGCGGCTCCAAGCCCATCACCCACCACCGTTAAGGAATGTAACCCCCAAGGGGCCATCAACGATTCAATATGCGAGGCCATGGCCTCGACGGTTGGCAGGCTATCTAATGAAGCGCTCCGGCCATGACCCGGAAGGTCAAGGCTGACAGGCGAATGGTCAACCGTTAAAAGGTCCATGACATCGGCGAAAGTGTTGCCATTGACGCCAGCGTCATGGAGAAAAAGAACGGGCTGCCCGGACTCAAGGTCCGGGGCAGACCCCGGCAGTGTCGTGATCCCGCGATGATGTACGAGAGTCGCTATCCCGTTCACGTCAAAGTACTTGTCCGGCACGTAGCGAACGGTACCCGAAGCCGCGATGGTTAGGTCGCCTAAATTGCCAACTTCTGTGATCACGCCCGGGTTACAGGTTTAAGTTAAGGACCTCACGAAACGGGCGAGCCTTGTCTATCTCTGGTTCCTTAGGAAGTCCCAGAATTCGCTCTCCGATTATGTTTCGTTGGATTTGGTCAGTTCCTCCGCCAATAGACGTGAAGTAAGCGTTGAGCATCGCGTAGGTAGCGTCCTCTGACGCCCCATAAGAGGCTCCGGCCAGGGTTGCCTCGGCCCCCAGGATTCTGGCTTGCAGGCTGCCGGCGAAATGAAGCATACGTGACATAGCTAACTTTCCGAGCGACACAATAGGCGTACTGGTTCCCTGCTCGATTGCGGCTTTGGCTCTCCGGTTGTTCCACTCGTTGACTGTCCGCCATCCATGCAGCCTCATCAGCTCTTGGCGGATTTCCGGCTCTTGGGCGCGACCATTGCTTTGCGCGAGCTCTACCAAAACCAAGTCAGGAATCGGAGCGGGAGCCTCACTTCCGACATCTCGCTCTTTGTGCGAACGGTCAGTAGCTCGTCGACGTTGACTCGCTCCCATAGCGGCCCGCTCGTAAGCCAGAGCAGAAGTCAGAACCCACCACCCCTCGTTTAAGGCGCCCAACATATTTGAAGCAGGAACGCGAGCATCTGTGAGAAACACCTCATTGAACCGTGAGTCTCCCGTTGCTTGACGCAAGGGTCGCACCTCGACCCCAGCTTGCTTCATCGGAAGGAAGAAGAAGGAAAGGCCTCTGTGTTTTGGCTGATCGAGGTCGGTCCGTGCGACGAGGAAGGCATAGTCCGCTTGACGACCTCCTGACGTCCAAACTTTTTGACCGTTGATGATCCACTCGTCGCCGTCCCGGACAGCTGTGGTCCGAACGCCAGCAAGATCTGACCCTGCGCCCGGTTCGCTATAAAGCAAACACATGGCGGTTCGTCCGAGCAGAAGATCACGTAACACTTCGCGCTTAAGGTCATCCCCGGCGTGAGAGGCGACCGTAGCAGCCCACAGATTTACGACGTCCTGACCCCAGCCTTGGACGTCGTCGCCTCCGAAAACAGAGTCCGTCTTCTGGCCGCTGGGACCGACATCGACGGGAAACTTAACTGACCGAAACACAGCATCCGTGGAGCGGGCCTCATCGGCGGACAGTCCACGACCGAACCATTCCGTCGGCCAAGAAGGCGCAGCCCACCCTGAATCAACGAGGCTCTCCAGCCACTCGGCCCTCTGATCGGACGGGGGATGCTCGTGTAACCACTCTCTTGCCTGGTCGATAGCCGCAGTGCTCACTGTTCGGCGCTCGCCTGTATCCCGTCGAGGGTTGCTTCGATCGTTCCTCTAACCGCCTCTTTACGACCAGCAAGGCCTTCGGCGTCGAGCTTCGCTAGCGATGGAGGGAGGTCCATTACGTCCCATATCTCGGTAAGAGTGCACCCGCTCTCCGTAGTCTCGATCTGGTAGGTCCATCGAACAAATGGTCCGTCGTCGGGAGCGGCCACGAATTCGAAACACTGGGCGGGTTCGGCGATTGTCACCTCAACCGGAACGGACCACTCGAAACTCTTGATTCGGTTGGTACCGATGAATCGTGAACCCACTTCTCCGGGATTGCCGGTTGTCCACTCGCCGCCGATATTTTCGGTGCTCCACTCGCCCATGCGAGGCAGATCGCTCACAAGGGCGTATACGGACGCTGCTGAAGCCTTTATTTCTTTAGATATCTCAAGATGCATGTCGTGAACTGTCATACAGGAAAGCTAGCTGTAGAACGCTTCAGATGTCGCAAATTGGAAACCCGAATATTTCGGCTGGTCAATTGCCACCTGATTCACCACTGAATCCCTCAGATACCTCTGCAAGAGGGACGACTCAAGCTCCATGCTCCCATCACGCAGCAAGCGAACTAGCTGCCACCGCAATTGGTCAATATCCCCATTGAGACCGAGCATTTCGCTAAGGAGGGCGGTTTCGTGCCTTGCCAAAGCTGGTCCAATTGTCAACTCGCGTCCAATGATGTCAAGGCTGTTCCCGGCGACTCGAGCCAGAAAGTTGGTGCGCCCCGTGGTTGCAGACATAACGTCGCCATGTAGAAATTCGCGCACGCTAACCAATAGTTCGTCAAGTCTTGGCATGTCTGATTGGCGATCGGGTGAGCTGGCTGACAATAGGGTAGTGGGGCCGGGAATAAGTAGATTCACGCAGTCAATCTGGCATTCCGATGTCCGACGGCCGATAGCGGGCCGTTCAACTGTGGCGTCTGGACCTGTGCGATATTGGTCTGTCATGCCAAGGCATCCAATCGCCCACCAGAAGCTGCCAAATACCTCCCAAAACTTGACGTGATCCCGATTGACTGGTCGTCCTGATTCCTCTTCGTACCCGGAGATCAGGTCGTCCAGATCACCGAAGCCGCCAACCTCTTTTTCTATTTGACCAAAACGCCAGGAGTTAGTGCATATCCACCCGATGTCTCTCATGGGGTCGCCGATGTGGGACGTCTCCCAGTCCAACACTGCCTGTAATCCTGTCTGCGCGTCAACCATTAGGTTGCCGTTTCGGAAGTCGTTATGGACGAGGCTGTACTCAGACTCCTCAGGGAGATTGTCCTGGAGCCATCGCCCGGTGAAATCAATCATTGGTTGGGGCGTGTCCCAAGCCTTGTAACGCTCCCAAGTTTGGTCCACGTACTCTTCCGGACTGAGGACAGGCAAGGCCCCCCTCAAGCCGGTTGTGTCCAAGTCAATTGCATGAATCTTCGCCAGCTCCCGGCCGCATTGCGAAGCCAAAAGCGGTCGAACTGAATCGAAATCGCTAGAACGTGCAATCCGAGATCCGAGCGTTTCGCCACCTAGCCATTCCATTATGAAGCCGACCCCGACTCCGTCGTCTGGTTCAAGCTCGTAATAGATATCGGGTTCGACCACGCCGCTTTCTTTAGCAGTTCGCATCAAAAGAGCTTCTGTCCTCAGACCCACCGCGCTGACGCTCTCACGATCAATACCGCCCGCACCTCGCCTCATGCACAGAAGTTGTGGTCCAGACGACGTCTGGATACTTATCCGGTAAGTCTCCATGCTGGCCCCGCCTGACAGCCGGTCCACAGCGAGGAGATCACGAAAGTCGTCGAACTCTCGGTCCAAGGTCACCTTCAACGGCTCGAAAAATTCAGGTTCCGGTGCCATGTGGTCTACCCCTCGTCGTGCTGGGAGCCAAATATGGTTGGCGCACCGCTCTGAGACCAATCAGGCGCGCCAAGGATCACTCGGCCTTCGACCACGACAGATTGGTTTGAGGCACCTCCAATCACCGTGCCGCTGAGCCGGCCAGTCACGCCGTTAGCTCCGATATTCGCGATGGGGTATGAGTCGGCTCTCGAGTACGTCTGCAGAAGCAATGGACGGGGTTTTGGTGAGTCGTTGGGTACCGACCCATGGACCATGCAACAGTTATGGACGGTTACTGACCCCGCTAGTCCCGTCAACCAGACCACCTCATCCAAATCAAGTTCGAGGATATCCGTCGCGCTTAAAGACCCAGCCCACTGGCCATCGGTTGTGTACTGGTCATAGAGGTTGCCGGTGTGACTCGCGGGGATCACTCCCATAGGGCCCATCGAGGGATCAACGTCATCGAGATAGACTCCGATGGTCAAGGGGCTGAAATCAGTATGTGGCCAGAACTGTATGTCCTGATGCCACTTAACTTCTTCGCCCCCGTCTGACCACTTGTAGTTAAGTTTCGAGTGGTGGTATCGGACAGGGCCACCCAACAGAGAACAGGCGAGTTGCGCGGCCGGACCCTCTAAAGCGAAGTGGCGAAAGGCCTCGTGCTGGTCGACGGGGGAGTTCAAGCGTCGGATTCTCGGATTACTAGCGCTGTGTCCAGGCTCTAAATCGAGCGTTTTGTCGGAAACTGTCATTTGTCGACTTATCTCGACAAACTCCTCAGCAGCATCCCGAAGGTCCTGCAACACTTCGCCGCCGACGAAACGTTCCAGGTGCAGATAGCCGTAATCATCGTAGGACTGTCCTTGTTCCACTGAAAGCACGGCCCGTTCTGCCTCCTGAGACTTCACATTCGAATCCTATCTTGGAACACATTCGTGTGTCCGACGCGGGGTTTCTCCAATATGGTTGAAGAATGAGCGAATCCCTAGTCATTAGCGGCGGCATGCTCGCCGGCCATGCGGATGGGCAGCCGTTGGATCTAATGATTGTCGATGGTGTTATCGCAGAGATTGGCCCGGAGGGATCGTTAGTTAGCGAGGGCCAATTCGTAGATGCCACGGAAGCGTTAGTAATGCCAGGCTTCGTCGATATCCAGGTGCACTTCAGAACACCTGGAGGCGAAGACAGCGAAGACATAGCGTCAGGTGCCGCAGGTGCAGCGCTTGGCGGTGTCACAGCTTGCGTCATGATGCCCAACACAGTTCCCACTATCGACAACCCAACGTTAGTTAACGAAGTTCTCGCCATGGGTCGAAGCAGTCATTGCGACATCTACACATCGGCCGCAATCACCCAGGCACGAGAAGGAGAGCGATTAGTTGATTTCGACTCTCTCTACGCCGCCGGGGTTCGAATCTTCACCGATGACGGCACAGTCGTGGACGATGCCAGCTTGATGCGAGAAGCGCTCCTCGCTTCAGCGCGATTACCTGGTTGTGTTATCAGTCAACATGCTGAGGAGTCTGGGATGGTTGACGGTGGCGTCATCAACGAGGGCGTAGTTTCGGCGCGGCTCGGTCTTAAAGGTCGACCGCGTGAAGCTGAGGCGGTGATAGTCGATCGGGACATTCAGTTGGCTGCGGAAACGAATGGTCGCTATCACGTGTTGCACATGTCCACCTCTCTAGCTGCCGATCTAGTACGAGAGGCAAAGGCGTCTGGAATTCGGGTTACTGCTGAAGTCACACCTCAGCACCTGATCCTCACCGAAGAAGACGTCGAACGACTGGGCACTTCAGGAAAGATGAACCCGCCACTTCGGACGGACACCGATGTAGAGGCTTTGAGGTCATGCATCTTCGACGGAACAGTCGATGCCATCGCAACCGACCACGCACCACACTCGAGAGAGTCGAAAAACGTGAGTCTGTCGGCTGCTCCGCCCGGGATGCTTGGGGTGGAGACGATGGCGTCAGTAATCTGGACAGAGTTCGTTGCCCCCGGACTAATGACCCTCGATCGGTTTGTGGCCCTTTTGTCTACCCAACCGGCCAACGTGGCTGGACTTGTCTCTCAGGGCCAGCAACTGGAAGTTGGCAAGACGGCCAATATCGCGGTGTTTGACCCACAGGATGAATGGACGCCCGATCAGAGCAGCCTTCAAAGCAAGAGTGCGAATAACCCTTGGATTGGAAAGAAACTCGCAGGCCGCGTTCGCCACACCATCTGCCGGGGCAAGCTTGTGGTTGCCGATCGAACTTTGCTTTAGACCTGAGCTCCAGCCGAACCCTCAGGGAGTTGGCACGGCTCCGCTCGACGCTCTATGGTCCCGAGAACACCTGGTAATCAAAATTTTCTTGATGAGGAGAACTATGTCATTTTCCTTTGCCAACGTTAACGGAAGGGCCTCGTTACTTGACGGCGGTCGCGTTTACGATATTGGCCGGATTTCTCGCGAGTCAGTGAGTGCGGATCCGATGATTGCGATTAGTCAACTCGATGAGGTCCGCGAACTTGCCGCCAACCTCAATGACCACGATGACGATGGCCCTCTGAATGAGGCTGCATTGGGCGCCCCCGTGCCACGTCCCCGGAACTCGTTTGGTATCGGTCTGAACTACAAAGACCATGCAGAGGAATCAAATATGGATCTACCGGCTATACCGGTGGTGTTCTCTAAATACCCATCTTGTATTTCGGGTCCATTCGATCAGGTCGACTTGCGTGCCACCCAAGGTGATTACGAAGCCGAGTTGGTGGTTGCGATTGGGCGAACTACTCGGGATGTAGCCGCAGAAGACAGCTGGTCGTATGTGGCCGGCCTTATGGTTGGGCAAGACATCTCCGATAGAGAACTCCAGCTGGGGGCACGACCGCCACAGTTTGGTCTCGGTAAGTCGCGAGACACCTACGGGCCAATCGGTCCAGTACTCGTTTCGCCTGACAGTTTCGCCGACCCTGACAATCTAGGCATTACCTGCGATGTAAATGGCGAGCGGCGACAAGATGCTCGCACAAGCAGCCTTATCTTTGACGTTTCTTTTCTCGTGAGCTATCTCTCTTCGGTATTAACTCTTGTACCCGGTGATTTAATCTTTACCGGCACTCCGGCCGGCGTTGGCATGGCCGACGGCCGTTTCTTGAAACCTGGTGATGTCGTGACGACAAGCATCGAAGGAATCGGGACAATGAAGAACGCCTGTCAGTGAAAGGAAACCGTCGAATATCGCCGGTAACCGCCATTCTTGCAGCCGGCGGCTTTGCGACGGCCGTGTCAATGGGTGTGCGTTCCACGATGGGTGTCTATCTCGACCCGGTTGTCGTCGACTTAGGCATATCTACCGGATCCTTCGGATTTGCTATAGCTATCCAAAATCTGATCTGGGGCCTCGGCCAGCCCGTAGCTGGAGCCGTAGCTGATCGTTACGGTTCAGCAAGGGTTTTGGTGGTTGGAGGACTTCTATACATTGTCGGTCTTTCGACGGCAGGGGTAGCCAACACATCTGCAGGGTTGACTATCAGTTTGGGCCTGGTAACTGGCCTGGGCCTCGCCGGCCTCAGCTTTGCTGTCATCTTGGCTTCCGTCGGGCGGCTAGTTGATGAGTCCCGCCGTACCGCTGTGCTCGCAACCACTACGGCCTTTGGGTCCTTGGGTCAGTTCATCCTCGTGCCCCTTACGCAAAATGCTATCGATACGTTCGGATGGCGCAAGAGCTTAATTTTCGGCGTCGCTCTCATTGCGTTGGCCACCAGCGCTGTTAGGCCATTGCGGTCGCAGGACGTAGCTCCAACGACTCGCCCAGATAAAGCATCCGGTCCACGCATCCTTCGAGTCGCCTTCAGGCATCAGAGTTATGTACTGCTCCTAATTGCGTTTTTCGTCTGCGGCTTTCACGTGACGTTCATCGGACTTCACTTACCCAAATACCTAGAAGACCTTGGCCAAACGAGTCGCATAGCGGCTTTAGCGCTTGCAACAATCGGGTTATTCAACATAGGTGGAACTATGGCCATCGGTTGGCTCGGAAGCCGATATAGCAATACAAAGTTGTTAGCGATTCTTTACGGAGCACGCGGCATCATCTTCGCTTGCATGGTGTTCATACCAATGACGCCGCAGTTTGCCTTATTCAGCAGTGCAATTATGGGTTTGGTCTGGCTGTCAACAGTGCCACTGACTTCGGCAATTGTCTTAAAGCAGTTTGGCCCCGAGCGTGCAGGGCTCCTCTTTGGCTTTGTCTTTCTCAGCCACCAAATTGGCGCCTTTATCGGAAGCTACGGGGCCGGTGTCTATCGGGACGCGTATGGCTCGTACTCCGGATACTGGTGGTTGGCCGCCGTGCTCGGTCTATGCGCGGCGGTAATCCACCTCTTCATAAACGAGGACCCGTATGACCAGGTAGCACAGCGAAATACCGGAATTCTTTCCCGGCTGTGGGGCGCCCGTAAAACCGTCGGAGCTACCGTTTCAACGATCGCTGTGCTCATCAGTCTCGGAATTTGGAGTTACCTGCGGATAGAGGCAGACGGTGATTTACTCCAGCAACAAGCGGCCGTTATCTGCGCGCTTCACTTGCCCTTCGGCCCCTTGGGATGAAAGGTGAAGTACTACCAGGCTCCACGCTCTCTGAGGGACTCGAGCTCATCCCACTCGTAGCCGGCCTCCACTAAGACCATCTCAGTGTCTTGTCCGAGCTGTTGTGCCTCAACTCCAAATCGCGTTGGGGTGTCAGACATCTGAATCGGGCAGCCCACCATATTCACTTTTCCAAACTGCGGGTGATCGACTTCGACGATGTAGCCGTTGGCAAACGACTGTGGATCAGCAGCAACTTCGTCATGTGAGCGGACGGGAGAAAATCTTTGTTCTTCGGCACTAAGGCGCTCCACCCACTCAGCTGTGGGACGTTGACTGAAGATTTCAATGAAATCCTGTCTCATTTCGCGAGCAATCTCCTTTGTCACGAAGTACTGGTTGTAGGTTGGGTGATCGGACCATTCAGGCTTCTCGATAGCTCTACACATCCCTTCCCAGAGGTGTTCAGGGCAGCCAGCCATAGCAAGAGCGCCATCTGAGGTTGGAAACACGCCATATAACGCGTGAACGAGTGGGTGGCCACCGTTAGACCGGCCAGCTAGTTCACCAGTCAGGAAATAGTGCGTATATTCAGGCGCCTGCATCCAAATCTGACCGCCCAGAAGGCTTACATCGATTCGTTGACCACGGCCTGTTCGCTCGCGGGCGAACAGAGCGGCTAAGACACCCGTCTGGAGGTTCTGGGACCCGCAATGGTCGGCGAGTAATGAGGCTACGGTCGTAGCAGGCTCATCATCATTGCCGATTCCTGCTATCACGCCCCCAGCTGCTTCACCCACGATATCGGCGCCTTCGCGCAGCGCATCAGGCCCCGAAGGACCCAAAAAGCTGCCTGCAGCCCAAATAATGCGGGGATTAACCGCGGCGAGATCGTCGTAACCTAAGTTCCAACCGTCGAGCGTGCCTGGTTGAAAGTTGGATAAAACAACATCTGAAATCTCAACAAGTTTCAAGAAGGCCTCGTGGCCGGCCTCGGTTCGTAGGTCTAAGGTGACGGATCGCTTGCCTCGATTGCAGGCTTCCCAGAATACGGACGTCCCCAAATCTTCGATAACACCAACATGCCGGCCCATGTCACCGACGTCGGGTAGTTCAATTTTGATTACTTCCGCTCCTAAGTCGTGCAACATTGCAGCCGCTTGTGGGCCTTGCACAAGAGTTGATAAATCGAGAACTCGTATACCGTCTAAAGCGCCTGACACTGCAACCTCTCATCGGGTAGAAGGTAGAGGCCCAACACGTGGACTTACCTGACAACAATGAGGACACCTTAACAATCGATTATTGACCAATGAACCAGACACCCTCAGAAATGCATCAACGAATCACTGTCATCACTAACAAAAAGGCAAATCGAGGTCGCGCCGCCGCCAAAGGAACAAAAGTTACGGACCTCTTGCGCTCGTATGGCTGCGAGGTGGAGCATCACCAACCAGCCAGCATCGATGAGACCAAGCAAGTTGCCCGAGACGCTATAAACGAGGAGCGTCATCTCATCGCCGTGGGCGGCGATGGCCTACTGCACCATTTGATCCAGGTCTGTGCCGAAACTCATGCAACGCTGGGAATCGTTGCTGCCGGTACCGGAAACGATTTCGCGTTCGGGCTTGATCTACCCGTTGGGCTCCGCGACTCAACCCGGGCAGCGTTGACACCGACTCAAGGCATCGACCTTCTGAAATTCGAAGACGCCAACCGGCCAGCGTGTTACGGGGCCACGATAGCCACTGCGGGATTTTCAGCGGTCGTGAACGTTCGCGCGGAGAAGATGTCATGGCCACGAGGATCAACTCGATATACCGTTGCGACGCTTCGGGAATTGGCGAAGCTAAAAAGATACGACTTCGAACTAAACGTTGATGGCGTCGAGACAGAGGGCCGATGCTTGATGATCGCTATTGCCAATACCCGAGCGTTCGGCGGAGGAATGCAGATTGCGCCACAAGCGAGCCCCCATGATGGGAACGCCGAGATTGTGTTAATCCGCGACACATCTGCTTTCAACCTCTTACGCATGTTGCCAAAAACCTTCAGTGGGGGACATACGGAGCACCCGGCAGTCGAGATCTCCCGGGGGACGAAAATCAGCGTTGCCTTGAGGCATCATGACAGCAGAGAGAATTGTCGTTTGCGATCAGACGGAGAAGACGTGGGTTCGCTGCCGCAAACGGTTACGGTTGTCAGCGGAGGACTGCGTGTCGCGGGCTTGTCTCCACTGGCCCCAAACGCTGAAGAGGCTGCAGAAGAAGACGAATGACTAAAACTGTTACTGCCTCCACGAAAGAAGCCGAAACTCGCCAATTCAGTATCTCAATGGTCGTGTCAGGAGTTCGGTGCGGTTTGACTTATGTGATTCTGCCCTTTTTGGCCCCCCTGATTGGCATCAGTTCCGGTGTCGGACCCTGGCTGGGACTCAGCCTCGGGTCGGTGGCGATCGCAGCCAACGTTCTGAGCGTTAGACGATTCTGGTCGGGTAATCGTCGTTGGAAAGTGCCAATGGCGGTGATCAACATTTCGGTGATCCTGCTCCTCCTTTTCCTTGTCGCAGGTGATCTCCGTGAACTTTTTGCGTGACCGAGGCTTCTGGTTCAGATCAAAGCAGACCGTTCACGCCTTCAGATTCCTGTCGATACGCCCAGATAGTCTTGACACAGGGCTAGATAAGGGAGTGCCAGATGTTGCTTTGCTTCGCTGACCCGATCGAGACGTCCGAAATCAATATCCTGGAGTCTCAGGGTCACCAGTGCGTCGTGCTTGACCGACAAAGTGGGGTGGATCTCGAAAAAGAGATTGAGATGGCCGAAGTCCTGATCGTGAGGAGCACCAAAGTTACGCGCTCGATGATGATTGCGGCACCGGAACTTGGACTGATCATCCGAGCTGGGGCCGGGACCGACAACATCGACGTGGAAGCAGCCAGTGAGCTGGGCATCTACGTTTGCAACGTACCGGGGCAGAACGCTGTAGCAGTTGCCGAGCTGACGTTGGGCCTGATTCTTGCCCTGGACAGAGGTATCTCACAGGCCACTCGGGACCTCAAGGACGCCGATTGGAATAAAGCAAAATACGCAAGAGCGACCGGACTGAAAGGCAGGAACCTAGCGATTTTCGGTTTCGGAAGCATTGGTCAAGAGGTCGCCGTCAGAGCGAAGGGCTTCGGCCTCTCAGTCCACGCCTTAAGCAACAGGGAACGAGCTTCGGGCGCGACCAACACGATTTCTGAGGTGGGAGTGATCCTGCACGACACCACCGAGCAGCTCCTAGCTGTCGCTGACATCGTCTCACTTCATCTGCCCCTTACACCTCAGACAAAAAAGATGGTGAACGGAAAGTTTCTCAGCCAGATGAAACCCGGAGCGACCTTAATCAATACCGCCAGAGGCGGATTATTAGATGAAGATGCTGTGCTGCAAGCCATGCAGACCAATGATTTGCGGGTAGGTCTCGATGTCTTTGAGGCCGAACCCAGTGAAGCTGCAACAGCATGGGGACCAGCGTTGGCTCAAATGGATAATTTTGTGGGGACCCACCACATAGGCGCATCAACAGACCAGGCGCGAACCGCCGTCGCCAGAGGGGTAGTTTCGGTCATTAACGGCTACGAAATTGGGCTTCCCCCAAACTGTGTGAATATCGCAGCTCAACCGCTAGGTGAGTGCGCTATAGCGGTGCGACATAAGGATGAAGTTGGAGCGTTAGCCGCTGTTTTGTCATGTTTGGGAAATGCCGGGTTAAACGTTCAACAGATGCGTAATGAAATCTTCGAAGGAACGAGAGGTGCAGCAGCGGTTGCAACAATCCGGATTTCTCGAACGCCGGATCCGGCAACCGTCAAGGACCTGGAAACAATCCCAAGCGTGATCAAAGTCGATGTGTTGGTGGCGACTTAACTTCTTGTTATCCGGACCTACTTGTTCCCTATATCCAGAGTGGAGCGCCTCCAAGCCTCGGTTTTTTCGATTTGGTTGAAGGTGAAGATGTGGAGCCCGCTAATTCCGAGCGGCTCTAAAACACTAGAGAGAGGCGCCAATAGCTTGTTGGGGTCGTAACCACCGGGTGAGAACAACCTTGTAACCGTCGACCGATTCTTTCGCAGAAATCTCAGTGAAGCGCCAACACCTAGCCGGGCCCCGATGGACAGCAGCTTGGCGCGGTCTACCGCTCCGGGAATTCCAAGGTGAATAGGTATCGTCAAACCCATCTCCCGCTCCCGTTGCAACCAAGCAGAGATTGCACCAGGGTCAAAGCACATCTGTGTTGAAGCGTGCGAAGAGACCCCTGCGGAGGCAAGCATCTCCTGCTTAGCGTGGAGAGCAACACTTAGTGCGCCCTCCGATATGAAGCCATGGCCATCGGGGTACGCGGTAACGCCAATGTGGCTGAGCCCATGGTCTAACTCAAGAATGGAATCCAAAACCTGAATCGAGTCGAAGAATGGACCAAATGGATCTGGTGCGTCACCGCCGACGATAAATACTTCCGACACTCCGATGTCCGCGAGCTGAGAGACGAGCTGACGAAGCTGCTTTTCGCTGGTTACCATGCGTGCGGCTAAATGCGGCACAGGCGTAAAACCCTGATCGGCCAGCGTCTGGCTCAAGGTCCAAGTATCTTCCAGCGTCTTTGCTGGTGAGGCAGTAACCGAAACGGAAGCACCCTCTGGTAGGTACTGGAGCTGGGCTTCCAGATTTTTGAGGGGGATGACCTCGAAACGAGCAGAACGAAGCAGGTTCGCTCGAGTTGCCTGGTGGACTGGTTTAGCTGAACGCTTCCTAAAGAACGTCATCAGATGCGACCTAACTCAAGCCGACGATATTGCCGTCGGCATCAATATCGATGTGATGTGCCGCTGGGTTCTTGCCCAAGCCTGGCATGGTTCGCATCTCGCCACAGATCGGATAAACAAACCCGGCGCCTACAGAAGCCCTGACCTCGCGCACTGGCAAGGTCCAACCAGTGGGCGCGCCCATGAGTTTGGGGTCTGAAGATATAGACAGATGCGTCTTAGCGATACAGACCGGCAAACGCCCGAAGCCATTCTCCTCGTATCCGTTGAGTTGCTTGTTCGCCATCGCCGTAAATGACACGTCTTCGGCGCCGTATACCTGCTTCGCCACTGTCCGAATTTTGTCCTTCAATGGCAACTCGTCGCCGTATAAGGGGGCAAAGCTGCTTTCCTCATTCGCCGCTTGGGCGACAGCTTCGGCAAGCTCAGTTGCGCCGGCGCCTCCGTTAGCGAAATGAGTACACCGAGCGGATAGCGCCCCATACTCGGTCGCAATTTCAGCGATCGCTGCCAAGTCGGCTTCTTTGTCCTCGGGGAAAGTGTTGATGGCTACCACTGGGGTGACCCCATGCAACTTCATATTTTCTAATTGTTTCCTGAGATTGTCTCCACCGGCGTGGACCTCGTCAGGGTTTTCAGCTAACAGCGCTTCGGGTAATGGCCGTCCCGCAACTATTCGGTGATTTCCGGAGTGTGCTTTAAGGCCCCGAACTGTTGCAACTAAAACTGCAGCGTCTGGACTGAGTCCCGAATACCGGCATTTAATGTTGAAGAACCGTTCAGCGCCCATATCGGCACCGAAGCCCGCTTCGGTCAATAGGAAATCCCCGGTCTTGATACCAATCTGATCGGCGATAATCGACGAGTTTCCGGTGGCAATATTGCCAAAGGGACCCGTGTGGACCAACGCTGGGGTGCCCTCTAGCGTTTGCATGAGGTTCGGCTTTATCGCTTCTCGCAAAATGACCGTCATGGCACCAGCAACACCTAGTTCTTCTGCAGTCACGGGAGTGTTTTCCTTGGTGTACCCGACAACGATGTTGCCCATCTTTTCCCGTAGATCTTGCAATGAGGTGGCTAATGCAAGGGCCGCCATCACCTCGGAAGCCGCGGTAATGTCGAATCCGCTCTCTCGTGGAACACCGTCAAGCCGACCACCAAGACCCAGCGTGACATTTCTTAAGGAGCGGTCATTGATATCGAGCACGCGCCGCCAAGTGATGTTGTGGAGGTCGAGTCCTAATTCGTTTCCGTGAAAGAGGTGCGCGTCGAGGATCGCTGAACACATATTGTGTGCGGCCGTTACAGCGTGCATGTCGCCAGTCAAATGCAAGTTAAACAAATCCATTGGAACGACCTGGCTGTAGCCTCCGCCGGCGGCCCCGCCTTTTATCCCAAACGTTGGTCCCATCGAGGGCTGCCGAATGGCGATGGTCGCTGATTTCCCGATGTGCTTAAAGGCTTGTCCCAGCCCGACCGTGGTCGTTGTCTTTCCTTCGCCTAGCGGCGTTGGGGTAATCGCCGACACAACCACGTACTTCGCGCTGTCACGGTCCTTTAGCGCGTCAGTAGCTTCGAGCTTAATTTTGGCTGCTCCGTCGCCGTACAGCTCCAAAAACTCCCCAGGGATACCAGCGGTCGCCGCGACCTCAGCTAAGGGCAACAGAGACGCAGAGTTTGCAATCTCAAGGTCACTAAGAAATGCCATTTGGATCTACCTTCTAATGCACCACCATCAGGGCGTTTGCAACGGGCCGGCTTTGAGCTGGTCGTAGACAGGAAGTCCCGACGACGGTTATTGTTTCGTTCTGCGGAACAGTTCCATCATACAGAATAGATGAGGTTCCCTTCGCCGTTTGCCTTGTAAGCCGGGTCAATGGACTAACTAACGTAGGCGGCGTGTACCATTGGCCGGCCACCAAGATCGGGCAGCAGAGAGCAAAAGAGGACCAAGAGTGAGTGACTTCCCCAAAGAGGCGCAGTGCGTTGTCATCGGTGCCGGTATTGTCGGCAACTGCCTTGTCAGCCACCTAAGCGAAATGGGTTGGGAAGACATCGTCCTGCTCGACAAAGGCCCCTTACCAAACCCTGGTGGGTCAACGGGGCACGCGTCCAACTTCATCTTCCCCGTCGACCACTCGAAAGAAATTGTCGATCTCACTCTGGAAAGCCAACGTCAATATGAAGAGATGGGGCTACAAAACACCTGCGGAGGCATAGAGGTTGCACGGACACAGGAACGGATGGAGGAGTTCAAGCGGCGGATGACGTCAGCCAAATGCTGGGGGATCCCTTCCTCGCTACTCACTCCGTCCGAAGTCAAAGAATTGGTACCTTTCGTCTCTGAAGACATCATTTTGGGTGGGTTTTACACACCAAGCGTGAGCGCCGTCGACTCACTCGAGACCGGAACTCAAATGCGCAAGAAGGCACAAGAGGCCGGCCACCTTGCAGTGTTCGCCAACACCGAAGTGCTCGATATTGAGACCGCTGAAGGTCGAAATAAACCGCGAGTTTCAGCCGTGGTCACCGACAAGGGCCGCATCGAATGCGAAACGGTCGTCGTGGCGTGCGGTGTTTGGAGCCCCCGGATAGCCGAAATGGCAGGCGCGACCATTCCCTTGACGCCAGCCGTGCACCAGATGGCAGACGTTGGGCCTTTCGATGTGCTGGTCGAGACCCAGCAAGAGCTGGCTTATCCGATTGTCCGCGATATGGATACCTTCTGCTACGAGCGACAGACCGCTGGTTCCATGGAGGTCGGCTCCTACGCTCACCGCCCAATTTTGCACCGCGTGGAGGACATTCCATCTAACGACGAAGCAGCCCTCAGTCCGACTGAGATGCCGTTTACTGCTGATGACTTTGACCAGCAAATGGAAGAGGCCATAGAACTCATGGAGTTCCTAGGAGATGGCGAAATTAAGTACGCTATTAATGGCTTGTTATCCTTAACCCCGGACGCCAACCCAGTACTCGGACCAACAGTGGAAGTAGAAAACCTCTGGTCTGCCGCTGCTGTGTGGATCAAGGAAGGACCCGGAGTTGGGCGTCTTATGGCCGAGTGGATGACATACGGATACCCCCATGTCACGGACCCTCATGGGGCCGACGTTACCCGCTTCTACCCACAACAACGGAACGTGCACCACATCGAGGCTCGCGCCGAAGAACATTTCAATAAAACCTATGGAATCGTCCATCCCCGAGAGCAGTGGGCTACCCGCAGAAACGTAACAAATGGCCCCCTAAAGGCACGAACCGATGCGCTGGGGGCTTTCTATTTCGAAGCAGGCGGTTGGGAACGCCCACACTGGTACGAGTCGAACGCCGACCTTGTCGAACAATACGACATCGAAAGTCGCGAACACGAGTGGGATTCTCGCTGGTGGACGCCGATATCTGATGCGGAGCACCTCCACATGCGAGAGCACGCTGCAATAGTTGACCTCTCGGCGTTTCAAATTTTCGAAGTGTCCGGACCCGGAGTTTTGGATTACATCGAGCGGATGGTGGTCAACAAATGTGACCTGAAAGTGGGGTCCTCCATTTACACACCAGTCCTAAACCAGTCCGGAGGCTTCAGATCTGACCTGACTATTTTGCGATTGGCAACGGATAGGTTCCGCATTATTACTGGCGCCTTCGATGGCGGCCGCGATGAATACTGGTTCCGGGAGAACCTCCCAGGTGACGGGTCAGTGCAATTTGAGAACCGAACTAATGCAGTTTGCACATTGGGCGTATGGGGACCGAGGTCCATCGAGTTGTTGTCCTCATTAACAGAGGCTGACCTAAGTCAAGACGCCTTCCCATACGGATCACACCAGGAAGTGTTGATTTCGGGTATCCCAACAGAAATGTTCCGAGTCTCATACGTTGGCGACGCTGGATTCGAGGTTTACACGCCAATGCAACACGGCCTTGCGTTGTGGGACGCAATCATTGAGGCCGGAAGCTCCGTCAAACTCCGGCCAGTTGGAGCCGCCGTATACGGTACTAGCGGCCGACTCGAGAAGGGCTACCGCCTGATGGGTTCGGAGCTCGAAGACGAATACACACCGGTGGAATCCGGCTTGGCTCGCCCGAAGGTCAAGGCAGCCGACTTCATTGGAAAAGAGGCCTACCTAGCGGCACGAAACGAAGAGCCCTGCGCGCAGCTATGCGTTCTCACGGTCGAAGACCTAACGTGTGAAGCCGGCTACCGAAGATTTCCGATGGGGGCCGGTAACGAACCGATCTTGACTCCCAATGGTGATCGAATAGTGGACGCTAAGGGTCGGGTTAGCCGCGTGACGACAGCTGGAAATGCCCCTTCTGTCGGCCAATATCTCTTAATGGCGTACCTTCCATCTGAGCTCTGCGAGGTCGGCACACAGCTACAGGTGATGTATCAAAACGAGCACTACCCCGTCACAGTGGCCGCTTCCGGCGCCAACTTGGCACTCTTCGATCCAAACAACGAACGCATGAAGGCCTAGAGACGGCCGAGCAGTATCCAAAGGACATCGAATGCGAATCCTGGTCTGTGTAAAGAGGGTCCCGGCTCCCGGGTCACGCATCAACGTGACTGAAGACGGCTTAAGTGTTGACACAGCACATTTGGGCTTCACGACCAGCCCCCACGAAGAGTGCGCACTCGAAGAAGCGGCACAGCTAATAGAAGAACACGGTGGTTCTGTCTGCGTACTAACGGTTGGCCCGGCCGAAGCTGAGGAACAGCTGCGCTACGCGGCCAGCGTAGGGGGGACCGACTTCTCGCTGGTGCTTAACGACACCGGTCAAGACTGGGACCCGCAGCAGACTGCAGCATCCATCGGTGAAGCTGTTCACCAGCTAGAAGCAGAGACCGGAATATTTGATCTGATCCTCTTCGGGAACGAGTCAGCTGACGCAGGTGGCTACCAAGTCGGCGTCCGAGTCGCAGTAGCGCTAAATCGCCCGATAGTAAATGGCATCAAAGGCATAGAAGTAGAAGGTGAGTCCCTAGCCGCTAGCCGCGAGGTCGATGGCGGCATTGAGGTCTACTCGCTTCCGACACCAGCTGTTCTAGGCATCAAGGAAGGAATTAACCTGCCACGGTATCCCACGATGAAGGGCCGGTTAGCTTCAAAAAAGGCGGAGATCCAGACCACTGAAACCAAAGTGCCCGCAGGTGCGCAAAGATTAGTTCGGCTTCACCGTCCAGAAGAAACGGTCACTGAAACCGAAGTTCTCGGTGATGGGCCCGAGGCAGCAACAAAAATTGTTGATCTCCTAGACGAACTGGGGGTTCTTTGATGCCCGGGGTATATGTTCTCGCCGAACATGACCGTGGGGTGACAGATCCAGCCACCCACGAGGCATTTACAGCAGCATCCGCCCTAGCAGCCAACCTTGGCGAATCGGTGGTGGCTGTTTGCGTAGGCTCGTTTGATTCAGATTTCGAAATAGCTTGTTCTCAATATGGGATTTCTGAAGGAATAATTCTTAAATCGCCCTTGATCACTGACTACGGGCCGGAGATTTGGGGGCAGGCAGTCGCTGATTTACTGAAGCTCTGCGACCCTCGGGTGATCGTGGCGGTTGGAACGGACAAGGGCAATGAAGTCCTTGCCCAGGCCAGTGCTCGATCAGACATGCCGTTCGTCGCGAATTGCGTCGAGGTCGAACACAAAGCAGATTGGGCGATAACCCGGACACAATGGGGCGGATCGTTGCTGGAAGATGTGACGGTATCCGGAGACTTCCTCTTTCTTTCCTATGCCCATCATGCTGTAGAACCTGTCCCATCAGCCACGCCAAGCGAAGTGACCCTTCAGCTTCTAGAGGTGGAAGTTGACTCGGCCCTGACGCGGACCCTAGTGAAGGAGAGAACAAGCCTGACCGAGGGGGCGACTCTCTCCACAGCGTCGGTCGTGATCTCAGGGGGTCGTGGAGTCGGCTCAGCAGATGCATTCGCGCCGCTTGAGGAGCTGGCTGAATTACTGTCGGGCAAGGTCGGTTGTTCGCGAGCTGTAACCAACAACGGTTGGCGGAGCCACGCTGACCAAGTGGGTCAGACTGGGACCCGCATTGCACCAGAAATTTACATTGCTTGCGGTATTTCAGGCGCCATCCAGCACTGGGTGGGTGCAATGGCCTCCAAAAATATCCTGGCTATCAACACCGATCCCGAAGCGAATATGGTCACCAAAGCGGGTTATGCAGTAATTGCAGACCTTCACGAAGTGGTGCCTGCTGTCATTGATGAGATAAAGCGCAGACGCGGAACTACCTGAGGGCTTATCTCAAATGTCGAGCCAAATCAGCACAAACGTCGGATAGTCGCAATCCGATAGCGTCGGAATCCCCATCTTTTGGAAACCGGTACGCGGGGCCATGCACGTGCAAGGTTGCGACAAGTGCGCCCTCCGGCCCAAGCACAGGCGCGGCGACTGAATTTAGGCCTTCGGCAAACTCCTCAAAACCCCATGAATAGCCCTGGCGGCGCACGGCATCAAGGCGCGCTCGAATTGCGGATGGTTGAGTCAGACTCCGAGACGAAGTCCGCTTTAGGTCACCTCCTAGGTAGGCGTCCAGCTCACTGGCCGACAGGTGACTGAGCACCACTAAACCTGAAGGAACGAGGTGAAGCGGTGCATACTCACCTGTCCAACTTCGGACCTGCACCGCGGCGTCCGGCTCGACGTGATCAGCGTAAAAAATCTGACTCCCCTCACAGAAACCAATACCGGCAGTTTCCCCAAACTCAGTAGCCAAAAGCGTCAAATAGGGATAGGACAGCGCCGTAAGGCTCTTACCCCCAGGAGTCTCGTTAACCATCAGGGACAAAGCGTCACCTATTCGGTATTGGCCGCGCGCCGAGTCTTGCCCGACTGCCCCTTCTTTCTCCAACGCCGATAACAGTCGTGCAACGGTACTCTTGGGCAGATCGACCGCTTTTGCCACTTCGGTAACTCCCATCGGAGTTGTCGCTAACGCCCGCAAAATCGCGAAAGAACGTTGCACCGACTGAACGCCGGACATGTCAGGTCGGGTCCGATGTGTGCCACATAGTGGAACAGCATTTCAGATGGGGTTGCAAAAAGCTAATCCCTCGGGCGACGATCGAACCTAAGAATGCTCCGGATAGTGAAACTAGAACAACTGACCCATCGAGCTTCGGTTCTAGACTGAGATACACGCCCTTGACCTCTGTACGCGGCTTTGGAGACGACATGCCACAAAGGACTCGATATTCGCAGCCGCTACCACGTCTTGAAACGCCACTTATCCGCCGAGGCGGCGTGTTGCGATCAGCATCATGGGAAGAGGCGCTAGCAGCAGTGGCTTCGAAGTTTCGCCAAGTACTGCATGACCACGGTCCCTCCGCCTTTGGGCTCTTTAGCTGTTCAAAGAGCACGAATGAAATGAACTACGCGGCGCAGAAGTTCATGAGGACCGCAATTGGTTCAAACAATATCGACTCGTGCAATAGAACTTGACACGCACCCAGCGTCGTCGGTCTGGCGACAGTGTTTGGAGCGGGCGGAGGTACTTCTTCGTATCTCGAGGTCGAGGAAGCAGCGTTCGTACTCCTATGGGGCTCTAACGCTCGAGAGGCTCATCCGATCTATTTTCACCATGTCCTCAAGGGACTCAAAGCCGGCAACAAAATGTACGCTGTCGACCCCAGGCGTACCGCGTCTGCGAAGTTCGCCGACTCTTGGTTGGGCCTAGATGTAGGGACAGACATTGCCCTAGCCAACGCCCTCGCTCGAGAAATCATCCACGCGAATCTGCACGATCGGGAATTCATCAACCGTGCGACAAGTGGATTTGAGGCCTTCTCCGAACACGTCGAAAGCTACACGCTCGACTATGCGTCGGAAATTACCGGGATTCCACCAGCGGCGATCAAAGATTTAGCACACAGGTACGCCGAGGCTCCAACGGCGCAGATTCTTTGGACACTTGGGATCACAGAACATCACAACGGAGTCGACAACGTACTCTCGCTTTGCAACCTGGCACTTCTGACGGGACACGTCGGTCGCTGGGGTTCAGGCCTGGTTCCTCTGCGCGGGCAAAACAACGTGCAAGGGGGTGGCGACATGGGCGCACTCCCTAACAAACTGCCCGGATTTCAGGATGTGACCGATGATTACGCCCGCCAGAAGTTTTCCGCGATGTACGGCGTCGATATCAACCCACGTCCCGGACTCCACCTGACACAGATGTTTGAGGCAATGGACCAAGGGGAAATTAAAGCGCTTTACGTGATCGGAGAGAATCCGGCCGACTCAGAGGCCGACGTAAGCCACACGCGAAAGCTACTGCAAGGGCTCGACTTCCTAGTAGTCCAGGACATCTTTTTAACGCGGACAGCGGAACTTGCTGACGTCGTTTTCCCGGCCACAGTCGGTTGGGCCGAAGCAGATGGCACTGTGACATCGAGCGAGCGACGAGTTCAACGGGTCAGGCCGGCAGTAGACGGCCCCAAAGGCACGCGCCATGACCACCTCATCATTGGCGACCTGGCTAAGCGGCTCGGAGCGACATGGTCAGCAGAAAGTGCCGAAGAACTTTGGAACGAAGTCCGCTCACTGTCACCAATGCACACGGGGATGTCCTATGAACGGCTCGAAATGCTTGACGGGATTCAGTGGCCATGTCCCGACATAGACCATCCGGGAACCCCGTTTCTGCACTCATGGCTGTGGGACAAAGACCTCGGTGGCAACCCTAGAGCACCGTTTTCGCTAACTGATCACGAAGGCCCCAAAGAGGAGCTCTCCGAGGAATACCCAATCCGCCTCACGACAGGCCGAGCATTGGACTCATATAACACAGGCGTTCAGTCGAGAGGCTACAAGTCGCCCATCAGGTCAGGGGAGCAGCTTCAAGTGAGTGCAGCTGACGCTGCTTCACTCAACTTGGTGCAGGGCGAGCTGGTGAGAGTTACTTCGCCACGCGGCAGCCTTGAAATGGAGATTGACATCAAAGGCGACCAACCGGGTGGCTTGGCTTTCACAACCTTCCACTTCCCAGAACTTGTCGACCTGAACCTAATCACCAATGACGAGTGGGACCCCAAAAGCGGTACTGCCGAGTTCAAGGCGGCGTCTATCAAAATTGAGAAACTGAAGGCCGGTCTAGATCATGCCTGACCTCAAATTCAGTGATGCTGCACCAGATTCCGAAGAGCGCTCGGCTATAGACGCCTTAGTGGCCGCCCCGACGCTCGATAGGCGTGGAGAACGCTGGGTCGTTGGCGGTAGGACCCGCGAACAAGAAGCCCGTCACCTGCTTCTACCAGGACTCCATGCCTTACAGGATGCTATGGGATGGATTTCGCCAGGCGGCTTGAGTTACTTAGCCGAACGTCTCCAAGTTCCCATCGCAGAAGCCTACGGCGTTGCAACGTTTTATGACCTGTTTCATTTTGACCCACCCGCAAGCGAACAACCGGTACACCACGTTTGTGTCGACCCGGTTTGCGCCATAGGTAATTCCGGTTCGTATATAGCCGAACTCCGAGCCAAGGGAACTTTGGTTCACGAGAGCCCTTGCCTTGGGCAGTGCGAGCGTCCACCGGCGGTATTCATCCAAGCTAAGAACGGTGCAAGTAGCGACCTTAGCGATATCACTCAATCCCCAGCGGCTGTCGCCGCAGATGAACCCTTGCGACTATTGAAGCGCATACGACATATGAAAGGCAGTGACCTTCAAACGTATAAGCGCCACGGCGGTTATACGGCTCTACAAGCCGCAATCGAAAAAGGCGGAGCCAAGATCATCGAGGCCCTTAAAGAGTCAGGATTGACCGGACGCGGGGGAGCAGCATTCCCAACAGGTATCAAATGGGAGTCAGTGGCCAGGCAAGAAGCTCTACCTAAATTCGTAGTGGCTAACGCTGACGAGAGTGAGCCAGGGACTTTTAAGGACCGTATGATTCTCGAGAACGACCCATTTTCGTTAATCGAAGCCATGACTATTGCAGGTATCTCTACTGGCTGCGAAAAGGGCTGGGTTTACATCAGGGGCGAATACACAACCGCTGCTCAAAGGATGGACAGAGCTATCAATGAGGCTTCCACCTCAAACCTGTTAGGCGCGGGCATCTTAGGAAGCACCTTTAATTTCGATATAGAAATCAGGCGTGGTGCCGGTGCTTACATCTGCGGCGAAGAGACGTCACTGTTTAATTCCATAGAGGGATATCGAGGTGAGCCACGGAGTAAGCCGCCATACCCAACAGAGCAAGGTCTGTTCGGTCAGCCCACGATCGTAAACAACCCCGAGACCTTTTTGAATGTGTTGGAGATAGTGAACTACGGAGTTGATCACTATCGGTCTGCAGGGACACCCGAATCACCGGGAACGAAGCTTTTCTGTCTCTCTGGGGACGTTCTTCGCCCCGGGCTCTACGAGGCTGAATTTGGTATCACGTTGCGAGGACTGCTGGCCAGAGCAGGAGGAGTTGCCGGAGACCTAAAGGCCATTCTCCTAGGAGGAGCTGCAGGAAGCTTCGTTGACTCGCGGCAACTAGATATGCCCTTAACGTTCGAAGATACGAGAGATGAAGGTCTCAGTCTCGGCTCAGGCGCGGTGATGGTTTTTTCGACGAGGGTTGATATTGCAACAGTGTTAACCCGACTCGCTAAGTTCTTCCGAGAGGAATCCTGTGGCCAATGCGTCCCGTGCAGGGTCGGAACCGTTCGACAGCACGAAGTCCTAACGCAGATAAGTAACCGAAAGCCAACGGCTCGTGAAGACGTCCTGCTCACTGAGATAGGGAATGTGATGACAGACGCTTCCATTTGCGGCCTTGGTCAGACGGCGGCATCAGCTGTGCAGTCTGCTATCCAGTTGGGGTTATTGAGGTAGCACAACCCATGACCAGAGACACTAAGACAGACGTAACCTTTTCGCTGAACGACCTGACAGTCACGGTCCCCGAAGGCACCACAATTCTGGAAGCCGCCCGAGAGGCGGGCGTTGAGATTCCGACATTGTGCTGGGCTTCGAATCTAACGCCAGTTAATGCCTGTCGCCTATGTGTCGTTGAACTGCAGGGCTCACGCACCCTTGTACCAGCATGCTCCCGCGAATGTGAACCCAATGCCGTGATACATACGGATAGTGAGCGCGTTGCCCTTAGCAGAAAGATGGTTTTAGAGTTCCTGGACACTACTAATGACCTGACGGAGAGCCCGGATCTGCAGAATTTGATTGATAGATACGGGGCCGACTCCTCCCGGTACAGCAAACCGAAGCGAATGGATGAAGATGTCAAGATCGAAGACGACCTCTTCATACGTGCATACGATCGCTGTGTCCTCTGCTACAAGTGCGTTGAGGCATGTGGGGATGACGCTCAGTTCACATTCGCGATCTCAATGGCGGGGCGTGGTTCGGATATGCGGGTCTCGACCGAGTTCGAGACCCCATTGCCCGACTCGGCATGCGTCTACTGCGGCAACTGCGTTGGAGTCTGTCCAACTAATGCCCTGCAGTTTAAAGCTGAGTTCGACCTGCGGCAGAGCGAGGATTGGGATCCCCAACGGCAAACCTCCACCGACACCATTTGCTCATACTGCGGAGTCGGCTGCACCCTCGAGGTCCACACACAAGACAATGAAATTTTTAAGGTGACATCACCTAGCGATCACTCGGTGACATCTGGCCATTTGTGTGTCAAAGGGCGTTTCGGTTGGCAATATGTGCAACCTCCGACCCGCAGGCCATCTACTAACCACTAAGACTGTTTCCGTAAGACCACTAAAACCGGCATACTCTTCTTCCATCTTTTCCGCAGCCATTTGTTTGGAAGTCCCGTAGTGACCAAATCGAGTCGATCGTTAACCGCTTGGACGCTCTTTTTGGGAATAGCGTTACTTCAGGCAGGCGTGGGCTTGCAGCGCCCCCTATTGGGGTTACGTGCCGAGGCTGCCGGTTTTGGTGCCCTGACAGCTTCACTAGTAATGACTGCCTATTACGCGGGATTTATTCTCGGTACCCGGTACACCGGAAAGCTGCTGTCAGAGGTCGGACACATCCGTACCTTCGCTGGTCTGGCGTCAACGGCATCAAGCATTGTTCTTTTCCAAGGTTTGTGGGTCACCCCGCTTACGTGGGGTCTTTGTCGGCTTATCTTCGGGTTCTGTGTTGCTGCCCTTTACGTCGTCTCTGAATCGTGGTTAAACGACGTTGCTACCAACGAAACCCGAGGTCGCTTGCTGAGCTCTTACATGGTGATAGCGGTGGGCTCCACGATGGTCGGGCAATACTCGGTAGGAATTTCAAGCACTGCGGGTTTCACACTATTTGCGGTTGCTTCGGTACTGGTCTCGATGTCTCTGGTGCCTATTGCATTGTCAAGCCGGTCTTCAGCCCCCACCTCCATTCCTGAGCCGCTCACTTTCCGAACCCTCTATTCCATCGTTCCGACTGGACTCGTTGTCTGTTGCTTTACTGGCATGACGATTGGGTCGCTTGTCGGAATTGGGCCGATCTATGGTGCCTACCAGGGTTGGAGTGCTCTGCAAATAGCCAACTTCGTGGGGGCACCCCTTGTCGGGTCTTTGATTCTGCAGATACCGTTAGGCAGATTGTCGGACCGCGTTCCGCGTCGTGGCGTCATGACGGTCGCCTCAGCGGGAGCCGCTGCGCTCTGTTTTACTCTTATCTTTCTCGACGGCACCAGTGGCCTGTCTCTGCTGTGTCTGGTCTTAATGGGCGGTCTTGCGTTTCCTCTCTATTCGATGTCTGTTGCTTATACAAATGATTGGGTCAACGCTGAGCAAAGAATCGCAGCATCAGCACTTCTAGTGCGAGTGCACGGAATTGGGTCGTTAATCGGTCCGTTAGTGACGGGCCTCATCTTGACTCGCTCCGTGACAGCCTTTTTCTATTTTCCATTTTTCGTATTCCTGGTCTTGACGCTCTACCTGCTATACCGCATCTATGCCCATGACGCCCCGAGTGTCGATGAGCAGAGCGAATTTCAGCCGTTTCCGCTCCGGGCCTCGCGAATGGTTGTGTCGATGCTGTACCGACGACGCCCGTAAAGCATCGACTTCACTTGAAGTAGTAGTCAGGCGCCGATGGGGGCAATGGAGTATTGCCGAGAATCAGATCAGCGGCCTTCTCCGCGATCATCATCGTCGGAGCGTAAATATTCCCATTCGTAATCGAGGGCATTACCGAGGCGTCGACGACTCGTAAGCCCGACATGCCGTGGACTTCCATCGTTTTCGGGTCAACGACCGACATTGAGTCACACCCCATTTTGGCTGTTCCGCAAGGATGAAGGGCCGTCTCGGCGTCACTCTTCACCCAATCAAGGATCGCTTGATCTGTCTCAATATCAAGGCCAGGTGAAAGTTCTTCTCCAGCTATTTCTTCAAAAGCGGGTTGACTCAATATTTTCCTTGCGGCCCTCACCGCGTCGACCCAATCTTGACGATCTAACTCATTATCTAAATAATTAAACCGGATCGACGGCTTGTCGAAAGGGTCACAAGAACGGAGAGTCACCGAGCCACGAGATCGAGCGTGCATTGGACCAACATGCACCTGGTATCCGTGTTTCGTATCCGCGACGGCCCCGTCATACCTAACGGCCAGGGGAAGAAAATGGAGCATCACATTGGGCCACTTGAGACCCTCTCTAGAGCGCAAGAAACCACCAGCTTCGAAATGGTTTGTCGCAGCGGCACCCCTTCTGAAGAGCCACTGAAGTCCAATCCAGGGTCGCCTCAAGCGGGAAAGGTTTGGCTGTTGGGTGATTGGCAGCTTTGAAGCATACTGAACGTAGACCTCTAGGTGATCCTGAAGGTTCTCACCTACACCCGGTAAATCGACAAGGACCGGCACCTCGGCATGAGCTAAGACCGACTGCGGGCCTATGCCACTCAACTGCAACAACTGCGGCGTATTTATCGCGCCGGCACAACAGACAACCGTCTGCGCCCTATAGCGATGATGTCCAAGTTGCCTGCCGAATGATCGACGTTCAACGGTTTCGACTCCGACTACTTTCTTACCTTCAACCAACAGGCGGGTGGTGTGAGCTCGTGTCCGTACTTCCAAGTTTGGTCGATTGAGCACCGGAGAGAGGTAAGCCCTCGCTGCGCTTAAACGACGACCTCTGTATACATTCCTGTCAAAGGGGGCGAATCCTTCTTGGCGGTATCCGTTCACGTCAGTCGTTAATTGGTAGCCGGCTTGTACAGCGGCATCAAAGAACGCGTCGAAAAGTGGTCCGACAGCTGGCCCTCGTTCTAGCTTCAATGGCCCGGCAGCTCCGCGCCAGTCATCCTCGCCGGCGAGGCAGTTCTCAAGTTTCTTAAAATACGGAAGGGTGTGTGCGTAATTCCATGAACCCATTCCCTCGGCTGCGGCCCAACGTTCCATGTCTAATGGGTTGCCTCGCTGGAAGATCATCCCATTGATACTCGAACTGCCTCCCAGCACCTTGCCTCTGGCGTGGTAAACGCGACGACCGTTCAGGCCACTTTCTGGTTCAGTGAGGTACATCCAGTCGTAGAAGCGTGAACCAATTGGGAAGGAGAATCCGGCTGGCATATGGATGAAGGGATCCCAGATGTAGTCCGGTCGACCGGCTTCCAAAAGAAGCACCCTGTTGGAGTCGTCGGCACTGAGGCGGTTCGCAAGGGCGCAACCCGCAGAGCCACCACCGATAATCACAAAGTCGTAGTGCGTTTCTTCTGATGGGTCAGATTGCGGCGCCACCAGGTCCTCCGTCAGGTATCACTCAATTTGCAGCGTATCCTCACAGTGGTGATCAAGCGTCCTCTTCGAACATGATCGGCGCAATTTTTGGGATCTTGGCCGCGCTCCTTATCGGGCTCTCTGACCTCTTCGGACGACAAGTAACAGCGAAATCCAGCGCAATAACGGCCTCTAGCAGCATGCAAGCGTTCGGGGCAGCCTCAGTTCTGATCTCCTTGGTGTTTTGGCCCGGCACCTTCAGCGCTTCTGACTTAGCACTTGGGGCACTTTCGGGAGTTGGTTTTGCTGTAGGACTGTCGAGCTATTACCTCGGCTTGACGAGAGCATCATCGGCGGTCGTTGCACCCTTAGCTGCCGTTCTGTCGGCCCTCATCCCATTCGGGTGCATTGTGGTCGGCGGAACAGACGTGTCGCCGCTCTCCACAATTGGTGTGGCCTTGGCACTTGTCGGACTCATAGCAGTCACAACCGACGCTCCAAAGACCGCTCTTACCAAAGCAGGGATCCAGCTTGGGGTATTGGCCGGGGTTGGCTACGGCATTGGTCAGGCACTCTTACTTGAGGTAGCAACAACATCCGGACCCGTAGCGATTGCCGGTCAAAGGGTCATTGCCTTCGGATTAATGATTCCCCTAGCGGCAGCAACTAAGAATCGAGTCCTCGCCCCAATCGGGACACGAAACTGGGGGATAGCAGCGGGAATCTGTGCAGGGGGAGCAAGCGTCGCGCTCTTCCAGGGCTTGCGCTTTGATCCGGTCGCCGCAGTAATCGGGATATCTCTCTTCCCTGTGTTTAGCGTCATCGTCGGCCGAATCCGTTATCTAGACACCTTAACCAGGCGTCAGGTCGTGGGAATCGCCTGCGCCGTACTGGGCACTGCCGGAGTCGTAGCAGGTTGACTAACCAATCTCGTCGGGCTCTTCGGACTTTCTACGGCCGATATATTCGATCATTGCCTGATCAGCATCGTCATCCAGCGGGGGAGGCTGATAGTCGTTAAGCATCTGCTTCCATGCAGCGTTAGCCCTTTGGGCGGCTGACAACTCGCCCTCTTCCAACCATTGCTCATAACTGTTGCTGTCGGCGAGAGTCGATCTGTAGAAAGCAGACTCGAAGTTCTCGAGCGTATGACCATTGCCGAGGAAGTGGGCTCCGTGCGGGTTGGTTTTGAAGGCTTCCATCGCCTGCCCGTTGGGACTCATGTCAACCCCGTCCGCGTATACGCCCATCATGCCCAACTGGTCCGCATCCAGGAGCAGCTTTTCGTAGCTCAACGCCAAGCCACCTTCTACCCATCCAGCTGCATGGAGGACGAAGTGAACTCCAGCCTGCATGGTGGGCAGCAAGGTTGAAAGCGACTCATAGGCTGCCTGTGCATCCGGTCCCTTCGCTGCTGTCAGCATTCCCCCTGAACGAAAGGGAACACCGACCCTGCGTGCTAAAGCCGCCATAACGTAGATTGCTAAACCACCCTCGGGAGTTCCAAACGTTGGTGCACCAGTTGCCATCGACATTGACGAGGCGAAAGTACCGAAGATAACCGGGGTGCCAGGTCGAACTAGTTGACAAAACGCCATACCAGTTAGAGCCTCTGCTAGGGCCTGAGCGGCGAGACCCGCCACCGTAACGGGAGACATAGCGCCGGCCAAGATGAACGGTGAGATGATGCAGGCTTGGTTGCTTTCTGCATAGACCTTCGCTGCGCCAAGCATCGTTGAATCCCACCTAAGCGGAGACGATGCGTTAATTAGACTTGTTAAGACCGTTCTGTCTTCAAGATCTCCACCGAACGCAAGCCGGCATAGCTCGAGCGAATCAGCTGCCCGCTGAGGGGCTGTCACCGACCCCATTAAAGGCTTATCACTGTATTTCAAGTGGGCGTAAACCATATCCAGGTGCCGTTTATTAACTGCAACGTCGACCGGTTCAACAACCGTTCCGCCACTGTGGTGAAGATGGGGGAGTTGATAGGTGAGTTTGACGATATTTTCGAAGTCATGGAGGGTTGCATAACGACGTCCCTCATCAAGGTCGGTCACAAAGGGAGATCCATAGTTAGGGGCGAAGACAGTGCTATCACCGCCGATCTGGACTGACCGAGCCGAATTTCGAGCATGTTGCGTGAACACCGATGGCGCGCTCCGCTGAACCAACTCCCGACAGAGGCCTCTCGGAAATTTGACCAAGTCGCCGTCGACCTCAGCACCGGCGGAACGCCAGAGTTCGAGCGCTTCGGGGAAGTCTTGGAACGCAACTCCTACCTCGCTCATAATGGTTTCGGCGTTCTCCTCAATCTGACTTAAGCCGTCTTCGTCCAAAACCTCGACGGGATCAAGACGTCGGGTAAGAAACGGCTTCCAGACTTCCCCCTGGGCGGTGCGGGCCGCTCGCCTTGCTGATCTACCACCGGATCGGCGCGCAGTCATCTCATCATTCCTTTCGGGCCGGCCGTCTTCTCCGGCGCGAGTTTGTCGCCGTAGACGCTAGAGGAAGCGACGGTAGTTCGACTTCTTTTTCTAAATTTGGGTGTGCTGCGGACGCGTGAGGGAAACTCATCGCGTCCACGAACAACTCTTGAAACCTCTCTTCAAGGGCGGTTTCAACTTTGACTACATCGGGGACGATTCTTTCAATAAGAGTTCGCTCGGCTTGCGAGAGTAACAAGCGAACCGCTCCGCTACCCGCAGCATTACCGACCGCTACGACATCACCTAGAGCACAATCGGGGATGAGACCTAAGACCATCGCGTACGTAGGATCGATTTGCGCTCCAAAGGCTCCTGCAAGGCGGATCTCTTGCGGGGATACTCCGCCTGCCTGCTCCACAAGCAAGTCAATTCCGGCCCTCAGAGCGGCCTTCGCCAGTTGTATGGCGCGCACATCGGCTTGTGTGATCAAGACCGTCAGCCCGTCATCGTCTCGTGGCCTGTGTAGCACGTAGGAGAATGTGCGGCCGTCAGCAATAACACGGTCCGTAACGGTACGGCTATCCAGAAGTACGCCTTCCGCCGTCATAAGACCAGCCAAAAACAATTCGGCTATCCCTTCAATTATCCCCGACCCACAGATACCAGTGACGCCGACCTCTTTGATAGCGGTTGGAAATTCCGGGTGTGAGGACCAGTATTCGCAACCGATCACCTTGATTTCCGGTTCCAGACTGTCACGAGCAATGCGTACACGTTCGATTGCCCCTGCGACTGCCCTCTGACCATGGGTTATTTGGGCCCCCTCGAAGGCTGGGCCTGTGGGACTAGATGCAGCATAAAGAGTCGCCTTATCGCCAAACACGATCTCAGCGTTGGTCCCAACGTCCACAAGTAATTGGGGCGTTGAAGCCTCATATGGGGCTTCAGCCAAGATCGCCGCAGCAGTATCTGCACCTACATGCCCCGCTATACATGGCGGTAAGTACACCGACGCGTTCGGTAAGGGGAGGCTTACCTCTTCTGCGTCTGTCAAGACTGAACCATCGGTTGCCAAATCAAAGGGCATCTGTCCCAGGGGAACCACATCAAACCCAAGGAAGGAGTGGTGCATCACCGGATTTCCGACTACAACCAGGTCAGTTACGTCCTCAGCGCGGTGGTCACCGTCTGCAAGCAGTCCGAGCACTAATGCGGAAATTGAGTCCCGCACCACGTGGGTTAGCTGATCGGCACCCTCGGGATTCATCATCACGTAGCTAACTCGACTCATGAGGTCTTCACCCAGGCGAATCTGGGGGTTCATCACACCGTTAGTGGCCAAAACTTCGCCCCGGCTGAGATCTAAGAGATGAGCCGCGATAGTCGTCGAACCAAGATCAATCGCCACACCAATCTGGTCGACGTGAGCACCACTCCGAACTGCACAAACGATACTTCCACGAGCAGAGCGGTGTATTTGGACGGTCAAGGCCTGCTCACCTTGGAAAAGCCCCGTGGCTAGATCTTCGATGTGTTTTTCTGCTCTAGTCGAGTAGTGGTGGACCGCAATGCCCCATTCATCTGTAAGTGCTTCAGTAATAGCTTGTTCTAGGGCCCCGGAGTCCGAATGAATCTCTGGAACCGTGACAACGCGAAGCATCGATACGGCATCAAGAGCGAGTCCTTGCACGTTTATCTCCTTACGAATCACAGGAGCGTGGGCCTGACTCTCAGCAGGTATGTCGATCACCAGGGGGCCAAGGACTGTAGCTTGACAGCCCAGTCTCGCTCCGGTGAGCAGGCCCCGACGTGCCTGATACTCAACCTCGCTGGAGCCGGGCCCACTCAGGCTCTGTAGCTCAGACTGAACAGCCCATTTAGGGAACGCTCCGAATGACGGACGGAACTGACACCTACCGCAGACCCCGCGACCCCCGCACACGCTATCCAGATCGACCTGAGCCGCTTGGGCAACACTTAGGACTGTCGACCCTTCAACGGCCTCGGCCTCTAAACCGGACGGAGTAAAAACAATACGATGAACGGGTGGCATCTCAGACTCACGTTCCTCCGCCTGAGCTAGGACGGCGGCGACCCCGTCGACCACCGCGGGAAGCCCCCGCAGCCTCAGGGTCACGATGCACCGAGATCCATGCTCCGCAGTTTGGATCGTTGCCCATCAACACATCCGAGCCCATCACAGCAGACTTAACCTCAGAATGAAGTGGATTCATGATCGCTGAGGTCATCCCTGCGCCAATAGCCATCGAAAGGAACGTACCGGTGATCACATGTCGATTCGGTAAACCGAAACTGACATTCGACGCGCCGCACGTGGTGTTAACCCCCAGTTCCTCTCGCAACCGGCGAACCAGGTGGAAGACTTGGCGACCTGCGTTACTCATTGCTCCGATAGGCATTACGAGCGGGTCAACAACCACGTCTTCAGTCGGGATCCCATGGTCGTGCGCCGCCTCGACGATCTTCTTTGCGACAGCGAATCGAACGTCTGGGTCCTCACTGATGCCAGTCTCATCGTTAGAGATAGCCACGACCGCAGCTCCGCTCTTGGCGACAAGCGGAAGAACTCGATCTAATACCTCTTGCTCCCCAGTAACTGAGTTAATTAAGGGCTTACCTTCATAGGCGTTGATCCCCGCCTCGAGTGCTTCAATTATCGACGAGTCAATCGAAAGAGGCACGTCCGTAACAGATTGCACGAGTTGAATTGCTTCAGCTAGAAGGGCAGGTTCATCAGCCAGGGGGATGCCGGCATTCACATCTAGCATTTGGGCGCCGGCTTCTACCTGCGCCAAAGCGTCAGCTTGCACTCGCGAGAAGTCCCCGTTCTTCATCTCTTCAGCGAGCAGCTTTCGACCCGTGGGGTTGATCCGCTCGCCGATCATCACAAAAGGACGGTCGAACCCAATAACGACCTCTCTTGATCCTGAACTGATCACTGTGTCAGTCATGTACTCATCCTCCTTAGAGATCTCATTACGTCTAGTTGACGAGGTAGCGCCCGTCGTCGCCTGATCCTTTGTTAGTGGCGTGGAAGCCGCCATTCCTCACCAACTGTTCAAGCGCCTGAGAGTCATAGTCAGCTTCCAGCGAGGCTGCAATCCGTTTCACTTGGGCCGCAAGATCTGGCTCAGGGAGCTGCTCGTCGCGCACCCATTGCTTGATATATGCGTCTGTCTCGGTCACGCCGGCCACACCCGCTGCTCGGTCGATCGCATGTTGAAAACGTTCGGACAGCACCCCGACCTCTCGCTTGTGGCCCTCTGTGCCCACGACTTGAGCAGGAATATTCCTCCAAGAGATCACAACAACCGAAGCGGCACGTCGCCTCCGTCTCGAGGTCATCGCGGGACCAAGGCCGGGCCTGCCTTTTCCTTGCCGCTGATGATGTCTGCTTCAGAGAAGGCTGCGACGCTGTCTCCAAACTGCCCCCAACCAGCCTCGATTGTCTTCAAAGGTAAGCCCAGTCGCCGAGCTGCCGAAGCAGCAGCGGCGCTTGCTTTGGCGCTACCCGCTTGGCTGATGAAAGCAACCCTTTTGTAATTGGCGAAATAGATGTCTAGTAGTTCCGGGTGTTTCTCAACTCCCAAAGTCTCAACCACGAGGCGGTCGAAGTGTGTGGCCAAAAAGTCTGTCAGGTAAAAGGTGCCTGGCTCCTCGTCGTGGAGAGCGTTAAAAGCCCCTGGTGGTAAATAAAATTCGTAACAATGTGCGCCAGGTAAACGCTGAGCATCAAATTCAGCACAGACGCTGTCTATCTCCCCGCCGGTTCCACAATCGGCATAGCCAAGAAACACTCGGTCAAAGGATCGGCGAACGCTAGCTAACCGAGTACGAAGCATCCCGCAGATTCTTTCGGGTCGATTGTGTAGGGCTGCAGAAAGATATTCAACCTTTACATTGTCGACCCCGTTGACCTTGAATGCGGCCTCTAACTCACGCGCTAAGGCGCCGCACGCCAAAACGAGCACTGACGGTCGGGTCACGCCGCAGAACGCTTTTTCTGGACAAATTCGGTGGCGGTCTCGGCCGCCACAGCGGCATCACGACAATAGGCGTCGGCCCCGATGGCTTCGCCGAAATCCTGATTCAAGGGCGCGCCCCCAACAAGCACGATGTAGTCGTCCCTGAGTCCCTGTTCCACAAGAGTGTCGATGACGACCTTCATGTAGGGCATGGTCGTGGTTAAGAGTGCAGACATCCCGAGTATGTCGGGCTTATGTTCATTGAGGGCAGCGATGTATTCATCAACATCGGTGTTGATACCCAAGTCGATGACCTCAAAGCCGGCGCCCTCGAGCATCATGGCTACAAGGTTTTTGCCGATGTCGTGGATATCGCCCTTCACCGTCCCGAGAACCACCTTGCCGACAGGCTCTGCACCCGTTTCAGCTAGCAAGGGACGCAAGATTTCCATTCCTGCCTTCATCGCATTAGCGGCGAGGAGGACTTCCGGAACGAAGAGAATTCCGTCTCTAAAGTCAATTCCGACGATACGCATACCCTCCACCAACGCTTCGCCTAGAACCCGATCGGCAGACCACCCTCGAGAGAGCAGCAACTCTGTACCTTCAACAATCTCGTCTGCCATCCCATCGTAAAGGTCATCGTGCATCTGGGCGGTCAGATCGTCATCGTTTAAGGCTGATAGGTCGATTTCTTCGAACTCATCAGCTTCGTCAGCCACTGCCGCTACTCCTACTTAATCCTGATCGGCCGCCAAGCGGATATTCCGCGGCGCCGAACCCCGAGCACTAACCGTAAACCACATTGTGGAACAGTACCGCATTATGGGTCATTTCGTGGAGAGGATGGTGTCCAGAACGGCCTCTACACATGACTCCTTGGCAAGCATTGTGGTCTCCCCAGAGACACGCGGAGTGAATTCCACTTGACCGTTACTCAAGCTTCTACTTCCGATCGTCAAGCGGTACGGAATACCGATCAACTCCGAATCTGCGAATTTGACGCCTGGGCGCGCATCCCGATCATCGACTAGGACATCGAGTCCGGCGCCGCCACAGAGGTCCGCCACGGAGTCGGCTAGCGCCATAGCTTCTGGATCGTCAACATCAAGAACAGTCACTAGGAGGTGGTAGGGGGCAACTGCCAATGGCCAACAGAGACCGGAGTCGTCGTGGTGGTTCTCGGCTATAGCCGCTACAGCGCGCCCGATCCCAATCCCGTAACTTCCCATCGTTGGAGTTTGCGCCTTACCTTGTGAGTCGAGGACCGAGATGCCCATAGCGGACGAATACTTACGGCCCAGCTTGAAAATATGTCCCGCTTCGATGCAGCGGATGATCTCTAACCGGCCTCCGCATTCGACACAGGTTTCTCCGTCTTGAACCTCTCGGATATCGACCCAAGATTTTACGTCGATGTCGCGTTCAACGGACACCCCTCGCAGATGCCAGTCATCTTCGTTCGCTCCTGTCACCATTCCGGTTCGTTCCTTCAGCGCTACGTCGCAGAACACGCCGATTCCGTCCACACCGACAGCTCCAAGGCTGCCTGGGTGCGCTCCCAGCGCTTGGAAAGCTTCGTCGGGAGTGGCCGGGCGCATATCAATAGCTCCGGAGCTATCTTGCAGCTTCTGAAGGTTTAGTTGATGGTCGCCGCGCAGCAACGCCAGGGTTACCTCGCCATCCAAGACCATCACCATCGTTTTTATTTGGTTCACTGCATGGGCGCTTTCCTCCATATTTTCAAGGTCAGCGATGGTTCGCACACCGGGAGTCGGGAATCGTTCTACAGGGGCGTCAGACGGCGACCCAAGAACGGACTCGAGTCGGGATGTGCCCCGCTCCACGTTGGCTCGGTAGCTGCAGGACTGACAGACCAAAACATCGTCCTCCCCAGCAGGTGAGGTCACCATGAACTCGATGCTCGCTGACCCACCCATCGCCCCCGATGATGCCTGCACAGGCATTGCCTCTAGACCCAGGCGGTCAAAGATCTTGACATAGGCACTGTGGTGAGCCTCAAAGGCTGCATCTAGTCCCTCATCATCCAGGTCAAAACTGTAAGAGTCCTTCATGGCGAACTCTCTAACCCGCAGAAGACCGCTCTTAGGTCGGGGTTCATCACGGAACTTCATCTGAATCTGATACCAAAGCTGAGGAAGCTCTTTATAGGAGTGCAAAGTTGTCGCTAGATGCGAAAAGACTTCTTCATGGGTCATGCCAAGTGCTAGGTCAGCGCCCCCGCGATCCTGCAACCGGAACATTTCGTCACCCATTGCCTCCCAGCGGCCGCTTTGTTTCCATATTGAGGCCGGGTGCATCGCCGGGAGGAGGAACTCCTGCCCACCAATTGCATCAATTTCCTCGCGAACTATCTGTGCCACCCTTTCGTGAACACGGAGCCCCAAAGGCAAGAGACTGTAATGCCCAGCATGTAACTGCCGAATGAAACCGCCACGCACTAGCAGTTGGTGGCTAGCTGCCTCGGCGTCAGCCGGAGCATCTCGAAGTGTTGGTATGAAAGCCTCGGACCAGCGCATAGCCCCACGATACGGCACTGAACGCAGATCATCGCGACGATTAGAACTGCTTCTTGGGATCCTTCGGTGGTGTCTTTAGGTAAAGCCGGCTACCATAGTTGTCAGTTGGCCCCGCTCGGAGATTGGGCGGTGGCAGCGACACCGTGACTTTAGAACGCAAGCTTTCTTTGAAGGCAGGCGAAAATTTGGTCAGCAGTGTTGATAGGACTTTCTGATGTGGCCCCACGGTTGCGCGAAGTCAAGGGTCCTACACCATTTGTGCAAACAAGAAGAGCGAAGTGACCGCAACCGATTCCACAATGGAAACAAATAAATCGGACTCAACGAGCCATGGGACAGCGTCCTTACTGGCCCCATTATCTTGGGCAGAGATCCACGAACGCGCGCGCCTCGAAGCCGACGGGGCTGCCTCCGCCGCCATTATTGCTGAACTCGAGTCGGACCCCGTGCGTTGGAGAAACGTCCTTAGCGACATGATCGAAGATGCAGAGGACACCCTCCAGTCGATCCGACGCATCAAAGGACCCCATCGAAATCAGATTATGACTGACTTCGAAAGCGAATTCAGGCTCTTAACTGATGCTTTCGAACGGGCGACAGGTGACCCTTATCTAACCGAAGAGGACGACGAAGAGGCGACGGCCATACCTGATGACGCCGTAATCGAGCCCATCGCGCTCCAACTCTCGTGGAACTCCGGCAAAGTTGTGGCGTGGGCATCTGGCGCCTTCAACGAAGCTGAGTCCGGTGAGCAAATTTTAAGTCGCCTCGTTGAGGCAGGCGCACCCGAAAGTGCTTGGGAAGACTACAAAAACGTCACCTTGCCGAATGGCTCGACGGCACCAGCCCTGAGTGCGCACGTTGGCGACGTACTTGGTTGGCTTGCAGCCTTGGCAACCCAGCCATGGGCGGCGCACCTAGACAATCTGCCGGATGAAAAGAAGGGCACCGAGGAAACCTCCAACGATGTTGAGATCCCTCCATTAGGAGCCTCACCAGATCTTCCTCGAACGAACGAAACGAACCTAACGTCGATTGGAGCGAGCGCCCGGTGGTTGAGTCTCGTGGCGGCAGCCGCGGTGGGACTTGTCGCTCAGGGCCGCACTGTTCCGAAACTGCAACGCATCCGCAAAAGGCGCAACAAAAGGAATAAGAACAACAAGGGCGAGTTCATCGTTCAATGGATGCCGGGAATCATAAGCAAAAGGCGCCTCGAAGCATTCGCCAACTCCTTACCCGGCGCCGTGACAGCGGCTGACCCTGGCCCAGATGCGCGAGCGGTGGTGCAGTCAGCGTTAACAGGAATGGTGAACGCAATCGTTGCCAACGCCGCGAGTCGACTCGAGGTTCCCGCGCCCCCTCCAGAACCACGGACAAAGACAGAGGTCGCTGAAACATTCCTAGCCAACTTAAGTGGGCGCCCCTTCTCCGCAGCTGCAGATAACGGCTCTGACTTAGCTCGGAAACTAGAACTCTGGGCTCGACCGGTGACAGCAGTCGCCAAGTATGCCCTCATCGTCCAGCTAGATGAACCAGATGAGAGTGGCGCCTGGCAACTGCAGGTCTTGTCACCAGGTCCCGAGAACTCAATGGATCCCGTCGAGGTAGCCATGGTGAGTGGCTCCAACACCCGTCGCACTGAGGTCAAGGGTCAGTACACCCGTTTAGAGCGCATGGTCCCTGCTCTCAAACGACCTGGCGGCCGCAGACGTGGAGAGGTACTACTCGACCAAGACGAAGCGTGGGAGTTGATGTCGAGTACTGGACCAGCCCTCGAATCGGCAGGGTTTGACGTTAGAGTGCCCGCACTTTCTCGACGACGCCAGGTAGCACAGCTTCGCCTGACCGCAGATGACGCAGACAGCGTGGTCGGAGCGCAACAACTTACAGCTGTCAGCTGGAGCGCCGTATTTGGAGAAGTTGAACTCACTGCATCAGAGATCCAAAAGCTAGCGATGCAAAAGAAACCCTTGGTTCAGTCGCGCGGCCGATGGGTTGCCCTAGAGAAGGCTGACCTTGTTGAGGCAGCGGCTGCCCTGGCCGAACGCGCCGACACAACAGAGCTAACAGGCGCCGAGATGCTCCGTCATGCGTTGGGGCTCGAAGGCAACAGCATCAGCGGGGGAGTGACCCTCGGAGGAACCAGTTGGGCCAGCGACTTATTACGGGCCGCCGGAGGTGTCAGTTCGGACCCCGACACCCAGCCAGATGGCTTTTCAGGCGAGCTGCGCAGTTATCAGGCCGAAGCCGTTGGGTGGCTTGGATTTCTCGACGACGCAGGGTTGGGCGGTTGCCTGGCGCTTGACATGGGACTCGGCAAAACACCGACCATCTTGGCTCGAATGGCCGCGGCCCCCGGGGAGACACCCTCTCTGGTCATCGCTCCACCTGCAGTTGTTGGAAACTGGGCAGCGGAAGCGAAACGCTTTACGCCGGACATCAAAGTTCTTGTGCACCACGGACCGTCACGCGCAACTGGCCCTCAGCTGGCTAGCAATCTACGCGCGGCCGACCTCGTAATCACGACCTACGGCACCGCCGTTCGCGACATAACCGAGCTCGGCAACACGAAATGGGACCGCGTCGTTTTAGATGAGGCCCAGGTGATTAAGAACCATCGAAGCGCTACTGCTAAGGAACTCAGAAAGCTGGATGCGAGGATCCGCCTAGCGTTAACAGGAACACCAATCGAGAATGGTCTTGGTGACCTGTGGGCAATCATGGACTTCTGCAACCCAGGGTTGGTCGGAGGTCGAACTTCCTTCATCGACCAACTCAATCAAATGGACGAAGCCGACGAGGTCGCTGAGTCGGCACTTCACGCACTTAACGGGGTCTTGGTCTTCCGAAGAACTAAAGCCGAACCTCTGATCGCTGCGGAACTGCCTGACCGGATTGATGAACTCGCCCAGTGCACAATGACCCCCGAGCAAATCGGCCTCTATCAAGCCGTCCTCGACAAACTGGTGAGAGACACAGCGCAAAGCGACCAAAATACCAGCCAACAAAAGGGTCTGGTCCTAGCGGCTATCACTGCTCTAAAACAAATCTGCAATCACCCACTCAACTACGACAAGGAAGACAGCAATCTTGAGCTCGAAGGTCGAAGCGGAAAGCTCACACGCCTAAATGAAATTGTCGACGCCGTCTTTGCCGCCGACGAGAGGATCCTCATCTTTACGCACTTCGCCACTTGGGGCGAGCGCCTCGCACAATACCTATCGGACCGAACTGGATTGGGCATCGAGTGCTACCACGGCGGCCTTGCGCGAGGCGCGCGTGATCGAATGGTTGACTCCTTTCAAAGCGGAGAGGGCGCCGGAGCGATGGTTCTATCCTTGAAGGCTGGCGGTACTGGCCTCAACCTGACGGCAGCCAGCCACGTAGTCCTCTATGACCGCTGGTGGAACCCTGCGGTAGAGGATCAAGCTCGCGATCGGGTCTGGAGAATTGGGCAGACCAAAACCGTGATTTGTCATCGTTTGGTGTGCCCAGGAACGGTTGACGAACGAGTGGAAGAAGTTGTCCAGGGTAAACGCCGAATTGCCGACATGGTCCTCCCTAAATCCAGTTCCTTAGGCGACTTGGACGCCGAACAACTACGCGCAGCCCTAGGCATCGACCCTGAAAGCCTGTTGGCTGCGGACCCAGATGACATCCTTGACGAATCCTTGATTGAGGTTGGCAAGTGACCAAAAAGCGAAAGCACTCCAGAACTCGGCGACTGAGCGACTCGGGTGCGCCCTCAGAAACAGACAAAGCCATCAAAGAGTTCTGGCACGGGCCTGCAGCGTTACCTGATAGCCCCTCCAAGGTCCAAGTCGCGCAGGATGCCGCAGCGGTCATCCACAGCCTGGGTGAACCACCGCTCAGCGGTCAAGAAGAACTCGCTGAACATTATTTCGACGCTGTTTACCAACGGAGCGTGACGCTCGCATCGGCGCTCGCAGCAGCAGCCGAGCTAGTTGGTGATGACGAAGACGAGCTGAGCCACTAACTCCCTCAGTCTTGCGGTTCGAACCCGACCACCTTGCCCCGATTAATGCTCACCCAATCTCTAGCTTCAAGGTAGGGCTTAAAGGTTTGGTAGATGGCCTCCTCGTCTGGTCCTGATTTTGGCCGCTGCATCTCGTAAAGATGCGGGAATTCAAGCCAAGCTGTGACAGCATTCCAGAGACGCAAAGCCGCCTCGCCCCTCGGTGGGTCCAAAAGAACCGGCCCAAAGAATGCCTGTCCATCTGGGAAGAACAGGGTTGGCACGCCAAATCCACCTGTATTCACGACTCGATCGTGTTCGGCTTTAATCTCCTCATGCGTTGACAGATCATTTATCGACTCCTCAACAATTCCCGGATCAGCTCCAATCTGTTCTAAAAGATGGCGGGCAACATCAGGGTTGTGTGGCCGGTTTCCATCAACGTGCAGGGCTTTCCCCGCCAAGGCATACCACTGATCTAAGAGATCCATATCCAAGCGCCGCAGAATAACTCCTATGCGCATCATGGACCATCCGTAGCTCCACTCTCGTTCCCACGGATGCTTTTTCCCTTCTTTGAGATTTATCTCTTCAAGACTGAAAAACTTCCAATTAACTTTCAGATCAAGCTGGTCCCGAACATCGCGCATCCACAGGGACGTCTGATACGCCCAAGGGCACATGACGTCAAAATGAAAGTCGACTTCTTTGGGGGGCGCGTACACATCCACAGGTTTCTGCTTTCCTCGTAATCGCTTCCTTCACAATATGTGCACCAGCGTCGCTATGCGGGATTTCTCGACTTGAGTCCTTAATTTCCGTTGGCGCTTGAATTGCTCCACGGCTATAACAAAGACATAGACACGAAGGGACTACACATGGCTCAGATCACTATCGTCGGGGATGGACCTGGCGGACTCAGCGCAGCCCTATTTCTCGCTCGGTCCGATAACGAAGTAAAGGTGTACGGGACAGACGCAACAGTCATGCATTTCGCGTTCCTCAACAACTATCTAGGAATCGACGCAATCAGTGGCACAGATTTCCAAACAGTCGCCAAAAATCAAGTAATGGATTCAGGAGCGACGCTCTTGGAACAGGAGGTCGAGAGCGTAACGATCGACTCAGGCGCGATCACCGTCGTTACAGACACAGAGGCCCATTCTCCAGATTTCCTAGTTCTGAGTGAAGGAAAGGCGATGCCAATCGCTCAGTCGCTGGGAATCCAAGTTCTAACTGGAGACGACGAGATGGTTCCCGTTGACCAAAACGGCCGGACGTCAATACCGAACGTCTACGTAATTGGGCGAAGCGCTCGCCCAACGCGAAGCCAAGCGATTATTTCTGCTGGAGACGGCGCTGCGGCAGCGTTAGACATCCTCTCCACAATTGAGGGGCGCGAAGTGCAAGATTGGGACTCGCCACCCAAAGCATGATGGGGGAGTGAGGCCTAGCCACGTCCGTGGCGAAGCAATTTTCCAGGCGTCGCCCCAGTGCATTCTCCAGATGCAAACGTGGTCTCACCGTTCACGATTATTCGGTCATAACCCGCGGCACGCTGTACACGCCTCCACTCGCCGCCGGGGAGGTCGTACTCGACATCTCCAATCCAGTTCGGGAGGATCTCTAGCTCTTCCATGTCATACACAAGTACATCTGCTGCGGCTCCTTCACGCAGAGTCCCGCGATCCCGGAAGCCGGCCGCATGAGCAGGCAGATTGGACAACCGGTAATGAGCCTCTTCAAGCGTCACAACTCCCTCGTCGCGGACTAACCAAGTCAGGAAATCAGTTGTATACGCGCCACCTGTAAAGAATTTTGTATGCGCCCCGCCATCCGAGACACCAGGAATAGCGTAGGGCGAATCCGTCATCATCTCAGCCATGAACTCGGCGTTGGAACCTTTGTCAGGTCCCAAGAATTCAACGTTTAGGTCGCCTCGTAACGACAAGTCGAGCATGACTTCGATGTGATGCTTACCTTCGGCCTCCGCTATCTCGCCAACGGACTTCCCGACGTACTCCTGGAGGTCCGCTTGTCGGTTTACACCCTGGACTACAAGGCTGCGTGGGTTGCCACCGACCCCAGCCTGAATGACCTGCAAACGGCGATCAGCTTCCTCAGCCTCTTCCACCAAAGCAAGGCGCAATTCAGGATCCTGCATCTTGGCGATCTTCTCTTCCTTTGAGCCGGTCGTCACCGCCCGCCACGCGGGGGAGGCGTCGTAGAGGTTCCAATGCTCCAAAGTAAAAGCGAACCCAGCGCGGCCAGTCCCGCATTGCGCATAGATGGGCAAACCCTTTTCGCGGCAACCCTCAATCCATCTCAAGGGACGTCGATGAACCTCGGGGTCCTGACGAGCGGGGGCAACCACATTGTGGAGAAGTGGCCGTTGCGCAACGGCGGCGAGTTCTTCGAGGAACGCTATGTCGCCACGAATATCACCCGTTCCTTGAGTTATTTGGATAAAACCTTCATCCCGATCAGCCAACACCTGAGCGAGGTTAAAGATGTCCTCATCACACATAATGTCGGTGACCATAGGGCTGCCATCAAAATCCGCTTGAACACTGTCTGGACCTAAACGCTGAATCGAAAAGCCACATAAGCCCGCGTCCATTCCTTCATGTAGGAGCCGGGCCATCTCCTTGCGCTCAACGTCCGATGCCGGAGTGCCAGCCTTAGCTTTTTCAAGGCCCATGACGTAGGTCATCAGAGAAGCCGTGGGCATGTACTGGATGACGTTGACACCCTTTGGGGCCCGATCTAGGGAATCGAGGTATTCTGGGATTGTCTCCCAATCCCATTCCATTCCTTGTTTCATCGATTCGAATGGGATCGCCTCAGTACGAGTCATAGTCAGCATCGAACGTTCGCGAAAGTCCTCAGCAACCGGAGCGAATCCAAAACCGCAGTTCCCGAGGACCACCGAGGTCACTCCGTGGTATCCAGAAATCGTGCACCAAGGGTCCCAGCGGATTTGGGCGTCGTAGTGGGTATGAAGGTCGACGAACCCGGGAGCGACGATCTTGCCACTAGCGTCCACGACCTCTTCAGCAACCCCGTCGGCGCGACCGCCAATCTTCGAGATGTAACCATCTTTGATCCATAAATCACCCTTGAAACGCGGAACTCGCGTCCCGTCGACAATCGTTCCACCAGCGATGTGAATGTCATATTCAGCCATACATGCCCCCTTAGCGCCCAGCTTCGCGGAGAAGAAACTCCGAGATGCTTAACTCCTAGCGTAATCATCTGACAACATCGGTGCGTGCAACCTGATAATCCCAACCCTGAACCTGCCTTTTGGGATGCTGTTCACGGGGTCCTCGAATCGATCGGACCTGGAGAGGTGTTGAGCTACGGAGAAGTCGCTGAGGAGGCCGGCTTTCCTCGGAGTGCCCGAGCAGTTGGCCGATTTCTGAGAGACAACAGCGGATACCCGTGGTGGCGGATCGTCACAGCAAATGGCCGATTGGTGCCGGGAAGCGAGACTCGGCAAGCCGCTCTCCTTGAATCCGAAGGCATACAAGTCGCAAACGGACACGTCGTTGACATGCACCGAAACCATCAATAACCAGATCTTTGACCTCTGAGTACGTAAGATCATGGCGTGTCCCGACCCAAAAAAGCTAAACCCGGCCAAAAACCCAAGCGAGACAAGCTTCAAGCCTTACCCGAAAACGTGAAGCAAGCCATCGAAGCCAAGCAGTCACAAAATAAAGGCAAACAAAGCGCCGGTCGTTCCGCAGGAAGAAACACGGGCTATGGCGGCGGAGCAGCGAAACGCACCGGCGGCCGAGACCGATAAACAAACGACTGGGGGCGGAGGGCTTATTATCTCGCTTCACACCAGACAAATGCGCTACGTTACATAATGTAGCTTATGTGCGTTTGCCTTAAATGTCGAGGGCATGGCCGTAATCCTTGCTGTGCTTAACAATGAAATCTTTACGGGGTTCAACTGGAGCGCCCATCATCACAGTGAACGCCTTTTCTGCCTTCTTGGCATCGTCCAAAGTTATGCGCCGGAGAACCCGTGTCTCCGGATTCAGAGTCGTTTCTAACAGCTCATCGTCATCCATTTCACCCAATCCTTTGAAGCGGGTAACGCGGTAACGTCTGCCTTTGCCTGTCAGATCGCTCACACGTTGATCCAATTCTTGCTCGGAATAGACGAATTCTTTGTCTTGCCCTAACACCAAAGCATGAGTCGGCGGTTGAGCCGCGTAGACATGACCATTTTCAAGAAGAGGCCTCATGTAGTGATAGATAAGAGTCAGCACCAGACACCTGATATGGCTGCCATCGACGTCGGCATCGGCTAGAAGGACGATCCGGTCATACCGACGAGACGACAGATCGAATTCTGGCCCTGACCCGGCGCCTACGGCCGTAAAGAGAGACGTTGCCTCGGCGTTATCCAGGACGGCCTTCTTGGTCCCCTTGCCTGCGTTGACGACTTTGCCCCGAAGCGGAAGCACTGCCTGCCACGCACTATCGCGGGCTCGTTTCGCTGGCCCCGCCGCCGAGTCGCCTTCAACGATCAATAACTCTCCCTCAGGGTGAAGGCGACAATCTGAAAGCTTGTCCGGAAGACCGTTGTTACCGAGTTGAGCGGCCTTTCGTCGGTTGTCCAGAGCTTGTTTTGTGCTGACTCTATTGACGATGGCCTCTGTCACTTTGTCCAAGATTGCCTTGACGTGAATCTTCTTGGATCCCTTGGCAGTCCCGTCAAACCAGCTCTTAAGACCATCACGCGTAACGGCACCAACGATCTTTTGAACCTCCGGGGTGCCTAACTCCCGTTTGGTTTGACCGCGGAACTGCGGCTCAGGAAAGACAGCGCGCACTACCGCAATCAGACCTTCCTGGGCATCCTCTTTTTGGACTTTGGCGTCCTCTTTAAGTTTGCGGAGCTTACGAGGGTCAGCTGCGGCCAGCGCTTGGTTCGCAGCGGTGGTCAGAGATCGCTCGAAACCAGCGACGTGGGTGCCGCCGTCGGGTGTAGGAATCGTGTTAACAAAGCTAACGATTCGACTTTCATAGTTCTGAACCCACTTCAGTGCGATGTCTACCTGGCATTCTCGGGTCACTTCGGTCAGTTTCCCGTCAACGGGAACTTTTTCTAGAAACTCACCAGTGCCCTCAACTCGGACAAGGCCGGTCACAGGTTGATGGTCACCTGCTAGGAAGTCAACGTAGTCCGCTAGTCCACCCTTCGATACAAATTCCTCCGCCGGGCGCTTTGACCCTTTACGTTTGTCAGCTAGTCGAATCTTGAGACCGGGAACAAGGAAGCAGATCTGCCCCAGGCGCTCGCGGACTTCTTCGTAATTGATCTCGGCGTCTGGATCAAAAATGTCTCTGTCGGGCCAAAACCGGACTCGCGTCCCAGTTCGACCTGACGGCACCTTGCCCATCCGCTTGAGCCCGTGACCGGCGGTGAAACGGCCATTACTCGCCATTTGGCCCGCAACTTGGTCTTTGAACGAAAGCCTATGAGTAGCGCTTTTACGATCGACTTCGACCTCCATGCGGCCCGACAAGGCGTTGACCACAGAGGCTCCTACTCCATGAAGTCCGCCGGATGCTCCATATGCTCCGTTACCAAATTTTCCGCCGGCATGAAGCTCGGTGAAGACGATCTCCAGAGCTGTGATATTTCCATCTTTTTCTTCGATCGGTATGCCCCGCCCGTCATCTGTGACCTCGTAGGAACCGTCTGAGTGGAACATAACCTCAACCATTTTTGCATGGCCGGCAGCGGCTTCGTCGACGCCGTTGTCAATGATTTCCCACAAGAGATGGGTTAGGCCGGCCGAACCCGTTCCACCGATGTACATCCCGGGGCGTTTCCGCACCGCTTCGAGGCCTTCGAGTACCTCAATGTGCTCGGCGTTATAGCCCCCAGCGTCCTCGTTCGCTTTATTCCGTTTAGTCCCGGCGGCCATTACAAGCGGTACTCCCCTATTAGCAAGACGCGGTCCTCGGAGGTGCTGGTCATTCCGTCGCGGCGGGTGAGTTCCAAAGATAAGGGAACCGGCGCGCCCGCAGCTTTTTTCCCATCGCCTGCGTCTGCCACAATGGCAGCGAGTTGATGACTTCTACCTACCCAGCCAAACGATGCGGTGGTTTCAAAATCCCGCCATTTGACTGTCCGTACCCCACCTGTTGCTCGACCCTTAGCCGGGATCTCAGCTACATCAGTAGCCTTAATCGCTCCTTCGTCGCTGATAACCACGACAGCGACTCCAAATTCGACGACGCCTGCGGCCATCACGTTGGAACCCGGCTTTAATTTCATTCCGGCCACTCCCCCAGCCCCGGGTCCTTGGACCGAAATTCCGTTGGCGGCGGTTCTCAAGGCTTGGCCATCGGAGGCGACCATGACGATTTCGCTGTCTTCGCTTGCAACAAACGCCGATGCCACTCGATCATCGCCCTTCAGGTTGATTGCAGAACTACCTGACCTCAGCCGCTTTAGAGCGTCGGCCTCCAGCCTTTTGGCGACTCCATTCCGAGTAATCAGAATAACGGGGTCAGAGCCATCGCCGAATAGGCCAACAACTTTTTCGCCACGACTCAGCGAGAACATTTCTGTTACCGAAGCCCCACGGCTACCCCTCACCATTTCAGGTATTTCACGAGCGCGAACCGACAGGACACGGCCTTGGTCCGTCACCGCAAATATCGCAGAAAAGCCAGAAGTCTCTAGGCTCCTAGTGATCACGTCATGACGACCTGGCTTCGCTGTGAACTCTTCATTTGGTGATCTGCGACCAAGAAGTCCAGAGGTAGACAACGTCACCAAAGTGGGTTGATCAGACAGCTCCTCCAGGTTGGAGTTATCGTCTTCTGGTACATCATCTTCGATTGTGACTAAGTCGGAGGCGTTTGTCACTTTGCTTCGTCTCGGGACCGCAAACTGCCGGACTAGCTCACGTAGCTCATCTCGAACAGTGTTTCTTTGCTTTGTTTCCGATGAAAGGAGCTTCTTCAGATTGGTTATGTCGGCTTGCACTTCCGCAAGCTCAGCGCGCAACTTATCGACCTCAAGTGCAGTTAGGCGCCGAAGTTGCATGTCGAGGATGTGCGTGGCTTGCATATCACTCAAATTCAGGTCTTTGATCAGTTGTGCCTTGGCCTTCGCTGCGTCTTTTGAACCCCGGATGATGGAAATCACTTGTTCGATGTTGTCAAGAGCTAGCAGCAGCCCTAAGAGAATATGCTCGCGCTCCTCGGCCCGGGCAAGGCGATACCTAGCCCTTCTCACCACTACATCAAGACGATGATTTATGTAGTACTGACATAAGTCACGCAACCCGAGCGTCGTAGGGACACCCTCGACCAGCGCGACATTGTTGATACCGAAACTTTCCTCTAAAGGTGTCAACCTGTAGAGCCGCTCAAGCAACGAATGAGGACCGACACCTGCCTTGCATTCGATCACTAGGCGAAGCCCATGGTGTCGGTCAGAGAGATCCACAACGGCGGCTACACCCTCTAGTTTCCCAGCCCCAATGAGCTCCCGAATTTTCGCTTGCACCCGTTCAGGGCCCACTGCGTAGGGGAGCTCGGTCACCACAATGCCTTGTCGCCGCGCAGTGATGTTCTCGATTTCTGCCCTAGCTCGAACACGGATCGTGCCCCGGCCGGTTTCATAGGCTTCGCGCAACGAGCCGTCATCAACTATCACTCCACCTGTTGGAAAGTCCGGGCCCTCGACGTGCGCCATAAGGTCATCAACCGTTGGCTTGGGTCGACGATTCACTAATACGTGTTCGATCGCGGCGCCAATTTCAGCGAGGTTGTGGGGCGGCATATTCGTTGCCATACCAACGGCAATACCTGAGGCTCCATTTACCAAAAGGTTAGGTAGGGCTCCCGGCAGACAGATCGGTTCATCGCGTTCCCCATCAAAATTAGGGACGAAATCGACGGTGTCTTCATCAAGATCCTCGACAATCGTCATTGCTGCAGCAGTTAATCGAGCTTCGGTGTAACGGTAGGCAGCTGGTGGGTCATCCAAGCTTCCAAAATTGCCTTTGGGGTCCACAAAGGTCACAGACATAGAAAAAGATTGGCCCATCCGCACCATGGCTTCGTAGATCGCGCCGTCACCGTGGGGGTGATACTTTCCCATTACTTCACCCACCACCCCTGCAGATTTACGGAAGGGGGTTCCGGGCCTCAACCCCAGATCCGACATCACATAGAGAATCCTTCGTTGAACCGGCTTGAGACCGTCGCGAACGTCCGGGATTGCTCGGCTGGTGGTCACCGAGAGGGCGTATGGCATGAATGAGTCGCGCATCTCATCGTCGACAGGAATATCAACGATTTCTCGGGCGATTTGTTCAGGTACCTTCGCTTTTGCCATGTCTTTCCTGGGGATTTCGTCCGTCAAGCCGAGGGTAGGACGGTTCGACGCTCTAATCGGGTCAATTCCAGACAAAAAGCTGTTCTCCCAGATGTACTGCAATCCACTCTTATTTCGGTAACGTTGACCTCTGTACTAAGGGACCAGCGAGGGGGCCACTACTCCCCTGTCGCCTCCCGCCCGACTAGCCGGAAAGCCCGGAGCAACGATGAGCCGACGTATCGAAGTTGAGCTGACCAGTCAGCGAGACGATGGAACCTGGACCTGGCGAGCCGCCGGCGCCAAACAACCTAAAGGAACCCTTGAGGGAGCACTGCTGTATGCCGGTGCCGCAGTGGGTGACGTATGTCGAGCTGAGGCCGACTTTGAGATAGACGGGATCTTCGTCACCGCCGTATTGCCTCCAAAGGGTCGAAGCGGACGTCCCGACGATGAACGTATCCAAATCCTTGGAACCGGCAAAGAAGTCGATGGAGTAACCACCCAACTCGCGCGCAAGGGACGATCCGACCGTCGAAAGGGCGGAGGTCAACACGATAAGTCAGGTAAGGCAAAAAAGCCGAGAAACCAGAACCGCAATGATGGAGAACGGAAACCGCGCAAACCAAAGGCCGAAGCTCCTGCTCGACCTAAGGCGAAGAAACTCAAACCAGGTCGGGTCCACCGGAAGGCTTTTATCGACGGCTTGCCAGAGGAGCAAAGAATCATCGCAGATCAGGTGTCACGTGGCGGTATCGCTGCGGTCCGAAAAGAAATCGACAACCAGAATGAACGGGCCTCTCAGGAAGGCAACGACGCAGTACGCGCTGACGCCTTAATTTCTTTGGCTGAATCCCTGCTCCCCCAACTGAAGGTCGCTGAATGGCGAGACCGTGCTGATGCCGCTATGGCAAATATCTCTGACGTTGACATTCGGGATTTACGGACGGTTCTAGTAGCGGCCGAAGACTCAGCTCGTGACGAAGAGAGTCGAGAGTTAGCCGAAGCGATCCGTTCGGGACTCAACCAACGTGTCGAAAAAGCTCAACTGGAATGGCAGGACGAGATCCGCGAAGCGTTGAAGGATGAACGCGTAGTCCGAGCCCTCAGGCTCAGTTCGCGACCACCAAAAGCCGGTAGCCCGCTCCCTCCTGACATTGCAGAAACGCTCACATCTCAAGCTAACGAGGCACTAGGTGGAGACGTAAGCCAGCAAAGACTGGGGATCGTTCTGGAAGCCATTGCTTTCTCGCCTATCCGACCATACGTAGCGCTTGCTCAGACGCCAGCAGAACCGGGCAAAGAATTACTAGAGGTGATAACTAAGATTTCAGACCGTATCCCCGATATCGCAAAACAGTTTGGAATTGAGCCAGTAAAGCGGACGCGCGGTAAACGAGGTAAATCAAAGCCTCGCCCCAAAGGACCCAAGCAGGGCAGGACTGAGGCTGAAACAGCGGAGGAGGCCTCTGAGGCTGCCACGCAGGACCCGACTGGCAGCGAAGCAGTCCCCCAACCGGAGGAACACCCGGCGCAGAGCGACGTCGAGATCGTTGAGAATGAGCAAACGGATGCTCAGGCCAAGCCGGATCCAGAGCAGCAACCCGAATCGGATGGCCCGTCTTCATCGGATGCCGAGTCGGTCGATAGCAGCGCCAAAGAACCGGCGCCTGAGTAAAGGAGTTTGTTGGGTGGTTGTCACCTACGAAAGAAAAGGAAATATTGCTGTCTTCACGTTGAATCGCCCGGAGGCCCGAAATGCAATAAGTCATGAGGTTTCCTCCGAGCTTGAGCAGCATTTGGAAGAATTCGAGTCTGACGACGACGCCTGGGTGGCGATTCTTGCCGCAAATGGACCTGTCTTCAGCGCAGGTGCGGACCTGAAATCAGTCAGCAGCGGAAAGCGGATTGAAACCGACAAGGGCGGTTTTGCAGGCCTCGTGCGGTATCCCCGGACTAAGCCGCTAATAGCGGCTGTTGACGGGCCAGCGCTCGCAGGGGGCTTGGAAATCGTGTTGGCGTGCGATCTTGTCGTTGCTTCAACGGCAGCGAGCTTCGGTATTCCCGAGGTGAAACGCAGCTTGATCGCAGGAGCTGGTGGTCTATTCCGCTTGCCTGCGTCAATAGCCCGGAACGTCGCCATGGAGCTAGCACTAACCGGAGATCCGATAACTGCTGAACGAGCTTTTCAACTGGGCCTTGTCAATACACTCTGTCAGCCCGGGTCCGTCATTGAAGGCGCCACAGAACTTGCCGGTCGTATTGTGGTGAATGCTCCGATCGCCGTGCGGGAAAGTCGCAAGGTCGTCCTTGAGACGCATGGTTGTTCTGATGACGATGGGTGGGACATCACGAAAGAGCACTTTCGTGTCGTTCTTAAGACTGAAGACTTCAAAGAAGGGCCACTTGCCTTCGTCGAAAAGCGCGACCCTGTTTGGAAGGGACGCTAGAAGTCCAAGAGTTTATGGTGGCTCAAGAACTCGATCAGTCCGGGGCTCACCTCTAGGTCGTTCAGTTGCCTCCGCGAGACGAAAATTAGGTCTGTTGCATCGTCTCCCGGCGACGCCTGTTCCAGGTTTGGGACCTCTATCTCGAAATCGGCGATCAAGTACCGGCTGTTTTCAGCTTCTCGTTCAACCCACCCGATGAATTCACCACACGAGGCTTCCAAAGCAGTTTCTTCTCTAACTTCGCGCTCGACGGCTGCTTGCCAGCTCTCCCCCGGTTCGACTCGACCCCCCGGCAGCGACCAAAGGTTCTGGGCTGGTGGGTTCTTTCTCCGGATCAACAGGAGTTTTTCATCTGCAACCAGGACGGCCCCGACACAGCAGAGAGGGACCGCAGTAGATCTCACCTTATTGGTGGCCCAAGGGGTGGTGCACGGTCAGAAGCCGAGCCTTGAAGCCAAAGGTTTCAAAAAAGTTCTTGGTAGCTCTATTGCCCGGCAACGCCAACGAGTCAATACCAATGCAATTTCGCTCCTCACACCATTCAATGACTGCATTTATTAGAGCCTCACCGACACCAACCTCGCGAGCTTCCGGCTCCACCCACAGGTCTGAGACTGTTCCAAGCACTTCACCGGTACGCAGGAGATTGACGGAGGTCACTGCATATCCCACTGGCACTTCGTTGATCACTCCAAGCCAAATACTCTTATCAGGATTGTTGAAATCGGCTTCGAGACTTGCCCTAAAGGGAGGATTTCGGGTTTCTTGTTTGCTCCATATCGCTCCGCCTCTATTATCAACCTGCTCCGCCACGGCCTGACTAGCAAACTGTTCCAGTACTTCCAGATCGGCCAGCGTCGCTAACCTGACTCCTTCTGTCATGTTGCGGACCGTCGAGCGTCTAGAGCCTTTTCGGCTTGCAACCGTCCATCTTCGCCAGCCGTCAGATCGATATAGGTAAACATCTCAGCGACAGCCAAATGGCCAGCCTTGGAGGCAATTTGCTCGTACATGGCCTGCGCTATGCGCCGGTAGTTTGGATGCCCCTGCGGCTGGCTGCGCAACTCAATCATATGTAAAGCTTCTCTTGCATTAAATTGCATGACGTAGCGCACCTTGTAGGCCATCGCTACCGCGTAAGAGGCTTGTTCTGGAAAGTCGCTTAGCAGCAGGTCGTAGAGGGCGGCAGATCGTTCCATTACTCCGTCATAGCGATCGGCCAGCCCGGCGCTGACAACAGCCTCCGGCACGTCGTATCCGTGATGTGGGGCCAGTGCCTGCCACTCGATCGTGAGAAGACGGTGACGTTGCATATCTCGAAAGCCGCCGTAGTCACCGAGAATGTCGAAACGGTAATCAAGACGCTCGAGAGCCCTTCCGGGACGGTGGCGGCGGTTAGCTCGCTCACCCACATACCGGCGGACGAGGTCGAGACGCTCCTCGGACGTCAGACGATCAACCACATCAATCAGTTGGGTTTCCGGCAGGCGACTATAGGGATACATCATCGCGGCCAACATCTTGCGTTCCCCGTCCGGATCCCAATCGATTAGCTCCACTTCTTCTGCCTCTTCTGGCACTGTGCCACCCAGGAGATTTTCAGCGAACTCCTTCATGGCCGCCGAATTCGACTCCAAGTAATGCGACCAAGCAATACCTCGATCTTCAACGTCGACCCGACGTAGAAATGATGGAATTACTTTCCGTAATTCGGTCAGCATCATGTCCGCGTAAGAGCGTGCTTCTGGAAGGGAATGCGCCCTCATGCGTAAAAGAAGAGCTTCATAGGCTTGCCCTGTGCCATATATGCCCACATTTGAAAGACTTGCGGCAGGGAGAAGCCCTCGCACTGAGTCGAAGGCCTTAGCTCGTATGGTTTGCCGGTACGCCAAATCGCCGATGTCACTTCCCTGCGCATGTTGCGCTTTATAGAACTCTTGAAGCTGCGGCACCATCTCGGCATATGTATCGAAAATCCTGTCGAGTTCGCCCACGTACTTTGTACCCAGGCCTGATGCCAAGACTTCGGGGTCGCGGTGATACCGGTACCGACCATCTATACGTGTGTCGTAGCTGAGGTAGCGCGTCGACTGCTCAAGATAAGACATCAGCCTGCCCCATTCGAGCACTTTGGTTAGGACATTCGAGGCTTGTTCGCACGCGAGGTGAACCCCACCTAGTTGGGCAACCGAGTCGTCTCCGTATTCGACGAAAACCCTTTGGTAAAGCTCCTCAGCCTTCGCCAACCCAACTGTTGCATCGATGGAGTGGTCGCCGGAAACATCAAGGTCCTCGACAAACTCGTCTAGGAAGAGGCGACGGAGGCTCTTGTGTGTCCTGCTGTAGCGCGCGAAAAGAGCCCCTTTTACGACTTCAGGTAAGTTCACCAAGGCGAAAACAGGCTCATCTAAGTTGGTGAAGTACCGACGAAGAATGTCTTCTTCGGTATCCGTGAATTGTTCGATGGCGTAATTGTTCAAGGGCAAACTCAAACTAGTGGGCACGAAAGGACCGATTGTCCGGTTCGCCTTGATCGTAGGTCGTTCCGAGACGTCAGTCGCGTACCCTCGCGCTCACTTTCTGTTAATAAATTATCGATAGTGCGTCGGGCACGACCCTCAGCGAGAAGCGCTGGCATCGGTCTTCTGCTACGCCATCAACAACTACGCGTACCGGCCGGTCGAATTCGCGGTTGATCTCCCTGATGCGGCGAACTGTCAGCGCTGAGTTGGGTAGATGGTCGCCGGTCAAAAGACGTCTCCGAATGAGAACTCGCTGACGTACCGGGAGGTCGCCTTCGACTAGATCGAGTCGTCCATCATTGGGGTGTGCCTTTGGTGCTACTCTCCAAGGCCCCCGCCACTCCGAATTCATCACGGCGATCATCGGGCCTCGCCACCAGTTAGCAAAGGCGAATATGTGGGCTAATCCGAGACAGAGACGGCCGTCTAGCCGGCACTCCATCAGATCGATTGATACTTCGCGGGCTTGATCGCTGTTGATCCGCGCCAACCCCCCGGTCGGCGCACCGAGAGCCTTCCAAAGGTCGCCCCCTGTCAACCCAATTCTGGTACCGGCCCCTGAGGTCTTCCATTGAGCTTCCACGGAAATCCTTAACTCGGCGTTACTTGAAGCGACGGTGTCGACAGACCCAGGAGGAGCCGGTCTACCCCAGTCTTGGCCACGCTCAATCGTCATCTGGGGCACCCAGAGTCGCGTCACCGTCCTGGACTCTCGCAGCCGCAGACACAAGTCCCCGATCTAAGAGTCGCCCCGCTTCTTTCGCGGCCTTCTTAAGTTCCAGGGAGGGGCTGCAATCAGCTAGTTGACCCAAGAGGTCTACGACTTGCCTGATATTTCTGACGAAATCCCCAGCCGGCGTGTCATCGTCGAGAACGTCACTTAATTCGTGCCCAGAGGCCCATCCGTGTACTTGACCAAAGATCGTTGGATCCGGTGCCCTCGTTTCAGGCAGGCCCCGTTTGGCCTCCTCGCCGCGGATCTGACGGCTGTAGGCCATGATCCTCTCGACTTTCTTTTTCGTATTCTGATTCGGGAACCACGGTGGCGGAGGATCAAGTCGGCTTCTATGTTCGTATGTCAGCACTGAGACCAGCGCGGCCAACTCTGCGGCGGTGACGTCTTCTAGAACGCCTTCGTCGATGCAGAGGGCCATGAGTAAATCCATCTCGTGAAAAATGCTCTGCAGCGTTTCCCCCCGGCTGCTCAAACGCCAAGATTCAGCGAACCCGAAGGATTCCATGATCTCTTCAATCGCCACCAACGAGCGTCCCAGCCCGCCCTCGGCTACAGAAATTTGATCTCGCAGCGCCGCTATCCGCGAATCAGCCGAAGCGATGCGCCGTTCTGCTTTCATTCGCTCAGACCGGAGGTCGCGATCTGGGTAGCGGACTTCCAACACATGCCCCAGTTCCGTCAGCTCTTGCTTAAGGAGTTTCGCTGAAGTCCGTTGATACTCGCGACGATTTGGAGCGTATGGTTTCGGCAAATCCACAGTTGATAGGAGGTCGGGCGCGGAATCAAAGTCAGTTGCCGTCAACATCATCACCTTGCCACGCGGGGTAACGACCCGCACCCGGCTCTCTCCGCCCCGCCGACTTGTAGTGCCTAAGATCAAAAGATATTGCTTATCGTTTCCGTGGAGCCGAGATATCACCGCACCGGGTCGAAGGTGAGCAAGCGTCGCCGAGACATCATCAGCGGATTTTGAACGGGCTACCGGAGACTTCGTAGGCGTGCCCCCTAATCGTTTGAGTTCAGACTGGGACGTTTTTAGGGATGCTTTCGCCTTCTCCAAATCTGTCGTGAGACGGACCACGTTTCCATTCGAGCGGTATTGAGCGAAAGAGCGTTGAAGGAGGTTTATAGCCTCACTCCGTTCGGCTCGGGCCATAAGGTTTGCCGCCATGTTGTACGTCGGCCGAAAGGCCGATTCCAGTATGAAGTCATTGCTTCTTGCAAGCTCAGTCAACTGATTGAATGATTCGTAAGGACTCCACAGCGCGTACGCGTGTCCAGTTGAATCAATGCCTCTGCGTCCCGCTCGGCCAGTCAGTTGCGTGTACTCACCAGGAGTCAGGACGACATGGCCTTCTCCTCTAAAGCGGCTTAATTGCTCGATCACCACGGATTTGGCTGGCAGGTTGACTCCCATAGCCAGCGTCTCTGTTGCAAACACAACTTTTAAGAGACCAGCCGTGAAGCAATCTTCAACAGCTTCTTTAAAGGGTGTGACCATGCCCGCGTGATGAGCTGCCACTCCCGATCGCAACCCTTGAAGCCAGCCCTCGAAGTTAAGAAGTTCTAAGTCCTTCTGGGAGATCTCATCCACATGTTGTTCGACGATTAAGTCCACGCGAGCCTTTTCTCGACTGTCAAGAAAGTCGACGCTGTAATCAAGGCAGCCCTGCACGGCGTCATCACAACCCTGTCGCGAAAAAACGAAGAAGATTGCCGGGAGCCGGTCGCTTTGGTCTAGGTGGCTTATGACTTCGCTCCTCCGTGGACGACCGACCGCACCTCCTCGCTTCTGAGGTTCTCTTGTTCTTTGGCCGCTCATCTTTCCTAAATATCGTTCGACCTCGATGTTGCTTTCGCCATAACGCAGGGTTCTGAACTCCTGAAGTCTCCGGTGTCGTTTATCGAATACGAGAAAATGGTCGTGAAGTTCTACCGGCCTCGTCGTCTCAATGACCGCTTCGCAATCTCCGTGGACTTCTTGGATCCATCCAGCAACTTCGTCAGCGTTACTCACAGTTGCTGAAAGACAAACCAACCTCGCAGCAGGGGGCAGCTGCATTATCACTTCTTCCCAGACCGGACCTCGATACGGATCTTGAAGGAAGTGGACCTCATCGAGGACCACTAAGCCAAGGTTGAGCAGAGATGGACTATCGGCATAGATCATGTTCCTAAGGACTTCGGTGGTCATCACGACCACAGGGGCTTCAGGACGGATCGCGTTGTCGCCAGTCAGCAATCCGACGCTTTCTTTACCGAGCCACCTCGATAGATCTTTAAACTTTTGGTTAGAAAGTGCCTTTATCGGCGTGGTGTAGACGACAGTCTTGCCGTCTTGCAATGCTCGAGCAATCCCATATTCAGCAACCAACGTCTTGCCGGAGGAGGTAGGCGCCGCCACAAGCACCGAGGAACCGTCGTCAATCGCAGCGAAGCTTTGCATCTGGTACTCGTCAGGCGTTATTCCTCGGTCCCGGAACAACTCCGGCCCAGCTTCATCGGATTCATTAAACATCAACTGCTCAACTCCGCATTCCGACGTTTGGCGCGCTGAAGCATAAGGCCGACCAGAATCGAAAGCTCAAAGAAGATGTACATAGGCAGAGACAGGGCGGCTAGAGAGACAGGGTCTCCGGAGGGTGTAATCACCGCTGCCACGACAACAATTCCGACAATGGAGTAGCGGCGGGATCGGCTCAGTTGGCGGGGCGTAACTACGCCCGCCATCTGGAGGAAAACCAGCAAGATCGGAAATTCGAATCCCACCCCGAAAGCGATCATCATGTAGGTAATCAGCCCCAAATAAGCGCCAGGGGAAAAAAGAGGATCAACGGAGTCGCCCCCGAAGGAAATCAGGAATTCAAGGGCCCGTTCAAACGTTGCATAGGCAACGAGGGCCCCGCAGCTGAAAAGAAGAACCCCGCTCAGCACAAACGGGATGGCGTAACGTTTTTCTCTTCGGTCCAGAGCCGGTGTGACGAATCGCCAGAGATTCCAAAGTAGTAGTGGCATAGATAAAACGATGCCCACATAGATCGCTACCCGTATCCGAGTCTTGAAACCATCTAGGGGCTCTGTGATAACTAGTGTGCAAGCCCGGTCAATCCCCTGGCTGTCAAGAACCCGACAGTACGGAGGTAAGAAAATGTTGTCGAGCAGCCAGTTGTAGAGGAGGAGACCGAGGACTGACGCCAAGCCGATAGCAAGCAGGCTTGTTATGAGCCGCACTCGAAGCTCTGCCACGTGGTCCCAAAACGCCAACGGCTGAGCCGGGCGCCGTTTCTTAAACCTCATTCCGACTCTCTGGCCTTCTGCTTCTCCGACTCTAGATCTCCACTTTTCTGGACTTGACGTTGAAGCTCAACATCATGTGAATCCTCGACAGCCCTATCAACGACTGACGACACTTCGGCCCTGAGTTCGGAACTGTGCCTCCTCAATTCACTGAGGCCCCTTGCCGCTTTCCTGACTGCGTCAGGAAGTTGCTTGGGTCCAAGCGCTATCAGCGCTACCAGGCTGATGATCAGTATCTCGTTGGGAGTGAGATTCACACCCAAGAGGCTAGGTCCTACGACGAGCGAGGAGACGACTTAATAATCGGGTGCTCAAAATACGCCTCACTCTGAACTGTTTAAGACGGTGGAGATGAAGAACGGCCCGCGCAACCTCTCGGTCCACGCCACCCAAAGCTTTCGACACTTCCACAAGCGCGTCCGTCGTTTGTTCAACCTCGCTTTTCATTCTCAGGGTCAAGCGCCACAACAGGAGCGCCAAGAAGCCGAAGGTCACTGCGCCCAGTAAACAAAATGCAAGCACGGCACTACGTTAGAGGGATTCTTGCGCGCTGCAGGACTGATGGAGAATGATGCTTGAGTGCAACAACGTCTTCCCTCACTTCGGAACCCTGCAGTCCTCTTCGCACATCGCGGGGCTCGCGCCCACGCTCAGGAAAATACACTGGACGCCTTTGAGCTAGCACTGCGCCTTGGAGCTACCGGCCTTGAGAGTGATGTATGGCTTACTGGCGACGGCGTCCCTGTGTTGGACCATGACGGAATCGTGCGCAGAGGGTTACGGCGACGAACCTTATCCACCCAAGTTCGAGAGGTCCTTCCATCTCATATTCCTTCTCTTGGCGATCTCTACAGAACCTGCGGAACTGACTTTGAGTTGTCCATCGACATTAAGGATGATGCGGCCTTTGACGCGGTGATTGCTGTCGCTCGCGACTACGGAGCTGAGGCGAGATTGTGGTTGTGTCACCCTAACTGGGAGCTACTCGCCGCAGTGAGGTCAAAGACAAGTGCTCGCTTAGTTGACTCAACACGTTTAAAAAGGATGAAAGACGGGCCGGAGCGCCGTGCTGCTGAATTGGCAGCTGCGGGCATTGATGCTGTGAATCTTCACCACAGCGACTGGAGCGGCGGCTTGACGACACTGTTTCACCGCTTCAGCCGTTATTGCATAGCTTGGGATGCACAGCACGTCCGAATTATCAGAGACCTCCTCCGTATGGGAATTGACGGAGTTCACAGCGACCATGTAGACCGACTGCAGACAGGATTTAGTGAAGCCAAGTGATCCTCAAGGACGGCCGAAATCTCCGAACGGCCAGATGCGGATAAAGACCTCTCCGACTAAAAGGTCTCCGTGGACTGGGCCGAAGCTTCGACTGTCACGGCTGTTAGGGCGATTATCGCCCATCACGAAAATGTGTTCTTCGGGTATCGAGACTTCCGGGAAGTCTTCAGTGAGGAGACCCGGAGTTAGGTAAGGCTCGTCGAGGGGCTCACCGTTCAAGAACAAGATTCCATTTTCGGCTGACACTCTTTCACCTGGAAGACCAATCACCCGTTTCACGAAATCCTTCATTGCCGTGTCAGCTAGCGCCGGCGGGCGGTTGAAGACCACTAGATCTCCCCGATCGACGGCACCTAACTTAAAGGCGAGCTTGTAGACCATAAGTCGATCCCCGACTTCCAGTGTCGGGACCATGGACTCGGAGGGGATAAAATAAGTTTGGACAAGCGTCGCTCGTATGCCGAACGCCGCGCCCAACGCGATCAGAATTACAAAGCTCCATTCGCGAAGCGACTTACGAATCGCAGCGCCTGATCTGGTCCTTCGCGTTAGAACTGTTTGCGCCCAGCTCATTAGGTGTCCCCCATAAGCCAGGCCGATGCAGCTCCAAGGTATGAACAAGCCAAAGCATCTTCCGCTAGCGGCCTTGTCATCGTTGTAACAGTTAGCCCCGTATCGCTAATCGCGGAGGTGACGTCAGCTGGCTCCACCGAACGTGGCGTGTGGCCCATATCACTTACCCACGCTGTATCGAAGCCCACCGGCACCGGCACCTCGATTTGGTTTGGTATAGCCCTGAGAATGGTCTCCGTGTGATGACTAATCCCCTGATGGCGTTCCCTGGCATCTACATCCGATGCTCGCACGCATAGCCCCACTACCGCACCTAGAGATTTAAGTACGGATGCGTGGCCCGCCAACTCAAGTCCGGAGAATCCCAAGGGAGATGCTGTCCCTACATGCCCCGGCCCGGCACCAACCAGAATTCGTGGACAGTCATTATCTAACAAGCCAGCTACACCCGAAGGCACATTAACTACTTCAAGGTCGCCTCCGAAGGCCTGGCCAGCGGTTGCCGTCATGGCCAGCCGATTCACTTCTATCAATTGTTGCGCAAGGTCACTCAGCGCCAAAGGCAACGCTGCTTGATCCGTCATCAGGTAACCGAGACGGGCTGAAGCCGAAGTGATGGCCACGGCTCCAATATGGCTGTGCAATAGACAAAGGAGGACGCGCGCCCCTTGAAGATCACTCCGCGTTGAGATGTGCGGTGAAACTTCAATCTGTTCTGACAAGTATCGAGCCTTCAAAACGTTTTCCTCGGGTTTCGGCGAAGAACGCCGGTTGCCCTCAACCCAATGGACGACGTGCCAGCCACCAGTACCCAATGCAAGATCAACGGCGATTGTGTTGACAACTACTACGTCACCTATTTGTAGCCTCCCAACTACGTCGGTTAAGGCGTAGGCACGCGACCCGTCGTCTAACTGGACTTTTTGGAGCCCATCGCGTTGTTCAATTATGTCGCTGACCGTTGCTGACTGAAATCGTGGCATTCCGAGGGCCTACAACGATTCGATGAGGGCTTCGACTCGGTCGTCTTGTGCAACGAAGGGGTCCTTGCACAACACCGTTCTCTGCGCCTGATCGTTCAGCTTCAAATGAACCCAGTCGACCGTATAGTCCCGTTTCTTTTCTTTGGCCTGACGGACGAAGTCCCCGCGGAGCTTCGCCCTGGTCGTTTGAGGGGGTTGCTCGATCGCCGTCTCTACGTCGCCGTCGTCGAGGACTCGCTCTACAAGGCCGTTGCTTTGCATCAAGTAGAACACCCCTCTATTTTGGTTGACGTCGTGGTACTGCAGATCCAGTAAAGCAGCCCGCGGATCAGCGAGGTCTAGCTGGTGTTTAGCCTTGTAACGCTCCAACAGGTGGTACTTGATTACCCAGTCAACCTCGCGGTCCAAGGTAAGTGGGTCTTGTTCGATGGCGTCCATGCAATGCTCCCACATCGATAAAGCCTTCTTCTCTTCGGCGTTCAAATCATTGTGTTCAGCGAAACGCTGGGCGCGCTCAAGATATTCAGACTGAATCTCAAACGCGCTCGCCTCTCGCCCACTGGCGAGTCGAACTCGACGCCGACAAGTGATGTCATGACTTATCTCACGAATTGCCCGAATCGGATTTTCGAGTGTGAGATCACGCAGTACGACACTTGGGTCCTCCATCATTCGAAGCAACAACGCTGTGGCCCCTACCTTCAGGAAAGAGGTGTACTCACTCATATTCGAGTCCCCAACGATGACATGCAGCCGCCTGAAACGTTCAGCATCCGCGTGAGGCTCATCCCGCGTATTGATAATCGGCCGACTCCGAGTAGTCGCGCTTGATACCCCTTCCCAAATGTGTTCGGCGCGCTGAGCGATGCTGTACATAGCGCCCCTTGCGCTCTGTAAGACCTTGCCCGCTCCTGTATAAATCTGTCGTGTTACGAGAAACGGAATCAGGACTTCCGCATAGTTAGAAAAGTCATCTCTTCGACTCGTCAAATAGTTCTCGTGACAGCCGTAGCTGTTCCCAGCACTATCCGTGTTGTTCTTAAATAAATAGATGGTGCTTCCCGTAATTCCTTCTTCGATAAGGCGCTCTTCTGCATTGCCAACGAGTCGCTCCAAAATTCGCTCACCAGCGCGGTCATGACAGATGACGTCATATACGGAATCGCATTCAGGAGTTGCATATTCAGGGTGCGAACCGACGTCTAGGTAGAGACGGGCCCCATTTGCAAGGAACACGTTGCTAGACCGACCCCAGGAGACGACTCTGCGAAATAGATACCGGGCAACTTCATCAGGGCTGAGCCTTCGTTGACCGCGAATTGTGCAAGTGACCCCGTATTCATTCTCAAGTCCCATGATCCGTCGTTGCACGGGCACACCGTATCGTTACTTCCCGGCATCCAGGTGAACTTGCAGCGGTAGAACGCCTCGACCTTCACATTCTCTTAAGTAAGAAGGCTGTCGGTTTCGGCGTCGTCGAGCCTCTTGAAGCATCGCCGTCCGTTGCCTGCTGACAGCACTGCAACTTCAAGTTCCTCTGCGACGATAGAGCGATCAGGCCCAGCTAGAGCGTTCACCGCCAAACGCACTGCAGCGTCGCGATCGAGATCAGCCGACCAGCCGTCTTTCAGTCGTTGCAGTACCGCCTCTGCATCACCACCTATACAACACCAACGTTGCTCGTCGGCGACCGTGCCGTCGTATTGAATTCGATACAGCTCGGGCTTTCCGGAGGGGTCAATTTCAGCCACAACGATTTCCACCTCCATTGGCTTCATCTCGTGCGTGAAGATCTGGCCGAGCATTTGAGCGTATTGATTTGCCAAGCTCCGAGCATCAACATCCTCCCGACTGTATTGATACCCCTTAAGTTCGGCATATCGAACTCCAGCGATTCGCAACTGATCAAACTCGTTGTACCGACCGACACCACCGAAAGCGATTCGGTCATAGATTTCTGAAACTTTTCGCAGAGTAGAACTAGCGTTTTCAGCCACAAGGGCTATCCCGCCGCTGTATTCGACTGCAGCGAGGCTGCGACCCCGCGAGATCCCCTTTCGTGCATAGTCCGCACGGTCTTGCATCAACTGCTCGGGGCTGACGTACATGCCAGGCATCGCCATCGCTGCTCCTACCCTTCTGTTAATTCTTCTCTAAAGTCCGCGAAGACGGCGCCTGACTCTTCGTCACTCAGTTGACGGAAGCCCTCGCCGTTGATCACGGCCAGCACCGGATAGATACCCCGAATGGGATCTGGCCCCCCGGTGGCACTGTCTTCGTCGGCTGCATGCCAAAGCGCTTTCACTGAAAGCGACAGGGCATCCGATTCCGACATATCCGGCCTGTACCCAAGCTTGACGACAGTTCCAGCATGAAGGCTTCCAGAGCCGCTAGTAGCAAAATCTTGTTCTTCGTAGCGTCCACCTGTGACGTCGAACTGGAAAAGGCGTCCAGCCTCTCGTGCTGGGTCAAAGCCAGCAAAAATTGGCACCACTGCCAACCCTTGCATTGCCTGGGGCAGGTGCCCTCTAAGCATCTCCGCCAGTTGATTGGCTTTACCCTCCAACGTCAGCGGCTTGCCCTCGATCTTCTCGTAGTACTCAAGCTGGAGTTGGAATACTCGGACCATCTGGATCGCGGGCCCTGCTGCGCCTGCGATCGCAACGGCAGAATATTCATCAGCCGCGAACACCTTTTGCATGTCCCGATGGCTAATCAGGTGGCCGGATGTCGCTCGGCGATCGCCGGCTACTACCACTCCATCCGCATAACGAACTGCCAGGACGGTCGTAGCATGCCCTGCATCAATTGTCCCCGGCAACGCTGGGGGAAACGGATCGAGGCCATTTTGGCGCAAGAGATTAACAAAGTCCGTCCCGGGGTCATCACCCGCAACGTGGAATGGCATGGAAGTCACTCCCCACCCTTTTGTACGTAGTTTTTGACGAATTCTTCGGCGTTGGTCTCAAGGACATCATCTATCTCGTCAAGCAAGTCGTCCAGCTCTGCTTTTAGCTCTTCGCCTGCCTGCCCCGTTTCCGTTGCATCTAGCTCAACGTCGTCCGTTCGGGGTGCGGATCGGCGCCGTTGTTCCTGTTCAGCCATCAAAAGCCTCCTACCGGTGCGATTCTATTGGTTTGTTACGTTCCCAAGCGCCGTAATAGCTCTGCTGCATTTGCACATTCGTCCAACAAGTTACCCACGTGAGCAGCGGTTCCCCTCAAAGGCTCGAGCATTGGCACCCTGCGTAAGGGGTCAGTTCCGATATCGAAAACCATCGAATCCCAATTAGCTGCGACGATTTCATCAGGATATCGCTCAAGGCACCGCCCTCTAAAGTACGCACGAGTTGATGGCGGAGGATTATCGACGGCCACTTCAACCTCAGAATCATCGGAAATTCTTCGTAGTCCGATCCGCCTCGCCAACCCCTTATCGGGTCTTAGATCATGATATTGGAGATCCAGTGCAGCTAGCTTCGGGTCGGACCATTCAAGGTTGTGTCTCTCCCGGTAACCCTCATAGAGCCTACGCTTCGCTATCCAATCAATTGAGTCCGAAAGGGAGTCTGGATCCTTCTCAAGCGCTACAAGGACATCATGCCAACGTTGCATTAGGTCTAGACCGATATCCCGGCCACCTATAACATCAAACCCGTTTCGGTCCGCCCATTTTTCGGCAGCAGCGTAATATGCCCATTGAACGTCGAGGGCCGATACTTTTTGTCCGTTAGCCAAGCGATGCACCATTGCTAGGTCGATGTCATAGCTGATTTGGCGCAAACTCTGAACGGACGTTTCGAAGGCACAGTCGCTGGGTGCCATGTTGTCGTCGATCATCGCTAAGACTATTGCGGTAACACCTAATTTCAGATATGTCTGCACTTCGCTCATATTTGCGTCCCCAACAATGACGTGAAGGCGACGATATTTCTTACTATCGGCATGCGGTTCGTCGCGAGTGTTAACGATTGGCCGTTTAAGCGTGGTCTCAAGACCTACTTCCTCTTCGAAAAAATCGGCCCGTTGCGTTATCTGAAACGGGACGTCAGAGTGCGTTAGTCCAGGAGCTTCCGAACCAACCTTTCCGGCTCCACAAAACACTTGCCGAGAAATGAAATAGGGCATCACTTCATTAACAATTCGCCCGAATGGGACCGAGCGGTCAACGAGGTAATTCTCGTGACACCCGTAGCTGTTGCCCTTGCCATCACTGTTGTTCTTATGAATCACGAGCTCTTCTCCGTCTGGAAGAAGCTCGTTTGCTTTTTCCATCGAACGGATGAGGATCTCTTCAGCAGCGCGATCGTAAGTGGTGCATTGAAGCGCGTCCGTACATTCAGGGGTCGAGAGTTCGGGGTGAGCGTGATCTACGTAGTATCGAGCGCCGTTAGTCAACACGGCATTAACTAGGTGCGTTTCTATTTCTGGAGCGAGGGCATCGAATTCGTTGAAACCCCGGGCATCAACTCCAGGGTGTTCGTCTTCGAAATCCCAGCCGACTCGACGCTCCAGGAATCCGTTCACATATGCATTGATGATCATGGATGACGCCGCTACGGGGTTTGAGTCCCCTTCATTGCGGTGAAGAATCCCAAACTCGGTTTCTATTCCCAGAACCTTATGTACGGCCACACTCCGACCTTAGCGTCGAGAACGGCCCTTAGAGATACTGACCGGTTTGAACTCGTTCAATGGCTCTTCCACCTTCGCCGGTGAATTCATCATCGCCACTCAAAAGGGTCCGTATGAAGATAATCCGTTCACCCTTTTTGCCCGAAATCTTCGCCCAGTCATCCGGGTTAGTGGTGTTAGGTAGATCTTCGTGTTCTTTGTATTCCTGTCGGATTGAACCGAGCAAGTCATCCAGGCGTATCCCGTAGCTGCCAGTCGCTATAGAACGTTTAATGGCCGTCTTCTTTGACCGCCGCACGATGTTCTCGATCATCGCTCCTGACGCGAAGTCTTTAAAGTACATGATTTCTTTGTCGCCATTTTGGTAGGTGACTTCTAAAAAGCGATTGTGGTCCTCGGGTCGATACATCTCTTCTACTGTGCGTTCGATCATTACCCTTATCGCTTTGTCGGGATCACCACCGCCAAGCTCGTCGATCTCAATCGGGTCGATCGGCACAGCAGCGGTCAGGTACGTCGTAAAGATGGCAGACGCTGCGCTTTCATCTGGCCTATGAATCTTAATTTTGACGTCTAGTCGCCCAGGTCGGAGGATAGCCGGGTCTATCAAGTCCTCTCTATTGGAGGCTCCGATGACAATCACATTCCTCAGACCCTCCACACCATCAATCTCCGCGAGCAACTGGGGTACAACCGTTGACTCCATGTCTGAACTGATTCCACTACCACGAGTTCGGAAGAGAGATTCCATCTCATCGAAGAACACGATCACGGGCCAGCCTTCACTTGCCTTTTCCCGCGCTCGTTGAAAGATCTGACGTATTTGCCTCTCTGTCTCGCCGACGTATTTATTGAGAAGTTCAGGGCCCTTAATATTGATGAAAAAGCTTTGAGCATTGTTGTCGCCGGCAGCCTCAGCCACCTTCTTGGCGAGAGAATTCGCAACGGCCTTAGCTATGAGAGTTTTGCCACAACCAGGTGGCCCGTACAGCAAGATGCCTTTTGGTGCCGGAAGATCGTATTCACGGAAGAGATGCTGATGGAGGTAAGGCAGTTCGACTGCATCCGTAATCTGTTCGATCTGACCATCCAAGCCACCAATAGCGTCATAGGTCACATCGGGAACCTCTTCCAGAAGCAGGTCATCAACCTCTGGTCGCGGCAGCCGCTCAAGAACGAAGTTAGCTCGGACGTCCAATAAGAGGCTGTCTCCTGACCTCATAGTTTGGCCTTTTAGATGATCCCCAAGATCCACGACTCGTTCTTCGTCCGCGCGACCTGTAACGAGCGCTCGTTGACCGTCAGCGAGAACTTCCTTCAGCACAACGACTTCGCCCGAAGACTCAGGGTCTCGAGCCATAACAACATTAAGTGATTCGTTTAGGACGACTTCAGCCCCTGCCTCAAGTTCGGCGCTATCTAAATCTGGGTGCAGACTAACCCGGACCTTCCGGCCGTTCGTGTGGACATCAACTGTGCCGTCCTCGTTCGTTCCGATGAAGGTTCCGTAGGCCGAAGGAGGTTGAGTTAATTTTTCAACTTCTTCTCGAAGTGTCGCTATGTGTTCCCGAGCCTCACGAAGCGTGAAAGTAAGTTTTTCATTCTGAGATACCGCTTGCGCTAGTTGAGCCTTGGTTTCTAGAAGCCGTTCTTCCAGGGTTGTGACACGCTTGGGGGTGTCAACCAGCTTTCGACGCAAAAGACTTACTTCGGATTCGAGGGCCCGAATCTGACTCCTAAGCGCGGGAAGGGCGCCGGGGGTGCTTTCTGGGTCACTCGTACCATCTTGATTCGACATAGCGATCCTCATGCGCGGGAGGTTTCTGGTCGGGAAACTACACGAAACGACGACTGAAGTGGCTCAGCCATCAAAATCCTTTTGTGTGTGGCCTTAAAAGCTGTGTCGGGAGTCGCCGCGCAGGGTAAATTGGAAACGGTTGCGTTTCTTCCGAAGCGCCACCAGCCCTGGATCGGCCGAGTTTTTCTGCACGAAGAAGAAAGGCAATTACATGAAGGTTTGGATTGACCAAGACCTGTGCACAGGCGATGGCCTCTGCGAAGAGATAGCCCCCGATGTATTCACGCTTCTCGATGATGGCTTGGCCTATGTTGTCGAAGAAGGAAATACCCTCGCCGGTGGAGCTGAAGGGCTCGCAAATTTCCCTGACGGCCAGCTAGACGCTGTCATCGAATCGGCTGAAGAGTGCCCTGGCGAGTGCATATACATTGAGGCTTGAAATATAGGCGTCACCGGGCAGCCGGCGTTACCTTATTTATTTCAAACATTGACCAGTGTTCACAACGCTGCGGTCCTCAAATGCCGCTACTTCTGCCATGAACGCTGCGATCTCTGACCGATCCAGCACATAGGCGGCTCGTTCGTACTCAGGTGTACCCGGTGGGGCAACGGCGAATATTATTCCGATGACGTCACCGTTGGTATCGATCACGGGGGCGCCGCTGTCGCCGGATTGAAGCTTCGCTGCGGCGAACCAAATTTTTCGTTGAGTGTCCATTGAGTCATACAGGTCACGGCCATTGGCAGTCACGCGCTCCACTAAGCGTATTGGGGATGTTCGCAACGGGCCTCCCGCAGGGTGTCCGATCACTGCTGCAAGCTGCCCTGCCAGCGGTGACTGGAGGGCCAATGACGGCAGGGATGTCTCGATCCGAAGGAGGGCAAGATCTCTTTCGGGGTCAAATGCTGTGACGGTTGCTGGTTGTAATGCCCTGCTCGACAAGGCAACCTCGACATTCTGCGAACCGGCCACCACGTGAGCGTTTGTCAGGAACAAATTAGGTGCTACCGCAAACGCTGTACCGTCTTGCCGCTGGCTACAAGCGACTGCGCTAACTCGAGCGATGGAAGCGGCGGCGACTTCCAGAACTTCCCCTGTCACTGCGATTTCAACTGGCGGGTCTCCGACATCGAGCGGGCCAGAGGTTGACTCAAAACCCGGGATATTTGGCCATTCGTTTAGAAGTTGACCCAAGAGTCCCGTGACGGAAGGCGCAACGGGCGAGTACCTCTCCACCAGTTCCACTACTCGAGAGTTCTTCGCTTGTTGGTTAGGCCATCCGTTGGCGGCCGCCAAGGGAGGGAGGAGGATCCAAACAAAGAGTGCAAGTGATCCTGTAGCGACAATGACACCCACCAAGGAATCGACCCACCTAAAGGGACGAGGGACTAAACCTCGAAGTCCCCGTGCTACCCGCCAGCCGATGGCGTGGCCTGCAATTGCTCCCAGGAGAACTCCTATCGCTGCTGCTGCGAGACGTTGATGTTCGCCTTCAAGGTTCACAGCGTCGATTCCCTGTTGAATCCACCGTGCTGTTGCGAGGCCTCCGGAAGCGAAGCCAATCCAAGCGCCTAATCGGCCGACAAAACCGCCTCGCCACCCTGCGATCACGGCAACGACAAAAAGACTGGCGGCGACTCCGTCAAATATCACGACTACTCATTTACGACTCGATTAACCGAGCGTGGGTCAAGAAGCCAGTATGCGCAACCATCCTGTGGTCCGGCCGCACAGACAGCCCTTCCACGTGCCAAGTCCTATTGAGGACCTCGACGGTTTCAATCAGAGCCCATGGCCCCTCCCCTAGTCGCCGTCGAAGATTCTGAACTTGTATGACTGATGGGTTGTACGCAACGAGAATCCCGCCACGCCTTAACGACGATTCCAGGTGAGGTACAACCTGCCACGGTTCTGGAAGATCCAGTACCGCACGATCGAATCCGTGGTCGTCATGTGGTTCGTATGCGTCGCGCATCTTTATCTCGTAGCGGTCTAGGGCCTCCGGCCCTAGGAATTGTTCGACGTTGGATCTTGCGGTCTCTGCGAAGTCCTCACGTATTTCATAGCCCGTGACCCGAGCTCCAACTCTGAGCAACGCTGTCGACAGCGCACCCGAACCAACACCCGATTCAAAGACCTTTTGGTTTGGCGCGATGTCAGCTAGCAGGAGAATTGGGCCAAGATCCTTGGGATATATAACTTGAGCCCCGCGCGGCATCTTCAAGACGTGGTCATTCAGTGTCGGGCGCAACCCTATAAACCGAGCATTGGAGGCGGTTCGGTATTCACTTCCTTCAAGACTGCCGATTACCTGGTCGTGAGGAATGACCCCAGCATGAGAATGAAACTCCCCACCGGGTTCCAAGGTGACCAGGTAGCGGCGCTGGCGGTTATCTATCAGGACGATGTGCTCGCCGGCGGTTAACTCCGGTTTCTGCCCTTCCATTACCGGCTACCACTTTGCTTTCTCTGCATATGGTCGATCCTCACCGACTGACCAGGCAGCAACTGTTGTTTGTGGACCACACGAGGCTTCCGCCTGCTCACGTAGCGGAGAGCCCGCATTGTGGTGGCTACCACCGCAAAAGCCAGCCACACAGCGTTTCCGCCTCGTCCACGCCGCCAACAGGACTTAATAAATCGACTGGGGCGAAACTCACCAAATTCGGAATTCAGTCCCATTAGACCCTAACGATCTCGACAAAGGTGGACCTTTTGCGCCCGAGGCGGCGACCGAGCAGAAAGGCGGCCACCAAAAGAGCTGAGGCAGCTACGGCTCCAACGACAATGCCAGGACGCTGGATGGGCGCCGGGTTCTCATCTGACTCGCCGGTTAGACGACTGAAGCTTTCCTCTAAATCAGCGACGCTGATGCGCGTACCATCGTCGGAGCTTCGCTCAGCCATTCGCGTGCCTCTTTCCATCGCGTCTCAGGGCAAACACTGTTAAAAAAATCAGAAAAACGCACGCAGCAACCCCGGCGAGGTAGGGCACAAAGCTAAAGCTACCTTCAAAGGTCGAGGTCGCACTTTGCAACACTCGCACCACACCGAGTACTAAAAAAATCTGCGCTACGGCAAAACAAACTGTACCTGCCAAGCCAAAGCCCAAATAGCGTCCAAGCCCACGAATTGGACCTACTGTTTCTTGCTTGACATAGGCGCGCAAGGTCGACAGCAGGTCATCGAAGTCCGCCTTTATTCCTCGGTTGCCACTGGTCATAGCGCCTACCAATTCGGTTTTCTTAGACTTCAGCATGCCAGACTTGCAGCCTCACACCACCATCAGTTACGACTGCCCGCCACCGGCGTCAAGAATTTCTTCCAGGCCTTGAAGATGCTCATTGATTAACGCCAGCCGCTCTTCGCATTCTGAAGCGACCAATATTCTCTGCCTGTCGAACGGCCCGGCTGGGATTAGGTCCGCTATGCGATATATCAGTTCTGTCGCATCGAGCCCTACAGCAACGGCATCTTCGTCAATTTCGGGGAGTTGGTAGCCGTGCAATCGTGCTTTGTGAACAAATGCACTCAGTCGTCCCAGCACCCTTCGGGCCCCTGCTATCGACCCTTCAGCGGAAAGCTCTCGCACTTGGGTTACTGAGGCGATGGGGTACGGCGAATCTGAGTGCCATTGTTGGATGTCGATTTTAGAAGTCCCCAACACCACCAGGTTTGACCTTCCATCGGGCATCAGGTCGTACTGAATAATCTCAGCCAAGCACCCAGTCGAAGCGCGTTCGTCCCCACCTCCTACTTCTTGTCCTCGTTCTATGAGAACCACGCCGAACGGAGATTGGTTGCTAACACAGTCCTGGGTCAACCTCTTGTAACGGTCCTCGAAGATATGTAACGGAAGGACACTTCCCGGAAATAACACGACGCCCAACGGAAACATTGGGACTCTTTTAGCTTCATGCGAATCAGATGCCATTAGGCCCAGGACTTTCTCGCTCCGACACCAGGAGTCCTATCAGAAACGTGACTGCTCTGTTGAGTAATCGGCAAAGAGACTTGAGATCAAGCTGCGCACACCACATACTTTCGTTTTGTGGAGATCATTACGGCACTATTTCTTGAGCACTTCGAAATGCGACAGGCAGAAGGCGGGTCGGCGAGACTGGACCTCAATGGGGTTCACTTTTCACTCACTGCCCTCGGAGGCTTTCCTGCTACGATCCAGCCCCACCTTATGGTGTTACTTAGATGCCCTGAGGACCATCAAGGGTTCGCTGCCCTGGAGGTCACCTTCGAAGCAGACGGAAAACCGATGGATGTTCGTAATGTTCAGCCTGTGACTGTTGAGCCTGGCAAGTTCGGTTACAACCTAGTTCAGGCAACTTTGGAGATGTCCGGACCGGCCGCAGTCGAAGCCCACTGCAGAATAGATTCTGGCCCGGTAACTAAAGTGCCGCTGACAATCAGCGCTCCGTAGACCATTCTGAATGCCGTACAGCTCTAGCCTTTCAACCCACGATGACCCAGGCATAGCTGTGGCCGAGACAATAGGTCAGGTCCTTGACGACATAGGGCCCTCACCGGATTTTGCAATTGTCTTCATGTCGGGATATTTCAAGAATCGATTTGGTCAGATTCACTCAGCCCTGCTGGAGCTACTGGCCCCCAAGACGCTAATGGGCTGCACAGCAGACGCTGTTGTGTATGGAGCTAAGGAGATCGAGGATCAGAGCGCATTAACGATCTTCGCTGGCAACTTCGAGGGCCACGCAACTTCAGTCCGCATTCCAGACGTTTTGGATTTCTCCATTGACGCGCTTCTGGCCGATAACGGGGTTGGTGCTCACACAATGCTGCTTCTCGCCGATCCTTTTTCATTCCCGGCGGAGGAAACCATCAGCCAATTACGGTCAAGCTACCCACATATTCAGGTCATCGGAGGACTGGTCTCCTCGGCCCAGCCACGCCCATCGGCGTCTCTGTTTCTAGACGGCGAAATTTATAGCGACGGTGCCGTCGCTCTTCTCATCGGAGGCAGTGTTCAAATCGAACCTCTTGTCTCCCAGGGTTGCCGCCCGATAGGCACGCCCCTAATCGTTACTAAATCTGAGGGGAATCTTGTCCATGAGCTAGGCGGGCAACCAGCCCTCAAGCGGCTGGAAGGCATGATTGACTCGATGGAGGAAAACGAGAGACTTCAGGCGACTCATGGCCTACATGTTGGTCGCGTCATTGATGAACATAAGGCGGACTTTGTTCCTGGAGACTTTCTCATTCGCGCAGTACTAGGCGCCGACTCAGATAGCGGCGTAGTCGCCATTGGCGATGTGGCGCCGGTGGGAAGCACTATCCAGTTCCAAGTTCGAGATGCTCGCGCCGCTACAGATGAGTTAGAGCATCAGGTTTCTCGCACCGCTACTGGTGGCGGTGCCCTTTTATTCACATGCAACGGCCGCGGAACCAAGTTATTCGAAACGCCAAATCACGATGCGTCCAGGCTCGCTGCCTGCATACCTGGAGAAGTTGTTGCCGGGATGTTCTGCGCCGGCGAGATCGGTCCTGTTTCAGCGCAGTCCTTCTTGCATGGCTTTACAGCATCTGCCGCTATTTTCCGTGACTAAGCCTCCCCAGTCTCGGTCAGGCCGCGGACTAGGCTCACAACTCGGGAGGTACCGTGACCAGCGATCTTGAGACTCGACAGATCAACACCATCCGCGCCCTCGCTCTGGATGCCGTCAAAGGCGCCAATAGCGGTCATACAGGCACAGCGATGGCGTTAGCCCCACTAGCCCATGTCCTCTTCACAAAGGTAATGAAGTATGACGCTGGTACACCCTCGTGGCCAGACCGGGACCGATTCATACTTTCCGCGGGGCATGCGTCAATGCTCTTGTACTCAATGCTTTACCTAACCGGTTTTGGACTCGAGCTTGATGACATAAAAGAGTTTCGACAAATGGGTTCACGTACACCTGGACACCCCGAGGTCGGCATGACTCCCGGTGTGGAAGTTACGACGGGCCCCCTCGGGCAAGGCATCGCGAATGCAGTTGGAATGGCATTGGCAGAAAGACACCTCAAGGAACGTCTGGGGTCAGATGTCGTCGACCACAAGATCTGGACGATTTGCGGCGATGGAGACTTGATGGAGGGCGTGAGTCACGAGGCCGCCAGCCTCGCTGGGCACCAGCAGCTGGGGAACTTAGTAGTAATTTACGACGACAATAGGATCACCATCGATGGAGCAACTGATCTTGCAATGTCAGATGATGCAGGAAAACGGTTCGAAGCCTATGGCTGGGACGTACGTAACCTAGGTGACGCCTCCGAAGACGTAGCGCTTCTAGAGGAATCCCTTTTGGCGGCCGCTAAACAGGGCGACAAACCAACCCTACTAATTCTTCAAAGCCATATCGGATTTCCTGCCCCAAACGCCGTCGACACACCGGGTGCTCATGGAGCGATCACAGATGACGCTGAGATCACAGGCGCTAAAGAGGCAATGGGAATCGACCCCAGTGTCACCTTTGCTGTCGATGAGGATGTACTGACCGCATATCGATCTGCGGGAGCTAGCGGATCGGTGGTTCGCGAAGAATGGTCTCGCCGAGTAGCTGAAAGCGACCTCAGTGAGACGTGGATTGAGGCACTACTGACAGGCACTCCTATACCCAATTGGTCCGCCGAACTTCCGACCTATGAGGCAGGAGTATCTTTAGCAACTCGTAACGCCAACAGCCAAGTCCTTGACTCCATCGTTGACACAGTCCCTTCTTTAGTTTCTGGGTCTGCTGACCTAACTGGAAACACCGGCACCAACATTGCAAGTGAGCCGATGACCGCGACCAACCCAGACGGACGAAAGCTTTACTATGGGGTAAGAGAACATGGCATGGGCAGCATTGCCAATGGCATGGCCCTACACGGTGGCCTACTTCCGGTAGTCGGCACCTTCTTGGTGTTTGCTGACTACATGAGACCATCGGTGCGTATGGCTGCATTGAGTTCAGCCAAAGTAGTTTTCGTTTGGAGTCATGACTCGATCGGCGTCGGTGAAGACGGACCAACACATCAACCTGTTGAACAGATCGCCTCCCTTCGTGCAATTCCAAACCTGCCTGTCATACGACCTGCTGATGGAAACGAAGTTAGCCAGGCCTGGCAGGTAGCCATCAACCGGCCGGGTCCTACCGCCCTAATATTGACTCGCCAGAACGTACCGGTTCTGGAAGGAACCAGTAAGCCGAGCCAAGTTGAACGCGGCGCCTACGTCCTCATAGACCCACCAGACCCGGCGGTGATTCTTGCTGGCACCGGCTCTGAAGTGCAGTTATGCGTTGAGGCCGCCGGATCACTCGCTGAAGATGGCGTTGCTGCGCGGGTTGTATCAATGCCCTCTTGGGAACTGTTCGAGGAGCAAGATAACGATTATCAGCGTTCAGTGCTGCCTCCGGGAATTCCAGTCGTCGGAGTGGAGGCTGGTGTTTCTTTGGGTTGGGATCGTTGGGCTGACAAGACTGTGACCATAGATGAGTTTGGTGCAAGCGCCCCAGGAAACCTCGTGATGGAGAAGTTCGGATTTACGGCTTCTGGTGTCGAAGAGACTGCTCGTTCTTTACTGTCATAAACAACATCCGGAGACCTCAATGACTCAATCAGTTGAAAACAATCGTCGACTTCAAGATCTTCACAACGATGGGTGTCAGAGCCCATGGTTGGACAATTTACGTCGCGGATGGATCACCTCGGGCGAGCTTGACAATTGGGTTGCAGCGGGGATCCGAGGCCTAACTTCTAATCCCGCAATATTCCAGAAGGCAATTGAGGGCAGCGACGACTATGACCCTCAGTTTCGACAACTCATCAAAGACGGTGTTGCCGTGAAGCAGGCTTACTGGGATTTGGTCACGAGCGACATACGGGGCGCTCTCCAGGCCTTATCTCCGGTTTATCAAGCGTCTGACGGTCTTGACGGCTTTGTGTCCGTCGAAGTGGACCCGGCCCTAGCGAGGGACACAGATCGCACTACTGCTGATGCTCGGTCACTTCACGAACTCATTAACGCTCCTAACTTGATGGTGAAGATTCCGGGGACCACCGAAGGTTTGCCATCCATCAGGACGATGATCGGTGAAGGTAGGTCAATCAATGTGACGTTAATCTTTTCGGTCAGCAGGTATATAGAAGTAATGGAGGCTTTCCTGGCCGGCCTCGAGGACGCCGTCGCCGCAGGACACAGCGACCTGTCAAACATAGCGAGCGTCGCGTCGTTCTTTATTTCCCGTACCGACACCGAAGTGGACAGGCGCCTAGAGGAAATCGGCAGCGAAAGAGCATTAGAACTTCGTGGAAAGGCCGCTGTAGCTCAAGCACAAGTTGCCTATCAACATTTCCTATCTACCTTTTCTGGTCCTCGGTGGGAGGCGTTAGCAGACTGTGGCGCTCAAGTACAGCGACCCCTTTGGGCTTCGACTAGTACCAAAAATCCTAAATACTCCGAAACCTTGTACGTGGACGAACTCATAGGACCAAACACCGTCAACACCATGCCCGACAATACGATTGAGGCGTTTATCGCACGTGGAACAGTTAAACGAACGATAGACACAGATCCGTCGTCTGCTCATGCAACCTTGAATTCCCTCGCTGAGATTGGCATCGACTTAGAGGATGTAGCCCAGGTTCTCGAAGAAGAGGGCGTGGCGTCCTTCGTTAAAAGCTTCGATGAGCTAATAGCGAGTCTGACCAGCAAGGCAGACTCCTTGATGTAATGGCAAGTCAGTTGCAAAAGTAAACTGACTCCTCTAACGTCTCCGCTGTGCACAAGATTCCAGCAGGGACGACTAGTTGTTCGATCCAACAAACCTTGGATGTCATAGGCGATCGCTGGATGCTACTCATCCTCCGCAATCTTTTTCGGGGCGCGAGGCGCTTCGGTGAACTTGAGGAGGACTTGGGCATAGCCAAAAATCTCCTAGCTTCTCGCCTTAGCAAGCTCGTGGAAGCCGACATTATCGAGAAGGTCCCTTACCAAGATCGCCCGGTGCGTCACGAGTACCTACTTACACAAAAAGGTCGCGACTTGTCACCAAGCCTCGTAGCGATGATGAGATGGGGCGATCGATGGTGCAACGAAGGTTCGGCACCCACAGTTCTTGTGCACTCAGAATGCGGAACGCCACTCAACCAAGTGACCCATTGTCCTAGCTGCAATGATTCCCTAGACCCCGGTGAAATTCGCAGTCGTCCTGGTCCCGGCTCAATGGAGGCTGTCCAATCATGAGCAATCACAGTGGAGCTACCTACGACGCAAATGAGCTATTGGCACTGCCACTCGAAGACCTATTGAAGCGCGCCACTAGTATCCGTGACCACACATACGGAACTCGAATCACCTACAGCCCCAAGGTTTTCATACCTTTGACGATGCTTTGCAGGGATAAGTGCGGTTACTGTACTTTTGCCCAACCTCCGGCTCGACTAGACCACCCTTACCTGGAGCCGGATGAGGTACTAGAACTTGCTCGCCATGGAGCCACTCAGGGTTGCCATGAAGCACTCTTCACGTTGGGCGAGCGACCAGAACTGCGATACCCGGTTGCCAAGCAGTGGCTCGCCGACAACAGTTACGACAGCACAATCCATTATCTGGTCGAGATGTGTCGGCTAGTTCGTGACGAAACAGGGCTTCTCCCTCACGCCAACCCTGGTGCACTTTTCAAGGAGGAATTGGCGGAGCTAAGGACAGTTAGCCCAAGTCAAGGAATGATGTTGGAGACACTCAACGAAGAGCTTCTCTGTCATCGCGGTTGCCCCGACAAAGAACCTGCTCGCCGCTTGGCGACCTTAGAGGCGGCGGGAGAGCTTCAGATCCCCTTTACGACCGGCCTGCTTATCGGTATTGGTGAATCACTGGAAGACCGAATCGAAGCGTTGCAGGCGATCAGCAGTATCCACTCACGATACGGTCATATCCAGGAAGTAATAGTTCAAAACTTCCTTCCAAAGCTCGGAACGGCAATGCACAAAAGCCCACCCTGCCCGCCCGATGAATACCTCCAAGCAATTGCTATAGCTCGGATCATCCTGCCTCCTGAGATACACCTTCAAGCACCACCTAATTTGTCCGACGACTTTGGTGGACTCATCGATGCCGGAATTGACGACTGGGGTGGCGTCTCTCCCGTTACAGCTGACCATGTAAATCCTGAGCGACCCTGGCCTGATTTAGAGCGCCTCAATGACGTCACCGAAGCCCGACACTTCGCTCTCGCACCCCGTTTAACTGTTCATCCAAGCTACGCACTCAACCCCTCAGAGTGGCTAGACCCGGATAACCGGTTTCCAGTACTAGACCGCAGCGATTCTGAAGGGTTGGGACGGGATGACCCTGGCTCCCAAATGCCAGAGTCGACCATGGAGAACCGAGATGCCGGTTCCGGGGCAGATGTCCTCGTCGCTGATGAGAACAGCACGCAATGGTATTCCGGTGGGGCTGCTCATTCACCGCGCAGAATTCTGCCGGGCAATTCCTATTCAAGTGGGGCTGTCAAAGAGGCACTAGATGGTGTTCTCCAAGGGCAAGAAGTTGAGGCAGACCAAATTATTGCGTTGTTCAACGCTCGAGGACCAGAAGTTGTAGCCGTCGCCGAAGTGGCCGACCAGTTGCGTCAAGAGGCGGTTGGGGATCGAGTGACATGGGTTCACAATCGAAACATCAACTACACAAATGTCTGCACTTTTAAATGTCGCTTCTGCGGCTTTTCGAAAGGCCCCCTGTCGTTGAATCTTCGTGGAACGCCTTACATGCTCACTCTTGGGGATATCCAAGAAAGGGTCATTGAGGCAGCGCAACTTGGAGCGACTGAGGTCACCCTTCAAGGTGGAATCCATCCCAGTTTCGATGGGGACTACTACATAGATGTGTGTAAAGCGATTCAAGATGTCGTCCCAGACATGCACCTACACGGGTTCACCGCCCTTGAAGTGATCGAAGGCGCTAAGAGGCTTGATGAGTCGCTGGTTGAATACCTTACGCGACTAAAAGAAGCTGGTCTTAAATCTCTTCCCGGTACCGCTGCCGAGGTCCTAGATGACGAGGTTCGCCAAATTCTGTGTCCCGACAAGATTTCAACCGACGAGTGGCTCGATTGCCACGAGGCAGCACACGCCGTTGGTCTTCATTCAAATATCACCATCATGTTTGGATCTATCGAAGAGCCACGCCACTGGGCTAACCACATAGTCAGAACCAGAAATTTACAAAAGAGGACTGGCGGGTTTACCGAATGGATTCCGCTGCCCTTCGTACACATGGCAAGCCCTATCTATCTTCAGAAGCAGGCGCGGCGAGGTCCGACTTTCAGAGAAAACCTTCTAATGCACAGTGTCGGCAGAATTGCCTATCACGGCTTAATAGACAACGTTCAGGTCTCATGGGTGAAGATCGGGATAGAGGGCGCTCAACAAATCCTCAAGGCGGGAGCCAACGACCTGGGAGGTACTTTGATGGACGAAAATATCAGTCGAGCCGCAGGTGCCCAACATGGCCAAGGGCTCATAGAAGAAGATTTCAGAGGCCTTGTCCAGCCGCTTGGTCGAACGATCCGACAGCGGACGACTTCCTATGGTGAAGCAGACGGAAAGCCGCCTGTAATCAAAACCGTCACCATGAGCGCAGACAACCCAACCGACAAGAAATTAATTCCTGTTACTTCACTCGGTGACCAGATCTGAGAAGACTAGGAAGAGACCTCAGAAAACACGTTAGATCAACGTAGATTCTGGGGTCTGGCCGACAATAGCAGCAGCTTTATCGACAGCCCTTCGCGCCCTCGAAAGACGTTTTTCTAAATCTGGCCGTTTTGCGTCTCCTCCATCTGCGTCAAGCGCCGCTTGCAAGACAGAAATCCCTAGCGAAGCGAGCTCTTCGGAGATGGCGTTTAAGCGCGACCTAATGTCCTCAAGTTCTTCTTCCACCTCAAACATCTTTCGCAATAAGAGAGTCGACTATTTCCAGGGGGTGCCTGACTTCTAGGCCAGCCGATCGCAGATGCAAGAGACAACCCGGGTTGGCACTAGCCACCACAGGCGCCCCTGTGCGCTCTATCGATGCCAGCTTTCTATCCCGAACATCTGCAGCTGTGTCTGGATGAAAGGCTGAGTAGGCTCCGCCGGCACCACAACACAGACCTTCATCATCGAGTGGCACCGCTTCTATGTAGCGACCCAAAACTTCGTATACCGATTGATGTGATTTTTGCACGTGTCGCAGGTGACACGGGTCCTGAACAGCGACACGGCCGCTCTTTGCAGGCTTCTGCGGTAACTCATTTATGTGGTCTGCCAACCATTCGTGAACGTCGAGTACCCGTTCAGCAAATTGTTCGGCCTCCTTAGTTTCAAGGAGGTGACCGTAACTCTTAAGTTGAGCCCCGCAGCCCGCCGAGTCGACAAGAATTGGAGCTTCACCCGGAAAGGCCGCCATCGTCCTTTTTGCTAAGCGTCGAGCCTCGTCCCCAAGACCGGCGTGAACATGCAGAGCTCCGCAGCAAGCTGCCGCCTTACTAGGAAATTGAACACCGTTTCCAGTTGCTTCGACAACTCGCTGTACTGCTCGATGGGTTTCTCTCATCCAAGCATCCATGATGCAGCCAGTAAACAGAAAAACGTCATTGCCACTCGACAACAGCTTTCTCTGAACGAGCGGTATCTGCGGTAATCCCAATTTCTTCGGCAAGACCCTAATCAACTGGAGGACTGACAGGACTCTGGACCCAAATGCCAAGAAATTGGGCCACCCTAAGGTCCTGTAACCCAAGCGTCGCCACCAACGCTGATAAGAAGTTTGGGTTGCTAGCGCCTCACGAGTTGTCTCCATCATCGACCCAAACTCGACACCAGCTGGGCATGCAGTTTCACAACCCCGGCACTGAATGCAAGCGTCCATGAACTCGACGAACTCCTCGTCAATAAATCCCGTATCAGCAGCATGCTTCATTAGGGCGATACGTCCGCGCGGTGAAGCTGACTCTTCTTGGGTTACCCGATAAGTGGGGCAGTGCGGCAAGCAGAGCCCACATGACACACATGATGCGAGGTCGCTGTGCGGAATCCCAAGGTCAAGTTTCGTCTTCATCATCCTTCTACGACCTGTCGGCCGGGATTCAGTCTGCCTGTCGGATCCAGCCTATGTTCTAGATCGAGCATCAACGACCGGCTTGGTTCAGGTACTTGCCAATCCGTTTCGGCAGTATCGCTATGGACAATCCCAACTCCTATCTCGGCCACCCAATTTGTGTCATTCACAACGAGTTCCTTGAGGGACTTGGGTTGAATCGAGATTCTCCTCCCGACAGGAAGGACAGGTGGGCCGTCGACTTCCTCAAAGCCCAAAAGAGAGGCTTCAGCGTCGACATCAGATGCGACACCCTCTAAACACACCCAAACCTGCTCGCCATTCCAAAGAATCGATGAGGGTCGATACAGTTTCGAATAAACCTCAAAGGGATCATCTGTGCCCGAGAGCCATCTAGTGGTCTCGGGGACTGGCAGACACCGGAGGATCACTTCACCGATACAACCAAATTTACCTAAGGAGCCGACAAGCAACCGGCATAAGTCGTACCCCGAAACGTTCTTAACTGTTGGCCCACCTGAAGTGACAAGCTTACCTTCGTGGTCAACATGCCGAATTTGCAGAACTAGGTCTCGCACGTGACCATACCTAAGCCGGCGGATTCCGCTTCTGCCAACCGCTAGGACTCCCCCGACTGTTGCTTTGGGGTCCATGTCTAAGGGCACCATCTGTCGATGCTTTGCAAGCTGCTCAGATAGCTCCAGCAGGCTCGTACCGGCTCCGCACCTAACCGTCATTTCTTCGGGTTCATGGGACCAAACACCGGATGGCGCGAAGATCTCCCGCGCTTCGGAATCGGGGAGTCCTCCCACTTCCCACTGAGTGCGGCCACCGACTACTGTGACTGGCCCGCTGCGCCCGACCTGAGATGCAAACTCACTCAGTTCTGGTGAAACCTGCTCCTCGGGACTCACACCCATGCCCCCTCTGGGACGTGTTGATGAAAAGAGTCGCTGCATCGCGATCCCGAAGGCAAGACCTTTAACGGGTTCGCGAACCCTTGTGGGTCGAATGCCTCGCGGATCAAATCTTGGGTAGCCATGTCATGAGCACTGAACAACATCCCCATGTAATCGCGCTTTTCAAGCCCGATACCATGTTCCCCACTCAGGACTCCACCTGCCTCAATCGACGCTGTCACGATTGCCCGTCCAGCCGCATGAACCCTCTCCAACACCCCCGGCTCATTGCTGTCATAAGCCAAAATGGGATGGAGATTTCCGTCACCGGCATGGAAGACGTTGACGGCGATCAGATCGTATGCATCGGCGATGTTGTACACCTTTTCCAGCACCTCGACGAGTTTCCCTCGCGGAACCACGGTGTCGTGGAGGTAATAGTCGGGTTTGATTCTTGCCACTGCACCGAAAGCGTTCTTTCGGCCCTTCCACAGCAACTCTCGTTCAGCATTGTCAGCAGCTACTCGAATATTGCCTACTTCGTGGCGGGCTGCCACTGTTCGAACTACGTCGACTCCATGTTCAACTCCGCCCGGTAGGCCGTCGAGCTCCACAAGTAACACTGCGTCAGCTTCGGTTGGGTACCCAGCATTAACAAAGGCCTCTACGATTTCGATAGCCCGTTTGTCCATCATTTCCAGGGCAGCCGGTATGAGCCCAGCGGCGATGATCGCCGAAACAGTTGCTGCTCCGTCACGGACATCGGCAAAATCAAGCAGGAGGGTTCGAACAGCTGGAGGATTCGGGGTGAGTCGAACCGCAACTTTGGTGGCGACACCCATTGTTCCTTCGGAGCCCACAAAAAGTCCTCGCAGGTCATATCCGCGAGGTTCCGCCGTTAGGTCCCCTAACAAGGCGAGATTGCCATCAGGCAACACCACCTCGATAGCCACAACGTGGGCGCTCGTGACCCCATAGGCCAAACAGTGAGGTCCTCCGCTGTTATTCGCGACGTTTCCTCCGATTGAGCACACCTGTTGACTTGATGGGTCTGGGGCAAAATGGAAACCCAGGGGCGATAACTCTTTACTCAAATCTAAGTTGAGTACTCCCGGTTCAACCCAGGCGATGCGATCATCTAGGTCAACCTCAAGAATCTTATTCATTTTTGCCGTCGCAATTATGACGGGATCACCAACTGGAACGGCTCCACCTGCAAGCCCGGTGCCCGAACCCCTGGCAAGAAACGGGCGATCATGGGCGCGGCAAATAGAGACAATCTGCCTAACTTCCTCTGTGTCTAAGGGCAAACAGACAATTGCCGGTTTGCCTTGCAACACAGAGCCATCTTTGCCGTAAAGGCCGAGTTCGAAATCGCCCGAGCGCGCTCTGTCACCCAAAACGGCCTCTAAGTCTTCAAAAAGCTTCGCATCAGTAGAGATCTGCACTATGACGAACGTACCGTAGGATGGGGGTGTGGCGAAGCCCTTAACGGGATCTAATCCGGATCGAGAGTGGTTATCTTTCGAGGATCCAAGCGAACATCGAACTTGGCTCTTTGACATGACCTTCTTATCTAGCGCATGGACTTGCATCTATGGAGCCGGCTGTCCCGGAGTTGAGCCTGAACCAGCACCAGAAAAAGAGCTTGGCTGTTGCACTCACGGCGCCTATATCTCCGACGAAGAAGACCTCAAACACGTTCGCGAACAAACCGAACGCCTCACTCCGCAGCTTTGGCAGCATAAGGAACACGCCGAAGATCTAGGTGGCGGTTTATGGCAAGACGACGAAGGATGGTGGCGCACAAGGGTTGTTGACGGTGCTTGCATCTTTCAGAATCGCCCCGATCACCCCAATGGTGCAGGCTGTGCATTTCATCACTTGGCCCTGTCAACCGGCGACAAGCCCATGGATCTCAAACCTGAGATCTGCTGGCAAGCCCCCATACGTCGTGAGGACCACGAGACCGTCACCGGGCACATATACACAATGGTGCGCGAGTGGGAGCGCCGGGATTGGGGTGGAGAGGAAACGGATATCTGGTGGTGGTGCACATCAGACCCCTTAGCTCATGTTGGAGCTGCTCCTGTCTACGAGCAGATGAAGGCTGAATTGACTGCTATCTGCGGTCCCACAGTCTATGGATGGCTACGCTCAGAGCTAGATCGCAGAAAGGCGGACTCTGCTCTTCTTCCGCATCCAACTGTTAGACGGACATGAGAAGAGATAGTTAAGACTTTTCCTCTTCCGTGTCGTCAAAATCAGCATATTTGTCGGCAAGTTCTGAGTAGTCGTCGTACTTGTCTGCAAGATCTCCGTACTGATCGTCTGGCGCGTCCTCTTCTTCCTTCGAGAACAAATCAGGCTCATCGAATTCAAAGTCTTCAACTGAGAACGCGGCAGCGTTCTCTCTCTGAAATTTTCGCGCCTCTTCGTATCGGCGATGACGACCCTTCTTCACGGATGGCTCCTCGTCTCCAAACCGCCTACAGCTAAATCCCGACTGCCCACTCGGTGGAACATCTCACCGGGACGACATCATTTCTAGCAGATATCTGACACAAAAATTGGGTCGTTACCTGTCGAAATTGCCTTTATTTTCATCAACAAAACCAGAGCGGGGTTCTAGAAGCAACCCTCCTTGAGGGTTAAAGGCCAGCGAAGCCCGACCTTCCACTAAATCGCGAATTCGTGTACCGACTAGATCGGCTCGCCAACCATTGGCCAGTCGAGGATTTTCGGCCCCCCGTAAAAGATCGTTGATATCAGATCGAGTGGCTAGCAACGTTGGGTCAAGGGATTCGTCTTTGGCGACTTGCGAGATCCATGCCGAGACCAACGACACTGCGGCTCTCATCTCGTTTCCTAACTTCGGCCCTTCATCTACCTCAAGGGTCGCTACTTCATCTCCGCTCATCTTCATCCCTTCACTGACCAAGCTCAGGAGTTCTTCAGCGAGTGAGTCCTTCAACGAACGACTATCGAGACCTCTAATTGATTTAAGTTCGTTAAGCCTGGTGGGCGAGCGTTGAGCTATCCCAACCAAAGCTAAGTCAGAAAGGACGAATCGAATCGGAACGTCTTTTCGTTGCGCCGTGGTTTCTCGCCAACGCGCTAACACCGAAACCACGCAACGTGCCTTACCTTTCAAATGGCGCGCTTCCTTTATTCGTGTCCAGGCCAGGTCAGGTGAAATATTTGGTTTTACCTTTTCTTGCAGCAGGCGACACTCGCCCAACGCCCACTCCAAGCGTCCCAGGGATTGCAGCTCGGAAACCAGCTGATCATGGACTTCAAACAGATACCTCACATCGTTCGCCGCATACTCTTGTTGATTTTTTCGCAGAGGACGCTCGAACCAATCTGTTAAGCGGTCTCCCTTAGGCAAGCGAACTCCGACATACCTTTCCACCAGTGCGGAAAGAGACGGGGTACTCATACCAGTGAACCCTGCGACCAACTGAGTGTCGAACAGACTCTGAGGTCCAACTCCACAAGACCGTTGTAACACCTCAATGTCTTGCGAAGCTGCGTGCATCACGAAAACCACATCGCTTTTCAGCACTTCTGCAAATGGAGCTAAGTCAACTTTGAGTGGATCGACGAGGAAGGTGTCATTAGCAACTCTTATCTGAACCAACGCTACTTTGGGCCAGTAGGTTCGTTCCCGGTGGAATTCAGTATCAACCGCCACGCGTTCAGCTTTAAGCGCCCTGGAAACGAGCTCTTCGAACGCTTCTTGAGTTTGCACCCAAACATACGATGCGTCCTGGCTCAAACCGGAATCAACGTTCGCCGATTCAGCAGGTGTCGTTAAGCGGCGAAGGCGGGTCACCTAGCCCCACGTTCAATTTCGCGGTCAGAATCAACCCAAGCAAGAATTCCACCGGCAACATTAATTGCGTCGATGCCTCGACTCCTCAGGTATTCGCAGGCGTCAGCGCTTCGGATCCCACTCCGACACATCACATAGACAGGGTTATCGGAGGGAAATTCATCGAAACGGGCGACCACTTCGCCAAGGGGTATGAGCGTAGCGCCCCTTATTCGTCCTTGTTCCCACTCTTCGATCTCACGGACGTCAACGACTAGTGCCCCTCCAGCAATCTGGTCTGCCAAGTTGTCAACGGAAATCGTAGGAACGTTCATTTATCTGCCTCGTCTTTTGAGGATACCCCTACGTTCCGCCATTACTGGATGAGAGGTCAACGACCAACGCTTCGAATTGGGTTGGGGTATTGATGTTTTGGGTCTCCGCAGCCTTGGCTTCCACCACTGCGAAGTCACCTTCCTGCAACACAAACTTAGGGCCACGCTCTCCCCTAGCGAAACCAGCGCTTAGGAGGCTCGCTGCTGATTCCTTATAGAGGCCTATCAGGGGCTGGAGTTGATCGCTTCTGGCTAAGACCACCGGTTCAGTGGATGTCGCACCCGCAGCCAAGATTTCACGCAATAGTTTCGCGGATACCAGAGGAACGTCACACGGACAGATCAATATGTCCCCTAGCCGCTCGATGGCTTTGATCAACACGTGCAAGGGACCTTGTTGTTCCAGCTCATCGGGGATGATCGGCAAGCTAATGGAAGCATTACCTCCCAATGCAACTATCGACTCCAAGCCGGCTTCCCTCATCGAAGCAGCAACCCACTCCACCATTGGGCGTCCCTTCAACTGCAGCGAAGCCTTGTCTTCTCCCATACGACTAGATCTACCGCCACAAAGAACAGCTCCTATGGTTGTCATTCCGACTCTGGCACTCCTGAAGGGTCAAGTTGCATGAGGAACTGGGCGCAGCGTTCGGCCTCATCCAGTTCTCCAATAGCCTGCGCCGAGCGGTGAAGCCCGAGGAGCGCCCGCAAAAAGCCGTGATTGGTGCCGTGAGTCCATCTGACATAGCCGCTACCTCGCCAACCAGATGCTCGAAGGGTGTCGAGCCCCCGGTGGTATCCGACTCGAAAATAGGCGTAGGCCTCTATGGTGTCGGTGCTGAGGGCGCCTAAGGCAACCCAAGGGTCCAAATACCGTGGCCACCTAGCGGCGACTGCAGCGACCATCGCTTTCTGGTCTGAAGGGGGCGACTCAAGAGCCTCTGCTAAAGCCGAGACTGCTTCCATCTCGTAACTGGGGATAACAGTTTCAGGTAGGCCACCCGTCGTTAAGTTAATTGGCGTCTCAGGCATACGATGATTCTACTAGTAGTGATTCACAGCAGTTTAGAGATCTGCCGAACAGCTGCACCTATGAGGTCGGCTATCTGTTCGGGGTGAGACATCGGTGCGTCGTGTTTGGCACCTAACAAGCGAACAACTCGTCCTATCTTCGCTTCTTCGCCGAACATCGTTGCTGCTTTTTGTGCATGCTCTCCCGAGAAACCACCAACTCCTAGGATCAGGGGGACCTCGGCCTCTTCGACTCGGTAACGCTGTATTTTTTGGGTATTCAACTCATGAACCATGAGCACTCCCTGACGACGCAGATTCAAACGACTGCTAGCGGGCAGAGTTTGCCAACGCTCTTGACCGATCATGCGTTTGACGAAATGTTCAGCAGCGTCAGCAGGGTCAATGTCGGTACCTGGAGGCGGCGGCCACCATGTTTCCCAAGTACGCGGAGCTTCGTACGACACTGCTGCATGTACGAAGGAGTTGCCGCGGCTAGCGACGGCTAGTGCAATGCTGCCTCCATAGCTGTGACCGAAAAGCACTGAGGGGCGGTCACCTATGACTAGCTCCAAGTCCTCAATGTGTTCTTCGAAGGTAAAGGGAGCACCTAAGGATGCAGACCGGCCGTATCCACGACGGTCGTAACGGACTACTTCACAGTTATCAATCTTCCTCGCGACCCTAATCATCCCAGCGGCGCGATCCACTGCCCCGTGGACCAACACCACCTGTAGTGGCAAGTTCACCGAAGCACTGCGATAGACAGCTAGGCCTTGGGTATTTTCCTGAAAAGCGGCCACTGATCAGGGAACTCGCAACACCCTAAGAGTGTCCGTTGCATGAGTCGCAGCACTTGAGCCCGACACAACAACAACAGTGTCACCGCTGCGGACTACGCCCACCCGAGCCGCTGTCGCTACGGCTTCTTCCGCAGTTGCTGCTGGAGTTGCTTGTTCATTGAAGATGAGCGGTCGCGTTCCCCAGGAGAGTGAGAGCTGGTTAGCAGTGCGGTCGTCAAAGGTCATACCAAACAATGGGACGGTTGGACGAAATCGAGCAACACTTCGAACGGTGAAGCCGGACCGACTCAAACAAATAATGGCTTCGGCATCTGTGTCGGTCGCCGTCCGCGAAGCGGCCATCGTTAGAGCATCTGTGACACGAAGATATGCGGCATCGGACTTTGATCGTCGTCGAATCGCGCGTATATGTTCAGCCCAACTTTCATAGTTGAATTTCTCATCGGCTCTGGCTGTTATCCGCGCCATAGTCCGCACGGCGTTCACAGGGTCTCGCCCGATCGCTGTTTCGCCGCTAAGCATCACGGCAGACGTCCCGTCAAAGACAGCGTTCGCTATGTCAGAGGCTTCGGCCCGAGTTGGCGTAGGAGCCGAGACCATTGACTCAAGCATCTGAGTAGCTGTGATAGCAGGACGTCCAAGAGCGATGCATTCTTGAATAATGTGTTTCTGTAGGTGAGGCAGTTCTTCGATGTCTGCCTCGGATCCCAAATCACCACGCGCCACCATCACAGCGCCCGATGCTTCGATAATTCCTTCTAGGTTCGCCACAGCAGCCTTTGTCTCGATCTTGGCAATGATCATCGGACCTCGAGGAGCTGGTTCCACCCCTAGCCGTCTAATGTCGTGTGCCGAACGCACGAACGATACCGCCACCATGTCCGTTCCTAATTCAACGAAGGTATCCAACAGCGTTAGATCATGGTCAGTCGGTGAGCTGAGCCTAAGGCGATCGGAAGGCACATGAAGTCCTGGTCGACCATCTAGGCGTCCGCCATGCACAACTCGAGCCTTTAAACGGTCTCCTTCCCGCTCTTCTACGATTACGACCACTTGGCCATCGCCGAATGAGAGGCTGTCTCCGAGTTGGACGTCTTGAAGGAGGTTTGGGTAATCGACGTTAATGAAGTCAGATGAACTCTCGCTTCCTTCAACTCCTAAGGAGATCTGGGAGCCTTCGGTGAGGTCAATCCCTCCCTCATCAAATGGCGCACATCTAACCTTTGGGCCGGGTAAATCAACAACAATCCCAACGTGCTTTCCCAGATCAGATGAAACTTTGCGTACCATCTGAAACTTTTGGACTTGCTCATCGAGACTTCCGTGAGCCAACCCGATACGGGCGACGTCCATTCCTGCTTCGATCATTCCTCGAAGAGTCCCTTCGTCTTCCGAAGCGGGACCGATAGTTGCGATGATCTTCGTGCGCCTTGCCATGACCTCTACGGTACCGAGGCTCGCGAAAAAGACCAGAAAGAATTTCTACTGTTCATCCGATCGTCAATAAGTCGAAATGGCGGCTCCGCAGCCTAAGCCTCTATGGTCAACATCAATGGAATTGATTTTCGTTCGACACGGCAGACCAGAACACGTTCAAAAACGCGATGGCACTCCAGCTGATCCACCACTAGCGGAGATCGGTCACTCTCAAGCGTCAGCTGTCGCGTCGTGGCTGAGCGAAGAACCGATTGACCAGATCTATTCGAGCCCGATGATGCGTGCCCGAGAGACGGCGGAACCTATAGAAGCGGCACTTGGACTTACCGCTCTCGTCCGCGACGACATCAGTGAGTTCGATAGAGACGCCAGCGCGTACGTCCCTATGGAGGTCTTAAAGGAAACTAATCGCGAAGCCTGGGAGCGTATGGCCTCTGGTTCCATGAGCGGAGCTCCTGGCAAGCTTTCCACCTGGTATTCGAATGCTTTAAGCCAACTCGAACAGATCGTTAAGGATCACGGTGGCCAACGAGTTGTTGTCGTGTGCCATGGCGGCGTGATCAATGCCTATCTTTCCCTTTGTCTGGAATTCAAGGTTGAGAATTTCATGAGGTTCGATGTCGACTACACATCAGTTACTCGAGTGTTGGCTTCGGCTGCCGGACACCGAAGCGTCAAGTCGATAAACGAGACAACCCACTTTCGCAACCAGCCTCATTTAGTAGTTAGGTAGACCGGCGAGTCCAAAGCTAGTTACTTGGCACCTCGGAGAACGGGAGCTCTTTGTCGGTCCGAACATCGCCGGGCAGCCCCAGCACTCGTTCCCCCAATATGTTTCGCATCACTTCGGACGTGCCGCCTTCAATTGAGTTCGCTCGAGAACGCAAGAATTGTTGTTGGGCACTCGAGTTACCCATAGCTGTCGCTGAGCGCTCAATCGAATAGGTGTCATACAACATTGCCTGTGGACCAAGCAGTTCCATGTTGAACTCGTGAATATCTTTGTTATTTTCCGCGAAAGCTAATTTCCCTGTCGAGCCCTCGGGGCCTGGAACTCCCTTGGCTCGATTCTGACTCGCTCTTATATTGGTCAATCGCGCGACTTCAGATTTGGACCACAGCGCCATTAGGCGATCCCGAACGGCTGGCGTTTTCCGACTTTCGTCCATGTCAGCCCATAAGCGAACTGAATCCGCAATGGCTCCCGATCCGCGCGGAGCTTGACCCCCTCCTATAGCTACTCGCTCGTTCATCAGAGTGGTCAACGCAACTCTCCACCCATCCCCTGTATCCCCCAACCGCTCCGAGTCCGGGATTCGAGCGTCAGTAAAGTAGACCTCGTTAAATTCAGCGTCCCCTGTCATTTGACGTAACGGCCGAACCTCCACTCCTGGTTGTTCCATATCAACGACGAAGTAAGACAATCCTTTATGTTTAGGAGCATCGGGGTCGGTACGGGTTACTAAGCAACCCCATCGAGAGACGTGCGCAAGCGTGGTCCAAACTTTCTGCCCGTTGACGACCCATTCGTCCCCATCTTGCACTGCACGACTGGTTAGACCAGCGACATCGCTTCCGGCAGACGGTTCTGAGAACAACTGACACCAAACTTCTTCGGTACTAAAAAGAGGCCGCAGATACCGTTGTTTTTGTTGCTCGCTTCCGTGCGTGTACACAGTCGGTCCACACATGCCATATCCAATGGGATTGCGAGGCCAGCACATCGGTGCGCCGGCTTCAGCGAGCGCAGCGTTGACTTGACCCTGAAGCTTCGGGGCGATGCCTAGGCCTCCAAATCCCTCATCAAAGTGAACCCATGCAAGACCTAAGTCGTATTGCGCGCCCAGAAATTCCACCCTTGAACCTGCCGGATCGTGATCGCGTAGTAGCTGCTGCACCAAAGAATCAAGGTGCTTTTCCGCAGTATCAGAACTCATTTATCCTCCGAAAGCGACATCTAGTAGGCACACAGTCTGCATCGCGCTCGACAACATTGCGAAACTAGTTCGAAAATATTTAGATCCAACCTCGACTCGCGACACGTGCCGACACTGCCATCTAAATTGATCAATTTAATTGACTCCAAAGACGCGTTGCCAATGCTCTCAACTCTGTTGCTTCGCCTTGGCTGCTGCGCTCCGCTATCTGTTCCATCCGCCGAGCGGCTTCGTCAGTTCTACCGAGCGCCTCTAGCGTCGAGGCTAATTGTTTCGCTTCAGGAAGCGAAGGTTGACCAAAACATAAGGCCAATTCGAGAATTGGTAGTAATGCTTTAGGAGATCGACTCTTCATCCTAATGATCCGCAGGTTGTTCAACATTCGAGTCAAGATCGCTTGCGTGCTCACCATAGATAGGTATTGGATGTTGAATTCCGCAGACGGATGCATACGCCGAAATAGTTCTTCTGCCTCAGCTTGCGTCAGCACCTTGCCCCGAAAGGGGTCTACGAAGGTCTCGGGCTTCTCTGGATCCCCAACAAGGAAATGGCCTGGCATACCCACTCCATAGGCCTCCACAGAACAACGCCGAGCAACTTCTATGATCAGAACGGCAAGGGAAATGGGTATCCCCCGCTTTCTTTCGATCACCTTGTCCAGATAGCTATTTTCCGGAGCAAGGTAGCTAACTTCATCTCCGGCGAAACCCAGTTCACCAAAGAGACATTCGACTACACCGGACAAAGTGTTCGCTGGAACGCGTTCCGCCAAACGGTCAAGTCTCGACAGCTCCCCTTCAACATCAAGCGTCCGACCTTGACAATGCCCGCTTAGCAAGAAAGCTGACACATCAAGCGGGACAGGAATTTTCGATAGCAAGGCCCTGAAACGGTCCAAATCCGAAAGAGGCGAGGAAGTCACTAGATCCGGAGAGTAGCTTGGCGAGCAACGTGAACGGTGCACCGAAAGGTCACAAGCTATGACATCCTCCCACCCTTACCTTGATACAACAGTTCCTATACCGATTGCTCACCGCGGTGGTGCTGGCGCGTGGCCCGAAAACACAATGCCGGCTTTTCAGGGAGCTGTCGATCTCGGCTTCAAATATGTGGAAACAGACGTTCATGCAACCGCTGATGGTGTGCTTGTGGCATTCCATGACTCACGATTAGACCGAGTCACCGACAAAACTGGCAAAATCTCAGAACTTCTGTGGAGCGACGTACAACACGCGTTAGTAGACGGGAAAGAGCCTATACCTCGCTTTTCGGAGCTCATGAAGACTTTCCCTGACCTGAGAGTCAACATTGACCCAAAGCTAGATAACGCAGTGAATCCCTTGATTCGAGAACTCAAGGAACTAGACGCCCTTGAAAGGGTCTGTGTTGGTGCATTCTCGGACTCAAGATTGGGAAAGTTTTATGACGAGTTCGGTGAGGACATCTGTTTGAGTATGGGACCCATTGAGGTCGTAAAGGCACGTCTCTCCTCGTGGGGATTCCCTAAACGGAAATTTCGAGGTCGGGCTGCTCAAGTCCCAATCCGCCAAGGACCAATACCGATTGTCGACCAGCGATTCATCGACCGAATGCACTCACTCGATATCGCTGTCCATGTCTGGACTATTGACGAGGTCGCGGACATGAACCGGCTGTTGGATCTTGGCGTCGACGCAATCATGACGGACGACCCAGTAACTCTTCTCGAAGTCTTCCGAGAGCGCGGCTTCTGGCCGAATGAAAGCTGAACTTGATGAGAGAGCTCGATCAATCGGTAATTAGAGAATTCGAAAGAATTGTCGGCGCTAATCACGCCTTACAAGAGCCGGACCTAACGGCTAGCTATACCACCGATTGGACTGGAAGGTTCGAGGGTCAGTCTCCTGTGGTCCTGCGACCTGCCGATACTGCGCAGCTTGCCGAACTAGTCAAGGTTGCGGCAGGCGCTGAAATCAGCATCGTGCCTCAGGGCGGAAATACCGGCTTGGTTGGTGGAAGCGTTCCACTCAATCAAGAGATCATCATTTCGACGCTACGTCTCAATCAATGCGAGCCGATTGATGTGCTAGCTCAACAAGTTACAGTCGGAGCAGGGGTCACCCTCGCAGCACTGCAGTCGCATGCCTCTCAACGTGAGTTGGATATGGGAGTCGATCTCGCCGCACGTGACAGCTGCACAGTCGGCGGAATGATCGCAACGAACGCAGGTGGAATCAACGTTGTCCGCTATGGAGCTATGCGAGACCAAATATTAGGAGTCGAGGCTGTGCTGTCCGATGGTTCGATCATTAGCCATCTCGAAGGGTTGGAGAAAGATAATACGGGATACAGCCTCCCGGGTTTGTTGGCTGGCAGCGAAGGTACCTTAGGCATCATCACGAAAGCCCGTTTACGACTGCACCCCCGCTTGGAGGAGCGATGCTCAGCAATGATCGCCTTCAACAATGCTGATGACGCTGTAGCCGCGACAGCTCAGCTGCGGCGGACACTGCCCTCATTACATGCAGTCGAAGTCATCTTTGCAGAAGCAATGCATTTGGTTTCACAACACATCGGATCGTCAATTCCGGTAGGACACGACGCGCACGCTTGGGTAATTGTTGAGGTAGCGGCATCTATTGACCCGACTGAGGAATTAGCAAAGGCCATCGACGGACTTGGTTCACTACCTGTGGAGGTAGCAGTAGGGATGGATACGGGAACTCGGGCCAATCTTTGGCAGTACCGTGAGAAAATCACCGAAGCCATCTCAACCCAGGGCACTCCTCACAAGCTCGACGTCACGATTGGTGCATCTCGGCTCGCTGAATTCGTAAACCGGGTCCCTCAAGTGATTTCGGAGGTAGATAGAAGTGCAACGGCTCTGATGTTCGGCCATCTCGGGGACGGCAACGTGCACGTCAACATTCTCGGACCAGCGGGCGCTGAACCCGATGAAGGAGTCGATGAGGCCGTGCTCCTTTATGTGGCGAAACTCGGCGGAAGTATTTCCGCCGAACATGGAATCGGTAGCGCAAAAAGGGAATTCCTTCACCTGAACCGGTCTTCGTCCGAATTAGCTGCGTTTCGAGCGATCAAAACGGCTCTTGACCCGAACGGAATTCTCAACCCCAACGTACTCTTACCACCTGAGTCACCATGACCACTGAATCTCCCCTCGTGCCTTTCAAAGCTCGCTCTGCGCGAAATGGCATGGTTTGCTCAATAGATCACTTGGCGAGCGGGGCCGGCGTCTCAGTCCTTCGTAAGGGTGGGTCCGCTGCCGATGCAGCGATCGCGGCCTCTGCTGTACTGGCGGTAACAAGTCAGCACATGTGCGGAGTTGGCGGCGACCTTTGGGCATTAGTACATGTCCCCGGTGAGCCAAAACCATTCGCGTTAAACGCAAGTGGACATAGCGGCAGTGGCGCTGAGATAAGCAGCCTGCACAGGGACGGCCTGGCCGATATGCCCTTTCACCAAGATCCAAGGAGTATCCCTATTCCGGGGTGTGTCGATGGGTGGTTGACCTTGCACCAACGTTTTGGGCGACTCCCATTACAGGACGTCTTGGGTGACGCTATTGACCTAGCCATAGAAGGCTTTCCGATTAGCGCCGAATGCGCTCAAGCCACCAAGCTGTTGAAAGAAGTAGACAACACCCAAGACTATTTCGCCAGCGGCCCACCCCAAGTAGGTCAACTCATTCGGCGAACCAAACTGGGAAAGACCCTTCAAGAACTCGTACTTGGGGGCCGAGAGTCATTTTATCTGGGCAAATTCGGCGAAGACCTGGTTTCGTTTGGTGCTGGCGAGTATTCACCTGATGACTTGTTGACAAGCCAGGCAGATTGGGTTGAGCCCCTTTCCGTCGAAGCATTTGGGCAAAAAATTTGGAGTCTCCCGCCGAACTCCCAAGGCTATATCTGTCTTGCATCAGCATGGATTGCTGATCAACTCGGCCTCCCCACGGACCCTTCGGACCCTCTCTTCTGGCATCTCCTCGCCGAAGCGGCACTTCAAGCCGCATTTGATCGACCAGAAGTACTCCACCAAGATGCTGACGGTGAAGCATTATTGGCTTCAGCGCGTCTGCAACCTCGAGCTTCTGCCATTAGTACAGAACAAGCCTCAACCCTGCCAAGTGGAGTCAACGATGGCGACACGATCTATTTGAACGCCGTAGACGCCGACCGGATGGGCGTGTCGCTAATTCAGTCCAACGCGTCGGGGTGGGGCGCTTTAGTCTTTCTACCCGACAGCAAGATTTCACTGCACAACAGGGGAATCGGCTTTTCCACTGACCCAAACAGCGTTGCCGCCTACGGACCAAAACGGCGCCCCCCACATACGTTGGCTCCAACTCTAATCCAGAACCTTGATGGCTCACTCCGCGCTCTAGTAGGCACAATGGGCGGTGATTCTCAACCACAAATCGTTCTCCAGTTGTTGGCTCGATTGTTTGTCGCTGGCCAAGACCCAGGTACTGCACTCGCGTCACCGCGCTGGCGTTTTAGCGGGTCTTCGTCAAATGGCTTCAACACGTGGGCGAATCCTGAAGATGTCAGACTCGAGCTTGAAGGTGACCATCCGGAACTCAGCACTCAACTCACGCGCCTAGGCCACACTCTCAGCTCCCTACCGGCCAATAGCAGTGCTTTCGGTCATGCACATATCATCTCTACAGAGGGAGGACTCTTGTCCGGTGCAGCTGAACCTCGAGTTAGCGTTTCCGGCACTGCCGCCTATTAAATCGAGTATCGCGAAAGGTTGCTAACGTTTCACGTCCTCAAAGTTGAGTTCAACAATGCCACTGAGGGACGGAACTCGCGATCAGCGGTTTTTCCAGTCCGCTTCACCATTTGTCAGGAAAGAACTCATCGCCGTCTTACTGTCCTCGGTGCCCGCAGCGAGAATTTGGGTTCGGTTCTCCAGATCTATACCCGCACGAAGGCTCGGGATTTCGAGGTTCGACCACATCACTTCCTTCGTCATCCAAACTCCGAACGGACTGTTGCGCGATATCTCCTTAGCAACTGTCAGACATTTGTCTTGTAAGTCAGCGTCACTTACCACGTTGCTAACCAGCCCGATCCGGTTGGCTTCCTCTGCGTCGATTACCCGACCTGTGAGCATAAGTTCCCACGCTCTGGACGCGCCGATAAGACGCGGCAGCATCCAACTGACCCCGATATCGCAACCAGATATGCCGAGACGAACAAAAGCCGTACCAAACTTCGCCGAGTTCCCGCAATAACGGACATCCGATGCACACGCTAAAGCGAATCCACCCCCAGCTGCGGCACCATTTACTGCGGCAATGATCGGTTGTCTCACGTCACGCATATGGTGAACGAGTTCAGCTATATGTTGCTGGACAGCCATCCCTTGCTGCTGTTCTCCAAAGCCTTCGGTTCCTGGGATTTTTCCGAAACCTGTGAGGTCGAGGCCTGCACAAAAACCGCGGCCAGCTCCGGTGAGAATCAGGACTCGAACGGAATGGTTACTGTCAAAGAAATCAAGTGCTTCATGCAAGTCTGTCACGAGCCCGTGCGTCATCGCGTTGAGACGTTCGGGCCTGTTGAGAGTAATGCGTGCGATCTCCTCTTCAGGGAAATCAATCACCAAGTTTTCGTACTCGTCTATCATCGCTGCGCCTTCGTAAGAGAAACAGGAGAATAGCTCGAATTACAAATATTTCAGAAGGTATCGCCCTCGATGGCAACTTCAATTCTGCCAGGTCCGTGATTTTTCGCGCTACCGCATGCAGCTTGTGCGGCGTCGAGTAGATCCTGAGGGTCCATGGCGTGAGAGGGATAACACGCTACTCCTGCCGAAAGCGTCACGATGTCGCGCGAGGGCGAATCGGTGTACGCATTCCTGACGCGGTCAGCAGCCCATACCGCACCCGCTTCCGAGGTGTCGTCCAATAAGGCCACGAGGACCCCGTGTCCCAAATCGCAGATCGTGTCTGAGTCACGAACTGTGTTGGTAATCACCCGGGATGTCGAACGCATCGCGTGCTCGCGCACATACGGCGCAAAGGATGCAAATTCATCTAACTCAAAATAAATGATCGATACCGGTTTCAGCGTTCGCCTGGCTAAAGCTATTTTCCGATCCAACACCACCGAGAAAACGCGGCCGTCTGGCAACCCGGTCACGGAATCGGTTATTGAGTCGACGCTTGCTTCGGGTCCACGCATTGGATCTAAATCTCTCGTTTCACATCAAGTGATAAAGGACGTGAAAGGCAAGGGTGCCAGAGCATGCCCAGAAGAACAAGAGGTAGACGTCAAGACTTGCAGGATTTCCTGGTCGAGGCTCTCCTTATCTCCGGCTCGGGACTATGGTCCCTACATGCTTATTGCCAGACACCTACGCGACGGCACGGTCCGCGTTGCTTTAGTCCTTAACGAAGAATTAGTTGATCTCGACACCGACCACGATGATCTTCCAGCCTTATTAGACAGCGGTGTTGACCTTCAGAACTTAGCTACTGGGAACCGCACTAATCTTTCTGAGGCTCACCTGTTAGCTCCAGTCGGCGCTCCTCCGGCGATTCTTGCTGTTGGTCTTAACTATCGAGCGCATGCTGAAGAAGGTGGTCGGGACGTACCCACCACTCCAGTGATATTCACGAAGCACCACAACTGCATAATCGGGCCCGGGGATGGTATCCACATTCCCACCATCGCTCCGGACAAGGTTGATTATGAGGGTGAATTAGCGATCGTAATTGGTCGGCGTTGCCGACACGTGCCAAGAGACAGGGCCCAAGAGGTGATTGCTGGTTACACGATAATGAACGACGTAAGCGTCAGAGATTGGCAAAAAGCTAGCCCTACGATGCTGATGGGAAAGTCGTGGGACACTCACGGCCCAATGGGTCCCTGGATGGCTACCAGTGACGAGGTTGACCCCCACAAACTGCGGTTGACGACACGCGTGAACAACGAAATACGTCAGGACTCAAATACCGACGATCTTATTTTTGACTGTTTCGATATCGTCCATCACCTGTCATCAGCGTTCACTCTCGAAGCGGGCACCGTGATTGCTACGGGAACCCCGGCCGGCGTAGGGCTCTATTGGGATCCCCCAAAGATGCTGGCCGAGGGCGACGAAGTCTCGATCACAATTGAAGGGATCGGGACACTAACTAATCCAGTTGTAGCTGAACCCGACACTCAGCTGATTTAGAATTTAGTCAAGTAGAACTTTGGGAACTTCAGCAAGTTTCGCTCTCAAGTATTCACCTAAAGCCTTTGCTTGAGGGTCTTGCCTAGTTGATGCAGCGACCCCTTCTTCTAACAGGCCATGGAAGATGAAGTTCAAACTCAGCAAGTTTGGTAGCTCGTAGCGGTCGATGTTTCTTTCCGCAGCTTCAGGCATCAGCGCCTTCAACATATCAATAGATAAATATTCCGCTAGCCACACGTAGGCTTCCTCAGACCGAGCAAATATGCCCAGATTGGCGTTGGGGCCCTTGTCTCCAGAACGAGTGCCGAATAATGCGCCTAGAGGCACTAACCGAGTGGGGCCTTTCGGGACAGCCGGCAGATCAGGGGGCTCGGCGAGGATCTCTGGTCCGTCCAACGGCGGGGTGCCATCCACTACGGTCAGCTTCCCGTCCACGACTACTTCCATTGGAACTAAATCTGAATCGACTAAGGCCGGCCAATAAACACCGAATGGCTGCCCAGGGCCTGGGCCTCCGCCGGTTCCAAACATGCCCGGGATAGAGCAGAGCCCAATTTCGGTTCCGGCATTCGAAAAGGCTCTTCCCACTTTCCTCTCGTCGGGGTCTTTGACGATGATCTTGTAGACGGCAACTGCCTCTTCGTTGGTCCCCGGGTTCTCTTTATGAGTGGGCAAAAACTTACGCACGACTGTTTCGTAGTCTTCGGGCCCATACGGGCAACTATTCCAGAACTGTCTTTCGATTAGCTCCGCCTTTGCCTCAATGTCTAATCCCGTCAACCCAATGGAAATCTGATTCCGAAAACCGCCGTGATAATTCATAGCTACCTTGAGTTGACGTGGTGCTGGTTCTCCTTGCGTCCCCGATATTTTTACGCGGTCCCTATCTACCTCTTCAACTTTTATGGTGTCGAAACGGCTGACAACATCCGGGTTGAAATACCGGTCGCTTTGAATCTCATAAAGAAGTTGGGAGGTAACTGTGCCAACGGACACCTCACCTCCGGTTCCGTCGTGTTTACCAATGATTGAGCTCCCATCAGCAAAAACTTCAGCCCAAGGAAATCCCGGGTAGGTCAAATCCTCGATTTCAGTAAAGAAAGAATAATTTCCACCAGTAGCTTGCCCACCACACTCAATTACGTGACCAGCGACGATGGCCCCGGCCAATGCATTCCAATCGTCTCGTTGCCAGCCGTGATGCCATGCAGCGGGCCCCGCAACCACAGCAGCGTCTGTAGCTCTACCTGTAATGACGATGTCTGCTCCCTGGTTAAGGGCTTCAACAATGCCCCAACACCCGATATATGCGTTCGCTGTCACGATCCGGTCCGCTAGTTCGCCTAGCGGTTCACCGGTATCGAGATGTGCAAGGTCATGGCCCGACTGCATCAAGTCAGCCAACCGTGGAGCTAAATCATCGCCTGCGACATATGCAATGCTCGGATTCAGACCTAAGCGGTCTGCTAACTCCTGGACCGCATCAGCACAACCTTCCGGATTTAAACCCCCAGCATTTGTCACAACTTTGATTTGACGATCGAGGCACTCCCCCATGACATCTTCCATTTGGGTCACAAAAGTGCGGGCGTACCCTCCCCCTGGTGCTTTCGCCTGGATTCGCGACAGAATCAGCATTGTTAACTCGGCTAACCAGTCTCCTGTTAAGGCGTCGATGGGTCCGCCATAAACCATTTCCTTGGCTGCCGATAAACGGTCGCCGAAGAATCCACTGCAGTTGGCGATTCTTATTGGCTGTTCACTGGAGGCTGACATCTTTCCTCTTCTCGTAGCTGAGTCTTCCTTACGGTAATGCAATTCGAGATCGTGCTCCTAAGTGGGCTGGCCTGCACCGCGACTGCCATAGGTCTGACAGAATGATCGCATGCCTAATCCTGTTCTACTTCTACACGGGTTCACGGGTTCAGTGGAGTCCACCTGGGTCCCTACTGGAATCATTGAGCTATTGACCGATGCTGGGCGTGAGGTGATCGCATGGGATCTACCTGGCCATGGTTTAGCGGATAAGCACCATGATCCAGACGCATACGCAGATATGGAAGAACAATTGGTTGCCCAATTACCCGAAGGCCAGGTGGATGGAGTTGGATTCTCAATGGGTGCCCGGACTCTTCTGTGTATGGCCGCCATTGCGCCAGAAAAATTCGGGAGACTTGTGGTCGCAGGAGTAGGTAGAAATCTTTTCGAACGCGACGAAGCACAGGCAGAGCGAATCGCGAGAGGCGTGCAAGGGGACGCAGATGACAGCGATGTTCACGCTCAAACCTTCGCTCGTTACGCCTCAGAACCAAACCAAGATGGTTTGGCGTTAGCAGCCTTCATGCGAAGAAAGCACTACCCGCTTGGAGAAGCCCAATTCGCCAAGATCAATCATCCCGTGAGCGTGGTACTCGGAACAGAGGATTTTGCTGGACCGGCTACCCCTCTGCTGGATGCACTAGCTGACTCCACCTACAGCGAATTGCGTGGATGCGATCACTTCGCCACACCAAAGAACTTCGGGTTTATCGACGCTGTCCTAGAACACCTAGAGGTGTTTTGATCTTCGCATTTTTTGAGACCCAAAACGGTTTTAAGGCAGAGCTAAGTATGGAAGAGGGTTAACAGTTCGACCATCTACCCAAAGTTCGAAATGCAGATGGGCCCCTGTCGACAAGCCAGTAGACCCGACCAAACCGAGGCCGTTTCCCTCCTTCACCTCTTGACCGACATCAACCAATACTTTCGCTAGATGTCCGTACACGGTCGCCACCTGTTCCCCATGGTCGACGATGACAGTGGTGCCGTAGGCAGTTAGGTCAACAATCGCTAGAACAACTCCGCTCCGTACAGCCAGCGCGGCACCGCCTGAAGTCCTGTTGGGTCCTATGAAATCCACGCCTCTATGGATTGAAAGGTCTCCCCATATCGGATGCCGGCGCCAGCCGTAACCGGAGGTTTGTACCGGCTCCAGTAGCGGAGATCCCAGAGAACCTAGGTTTGGGACTCGACCCATCTGGCAGGCTTGCGAATGAGTAATGAGTGTCTCTATATAGTCAGCGTCAAGGGATGCGGAGTTCTTCGAGGGTGCGCTAGTTGGCACTTTTGCCGCCGTACGCAGAAGCACCGCGCCCCCGGCCGAGACTGACATATCCCTAACTGGCCGGAGGTCACAGGCAGGGTCATTCGTAAGGATCGAGCCTCCAAAAGCGGTAATACGACCGTTTGAGTGCACTAACGAGTAGCCATTGCCATCACCAGCGGGAATCATGCCAGCGAAGGAGTCAACAAAGCCCCTTCCAGGTCCAGAACCGTAGAACCCGGCATCACCAAAAGTGAAGATCCCCCCGTCATCCGCTAACAACCAGTATCCGGCGCTTGTCTTGGTCGAAAGTAGACCCACTATTGGTCGATTGAGGGCTAGGGCACCTGTTGATCCGTAAAAGACAGCGTCACCATAGGAGAACACGCCTCCGTCGGCAGCAACGAGCCAGTATCCGCGGCCACTCCTGGTGGCAGCCATACCCACGATTGGGCTATTGAGAACCAGCGCGCCCGCAGATCCATAGAACGCTGCATCTCCGAACGAAAAGATTCCGCCATCGCTAGCCACTAACCAATAACCGTCACCGGTTTTAGTTGGCGCCATGCCTACGACCGGCTGATTGAGCGCTATTGCACTCATGTCGCCAAAGTGACCGGCAGCGCCGAAGTTAAGGACAGCACCATCCGAGGTCGCTATCCAATAACCTTTTCCGTCCGAACGAGAAGTCATCGCTGCTACCCCTGTAGCTATTGACGCTTGATCAGGCTGGCCGTAAATCACGGCGTCACCAGCCGTTTCTACTTGAGCCGCGGCGAGCGGAGCTGCAATCAGCAGCAGCAGTGTTGATAAGGCAGCAGCACTTAACTTCTTCGACACGAAGGGTTAGTTTGCCGGGTTATTCCCCTGATGTGAAGTACCCATGTAGTTTCGTCACCGTGGCGAATGTTCTTGTGCTCGAACCTTGGTATCAAGGTTCCCATCGAAGTTGGATAGAGGGGTGGCAGTTACACAGCAGGCACGCCATTCGGGTGGTGGCCGGGAACGACTCTGGTTGGCGTCGCTCTCTCGTAACAGCGCCTGCTCGTTTTGCGCAGGCGATCGATGAAGCAACGGAACCAATTGACCTGCTGGTCGCTAGCACCCCTATAGATCTTGCAACTGTGCTCGGGCTGATAGATAGGTCGACCCGTCGTCCACCCACTCTCCTGTACATGCATGAAAGCCAGATTGGTTATCCCCCAGGCCCGAAGGGCGGACAACCCTACCGAGCAATGGTGGCTGACTTGAACTCAGTAATGAGTGCCGACAACGTTGCTGTTGCCACTCACTATCACGCTGATCTCTTGAGAAATAAGATGCCGACCTTCGCCGAGGAGCTCGTTGAGGGCTCGGGAAGCAACGTGCAATCCACTTTGGATAATCTGCACGTTTTACCCATAGGAATAGAGCTGTCCGGTCTCCACCCTGCTCCCCTTAGCGGACCGACTCGGGTTTTGTGGAATCACAGATGGTCTCATGACAAAAACCCCGGAGAATTCGTGCACGCAATTGCGCTTTTAGCAGCTGAAGAGTACGAATTTGAGCTTTACGCTCTGGGAGAGGTTGAGCGTGCGGGTGAAAAGGCGTTCCAACGACTCAAAGATCAGCTTTCGGACCGGATTCTGATATCAGGCGTTCAAGAAAGTGATGCGTACCGCCAGATTTTGTGCCACAGCGATGTCGTGGTCTCGACCGCAAATCATGAATTCTTTGGCGTAGCTATTGCCGAGGCAATTGGCGCCGGAGCAAGGCCATTGCTCCCAGACCGGCTTGCGTATCCAGAAATAGTCCCGGGATACTTGTCCTCTGAGTTTCTCTATCGCGGGCCACTCGAAGGAGCTCTTCGGAGGGTCTTGTCGAAGCCCCGAGACCAGTTACACATGCACCGACAAGAGACCCGAGACCACATATCCACCTTTGGTTGGGAAACGGTGGCCCCCAAGTACGACTCGGTGCTCGACCATTTACTGGCAACTGCCTGATGATTCTCGTAGATACCCCACGCTGGTCATGGAAGGGCCAGCTCTGGGGCCACCTGGTCTCCGATGCCTCGTTACACGAGCTTCATACGTTTGCCCAGCAAATAGGTAAACGTCGAATTGGGTTCCAAGGTGATCATTACGACGTAAACGAGCATGAACATCAGCTAGCGGTTGAAGCAGGCGCAACCCAAGTTGATAGTCGCGAATTAGTGCGCAGGCTGCGTGATGCGGGACTCAGACATCGAGGCAGCAGAGCCCCTTGGAATGTCATCTACGAGTCGAAAGGGCCCCAAGCACTTTCTGGTTTGCTCACTATGCTTTCCAATGACGTGAGTTCCCACAGTCATCACGCCCGGTTCCACCGCACACTGGCGTCAGGTGGACCTCAGTTAGAGGTTCTCGGTGCACTAATGGTCGAACGTTTCGAGGCTTCCGCCATAGTGTTAGATCTCAAAGACCGCCCGTTTCTTGACTCAACAGATCTTGATCTATTCGTTGATAGTCAGGCAGGCGACTCAAGGGTGGTCGAATTGATTATCGGAGACTGTTAACCAAAATTGCATTGACGCTGAGCGCTACTCCTGCACCTCAGATTCGGCGCCCTCATCATCCAACAAGTCAGAATCAATTAGCTCATGGCGCCGTATATAGGTTGATACGAACGCCTGAATGGTTGCAGCCACCGGGACAGCTAGGAGCGTTCCCACAACTCCAAGTAATGAAGCACCCAAGATCACCGTTCCGAATGCAACCGCTGGGTGAATATTCATTGTTTGGGAAGTAATACGAGGAGCGAAAAGGTAATTCTCTAGTTGTTGATAAATAGCTATAGCCAGCAACACCCATAACGCTGTTATTGGTTCATGTAGCAGAGCTATCAAAATCGGAAGAAGACCCGCCAGATAAGTTCCGGCGACAGGAACGAATTGAGACATAATTCCGACCCACAACGCGAGCGGCACTGGGGATGGCACCTCGAGAAGAGCGAAGATTAGCCAGTGAACAAGAAACGCCGCTAAACCCAAAAGGGTTCTGGAATAAATGTATGCACCTGTTTTGTCGATGGCTATTTCCCAGCCTTTCAACATCAACGCTTGGCGTTTCGGCGACAACGCTGAGCAGAGAAGGCGTCGGAGTTTAGGTCCGTCTGCAACGAGGTAGAAGGTGAACAGCAAGACCGTAAGGGTTTGGAAGATCAGAGACATAAGCGCCGTTCCGATGGAAACTAGGTCTCCAGCGACATTGGAAGCTAAGCGTGCTGCGCTACCACCAGTTGAGAACTCGGCAACCAGGGCATCTGTCTCAAGAACAATGCCGAATCTGGCTTCCAGCCAATGTTCGATCTCGCGTATGTACCCGGGTGCTTCAGCTGTCAACTTCGTGATTTGCTCGGCAAGGACCGCGCCCATCGCATACAAAAAGCCGCCGATAGCCAGAAGGATCAAAGCAAACATCGACAGCGTTGCCGGTCCGCGACGCCACCCTCTACGCGCAAGCCAGTTGACTGCCGGCTCAATCGCAAACGAGAGAAACAGAGAGACCAGAATCACAATGATCAGAGACCGGACGCGAAAAAGCATCCACACAATAGCCGCCAACAGGGCTGCCCCCAAAAGAAACATGACTATGGCGCGCGGCACCCATTTAGGCATCTTCTCTACTCCTTCGCTCATAATGAACCCATAATCGCTATGAGTTCTTCGTGCAGGTACCCATTAGATGCGACGCCACTTATCGAATCAGGGCCTCCACTGAGATCGAGGGTCTTTCCCCCATTGATGTCGGTAAAAGTTCCCCCGGCCTCTTGCAAGATCACGGGCATCGGCGCAAGATCCCATGGTGAGCAAACTGGGTCGATCATTGCCTCTGCTTGCCCCGTAGCCACCATGTAGTAGCCAAATGCATCCCCCCAAGTTTTCATAAGGGCCTTCGAAGCCTTCAGTGCCAAGAGCGCCCCATCAGAAAAGGTGTCGAAACTACTTGTGTTCACTAAGGCTCCGTCAAGTGTTCTCTTTCCGCTAACTGCGCACCGTTGACCGTCATGCCAGCAACCCATATCTCGCGCTGCAGCAACAGTCGAGTTAAGCGCGGGGACATAGATCACGCCCACCAAAGGCCCAGAGTCGTCAATAACCGCAAGGAGAGTTGTGTACAGAGGCACTCCTCGCACGAATCCTCTGGTCCCGTCAATGGGATCAACAACCCAGGTCAGGTTCCCTGAGTCAAAAGACCCTCCCTCTTCCTCACCGAGCACCACATGATTTGGGTGACGTCTCTTCACTTCCTCGCGAACGAAACGCTCCGCCGCGCGATCAGCATCAGTTACTTCAGACCCATCGACCTTGGACTCGATTTCTAAGCCCGAACGGCGAAACCAATCTAGAGTTAAAGAGCCAGCTGCCTGAGCTAGTTCTGTGGCTTCTGCCAATAGTCCTTCAATGGAAACAGTCACAGGTTGCGGCCCTAGAGTTCGTCGTTCTTCACGAAAAGTTGGGTGGACGCTTTTCAAAGAAAGCAGCCACGGCCTCTTTCTGGTTCGGTGAGCCAATCAAGGCACCAATATGTTCTCGCTCGGCGGCGAAACGTTCTGCCATAGTGCGGTCGCAAAGCCCATTCAGAATGCTTTTCATTCGTCGAATAGCTTCCGGGTTCTTCCCAGCTATCTCGCTGGCCAATTCCATGGCTGCCCCATATGGGTCGTCATCCAATCGAGTTGCAATGCCTAATTCGACCGCTTCCACTCCAGAAACCATTTTTCCAGTGAAGTACATTTCTTTCATAACATCGAGGCCGACCATCGAAGGAAGTGTCACCGAAGCCCCCATGTCGGGCACCAAGCCCCACCGGATTTCCAAAATTGACATTTTTGTGTCTGGGTGAATGATTCTGATGTCGGGCCCCATAGCTATCTGAAAGCCACCCCCAAGAGCATGCCCTTCTATAGCCCCAATTACGGGCACTTCTAATTCTTGCCATACCCAAGCAGCCTGCTGCCCAATGTGGGTCATACGGCCCTCAAGGTGGTCAACCGTAGGCTCCGCCTTATTCCCCTCTCGCTCACTTCCCATTGCTTGGAAGGACGAAAAGTCCAGGCCAGCACAGAATGACCTACCTTCACCGCTGAGGACCACTGCCCTCACATCATCGCGATTTTTTAGACCTTCGCCCGCGTCCACAATGGCCCTGAACATTTGATTGTCCAGAGCATTTAGTTTTTCTGGACGGTTCAAACGCACGTCCGCTACTCCGTCTTGCACTTCGACTAACACACGCTCAGACATCGCTTCCCTTCGTTAGGTCACAACAGTTTGCCCACTGAGACCTCATCGGATCAATTGTTAAACGAAGTTAACTTAACCAAGGCCAGCGTCGAGCCTTTTGCAGCGGCTCTGGCGGACCTTGCATCGCTATAGGGAAAGTAAGGACAGGCACTGTCAACTCTCTGGCCACTCGTTCCGAAGGGAACAGAACCAGTCGCGACGTCGCTCCCTGAGGCCGTTCGGCAAACAACACAACCATGTCGGCCTGGACTTCTGAAGTCGTCCTCACAACCGCACCCGTGAAACTCTCGGTTCGCAATGGCAGAAACTGGACCTCTACGTCCTTGCTGGCACAGAGGGCCAAAAGCTCTTGAATCGAATCTGATTCTGGTTCTTTGGGCTGATACACCACCAATTTTGAACGCCAACGCGCAGCGAGATCTATCAACCATTCCGGAATTTCTGTAGGCATCGAAGAGGCAATCAAAACTTTAGCTGGAAGCTCCAATTGGGTTGATTCCGCCGAGCCATTCTCAGTTTCGTTACTTGAGCCTTGAAGGTCCTTCGCTACCAGGAGGGGGCCGACAAGCTCGAACAGCACTACCGACCCTAAAACTACAGTCGCAGCCTCTGCTCCAGGGCTCCCCAGGACTTCACTTGCTAGGACCGCCAGCCCGACTGCAACACCGGCTTGTGGAGTTAGGTTGACCCCAAGTCTGAGTGCCGTCTTCCAACCCAGGCCACCGAATAAGCCTCCGATCAGGCCGCCCACTATCTTTGCGACCACTCTGACGGTTATATAAACAAGTCCTACGACCCCGACTCCCCCAAGGTCATCGAGGTGGATCGAGGCTCCGGCGAGTGCGAAAAAGAGCAAATAGAGTGGCTGTTCAATACTTTTAACAGTGCGAAACAACCGCAGAGAAAACGCTTCTGGTGAGACAGAGGCCGCAGTTGCCCCAGCCATTAACGCCGCAAGCGGTAACGAAATCTCTAGCCAATCGGCCACAGCCCATCCCAGCAAGATGTGGACAAGCACGAACAGGAGCAGTTCACCGGAAGTCTCAATCTGGAATCCGAGACGGGAGATGAACCAGCCACCCAGCAAGCCAAGGACAGCGCCGCCGATTCCGAGTTGAACGAAATCAACTACTGCCGCCGAAATATCGGCATCCTGGTCCGCCAAGATTGTCGCTATTGGCAATACCGCGGCAAATGTAGTTGTCGCTAAGGCGTCAGAAACAGCGTGAGTACCAACCACTCCGGTTGCGTAGTCGCCCTTAGCCTTCACTGAACTAACAATGTGAGCGATCGTCATGGGCGCCCCAGCACCTGCGAGCGCCGCTAGCACTAAGGCGACCGATCTATCAGCCCCGACAGCCCTCGTAGCCCAAAAAACCAACACTGCACTCAACGCGTATTGGGTTGCTCCTGTTGTCAACGTCCATTTCGCTGCGCGTAGCGCACGCGTTGACACGCGCTCACCAATCACAAACATCAGGATTGCTAGCGCCACTTCAGTCAACGGACGTAGGGACGCCAACTCATGTTCACTTACTAACTCAATTCCAGATGGCCCTAACAGCGCACCCACTATCAAGAAACCAACTAGTTCTGGTAGGTGGCGGCGCGCTAAAAGCCGACTGGCCAAATAGGCCAACCAGGCTAGAACCGCAAAAGCTCCCAAGGTCTCCGTCATGCCAGGGACGCTACTGCGAGGGCCGCTTCCAGCGAAGGTTTAATAGTAAAATTTAAGATCCGGTCACTGGCTCAAATGAGGGATCCCGCTTTTCAACGAAGCTCGCCACGCCTTCTTTGAAGTCTGGCCTCTTAAGCGACTGGGCCATCACACGATTGGATTCCTCTAAGGACTCGGTTCGCGCCATGTCCAATTGACTCCAAATTTGATTTTTCATCTGAGCCATTGACCAGGGAGCACTGTAACGACCCAACTCGCTCGCGTATTGAATTGTCGACTCGAGAAGTTCATCAGGGGGCAAGACACGACTTACTACACCCATTTCTTTGGCTTCTTCTGCCAAGAAAACGCGACCGGACATAAGGATGTCAAGGGCATTCGATGGTCCAACCACGCGCGGCAACATGTAGGAAACGCCATGCTCAGCAATTAAGCCACGTCGGGCAAAAGCGCTCGTAAACTTTGCTCCTTCCGCTGCGAAGCGGATATCACACATCATGGCGTGCACGAAACCTAAGCCCGCGCATGCGCCATTGATAGCAGCCACAACAGGCTTAGGGATGCTGAGCGCATAGTCGTGGCGTTCATTTCGGAGTCTGGGTGCCGACTCTTCTTCGCCGTCACGCGCACCGATTCCTTGGAGCATGTCCATGTCAGCTCCGGAACAGAAACCTCGTCCGGCACCTGTAACGACGACTGATTTCACATCCCCCGAACCTGATGCTCGGTCTAGGGCATCGAAATATGCTGACCCAAGTTCACCCGTCCAGGAGTTCAGACGTTCAGGTCGATTAAGCGTGACGAGAGCCACACCATCAATCTCTTCGTAAAGGACTACATCACTCATTTCAGGACCCCTTTTGGCTAGAGCCCACACCATACCCTTTTACAGGACTTCCCTTCAGCGGGATTTAAGATCCAGTGATCTCTTCGACTTGAACCGTTTGCATTACGTCCCCAACCTCAATGTTTAGGGCTACATCCATGCCGGTTGTCACAAATCCAAACAAGTTGTACGCAGGCGCAAGCTTTGAACGGCAGTCATCGATACAGATGAAGAATTGGCTTCCATTTGTGTTAGGTCCAGCGTTTGCCATCGCAACGGCACCCAATGTGTATTCTCCTGTGACTGGTTCATCATCGAAGCGGTACCCAGGTCCACCTGTACCAGTTCCTTCGGGACAACCGCCCTGCACGACGAAGTCAGGGACAACACGGTGAAACGTCAAACCGGTGTAATACCCATCGCGCGCAAGATTAATAAAGTTGTTGACAGTATTCGGTGCCAACTTAGGGTCAAGGTCCATAACGATCGTGCCCTTATTGGTTTCTAGGGTCACACGGTAGATCGTTTGTTCATCAATGTTCATTTCAGGTACTGAAGCCATTTCAGCACCCTACCGTTAGAACACCCGAAGTCGTTAGTCAGTGCACCTGAGGGTAACCCCAGCCAATTCTCCGGTGTGTTGACCCTGCTCCATGAACACCTTGCCATTAACGATTGTCGCGTCGTAACCGGTACCTCGTTGGATATAACGACCCGCTCCACCCGGGAAATCATGAACATATTCAGGACCACTCAAAGACAACTCTTCGAAATCGATCACAATTATGTCGGCATAAGCACCCTCAACTATGCGACCTCTATCTACCAGGCCGAATAGATCTGCTGTATCTGATGTAATCCTTCGTACTCCCTCTTCAAGGCTGAAAAAGGCGGTGTCTCTAACCCAGTGACTTAGGAAGTAAGTGGGTTGACTTGAATCCATGATTTGCCCTACGTGCGCTCCCGCGTCCGCTAGACCCATGACGATCGATTCATCTGCCATCATCGTCTCGATCGCTTCGTAGTCTTGGTTAAGAATCGGCAGAGAAAGCATGACGGAACCGTCCGACCGGTCCGTCTCAGCGAGGAAATACTCAACAGGCGTCACACCAGCCTCTGCGGCTTTAGCCTCAAGCGTTCCCTCTGGCCCAACGCGGTAGTCAGGATCCTCTGCGTCAAGCAAGTACAAGCGACTGAGGTCAACCATGGCGCTACCTCCACCATGGACTTGCTCAGGATTATTTGCTTCGTCGATGAGGATCCGACGTGTGTCTTCGTTTCGAATGAGGGCTAGCCGCTCGTCTAGGGTCATACCTTGCATCGATTTCCATGTCGCTCCAGCGCGAGCCCATGGCGTGCGGTGCTGGATCCCAAGAACGACTCCGATCGGGCGGCAAGTCGTTTGCGGTCGGAGGTCAGCCCCGTTCATGTTCTCGGCAGCCACCTCGGCGAGCGCTACGTCGCTCATGTCTGGCCTCACAGCGTTGTAGACCAAACCAAACGTTGATGGTCGACCACTCCGACGAGTGATCTCGCCAAGTGTTCTTATCTCATGCTTTAGTCCACCCCAGTCGGCGCCTGCTTTTTCAAATCTTGGAGCTGATTCGAACACGCCTTTGCCGTGGCGGCCAAGAACGTCAGCAAACGCAAATAGTTCATCGTCATCAGCGAATGTGCCCGGTATCGGTCGACCGTCAGGGGTTCTATGGAGCAAGGTTCGTGACGTTGAGAATCCTAATGCGCCGGCACCTATTGCTTCGTCCACCAAATCACACATTTGTGCGACTTGTTCAGCGCTAGCTGGCTCTTCGTCCAAGCTATCTTCTCCCATCACGTTCCACCTCACGGCGACGTGACCAACCATCCCTCCGACGTTTATGCCCTTAGGTAATCCGTCAAGGAAGGAGAGATATTCGCCGTAGCTCCGCCAGTCCCAGGGCAACCCCTGAAGTATCGCCTCTCGGGGAATATCTTCGACTGATTCCATCATTTCTGCGAGATGAGAGATGTCTTCTGTTTTAACCGGCGCGAACGTAACTCCACAATTGCCCATAACTACTGAAGTGATCCCATGCCAACAGGAACTAGAGCCAATTGGATCCCAGGCCAGCTGAGCATCTAAATGGGTGTGAATATCAACAAATCCAGGTGTTACGATTTTTCCCGTTGCATCAATTTCCCGGACACCCCGCCCGTCTATTTGGCCCACGGCCACAATCCGGTCGCCGTCAATAGCGACGTCGGCCTTTTGGGCCGCAGCCCCAGTGCCATCAACAACTTCTCCGCCTCGAATCACAATGTCAAACTCAGCGTTAGACATGAGGGTCTCCATTCAGTTCTTGCAGCCGCAACTACCAGCTACTAACAGTCGTGCATAATTCTTCTTCAAGACTAACCGCTGAACCAAAGCGACACGTTGAGCTCAACAGATGTACCCTCGTCTACACAAAGTAGGTTCGATAGCTTTCCACCATGAGAGCTACTTCAAGAGGTGACGAAGCGAAGATGACACACAGAACGATTGACACAAAGAAATTCCTTGGCCTTGCGTGCGCCTTGGCTCTTGTGGCCTCCGGCTGCTCACTAAGCAGCACTGCTAGTGACACAACTACGACCCTTCCTAGCGTTACAACGCCCTCATCTACCGATACCGAAGCAGCTGATAGCTCAGCATCAACTTCATCTGGGGTTCAGAGTGCAGCTGAGAGATATGGAACAGAGACAGAGACAACGGCTCCACCTACTTTGACCAACGCTGACACCATCACAACTGCAGGTTTGGGACCCGTGCGTATCGGCCAGACGCTAGACGAAGCCCAGGAAGCTGCGGGAGTCGCCTTTAACGCCGCATCAACCGGTAGCGAGAAATGCCAGTACTACACGCCAGCGGCCGGAGCTACTGGAGCATCCTTTATGGTCGTCAACGGAGAGGTAGTGCGCGTCGATATTTCTAGTGGTCCCATCACCACAAAATCCGGATACGGAATTGGATCAACAAAGGGCGAGATCAAGGCAGCTTTCGGTAGCAAGATCCAAGAATCCTCTACGAGTGACTCTCTGACTTTCGTCCCTGTAACTGACGGCGACAACCTAATGCGGGTCATCTGGGAACTAGATTCGTCAGGTGTCGTAACTTCACTTCGGGTTGGTAGGACTTCAGATGTAACACCAAAGATTGGTTGCTCAACTAGTTGATCATTTGCTCAGCTGTTGACCCTGTCCCAGAAATTCGTGGCAACGTCAATCCATAGTTGGGTGGTCAAAGCTAGCGAATCCACGTCGACTCGTTCGTCGTGGCCGTGGAAGCGACTCATGAAGTCGGATGAGTTAACACGGTTGCTAAACAGACCCGCACCATAAGCTATCGAACCCCTGTCGCGGTAGAAGCGGGCGTCTGTTGCTCCAACGATTAGTGACGGGATTAGTGGCGCGCCTGGGTGAGCCTTCTGCATCATCTCTTCCAGCAGGTTCCACATTGGCGTGTCAGTGGAGGAGAATGTGGCTGGGTCATCGTGTATCGCCCGGACTTCGACGTCATCGAAAAGCTCTCCTAATGCTTCACGGAGATGTCGATCAACCGCATCGCTGTCGCCGGGTGCTGTTCGAATATCAACGTCTATTTCAACCGAATCAGGGATTACGTTCGTTTTGACCCCTCCGTGGACGACGTTCGGTGAAAACGTTGTATGGCTGCAGGCGTGAAGGTGACGGGCCAAACCGGGTGAATCCAATTTTGAGATTGCATCCCACACGGTTTCCGGGTGAAGAAGAGCGTCCTTGACCTCGTTGCCCAGTTCAAGGGTCGAAACCTGATGTTGCCACATCTCGGTCAATTTGGCAGCAGGTCGATACTCTCCCAACCTTCGAATAATTTCCGCTGCTTTTAGCACCGCGTTATCGGAGCCAAATGGCATAGACCCATGCCCGGGTGTTCCTTTGACAGTTAGTCGTCGCCAGCCAAGGCCTTTCTCGCCAGCAGCAAGTGTGAGCTTCTTACCATCTGGAGTTTCCGTTGGCAGGCCCCCGAATTCAGTTAAGACATAGTCCGCTGCCATCGCATCCCAATGATTTTCGGCCATCCACTTAGCCCCATAGGTTCCACCTGCCTCTTCATCTGCTACTCCGAAATAGACCAGATCTCCTTTGGGTCGAAAGTCACTTCGAGCCAAATGACGAAAGGCGACAGCCATCGAGGAAGTCAGATTCAACATGTCGACCGCGCCGCGCCCCCACACTTCTCCATCGATAAGTTCACCGCCGAACGGGTCGCGGCTCCATCCTTCAGGACTAACCGGTACGACATCGGTGTGACCCATCAAACATAGCGATGGTGCCGTCGGGTCGGTCCCTTCGATCCGGGCCACCATAGAGCGGCGACCTGGGAGACAGTCGAACCGCTCAACGTCCACTCCAGGCCCTTCTAAGAAATTTTCTAGAACGTCACTATTTCGGAATTCCTCACCAGAATCGCTTTGTCCAGTGTTGACGCATTCGTGGCGGATCATCTGTTGGAGTAGCTCAATAGTTTGGTTAGTCAGTTGCTCGTTTGTATGACTGAGGTCACTCATAGCCGAGATGCTACCTAACCGGGTATACAGCCAGCACGTCTCGGTACTACCTTCTGTCCATGGCCGAGGATCTCTCAACTAACGCATTCCGCGGAGATGCGGCGGAATTCATCAATGCAGCCGTCGCATCTGGTGACGCCTGCCCCGCTTACGGTGCAATCTTGCCGCCGCACCTGCATCACCGCGCAATGCATTGGCAGCGATTCTGCTTCGATTCCGGTTGGGCTGGAGTCCATTGGCCAGTTGACCATGGCGGTATGGGATTGAGCGTTGACCACAACGTGGTATGGCACGAAGAGTGCGCAAAGGCCGAAGTCGCTCCCTATCTAAACCTTCAAGGAATTGTGCTTGCAGGAGAAGCGATCCTTAGATCCGGCACCCAAGAACAGCGTGACTATTTTCTCCGATCAACGCTGAGTAACGAAATTCTTTGGTGTCAGCTGTTCAGCGAACCGGGAGCGGGGTCAGACTTAGCTGGGCTGCAAACTTCCGCCATCAGAGATGGTGATTCTTTCGTCCTAAATGGACAAAAAGTGTGGTCTTCGAACGCTCAATTTGCTCAGTATGGAATTTTGATGGCTCGCACCGACGGTGAAAAGCCCAAACACAAGGGCATAACCTTTTTCTTACTGGACATGAAACTTGCGGGGGTCGAGGTTCGACCGATCAAGCAAATGACTGGCGACAGCGAGTTCTGCGAGGTTTTCTTCACTGATGTGGCTTTGCCTGCCAAGTCCATTCTTGGAGAAGTGAATAACGGCTGGGGTATCGCCATGGGAGTACTTCAAGATGAACGGGGCGGGGCAGGAGCAGCGGGCGTCATCAGCTTGAGGAAGAGATTAGAGGCAATGGTGGATGGATCTAGCTCGCTTGACAGGGTCAAAGCCGATGAGTTGACCCGTATTCTCAACCGAGGAAAAGCCCTTCAATCGCTCATGGAGCGACGAGGAGGAGATCCTTTGATTGCACCGGTCGCAAAGCTAATGAATAGCGAACTTGGCTACGACGAAACTCAGTTAGATTCTTCGCTTCAGGGTGCAGCATCGATGTTGAACTCTAGATCGACCGACAACTTGCTTTATTCACCGGGTATGTCGATCGCCGGAGGCTCAAGCGAAATCCAACGAAACATAATTGGGGAACGAATTCTTGGATTACCCCGGGAACCCCAGATAGACGAGTAGATGTTCTCCCGGCGAATTTTTATTACCTGTTTCAATTCTCTATCTAAAAATACCCATGACGTCCCCTGCGCGCCCAGGACTACCTTGAGAGGTGGTGCTGGCAGCTCCCGAATAGCCGTCTAACCCAAGAGCTGTTCGGAAGTCCGCAGATTCATCAGCGAGGCCGGCGTCCAGTTGAATTCCTGTGGCATCCGCTAGCCGATTGAGTCCCTCAAACGCCGAGACGGTGGCCGCTGCTTCGATAAGTCCATGTGTTCCGACCGCAAGTTCAACTTCTTTCCGCACGCTAGGCAGGTCGCTGTCGCCTCTGACAGCCGATTCTGCGTAGCGGACGAGCAAGTCACCGTTGGTCACCTGAGCTCCTACTTCTAGTCGATCAATGTTCACATCGGAGCTAAGCGCTTCGCTGCTCGCACGGAGCAACGATACATGTGCAGCTGTTCAGTAAAAACATTCGTTTAAGGCTGACACCGTTGAGGCTAAGAGCTCTACTTGAGGTCGAGACAATGCACGATCCCATACGAGATCGGCAAACTCCGGACCACGGCTGTAATGCATCTGAACTAGTTCACGCCACAAGCTTTCGGTATCCGGCACTAATGATGCCGCCCGTGAAACGTTTGCAAGCGATTTATCCAAGCTTTGGCTGACCCAGGCTCCTACGTCACCTACCCCGTCTGGCCTTATCCGACTTGGGATCCCTTCGCCTGCTTGTGGCAACTCTCGAAGCGGTAGACCCAAACAGCGACTAAAGCTGTCGATCACATATTGAATGCAGTTCACAGTGACTAGCTCCACATAGGCTTCTTCTGTCATGGAGTCAATGATCTGCGAAGCCCACTTCCTGGACAATCTGCCTGGATCTGTTGCCAATCTGTGAATCAGGTCAATTGCTGGTGCGGATAGATTTGAAATGGAGTCGTGCTCACCTGGCACCATCATCGGGCTAAGGACTTCGGATCTGGTCCTGCACAATTCGCAGCAAAGGGCTTGCCGTCCCTCCGCTACCGCAGCTACCCGGTCCGCTCCTGACCACCAAGTGCCACACTCACCAAGCCCTTGCCATAACTTGTCGTGGCCTGCTGCAAAGGAATCAATCAGTTCGACAGCAGGGCCAGTATTAGTCAGGGTCATAAATGGAAACTAGTCGCACATGAGATAGTGCTGTCAAGCCCGTTAAAAGAACGCGCTGACAGCTTTCATAATTCGAAATAGCTAACTTCAGTCTCTTTGACGAGTTCGTCGCTAAACACCATCGGGATTAACTCACATGCCAGCCATGCCTGCCGCTGGTCTAAATCATGACCTGAGCCTCGGATGCCTGACACCCCATGCGGCACTACCCAGCCTGATCTGTCCCAATCGCTAAGGTCGAAACCGTAACGAGCCACCGAAGCCGCGTACGCCCTCTCGCCCCGTTCTGGCATCACGCTTCCACATCGGACGGTGTCGCTGTCTCCGGGACAGCCGTCCACGGGAGGATGCAAATGTTGCGCTTTTCCAATCAAGGAAGCCATTAAGTGCGGTGAAAACATTCGGTGAAGCCGTCCCCACGTCCAGGAATCTCTGTCATCACCAAACCTAAGCTGTAATTCTGTCAACGTTTCGTCAACGCACGCTGAGAGCGCATTCTCCAGGTCTTCTTCTAGCTCCAAGCCCGGAATAAGTGCTTGTTTGTTATCCGTCAGCAACACAACTGCAGCATCTGCGAGCATTCGACTAGCGGCCTCTGCTGATGGCCACCCTGGGGCTCCAAAGTTCGGCACTGATACGCCAAGTCGCTCCCCCACACTTTCGCACCAACGACGCCGGATGATGGCATACATCGAGGCTTCCACAGAGTCTTCTGAAAGTTCGTGGTCCCAATTTGTTAGTGAATCAAGGAGCCACTCACCCCAAGGATGAGTGAATTTCGATGCATGATTTACGACGGCATTGATTATTTCAGGTGCTCGTAGCGAAACAACATCGCTGTGGATGCTCTCCATGTCTGACATCGAGGCCGCTGTGAGTGTTTCTAAGAGTTCAGAGATCCGGTCGTATCTAGCTGGCCCTGCAAAATCTAGAGAGATGTATGGTCCACTATTCGAAGTTCGATTATTTGCCGTAACTAGGTAACCCTCAGGCGGATCGGTTACTCCGGGTAGTTGATCAAAGGTCACCGGTTCCAGTTCTGCCCACGGAGTCGCTGCCTCGCCGGACACCGGGATCCAACGGTTCGCTTCGGCCCGTTCAATAACTCGCCCTCTAATCTTGAATGAAATGTGGCCCTGGGTGTCTGCACTGAGCATGTTGTTTACGGGTATGACCCATGGTTCAACGGCATCTTCAAGTTCTTTACAGCTCGACGATTTCAGCATGGGGATCAAGGAGTCAAAGGTCGTGTCTCTGCCGACTGTGCCGGTCCAAGCTAGGGATAACGCAATCTTGTCAGCGGGGTCCCCGATGACGACTGGGCCGCGATCCGTTGAACCGCAATAGACCTCAAACTCGCCCTCTCCACGTACCTTCAGCGTCTCGATTTCCCATTCGACTTGATCCAAATCTGAGCGTTCTATAAAAAGGTCCGTGTCGTCAGCCATTCCGTGAGTGATACACCAAGCTGTTTCTTCATTGTGCCCAAAGTGAGGGAATCCGGGCACTCCCGGAAAAGCAAGTCCTATCGCATTGAACTCAGGACACCGCATGTGGAACTGGTGATACACATTAGGGAACTCGATGCCACGGTGAGGATCCCCCGCGAGGAGGGGCATACCTGAGGCAGTTCTCGATCCGTGAATAGCCCAGGAGTTAGAGCCGCCGTCAATGTCAGCTAATGCGTCGAGTAATTCTGAATTAGTCTCAAGAACTTCAGGCAATCCTGCTAGGAGATCGAGCGTTGGTTCGTCGAACGAAGCGATAACTGAATCATCGTTAATCTTTCCTTGCATTGCCTCCACTACCTCGGGTCCGCAAGTAGCCAAGAGATACCCGCGCCAAAGTTTGCGATGAAGAGTCCCCATGAACACGTGCCGGATCTTGTAGACAGCTAGACAATGCCACGGCTCCCAAGTCGCTGGAAGCAAATCGTGGTACTCATACTCTTCAGGAAGCTGGCCTTTGTTCGCCTGTAGCCACCGATTGACACCATTGGCGTAGGCTTCTGTCATTTCTTTCGTCTCAGGTGCCAAAAGAGACCAATCGGCGATGCATTTGTCCGATAACCGCATGCGCCTAAAAAACGCGTCTTCCTTAGCTCCTTTCGCTCCAACTATTTCCGCCCAACGTCCTTGGGCTTTGATCCTGTCGGCGTCCATCTGCCAGATCCGGTCATCCGCTGCTACCCAGCCTTGAGCTTCGAAAGCCGCTTGGCGGTCAGATGCTTCGACATGAGCTATGCCCCAACCATCCCTTCTTATGACTGTCTTCACTCAAACGCCTCGCGCAGCATTGCAGCGCATTCATCAATCAGTGTCTTAGCGCCTTCACATACATTAAAGAGTTGGAACAAAACGTGTGGCTGGCCCTCGAAAAGCGAGTGCCGAACAGGTACATCAGCTGCAGCGAGCAGCGCCGCGTAAGCGTTACCTTCGTCACGCAATGGGTCAGCAGAGCAGGTTGCGACATATGCGGGTGCCAGGTTGCTGTGTGACGCTGCTTTCGCCGGAGAAAACCGCCAGTCATTCCGCACTTCATCACTCGATGCGCTCCCTAAGTAGTGACCCCAAAACCATTCGATCACCTCTACCGTCAACAACGGACCTTCAGCATTCTCTGTGAAGGACTCGTAACGCTTGGAAGCATCCGTCGCTGGATACACCAGCATCTGAAGTCTGAGGTTTATATCTGCCTCTTTAGCCATGAGCGCCATGACTGCGGCCAGATTGCCTCCCGCTGAGTCTCCACCAACGGCAAGTCGGTGGGTATCTATTTGCAATGTTGAACCTTCGGCAGCGACCCACTTCAGCGCGGCCCAGGCATCCTCGACAGCGGCGGGGAACGGCGATTCCGGCGCAAGGCGATAATCGATAGCGACAACAATGCAGTTAGCTTTGGCGCAGAGCAATCGACACTCTTTATCGTGCGTTTCAAGGTCCCCGATCACAAATCCGCCGCCATGATAAAACACCAACGCTGGATGTGGACCTTCACCCAATGGACGGTAGACCCTTATCGGTATTGGGCCATTGGGTCCTGAGATTTCCGAGTCGCTTACGCCGCCGGGCAGGTCAGGACCACTACCTAGAATATGCGCCATCGCTTGATACCTATCTCTGGCAAATTCGGGCGTCTGCTCTGAGACAGCGGGTCCGTCGACTCGAGCGAGTTCGACCATATCTACGAACGCTTTGGTGTCGGGTTGAAGTGTCATGGTCCAAACTTTATTGGCCATCGTTGGTTATGGTCGCTCAGTTCGACAAGATTCCCCTCAAAGCGCCTTCAAGTTCCGGGTCGTCGAACTCAAAGCCACTAGCCATGAGAGCGCCAGGGTCAAGGCGGAAGGATTCGAGCAGGAGGTTCTTGCCCATTTCTCCCAGAACCAACCTGATAGCAAAGCCTGGGGCCGGGACAACAGAAGGGCGCCCCAGGACCTTCCCTAACTTCTTGGCGAATGTTCGCTGCAGTTCAGGATTGGGCGTCGAAATGTTCACAGGTCCCGAAACATCGTGGTCAAGTAAATGCAGGAGCGCTCGCACCGTGTCGTTAATCGAGATCCAACTCCACCATTGACGCCCATTACCGAGTGGTCCCCCTATGCAGAGTTTGGTTACTAGGGTCAGTCGCCCTAAGGCACCTGGACCATCGGCGAGCACGATAGAAAATCGCGGCACAACTGTTCGTATGCCCAGATCAGCCACGGGTTGCGCGGCAGCTTCCCATTGTTGACATACCTCAGATAGGAACCCTTTACCAGCAGCCGCACTCTCGTCAAGAATCACATCGCCCATATCCCCGTATAGTCCGGCGGCTGAGGCCTGAACTAAAACCTTCGGCGGGTTGTCAGCTTGAGCGATTGCTGTCGCAAGCAAAGAAGTGGCCTCAACTCGGCTCGTTAAGATCCGATTCTTTTTAGATTTGGTCCACCGCCCAGCAATTGATTCACCGGCAAGATTTATAACCGCATCAATTTCATTCAGGAAAGAGGGTGTGACGTCCTCCCAGGAGACTTGTTCATCTGTAGGTGTGCGAGAAACACCGATTACGTTGTCGCCTCGACTTCGCAGAGCGGCCGCTAACTCAGATCCGATGAGGCCCGTGATACCAGTAATTAGGACATTCATTTAGACAGCAGATTTCTTTAGTTGGGAACGGATATGTGATCGTTCTGTTACTTACCAGTGAAGTTACCTGGACGGCGTTCGCCTACCGAGGCGATTCCTTCTTTGGCGTCGTCGGTAGCAGAGAGTTCCGCCTGAATACGAGCCTCCCGTTGAGTTATTTCTCTGACTTCGTCGCCAAGGCCCATGCGCAATGTTGACTTGATGGCACGCAACGCCAACGGAGCGTTATTGGCGATCTCTTCAGCAACTTCAAAAGCTCTATCGCGGACTTCTTCGTTGGGGACGCACTCGTCAGCAAGACCTATCTCTACAGCTTCTTCGCCTTTGTACCGCTTGGCGCTGTACAAAACCTGAGCTGCCTTTGATGGACCAAGCAAGCGCGGGACTGTGACGCTCATTCCGAAACCCTGATGGATACCGAGTGAAGCGAAGTTCGCAGAGAACCTCGCGTCTGGGCATGTGATCCTTATGTCTGGAACCATTGCTAGCCCCAGTCCACCACCAACAGCGGGACCATGGATGGCACCAACAATTGGAATAGTGACATCAAATAACCGACCAGACCCTTGGTAAAGCGCGAGGGTTGCGTCACCTCCAACAACTTCGTCGTCTCCGCCTCCCACTCCGTCTCCTGCGAAATCTGCTCCAGCGCAAAATGAGCGCCCGTCTGCTGCTAGAACCGCGCAGCGGATTGACATGTCGTTTTGCATTGCATCGAGCGCGTCAGCGATGTCGTGAATTTGTTTGAAGTTCAAAAAATTATGGGGCGGGCGATCCATGATCACTGCCCCTACATTGCCGTGAATTTCGACTCGAAGGCCATCAGCCATTGGGTTCTCCTCGGATGAATTCGGACTGCCCTTGCGAGCACTCGAAGCCACCCTAATCCAAGGGCGACTTAAAGCCACGAGCGAGCGATCTCTCAAGTAGGTGACTATTCATCGAGACCTCTGTCACATAGAGGTAAGTTGACGGGAGCACGTTAGGGGATGTTATGGATGAGAACGTTGAGCAGCAGGTTCATTTGCGGACCGCCCACATTGACTGGGATGAGCTGCTGAGCAGACTTCAAGCGCTTTTACGCATTAGAACCACGCCGATCGGCATGAAAATGTTTGCAACGGTAGAAGAGATGGAATCGGTACCTCGTATTCGGAGGCCGAATGCGATACATACGACAGACCAAATAGTGGGTATGGCTAGCAGACTTAATTGGACAGTTGGCATAACGCGCGACGATTTGGTTGGTGATCAATGCGGTGCAGTGATCGGCCTTCACCCCCAAGACGATGAATGGCTATCGGGCGAACGAATGAAAGGTGTCTGGTTTGAGACCCTGGAAGACAGTTCGGCCCATCAGGAAGCTATGGATTGTGTGCCCTTTGGGTCTTTCTCAGCGATGGCAGTTTCCCCGTTGTCCGCCAAACGCCTTGACCCGCCTGATATTTGCATGATTTACGCCACTCCAGCTCAAATGATTATTTTGATCAATGGACTCCAGTGGCGTGGCTACAAGAAACTCGAATGGGGCTGTGTTGGAGAGTCTGCCTGTGCCGACAGCTGGGGTCGTGCCCTAACCACTGGGGAACCTAGCCTTTCCATTCCTTGTTTTGCTGAACGAAGGTACGGCGGAGTCATGGAAGACGAATTGTTGATGGCCTTAACTCCCGAGGATCTTTTGGTTGCCGTTGAAGGAATGGAATATTTAGCTCGAAATGGCCTGCGTTATCCAATACCGAATTACGGTATTCAAAGTGACGCTCGAGCTGGTCTTGGCGCTAGCTACGACTGAGCGATCCGACAACCTCCGGGAGTGCCAATGTCCAATACATTTACTAAGTCTGGTTTTGACCTAGGGATGGTTACCGCCAACGGTGACCAGATGCTTGCTTTCTATCGAGACGTCATAGGAATGGAATTTGAGGCAACCATCAATATGGAAGCTTTGGGCGTCGCTGCTATGCACCGCCTATGGGCCAACGAGAGTCTGTTAAAGATTGTTGTCCCAACGAAAGAAGTTGAGGCTGGGGTCAGTGGCGGGATGATGGGCGCAACTGGCATGCGTTATTTCACGCTTTCCGTGAGCGATGTACAAGCTGCTCTGGACGCTTGCAATGAGGCGGGTGCGCCGATTATTTGGGACCGTCGAGAGGCGAGGCCAGGTGTCGTTGTTGGTATGGTCGAAGATCCCGATGGCAACTGGGTCGAATTTATTGAGAAGTAGCAACTAGCTGGGCGCTGGCTAGGCCTTGCCGATTTGGGCCAAAACTGCCTGAGCGGCGGCTCGAGGATCAAACGGGTGATCGAACCGCAGGTCCGCGTATTGTGAGCTGGGCAAAACCAGTGATTGATGCATTGGTTCTACCGAGGCCACAAACTGCTCTTCGACACTTTGAGGGTCTCTGCCTCGCTCTTCTGTATCTCTGACTAACCGCCGAGCCAGCCTTACCTCTCTCGGGGCATCAACAAATATTTTGAGGTCTAGCCTCTCTCGACATTGCTTGACTGCCATCAGCAAAATGCCGTCCACAATCACAAGAGGTGCCGGCTCCAGTTGATAGCTACCCCCCGGCCGCGTGTGGGTTGACATGTCATATTCGGGCACTTTGACGGATTTGCCCTCCGCAAGATCATCCATATGAGAGACGAACAGTTCGATATCCAAGGCATCAGGATGGTCATAGTTAACAGCCGCTCGCTCTAAGAGCGTCATATGCGAAAGGTCTCGGTAATAATCGTCGAAGGCAAGAAACGTGGCTGAACCACTTAACTCAAGAAGGGCCTTTGCCAGTGTTGTCTTCCCTGAGCAAGATCCGCCGCTAAGTCCGACCAGCACGCTATCGCAGAGTTTCGTTCCAGGGACCTTCGTCAGCTCGCGGTTCTTTCGGCAAACCCAAAATGCGTTCGCCGATGATATTGCGTTGGACTTGACTAGTACCTGCGTAAATAGTTCCCGATCGTGCCGCCAAAAAACTATTGATCCAGGCGGAAGTCGTGTTGGGAGTTCCCGCATCGGCAGCGCCGAGCCCAGCCGCATATGCGGTGTCACCCTCCATGATCATCGCATCTGCACCGAGTATCTCCAGAGAGAGCTCCGTGACTGCTCTGTGGTATTCACTCCAATTCAGTTTGCCAATAGAGCTCTTCGGCCCCGGCGGTTCGCCGTTCAAGAATGACGTCAGAACTTGTTGACCTAGCCAACGCATTATCTCAACTTTGCTATGACACCATGCCAGTCGTTGCCGAATGCTTTGGTCTTCGGTCCGACCTTTTGCCTGCGCCATCTCAACGAGACGGTCCAACTCGGAGCGATACCGGAAGTAAGTGGTCGTAGCCCCGAAGCCCCTCTCGTACCCGAGGAGGGTCATGGCAACCGCCCAACCACCGTTGACCTGCCCGATGACGTTCTCTTTCGGAACTCGAGCATCAGAGAAGAAGACTTCATTGAAGTGGCTGTGTCCAGCGATATTCACAATGGGCCTAACCTCAATGCCAGCCTGGTCCATTGGGCAAAGAAAAAATGTGATGCCCTGGTGTTTGGCATCTTCGGGAGCCGTGCGGCCCAGCACAAAGATCCAGTTAGCTAAATGCCCGCTAGACGTCCAAATCTTCTGTCCGTTGAGAACCCACTCGTCACCATCCAACTCAGCCTTGCATCCAAGATTTGCCAAGTCAGACCCGGCGCCAGGTTCGGAATACCCCTGACACCAAAGATCATCACCGTCGAGAATACGCGGCAAGTAATGTTTCTTCTGCTCCTCGGTGCCCCACTCAATCAACGTATTGCCGACCATCCCTATCCCAAAACCATCATTGGAACCACCCGTAGGCAAGCCTGCCTTGGTGAATTCTTCAGCGATAATCACATTTTCGTTTGCAGACAAGCCAGGGCCTCCGTAATCAGTGGGCCACATGGTTGCCAATAATTTGTTGTCGCTTAAAATCCGGCGCCACTCACCCACGAATTCTGCCTTCGCGTCACCGGTCAAAGACCCGATACCTTGCCAATTGGCAGGCAGGTTTTCACTTATGAACTGTTGGATCTTCTCACGATAGGACTCTGCTTCTTCTGAATACGTCGGCTGCATACCCAGGACAGTACAGCCATCAACGATCAGATGATTACTTAGACGGCTCTTCGTTATCAGTAGCCACAGACAACTTCTCGATCACTCGATCGAAAAACTCGTCATCCTGCAGGCCGGGCACCATAAGTTTGTTGTCAATCACCCAGCTCGGAGTTCCAGTCGCTCCCCATGCATGCGCACGTTCCATCGAAGAAACCACCGCCGGCCACAGTTCATCGTTCATGAGCACCCTCTCGATTAAGTCAGGGGGTACATCAAGGTCTTGCGCTAGACCCGACAGAAATGCAGAGTCCTCGATATCGCGCTCCTCCACCCATATGGCCGCCGAGAGACGATCATGGTAAGTCTCAATAGCTTTAGGTGATACGTGTTCCACGACCAAGGCCGCTTGGTGTGCCTTCCTAGTTGGCTGAAACCGACTCGGCGGATTCATCACAACTCCGAGCTCGTCAGCGATTGGTTGCAGTGCCGAAAACTTTCGCTCGTTTTTGCTCCCACCATCAGGTATCTCAGGGTGAAGTTCGTACGGAAGCCACGAAATTTCAACATCATGTCGATCCTTTAGACGAGCCGCACGGGCTCGCGCCAGATGACACCACGGTCAAAGAAAGTCGGACCATACGATAATTGGCAGCGCCATAGGCAACGACGGTATACGTTCGCGCCTTATGGATTTCGTTATTCCCGCTGACATTCAGCAATTAATACTTGACCTCGACCGTTTCATCGAAGACGTCATAAAGCCAATTGAGGCAGAAGACGACAACATTAGATTCTTCGACCATAGAAGAGAGGACTCCAGAACCGACTGGGACCGAGATGGTCTCCCCAACGCAGAATGGGAAGCCCTACTTACGCGCATGCGGCAGGAGGCCGATAACGCTGGCTTCCTGCGATGGCACCTCCCGAAGCGCTTTGGCGGCCAAGATGGAACCAACCTCGGCATGGCCATCATTCGCGAGCACCTCGCCAGACGGGGCTTAGGTCTCCACAATGACTTACAAAATGAGAACTCCATAATCGGGAACTTTCCCACTGTTTTGATGATGGAAAAATATGGTTCTGAAGAACAACAAGCGAAGTGGATTCCAAAGATGTTGGACGGAAGCGCTCGAATCGGCTTCGGGCTAACGGAACCACTTCACGGTTCGGACGCCACATGGATGGAAACCACCGCAGTTCGCGATGGGGATGAGTGGATTATAAGTGGCGAGAAATACTGGAATACAGGACTTCACCATGCCACCCACGACTACATATTTGCCCGAACGTCGGGTTCTCCCGGTGAAGGCCAGGGAATCACATGCTTCATAGTTCCTGTCGAATCAACCGGATTCAAGGTAGAGGAGTTCATGTGGACCTTCAACATGCCAACGGATCATGCTCATGTCAGACTGACGGATGTCCGAGTCCACAACGACGACATTCTTGGCGAAGAGGGTAGAGGCCTTCAAACTGCTCAGCTGTTCGTTCATGAAAATCGGATCAGACAAGCTGCCTCCTCAGTAGGGGCGGGACTTCATTGCATAGACGTTGCCGTTGACTATGTGAATAACCGAACAACATTCGGAAAGCCCCTTTCCCAAAATCAGGCGATTCAGTTTCCGCTAGCTGAGCTGTACACCGAAGCCGAGATGATCCGGGCCCTCATCTGGAAAACGGCGTGGGAAATGGATCAGGGAGTTGACCACATGGAGATAACTGACCGGGTAGCCATGTGTAACTACCGCGGTAACCGCTTCTGTTGCGATGCTGCTGACCGAGCTATGCAAAGCTGCGGCGGCGTTGGCTACGGGCGAAGCATGCCGTTCGAACACATATATCGACATCATCGTAGGTACCGAATTACAGAGGGCGCCGAAGAAATCCAAATCCGCAAAGTGGCGGGAAAATTGTTTGGCTATTCGGGACGCGCCAAAGGTTGATTATCGGGGTATTTACTAGATAAAGCCAGCAACTGACCTAGTCGACGCGGGCTGTCGCATTCCCCGTTAGAACAAACTTTTCATCTTGGTTCGTCGTTGAAATAGTTAAGTCAATGAGAGTTTGACCATCTTCTTCTCGGACTTCCGACACTTCAGCTCTAGCCGTCAAGGTGTCACCTGGCCAAACTTGGTTCACGAAACGTACTCCGTAGTAAGTGAGGCGCCCATCGCCTACATAATTCGTCAGCATTCGGCCAGTCATCCCCATAGTCAGCATTCCGTGAGCAAAAACCGTTGGATACCCAGCGACCTCTGTTACAAACTTTTCGTCGCTATGGACTGGGTTGTAATCACCAGAGGCTCCCGCATATTGGACTATCTGAGTCCGGGTCAGGTCTTCGACGATTACTTCAGAATACGAGTCACCGACGTTAAGTTCATCTGCCTTTAATCCCATTGCGATCCTCCTACTGCTCAATGACTTTTTCAGTTACAACACCGACGCTGCGGGCCGTTACAACAAGCTCGCCAGTTTGGTCGCGATATTCGGTGATACTTTCGCTGAACTTCAAGACTCCAGCTCTTTTGGATTCCTTCTCCCAGCTTTCTCCTGGCTTTGTTTCTGCACTGAGGACGTCACCTGGCTTCAAATGCCTGTGGTAAGTGAAATGTTGCTCTGCATGCAAGCCGCCTGCTGAGGAACCTGACTTCTCATCATCTGATTTGGAATCGTCCTTATCTTCATCTTTGACGAGCGTTCCGGATGCAGTCCCGCCACTACCAAACCATTTTTGGCCGTCCTTAGGACGCAAAAAATAGTCAGGGTCGAACTGTGCGCTTGCTTGGGCAAAGGTGGGAGGGGCGATTATCGACCCCACTTCTGTGCTGCCAGCGTGGCTCTCATCCGAATAAATCGGATTGCTGTCGCCTATTGATCTTGCAAACATCAAAATATGCGAGGCCTCAACTGGGAACCGTTCAACTGCCATTCTTTTCCCTTTTCTTCACTAAGACTTATCTGATCATGGCATTTTACGCGAGTCTTGTCGCCTCGACCTACCGGAGAGCCGCCAGGACTATCTCTCGAATCTGATCAGGAGCTTCAAGCATCATCATGTGACCTATCCCCTCCAAGTGCTGCAACTCAACCTCATCGAACCCTGCTACGAGCTGAGCAGTCGCTTTAGGAGGAGTCATTTTGTCTTCGCTACCCACTATGACTGTAACTGGGCATTGCACTTGTCCAGCAATGTCGCCGGCCTCGTAAGAATTGCAGGCTGAAAGATCATTATGGATGACACCATCTGATGCGCGCTCCAGAAGAGCTTGGCAGCCACTTCGCATCCATAAGCCCGGCGTTGGATTACCGGCAATATGCGCTCGAGATCCATGCGCCCAGGCAGTCATCAGTTGTGGCGCGAGGACCTCATTACGCTCGGCTGCCCCAAGTAAGTCTGGGTGCACCGGCATAGCCGCAGCCGCGCCCATCAAGACCAATCGTTCCGTCACATCGCTGTGGCGTGCCGCAACCTCAAGAGCTATAAGACACCCCATGGAATGGCCTACTAGTCGAATAGGCCCAAAATTGAGGGTGCGAATGAGATCGGCCAGCCAATCTGCCATTTCGGGCACAGTCGACACCAGATCGCCGGTGGAGTCACCATGTCCAGGTAGGTCTACTGCCATCGCCGAAAATCCGTGATGCGCAAGATATCGAGTTTGTTGACTCCAAACCGTTCGATCCATGCCGGCGCCGTGAACCATCAGAACCGGGGGCTGACTGTCATCTATCTGGACACCCCCGGTCGCAAAATTTACTGTTGCGCCTCGAAACTCTAACTGCACGACTCAACCCTTCTGCGAGGCTCTGAGAGCTCTTGCTAGATCAGCAATTATGTCTTCTGGATCTTCCAACCCCACTGATAGACGGATCAGATCCTCACCTACTCCAGCAGCGGTTAGGTCATCCGCGCTTAACTGCTGATGAGTGGTTGACGCAGGATGGATCACCAGAGTCTTAGCATCCCCAACATTTGCTACATGTGAGGCCAACTGGACGTTCTCTATAAACCTTCGACCGGCTTCTCGGCCTCCTGTAATCCCAAATGAGAGAATCGCGCCAGCTCCCTTCGGTAAGAGCTCCTTTGCCAATTCATGATCTGGGTGGGTGCTCACCGATGGGTGACTTACCCAAGACACAGCGTCATTGCCCTCAAGGAATTCTATGACGTCACTAGTGTTCTCGACGTGGCGTTGCATCCGCAATGGCAACGTCTCCACCCCTTGCAGGAGATGAAACGCGTTTGAAGGGCTCATAGCGGCACCGAAGTCTCGCAGCCCTTCCGCCCGGGCTCTCATCGAAAGAGCTTGGTGACCATACTCTTCAGCGAAAGTGATCCCATGATAGCCGTCGTACGGTTCAGACAGCGTTGGGAACTTGCCGCTAGCAGCCCAGTCGAATCGCCCGCCATCAATTACGACGCCACCAAGGGCGATACCGTGACCGCCCAGGAATTTCGTGACTGAATGCATCACTATGTCTGCGCCTAATTCGATTGGTTTCATCAAATAAGGGGTCGTGAAGGTTGCGTCCAACATCAGAGGCAGCCCATGCTCGTGAGCAATTTCAGCGATCACCGGCACGTTAAGCACCTCGATGCCTGGATTTCCCAAAGTCTCGGCGAAGAGAACTCTCGTGTCATCAGTGATGGCTGCGCGCCACGCGTCGGGGTCTCGGGGATCGACAAAGGTCGTATTGATACCAAAGCGCGGCATGGTTAGGTTCAACATGTTGTGAGATCCGCCATAAATGTTGCGGCTAGCGACAACGTGATTACCGGCGCTCATTATGGTTGCGCACGCGAGGTGGAAGGCAGCCATGCCGCTAGCAGTGCACACAGCGCCGACACCGCCTTCGAGTGCTGCTAATCGCTCTTCAAGGACAGCCACCGTGGGGTTTGAGATTCGGCTATATATGTGTCCTGGCTGCTCAAGGTTAAACAGTCCTGCTGCGTGTTCCGTGTCGACAAAACTGTACGACGTGGTCTGATATATAGGCACACCCCGCGAACCAGTGGTCGGGTCGGGTTCCTGACCAGCGTGAAGTGACAGGGTGTCGAATTTCAGATAGTCCGGTTCAACCATTCTCTATTCCTTCGTTATTAATAAGGATGCTACGCCCCTATTAGCTGATCCTCAACGAAGACGCGGCTACAGCAAGACAACAGCTAGCCCGGCTTTTAACACCAGTGCTTCCATTTGGCTCCACCCACCTCTTCGAGAGAGCTAGCGTCAAGTCAATGTCCCCATCCAACAATGTTCTAGGTCCGACTATCGTGACTGGGGCCTCTTCGGGCATTGGCGATGCCGTCTGTAATCGTTTAGCCACCTCCGGACGGCCAATAATTTCTGTTGACCGAGACCAGCAAGGACCAACAGTCGGAGTTCAAGGACACTATGTCTGCGACCTCAACGAGGAAGCCGACGTTCTCCAATTATTTGCTGATCTATCCAACGACTTTGATCTTTCGTCGGTCTCCTCACTGATTAACGTGGCCGGAGTTCCCGGCACCGAAGCTGCTTCTAAAGTCCTAGAAGTCAACCTTCTCGCCGTTCGTCGACTTAGCCGCTTTGCCGCGTCGCATTTCTCTTCAGGTAGCACGATAGTTAACGTCGGCTCTATATCTGGAAATGGCTGGCAGCAACGCTTGGATACTTATAGGTCTCTCTTGACCCTTGAAGACCCAGAGGCACGTGCTTGGTGGAGCGCTTGGAGCAAGTTGGTGCCGATTGACCCATACAGTTTTTCTAAAGAGGCCGTAATCGTGTGGAGTTTGCTTCACGCTGGCGAACTGCAGGGAACAGGCATCAGGTGCAACGTCGTAAGCCCGGGCCCTGTCGATACCCCTCTGCTCCCGACCTTTAGGGAACAAATAGGGGATGACCGAATCGATTGGGTAGTGAGTCACTCAGGGCGCGCAGCCAAACCCGACGAAATTGCGCAAGCAATCGAGTGGCTAGCAGTCGGTGAGTCATCGTGGGTCAACGGCCATCACCTAGTCGTCGATGGCGGCTATACCTCTGGGTTGTTATCTGGGTGGATTGATCTGGAAACCGCGCCAACTCCCAAAGTGACACACACCGAATAGACCGGGCTAATTCAATTTACTCACTCGAATTCGTCTCGGAGATCATCAGCATGTTCATCGAAATAAGGTGCTCTAGTCGGGTGAGGACCAGCGCCTTTAATCAGCTGGCCTACTTGCATCAGCGGTCCCCAGCCGGGTGAATCCACATGCTCACAAACGAGATCGTTAGCTAGGCTTAGCGGACTTCCGACAAACCCTCTAGTTTCAACAGGGGTAAGCCCTGCGGGTCCAGACCAGAACCAGTTGCCGTCATCTTCAACGTAGGAATTCTGTGAATCAGGTCCCTTATGGTCGAAACCGCCTTGGCTGGCTTGCGGTCTGCCGAGGTAATCGACAAACTCCGCTGCTTGAGCTGCTGCCGTAGTTTGCGCAAGTGACGTGTAGACGGTTTGTGCCTCACCTGTTCGTTTCCGGTGATACAAAGCTGTGACTACGCCAAAGGCAGCAATGATAGGAGTTGCTGCGTCGTGAACTGGCACAGTCAAAAACACAGGATCCCCATCTCCACCCTGGGCACTCATCATTCCGCCCAGTGCTTGTAGCAACGGATCGAAGGCTGGCTGATCAGCGCGTGACTCATCGAAACCATAGCCGGGGCTCTTCACCATGACGAGGTCTTCACTTACAGACCTGAGATCGTTCTGCGAGCACCCCAAGCGTTCAGCTACACCGGGACGAAAGTTCTCCACCACAACATCAGAGGTCGCGACAATTTTGTAGAGGAATTCGCGTCCAGCTTCTTCTTTTAGGTCCAGCACAACTCCCCGTTTACCTTGATTCCATCCATTAAACATTGGACTGAAGGTGCGGAATGGGTCGCCCGCTTCCGGTTCAACTTTTATAACATCAGCACCCAGCATGGCTAAGTGTCGGGTAATCACCGGGCCCGCGATAAACGAGGCCAAATCAACTGCTCGAATCCCCGCTAAGGGCTGCCCACCTTGACCCGAACCCTGACCGGGATCATGCTGCTCTTGCAACACCTCCTCGGTATTTGCTCCAAGCGCGGGCGCAGGCAGCATCTTCTCGGCAGGGCAGAGCTCTAGATGAAGCGGTTGGGTTGGCATCGACACCTGGCCTAGTTCCGGATGATCAATGGTCTCAATTACTGAGTTGGCTTCCGCTAGGTCGGAAAGCAGAAATTCCTCGCGGGTCTGGATTGGTTGGCAGGGAACGTCATGCGCACGAAGTTTGTCTATCCATTCGTCTCGACTTCGAGTGAGGAACCTTTCTTCGAGGATCGGAGTTATATACGCCAAGGGTTCGGGTTCTATAAGGCCCCACGGAGGGTTCTCCAAAGCAGCCTCATTTAGTAGGTCTGGACGGTCGATGGCTTCCAACATCGCTTCGTAAAAGCGTCGCGTGCCACATGCCACAAAGAGCCAAAGGTCGTCTGCCGCTTGGAAGGGGCGATACACAGGCGCCCTACCAGCCGGGCCCAGCGGACTTGCGCCATCTCTTTCTTCAGGAGTTCCAGGCGACCAGAAGTCACCGATTTGCATCGCTCCAGATCCGGCTAACTCCGATACCTCATAGGTGGGCGCCGAACCATGAACCTCTCTTGCGTACAGGCCGGCAGCGATAGCAAGCGCCCCAAGCATCCCAGCACCGTATGAAGCGAGAGGCAAGATCACATGTACCGGTCCTTCAGTCCAGCTCACTTGGTTCCATGAGATACCGGTCGCCGCAGCAACTTGCTCCCAGGAACCTCGCTGATCAGCGCGAGGGCCCTTAGAACCCCACGTCGGCATCGAAATAATCACAGATCCGGGAGCGAGGGATCGGGCACGCGTTGCTTCTGAAGAGCTGTCCACCACAATCACATCGGCCGAGCCCAACAAACTGGTGTCATCTGCCAAAACCACAGATCTCTTATTTCTATTCAGAACTTGGAAACCTGGATCGTTGCGATAATGGTCGCCATTTGCACGTTCCGACTTGATGACGTCTGCGCCTTGATCTGCCAAAAAACGAGTCGCGTAAGGCCCGGCGATTCCTTCGGTTAATTCGACTACGCGAATGCCGTCATAGGCACCACAGTTGGCCACTTACTCCCCCGTTTCGAATTAAGACTCGCTCCTTCACGTTACTCAACTCTCGGCGAAAGAGACCGAACCGGATGCGCTCAGTTTTTTGAGGTTCTAAGCTCAGATGTATGACCGATACCGCTGAACCCACTGAAACCATCGACCAGATGATCCCGTCGGCTCCCACCTTCGATTCCATCGAACAAGAAAGACAGCACCGCAAGGAACGCCTTGCTTCTGTTTTCCGGGTCTTTTCGAAGTTCGGTTTCGAGGAAGGACTCGCAGGGCACGTAACGGCTCGCGACCCTGAGTTGGAAGACCATTTTTGGGTGAACCCTTTTGGGGTTCCGTTCGGACATATCAAGGCTTCCGATCTGCTCCTAGTCGACCACGATGGAAACATTGTGGAAGGTCGTCACCCTCTAAACCAAGCTGCCTTTGCCATTCACAGTCGAGTGCACAAAGCCCGACCAGACGTCATAGCTGCAGCTCATACTCATTCGCTTTACGGAAAAAGCTGGTCAAGTTTGGGTCGCCTCCTAGATCCACTTACTCAGGATTCTTGCGCCTTTTTCGAGGATCATTCATTGTTCGATGATTTCACTGGTGTCGTCTTAGACACCAACGAAGGTGATCGCATTGGCGAGGCTTTAGGCGACAAAAAAGCAGTCATTCTAAAAAATCATGGCCTCTTGACTGTTGGGCACACCGTCGATGAAGCTGCTTGGTGGTTCATCACCATGGAACGGACCTGCCAAAGTCAACTACTAGCAGAAGCCGCTGGTACGCCGATTCCCATTAGAGACGAGGTCGCCAAAAGCACTGCCGCCCAGGTGGGGAGTCATCTTGCCGGATGGTTTAGTTATCAACCAATTTACGACAAAATCCTCGCCGAAAACCCCGACTTCCTGAACTAAACCACTGACTGGGTTACGGATGCCGTCGGGCGTACAGACTATGCAAGTAAGTCCGCTGCTTTTTCTCTCAGCTCTGTCTTTAGGACCTTGTTAGAAGGGTTCAGCGGTAGCTCATCGATAATCCAGAAGTGACGTGGAACTTTATAGTTGGCCATCTCTTTTCTGCACCAAGTCTCAAGTTCGTTGAGATTAGGCGGGCCAGCAGGAGTTGCGACTATGAACGCGGCCCCAACTTCCCCTAGGCGCTCATCTGGCACCCCTATTACCGAAACCTGACCGACTTCGGGGTGTTCTAACATCATGCTTTCAATTTCTGCCGGGTAGGCATTGAACCCCCCATTAATAAACATGTCTTTTTTGCGATCGGTTATATCGATATAACCGTCTGCATCCATGACGCAGATGTCGCCGGTTTTCATCCAGCCATGCTCGTCAATTGTCTCCGCTGTTTGTTCTGGTTCGTCCAGGTAGCCCCTCATCACCGCGTAACCCTTAACCAATAGCTCCCCCGGCTGCCCTAGCTCAACTTCGTTATTGTCGTCATCCACAAGCTTTATTTCGAGTCCGGGCAAAGCCTTGCCACTGGTGTTCGCTACAACGTCTGGGGGGTCATCAGCGGAGCAGATCGTCACCAACCCATGTGTTTCGGTCATGCCATAGGCAGTAATGACGGTCTCGAACCCTAGACGATCTCTCATGTCCACGACCGTTTCCACTGGGATACTCGCGGCCCCTGTTAGAGCGGAACGCAATGTGCTGGTGTCGTAGTCATCGAGATCTCTGTGGTTGATTAGACCTTGAAAGATTGCTGGAGGTCCCGGGAACACGGTGACTTGGTCATCCTGAATTCGTTGAAGGACGCTTGGGACATCAAATACCGGGTGCGGAAGCATCGTCGCACCATGAATGAAACATGGATTAATGGCTCCATTGAAACCGAATGCATGGAAGAAGGGATTGACGATCAACATCCGGTCACCCTGACGCATTCCGAGTTCTCGGGCGTAGTGACTGAAACCCCTGATGATCGGACCTTGTTCAACCATTACGCCTTTGGGTACCCCGGTGGTTCCGGATGTGAACATAATCAGCCCAAGATCAGAGCCAGAAACGGTTGCGGCTCGATCCTCGGCTTCTTCGAAAGTCTCGCTAGTACTGCGAGCGAGGAAATCCTCGAAAGAGATCGTTCCTTCCAACACGTCACCACGCAGAACGACGACGTCCTCGATGGAGTCAACCCGTTCGCCAGATTCCCTCAGATCAGAGACATAGTCATTGCCCAGAAAACCAACGACCGTAAACAGAACTTTCACTTGTGCCTTCTCAAGAACAAAGGCGGCTTCCCTCCCTTTGAACCTTGTATTCACCGGCACCAAGACGGCTCCAACTCGGAACACCGCCATTGCAGCGACCACCCATTCCCATGAGTTAGGCGCCCACACCGCCACGCGGTCGCCTCGTTTGACACCTGAAGCAACTAGTGCACCAGCTGCCTGCTTAATTCGTTGTCCTAACTCTGAAAAGTTTAGGCTGACACCCCCGTCGGAGATGGCTTCGGTTGCAGCAAATTCTCTCGACGCTCGGTCCACCAGAGCGGGGAAGTTGTCAGGAATTGGAGCCGTCATACCTACTTCTTTCTTCCTGGGCTAAGAGTTATTGGACAGCAGCGATTGCTTCGCCGTTGATGAACTGGAAATAGCCATCTGGGTGTGCGGCCCATTGACGCCAGCCTTCCGATATGGCTTCTAACTCGTCCCAAGTAGCGTATCCGTACTCCATTGCCTGAGTCGGGAAGCTGGTACTAAGGCAGCGATCTGCCCATGACAGGCCCCAGTTTTCTCTTTCCTCTTTGGTCGCATAAACACCAGCTGTCGCAGAACATTTAACTTCGTGCAAGCCTGCTTGATGAAACCAGGACAAAAGGTGCCGGCCTGCATCTGGTTCAGCCCCATTGTGTCGAGCAACTAGATGGTAGATGCGTCGCCATTCATCAATCATTTCCGATTCCGGACTGCAGGACATCGTGTAATAGTCCGCATCGCGTACTGCCACATGACCTCCCGGGCGAGTGACTCTTGCCATTTCCGCTATCGCTAACACGGGGTCCGCTAGGTGTTGCAAAACTTGGTGGGCATAGGTCAAGTCAAACGAGCTATCAGGATAGGGAAGCTCATAAACGGACGCCTGTTCCAACGAAATATTTGAACACCCGGCATCGTCTACAGCGTTTTGCGCTGTCTGAAGGATTTCTTCGCCAACATCTATACCGACTACAGAACCGTCCGCAGCCCATCTAGCAAGACCAACGGTAATTGATGCCGGACCACAACCAACATCCAAAATTTCTGATTGCGATGAGATCATGGGACGAACAAATTGGGCACAACTCTCGGCAGTTCTCTTAGCATGTTGATTTACTGCCGCTGGTTGATGCCCGTGGGTATAAACGTCTCGTTTGACCATTAACTAAACCTAGAAGATTGCGGCCCGGTAGTCACTTGCTAAGCATGTCAGGTACTCAGATTCTTCTTGACTACGGTTACTGCATGTCAAGCTTTCCCATTCGTAGGTCTAGCTTCAAGGGCTGAATGCCCAAGAACGCGCCTGTCTCCACAATGCACCAGCCATTAACCCCTGATTACTACAGCTACGAGTGGACCTCCGTGGAGTCGGTGTCATGCTCTATGGACGGTGGAGCTGTAGTGAGTTGGAAGGACGGCACGCAACTTGAATGTCACCCGTTGTGGCTCCGAGAAAACGCTCCCGGGCCAGGCGGCATCGACCCGCAGTCCAAGGAAAATGATCTTGATATCGTCGATTTGAATCTCGAAACACGGATTACAAATGCTCACATCGAAGATGGCGCGCTGGTGGTCCAATTTGAGCCCGAAGGACGCAGCGTCACGTTTCATCCTGGGTGGTTACGACATGTCGCAGAAGGCGGACACCAGCCGTTCGCGTCGTTGCCTGAACCTCAGCTTTGGAAGGCCGCCGATCTTAAAGAGCCACCGACGCATGACGGGTCTTCGGTCTTGGAATCTGACCAGGCGTTATCTCAATGGCTAGATGATCTCCTGACTTACGGTTTGGCTCGCCTGAAAGGTCTACCGACCACCACAAATACAGTTCAGGCGGTAGCCAATCGAATTGGCGTCCTTCGAGAGACAAATTTTGGCACTACGTGGAACGTAAGCGTAGATCTCAATCCAAATTCAACCGCTAACACGAGCATGGGCTTGCCCGCCCACAGCGACCTTCCTTCACGAGAAACCCCACCCGGCTTCCAATTGTTGCACTGCCTCGAAAATACTGTGCACGGAGGCAGCTCAACGATGACTGACGGCCTAGCGGCAGCGAAATACCTTGAAGTTGAAGAGCCGGAAATATTCGAACTGCTCACGTCAAAACAATGGACGTTTTCTAATCGGGACGGTTGCGAAGATCACCGATGGACCGGTCCGATAATCGACAAGGGCGACGGAAGAGTGCCTTGGACTTTCAGGGCGTTCCACCCAGTTCGTGGATTTCCAGCAATGCCATACAGAGATATAACTAATGCCTACTTGGCCATGCAACGCCTCGGACACGTTGCTAATAGCGACGCTTTCCAAATCCAATATGAGTTCCTGCCCGGAGATTTAGTCGCCTTCGACAATCGACGTATTTTGCATGGCCGAACCGCGTTTGATTCAACTTCCGGTACCAGGAAATTGCGAGGTACATACCTTGACTGCGACGAGGTCTACTCACGAGTCCGGGTTCTCCGGCGATATTTAGCCACGACCAGCACGAATAAAAGTCTTCCCACAGCACGAAAGGACTGCAATGCCTGAAGTTTTCATCACTTGCGCAGTAACAGGAGCTGGCGACACTGTCGGAAAATCTGACAAGGTTCCCTTTACTCCAGAAGCCATCGCTAGCGACGTGGTTGCAGCTGCTGCAGCGGGCGCTGCAATCGCACATATCCATGTGAGGGACCCAATAACGGGGGACCCAGACCGGAACGTGGACTACTACCAGGAGGTCGTAGAGCGTGTTCGAGCTTCTGATACCGATGTGGTCATCAACTTGACCGCTGGTATGGGTGGTGATCTGGTGATCGGCTCGGTCGAGGCGCCGATCCCACTCAACCCCAACGAGACTGACCTTGCAGGTGCCACGGAGCGGCTTGATCACGTTCGCTTGTTGCGGCCTGAGATCTGCACACTTGATTGCGGAACTATGAATTTCGGTGAAGGGAACTATGTGGCTACCAACACTCATGACACTCTTTCTGAAATGGCCCGTCAAATTAAGGCCATCGGCGTGCGGCCCGAAATTGAAGTTTTCGATACCGGACAGCTATGGGAAGCGAAGGCACTTGTAGATCAAGGACTGATTGAAGCTCCGGTAATGGTTCAGCTCTGTATGGGAGTCAGATGGGGTGCCCCCAATGACCTAAACACTTTCATGGCCATGGTGAACAACGTTCCTCAAGATTGGACATTCTCTGCTTTCTCCCTAGGCAGAGATCAGCTGCCATACGTAGGCCTTGCAGCTATAGCTGGCGGAAATGCTCGAGTTGGCTTAGAGGACAACCTCTACCTCGATCGCGGAGAGCTAGCTACCAACGAAACTCTCACAGCAAGGGCGAAGAAAATCTTGGAAGACATGAATTTCGACGTAATAGGACCAGACCGGGTGCGCGAAAAATTGGAACTCAAGAAATGGACCCCGTAAGAAAGGGCTCACCGCCCCGACAAGTCGCAATTATCGGAGCTGGGGTTATCGGAGCTGCCTGGGCGGCCCGCTGGCTTCTCCGAGGCTGTGACGTATTGCTCTACGACCCATCTGACGAAGCTATACAGATAGTTCCAGAGGTCCTAGAAAACGCCCGGTACGCGTGGGAAAGAATGGGGACATCGCCTACTAGTGAGGGTTCTCTCACATACACAAAAACAATTGATGAAGCCGCGGGAAATGCTGATTTGATACAAGAAAGCACCCCCGAAGATCTGCAAATCAAAAAGTCTATTCTGCGGGAAATAGAGATCTCGGCAGACAAGAGCGCCTTGATTGCATCTTCAACGTCTGGTCTCCTGCCCTCAAATCTTCAAGACGAAATGCGACACCCAGACCGTCTCGTAATCGGACACCCATTCAATCCGGTTTACCTAATACCGATGGTGGAGGTCGTAGGCGGAGAGAAGACTTCTGCTGAGTCAATTTCGACAGCCATGTCCTTCTACACGCATGCTGGGATGAAGCCCTTGCATGTTCGCGTTGAGATAGATGCATTCATTGCCGATCGCCTCCTTGAATCTGTCTGGCGTGAAGCACTTTGGCTTGTTGAAGACGGAGTGGCGACCACACAAGAAATTGACGATGTTATTCGGTTCGGGTTCGGCCTCCGGTGGGCACAGATGGGCCTATTCGAAAATTACCGGATAGCTGGAGGCCGGGGAGGAATGAAACACTTCATTAGGCAATTTGGCCCATCTCTTGACTGGCCCTGGTCGAGATTGACCGACACTCCAGAGATGACCGAAGAGCTAGTTAACCGAATTGCTGAGCAATCAGATGCTCAGTCAGGCGAGTATTCAGTTCGAGAGCTCGAAAGAATTCGAGACACGAACTTGGTCGACATACTGCTCGCTCTTGAGAACAATGCTTGGGGAGCCGGAGTAGCAATCCGTGACCTCCGAGCGAACCTTAACTAGGTCTTACTCTTCAATCGAAATCGCGAACTCAGGGCAATTGGCTGCCGCAAGGCGAGCTTTGTCTTCAAGGTCGTCGGGCACGATGCCATCATCTAGCTCAGTTGCATATCCGTAGTCATCAACATCAAATAGCTCAACAGCGAGAGAGAAACACCGGTTGTGTCCCTGACATTTTTCAGTATCGACACGCACTCGCATTCCAACTCCCCTTAACCCCGCCAACTGATAGGTCCACGGTAGCTCTATTTCGTTGCAGACTCTCGTTGAGATGCGGAGTTTGCGTGCAAGCCTCCACATATATGGATTGCGTAGCCATTAGACATCTAACATGTTCGCAGGGGAAGGAGATCAGCAATGAGCCAATCCGAGGTAGAGGCGCTATCAACTGAAGAACTAGATCCGACAAAGCAGTGGCATAAAACGGCCTGCGTTTTGTGCTCTGCCAACTGCGGAATTGAAGTTCGAATCGATGGGCGAGAAATCACTCGTGTCCGCGGGGATAAAGATCACCCGGCCAGCAAGGGTTACACCTGCGAAAAAGGCCTTCGAGTCAACCACTACCAGAATGGTCGCGATCGCCTGACGGGCCCGCTGAAAAAGATGGAGGACGGCACCTTCCAAGAGATCGGTTGGGATCAGGCGATCAAAGAAGTAGCTGATCGACTTGTCGGCATCCGCGACACCTACGGCGGCGACAAAATTATGTACTACGGAGGTGGAGGCCAAGGCAATCACTTCCCTGGCGCTTATGCCCGAAGCGTTTTACAGACCCTAGGAGTGCAATATAGGAGTAATGCCTTAGCCCAGGAGAAAACCGGCATGTACTGGGTGCAAGGAAAGTTCTTTGGCCGTCAAGACATTGGTGCATCGCCTGACTTCCATCACACCGACTGTGCCGTTTTCATCGGGAAAAACCCCTGGCATAGTCATGGTTTCCCTGAGGCTCGAAACGTGTTGAACGCTATCAAAAATGATGAGGACCGAAAGATCGTCGTTTTTGATCCACGGGTGTCGGAGACCGCAAACATTTCAGACCACCACCTCCGGGTGAAACCTGGGACGGACGCCTGGGCCCTAGCCGCAGTGTTGGGCACAATGGTTGACGAGAGATTAACCGATGAGAAGTTTCTGAAAGAGCAGTGCGTGGGCTGGGAAACACTTCGTCCCCTTCTTGAGGAAGTTGATATTTCTGACTACGCACGCAAATGCGGAATCGACGAAGAGCAGATAAGGGCAGCTGCTCGAACAATGGCTAATGCCCGATCAATGGCGACCGAAGAAGATCTGGGAATCGAAATGGCGCCGCATTCCACTCTGAACAGTTGGCTTCAACGGCTGCTTTATCTGCTTACCGGCAACTTTGGAAATGAAGGGGGCATGAACATCCCTAACCGGCTGGCTCCCATATGTGGGCATAGCGCCGACGGAGCGACGGAACCGGTCACTGGAACCCCATTGCTTTGCGGACTGGTGGCTTGTGCAGCAATTCCTGATGCAATTGACACTGAGCATCCGGACCGCTTTAGAGGCATGATCGTTGAATCTTCCAATCCAATTCACTCTTTGCCAGACTCCAAGCGGTTCCGAGAGGCCTTTGCCAAGCTGGATTGCTTGGTCGTAATTGATGTCGCAATGACGGAAACAGCCCGGCAGGCCGATTATGTACTGCCTGCATGTTCACAGTACGAAAAGGCCGAGGCAACTTTCTTTGCCGGTGAGATGCCATCAAACTACTTCCACATTAGGCAGCCGATCTTCGAACCTTTAGGTGACACGCTGCCCGAAGCAGAAATCCACGCTCGGCTAGTGGAAGCAATGGGTGGAGAACCAGAAGGCGTTCAGGAGTTAACAGAAGCCGCAGAGGAAAGTCGCGAAGCTTTTGTTGAAACCTTTACACGACTATCTGCAGAGAACCCTGATCTCGGTGCCAAACTTCCAACGGCCTTGTATCGCTCGCTCGGTCGGAGCCTTGGAGAAATGGGTCCTGCAGCCGTAATGTTTGGTTCCGCGATGCAAGCCTCCATGCGCTTTCCAGATGCCATTAGAGCCGCTGGGGTAAAAGGTGACGGCTTAGAATTAGCAAGCAACTTGTTCGATGCTTTGCTCGAGGCCAAATCAGGCATGGTGTTTAGCACCAGCGAATATTCGACGAGCTTTGATCGGATCAAGACTCCCGATGGCAAGATTCATCTTCATATAGAAGAATTGGTGGAAGAGTTACAAGGGCTAGCTTCAGAAGAGCCGGCCTCCCCCACGGATGCTTACCCATTTGTTCTCACCGCTGGAGAACATCGCGGTTCGACCGTCAATGACATCATTCGAGACCCCTCTTGGCGTAAGAAGGATAAAGACGGAGCGCTGCGGATCAACCCTGTCGATGCGGACCGAATAGGGGTAGTGGATGGCCAGCGAGTTCGAGTTATTACCAAACGAGGCGAGGCCGAAGCCCCTGCCGATATCAGCGACACGATGATGGAGGGGCAAGTCAGTTTGCCTCACGGTTTTGGCATGGAATACCCGGATGAATCCGGCGAACACAAGATCCATGGAGTCGCGGTAAACGAACTAACTGACCTGGAGGACCGTGACTGGCTAGCCCTAACACCGCACCACAAACACGTGAGGGCTCGACTAGAAGCTGTGCCCGGTTAACTGCTTATTCGTAGCCTTGCCACGTATCTGAAATCGGCAGCGGAACACCGTCGCGAATTGCCGCATGTCGTTCACGAATTTGCTTTGGAATGTGAGCTCGGACGTATTCCACCTCTTGCCCCAAAACTAAGTCAACCAACTCCAACCTGTCCGGGGTTTGTTTCCAAGCAATCGGCACGTAAATGGGAAGTTCAAAACGACGCAATCTGTCCAAACCAAGGTAAATGGCTTTTTGATACTTGAAGCGATCCTCCCAGTCCCAATGAGCAGGAGCGAAACCGGTTCCTGGGTCTAGAACTAATCGATCTCTTATCCCCCATCTCGTCGCTCGCTCTAGTTGCAAGTCAAACCAATCAACCATTACTTGGACCGGGTCGCCTTCAACATGCTTGAGGTGCCGGGGGTCAGGCCCGAGCATGAAAGGCAACACAACTTGAATCTCTCGTTCAGCTGCTAGTTCGATCATTTCGTCAGCCTGTAAAGCATCAGCAGCATTCAGAACTGCTGCACCCGCGTCAAGGGCCTTCCTAGCTGTATCTACTTGCCAGGTGTCGATAGCTACGTCTACGCCAAGAGAGAGAAGACCTTTCAATGGTTTCTCGAGTATCGACCACTCTTGGTCAGGGTCGACGAAACTTGCGTCTCCATGAGATGCCTGGGCTCCAAGATCTAAGTGGTCTGCTCCTTGCGAGAGAAGCTCCGCCCCATACTTTCTGGCTTCTTCTTCGGTGGACACCACTGAAAACTTCGCTAAAGAATCTGAAGATGCGTTAACGACTCCAAAGATCTCCATATGTGGAACCTACCTTGCCTGCTCTATCGACATAGCTTGAGCATCCACCTTTGTTCTATAGACACTGGCTGAAACTATCCCCACAATCACAACGATCAACCCCATAGATATCAAGGTCTTTCTGAGCCCAAAGTTGTCAGCGCATATTCCAAGAGGCAATGCCGCTACACCAAAGAGGTTGAAACCCAACTGAAGCAGGGATTGCATCCGCCCGTGATACACCGCTTCGCTGTTAGCTAATGTCAATGTCGCATTCATGGACTGGAAGGCGGCAGTTGCAGCGCCTAGGCCAAACATAACAACCATCGCGACCCCAAATGATGGAGCTGCACCTAGAGCGGCGATACCGACCCCAAATCCGACAACCGCAGAATTGTGAATTTTCCAAGCAACATTTCCTCTCGCTCTACCTGCTATGGCAAGGGCGGCCAAAAGGCCTCCCACGGCCCCCACTGCTGATAGCCACGCGTATCCAGTGTTGCCTGAAGAAAACAGATCCTCCGACACACTCGGCAGAAATGCAACGTATGGAAAGCCGAAGAACAAGGCAAAGGCCGAAGTCATCAGTAGTAGCGGAACTGGCCACGTTGCAAGTCCATATTTAATTCCGTCCAGAAGGTCAGTGGCAGCGGATGGCGCAGGTGAGTTCGATTGCGGGCGACCCGCTGGCAAGGAAACAAAGAAGAGCGCACTTGAAGCCGTAATTGCACTGCTGACCCAGTAGACAGCGCCGATACCCAGAGCGGGGAGACCTAAGAAGACGCCAGCTATAACTGGCCCAATGACTCTGTTCAGGTTCATTGAGATCTGAGAGAGGACGACGCCATTCGCCAAACGACTAGGCCCCACAAGCTCGGCAGTAAAGGCCATTCTGGCCGGCAGTAAACCGCTGAATCCAGCAGATTGAATCGCAGATGCCACTAACAACATCCAAAAGGTGACGAAATCGAACTGGACGGCTATCGCTATCCATAACGAGGAAACGAAAAGTAGGCATGTCGAAATCATCAGCATCCGGCGTTTCGGAAACCGGTCAGCTGCTACTCCGCCAAGAGGAGTTGTGACTAACCCTGTCAACCCAAACGCCAGCGTCACCGCACCTAATGCAGCATTGCTACCTTCAAGGTCTTTTGCTAGTGCTCCGCGCGCAACCATTTGGGCGAAGATCGCGAGGGAAAATAGGTAGCCGCCAGCCCACAAACGCCGAAATGAGGGGATGGACAAACTCTCGAAGGTAGCCCCACTCATCGTCGGGGCTTGGCGTTACTCAAATGCACTGAGGTCGCGGACAGCTCCCTTATCTGCGCTGGTAGCCATCAATCCGTATGCTTTTAACGCAGTAGAAACCTTGCGCGGTCGCTGCATCTCAGGCCTCCAACCCATTTCATCTTGGAATTTGCGGCGTTCTACCAGTTGACTTTCAGATACATCAAGACGGATTGACCGGTTCGGAATATCGATGTGAATAATGTCGCCGTCTCTAACTAGACCTATCGTGCCGCCCGCCGCAGCCTCCGGCGAAACATGGCCGATGGAGAGTCCAGAAGTACCTCCCGAGAACCTTCCATCAGTCAGCAGGGCACAAGCCTTACCAAGCCCTTTCGATTTCAGGTATGAAGTTGGGTATAACATTTCTTGCATACCAGGGCCGCCCCGTGGTCCTTCATAGCGCACCACCACGACAGACCCTGCGACCACCTTGTCATTCAAAATGTGATCGACAGCTTCATCTTGACTCTCAACGACGTGGGCAGTTCCCGTAAAAACAAGATTCGAATCGTCCACCCCAGCCGTCTTTACGACACAACCATCTTCAGCCAAGTTGCCATATAGAACAGCGAGCCCGCCGTCGGCACTATAAGCATGTTCAACTGAACGGATGCAGCCGTTTTGGCGATCAAGATCTAGTTTCTTGTAGCGCTCATCTTGACTAAAGGCCACCTGAGTAGGAATCCCTGCTGGACCCGCTCGATAGAAGGTGTGCAAATCTGCATCGTCATTTGTCGCAACGTCATACTTTGTCAAGGCTTCAAACAGGCTAGGTTCATGAACCGTTGGGACCTGATTGTTGAGCAATCCGGCTCGATTCAACTCGGCCAGGATGGCCATCACTCCCCCAGCGCGATGCACATCTTCAACGTGATACAACTCCGTGGCCGGCGCTACCTTACAAACATTGGGAACCTTTTTCGAAAGCCTGTCAATGTCTGACATGGTGAAGTCAACTCCACCTTCCTGCGCTGCAGCCAAAAGATGCAAGATGGTGTTAGTGGAGCCGCCCATAGCAATATCGAGACACATCGCATTCTCGAAAGCGGCAAAACTTGCGACATTTCTAGGGAGAACAGAGTCATCGTCGTCTCCGTAATATCGCCCGCAAAGTTCCACCGCTAGACGTCCCGCTCTCAGAAATAACTCTCTTCGATCTGCGTGGGTTGCCACAACCGTCCCATTACCTGGAAGAGAAAGCCCTAAAGCTTCCGTTAAGCAGTTCATTGAGTTAGCGGTAAACATTCCTGAACATGAGCCGCATGTCGGGCAGCCAGAGCGCTCCATTTCAGCTACGTCTTCATCGCTCACAGAGTCATCTGCGGCAACGATCATGACGTTAATTAAGTCGACTTTGTTTTCGGCCAGCTTTGTTTTCCCAGCCTCCATTGGTCCGCCAGAAACGAAAACTGTCGGAATGTTCAAACGCATAGCGGCGTTGAGCATCCCGGGAGTTATCTTGTCGCAGTTACTGATACATACCATTGCGTCAGCGCAGTGCGCCTCAACCATGTATTCAACCGAATCAGCAATTAAGTCTCGACTTGGGAGACTGTAAAGCATGCCGTCATGGCCCATTGCAATACCATCGTCTACTGCGATGGTATTGAACTCTTTCGCGACTCCGCCTGCCGCCTCAATTTCACGAGCTACTAGCTGACCCATGTCTTTCAAGTGCACATGTCCTGGAACAAACTGGGTGAAGGAGTTTGCTACCGCGATAATTGGCTTGTGGAAATCTTCATCTGTCATCCCGGTGGCGCGCCAAAGAGCCCGGGCGCCAGCCATGTTCCGGCCGGCAGTGGATGTCGCTGAACGATACTGAGGCATGAATTAATTCTAGAACCTTGGCCGCCTTTATGGCTTAAATGTTCTCCTTCGGTCACTAGCTTTGATTATCTAGAGCTTCACTTAGCAGTTCTAGGAACCGGCGGGCAGCCGGATAATAAAGCCAGTAGGTAGCTCGATCCCCGGTCCTAGTTAGTACTTCCCCACGATTAATAATCCCTGAGAAATCACTCTGCAGTTCGGAATTAACAAGAATTTTTTTCCAGGCCCAGTAGGGAGCATCGAAACCAAACTCTCCTTCGCCGTCTTCTGCTTTTCCGTTGATTTCAGTTACGGAAACCAGGTCACCGGTATCAAAGGTAAAGCGAACAGACTTATCATCGACTCCTAGCCGGAAGGCACCCGTCCAGAACCTCGTTGCCTGCCGAAAGGCTTCGTCCGAGCTGCAAGTATCGCCGACTCGGACAGCAGCCCGAATCAGAACACTCGCTGTCAAGTTCACGACATCCGCATTCCATTGCTTATCGCCATTGTTTGACCTGTCATTCCCGATGACTCGTCGCTACCGAGGTAAAGGGCTAGATTCGCTATCTCATCAGGTGAAAGGATTCGGCCCATAGGGGTCCTCTTAGCCAATTGTTTTCGGAGTTCTTCAGATTCGGCTCCGACTAGGTCAGCAAATCCGTCAAGCATAGGTGTGTCTACGAAACCAGGACAGATGGCATCGCACGTAACCCCGCTTGATGCCAGCTCCAGAGCCATGCACCGCGTTAGCCCGACTGTTCCATGTTTCGAAGCGTTGTAGGGAGCCTGGCCCGGTGATTCGAAAAGTCCTGCGGTTGAAGCAATATTGACAATGCTCCCACGTTGCCTTTCGATCATTCCGCTCAGGAATGCCTGACTCACGCGGACGACGCCCACGACGTTGACTTCGTAAAGCCGGGAGTAAATCTCTGGCTCGATATCAACGAAGCGGCCCGCCGCATGAATACCGGCGTTATTGACAACAATGTCTGCGCCGCCTAATTCCTGATGAACGAAAGCGGCCATTGCAGAGACCGAATCGCCGTCCGAAACATCACAGGCTATGGGGATAACAGTCCCCGGAGGTGCTTCTGCGGCTGTCGCCTCTAGGTCTTCGAATCGCCTGCTAGTAATTACGCATTGAGCCCCTTCTTTGGCATAAGCCAAAGCTATCGCCTTACCTATACCCCGTCCGCCGCCGGTTATGACGGCGCGTTTGCCATTTAGTCTTTCTGTCATTCCTTTATTCTTCCTGTGTTGTGGAGATTGAGACAGTCATCTCGGAACGGACATTGTCTGGCCGACTTGGTCCGGGATCTCCAACTCGCTATGACTCTTCCAGATTTCTGTCAAACGACGAAATGCGCTGTCTTCCATTTCCGAGACTCGACGAGTCTCCTCTGACACATGAAGCGACATCACTTCACACGTAGCTGCCACAAAATCTTCATCCGAGTTCCACATAACTTGAATCGCGTGTATCCGTTTTCGATCGAATCCCAAAAGTTGGGTGGTAACTCTCAAGTTTGCGCCTTCTTGGACTTCGCGTAGATAGGTCACATGATTCTGGGCTGAGAAGGTGGTTACGTGATGGACGTCGCGATGAGCTCGGCCGAGCCCAATGAAGTCCATCCAAGTTTCAATAGCGTCATCGAAACAGACCAGATAGAAGCCTGCGTTGAAATGACCGTTGAAGTCGATCCACTCAGGCTTAACCACGGCCCCATATCCATCGAAAGGTCCCTGCACCTTATCCACGCTCTGATCTTGGCTCACCATCTCGCCTCAGTCTCTAATACCATCGGCCTTTAGCCGTTCTAACAATTTCCTCTTGTCTTCATTTAGCACGATTAAACCAAGAAGACAGAGTTAGATTGAGTGAATAACCGGCTGTCCGGAGAAATGATCGATATGCGATTTACCCCAACCGAGCTAAGTAAACAAGAATTGGAACTCCAAAGAGAGGTTCGAGGCTTTCTCCTTGAGGAGCTGCCACCAGGCTCACATGAGCCTTGCCTCGGAATGGCTGCCCGAAAAAACAAAGAGTTTTCACTGAAGATGGCAGACCGAGGATGGGTCGGCATGGCCCTCCCTACAGAATGGGGTGGCTCGGACCGCACCGCTGTTGACCGCTTCATCGTCGTAGAAGAGATGCTTCGGTGGGGTGCGCCAGTGGGTCACCATTGGGTAGCGGACCGGCAAACAGGAAACGTGATCCTCAAATTCGGCACAGAAGAACAGCGAGAACGATTTCTTCCTGCGATCTGCCGAGGCGAGCTCGGGTTCTCAATCGGAATGAGCGAACCAGACAGCGGTTCTGACTTGGCCTCCGTAAGCACGAAAGCGGAAGCAACAACAGGTGGTTGGATTATAAACGGAACAAAAATATGGACCTCCGGCGCCCACGAGAATGACTGGTTTGTATGCCTTTTGCGCACCTCACCGCTGGAGGACGGCAACAAGCACGCCGGATTGTCACAGTTTCTGATCGACTTAAAATCACCCGGGCTGGAAATTAGCCCCATCCCATTTCTTGACGGCTCACATCATTTCAACGAAGTTACCTTCAACGAAGTATTCGTTCCCGAAACTAACGTTGTCGGTGACCTCGGAATGGGCTGGCACCAGAACACCACTGAGATGGCCTACGAGAGGGGTGGTCCGGACCGCTGGCTCTCCCCATTCTCGACAGTCGAACAGTTACTCCGCGAGGCTCGCGGCACAGATTTAGAGCCGGTAGTCAGTGACTTATTCGGTGAACTCATTGCTAGGTGGTGGGGAATCCGCAACCTATCTCTCTCAGTTGCGAGGCTCATCGATACCGGCGAAGCTCCTTCAGTTGAATCATCTTTGGTTAAAGAGATGGGAACACGATTCGAACAAGAGGTAATCGAAAAACTGGTCCATCTAATAGACCTCGAATACTCGCCTGACTCAGATTCCTTGTTCGAAAGACTGTTAGCGCAATGTGTGGTCACATTTCCGGGCAACACAATTAGGGGCGGGACTATAGAAATCCTTCGCTCGGTCGCTTCCAAAGGATTGAAAGGACTACCAGCATGAGTGATGCTTCCGAGGTAGATCCCTTAATCACCGATACTGCAGACCGACTCTTCTCCCAATTATGCGATCACGAGTCAATTCAGAAGGCTGAAGCAGACGGCCAGGCTTCGGAAATTTGGAGCGCCTTCGCCGACACTGGGTTTCCCTGGATATCAATCAGCGAGGAGTCGGGGGGTTCCGGAGGGACCTTGTTGGACGCCCTAGAAGTACTTCGTTTAGTCGGATACCACGCGGCACCAATTCCTGCCGCGGAGACCGGCATTCTCGGCGGATGGCTAATGTCCAACGCTGGACTAGAGCTACCATCAGGAATCGTTACCGTCCTTCCAAATGGCAGCCAAGGGCTTGCAGTAGAACGAACAGGTGACCGTCTAACCATAAGCGGCCGTAGCCTGCGTGTCCCTTGGGCTCGAGTCGCCGAAACCATCGTGGTGCCTTTAGAGATTGACGGCCAGACCTTCGCCGCTGCGATCAACTCAAGTGAATGCCAGATTAGCCACATGACCAACATGGCCGGAGAGCCCAGAGATACCGTCGACTTCGAGAATGTCGACGTTTTTGCTGCAGTCTTGCCTTCAGAAATCAACCTTGAGACATTTCGCTTCCGGGGTGCCTTATCGCGAACAGCGTTGATGGCAGGCGCTATTGAAAAAATGAGCCAGCTAACAGTCTCATACACGAATGACCGTGTTCAGTTCGGTCGCCCTGTCGCCAAATTTCAAGCTGTCCAACAACATCTAGTCTGGGGGGCACAAGACGCTGCGCTTGCTCGAATGGCGGCAGAGTCCGCCGGACGCGAAGCCAATAGGGGCCCGGCGTTATTCGAAATTGCTGCCGCAAAATTAATTGCAAATCAGGCAGCCGCCCGGGCAACAAAAGCTTGTCACCAAGCTCACGGTGCAATGGGCATGACACAGGAGTACCCCCTTCACCATCTGAGTCGGCGCCTTTGGTCTTGGCGCAAAGAATACGGTGGAGACGCTGAGTGGAGTTCCTGGCTAGGGCGTGTTGCCGTAGCCCAGGATGCCGACGGCCTTTACCCGTTGATAACCGGCGGATCCGCCGTTTTAAGCTGAGGGTCAAGCCTTTACTCGCAACACCCGCCGATCAGACCTAGCATCAGGACATGACTGAATTCGGTGTATATGGCGATCTACATGTTTCGATAGAGGGACACGTTGCGACGGCAGAAATTCGACGCCCTCCAAATAACTTCTTCGACCTCGAGCTAATTGATGGCTTAGTTTCGTCCTTTACCGACCTTGACCAAGAGGATGCCTGCAGGGCAATCGTTCTTTGCGCAGAAGGTAAGAACTTCTGTGCCGGCGCCCAATTCCACAATGACGGCACTAGAGGCGGTGAAATTACCGCCAAGAACCCAGATGGTTCAGCGCGTCATCTTTATGACGCTGCTTTCGATCTTTTCAGTTGCAAGACTCCAGTCGTCGCCGCAATTCAAGGAGCGGCCGTCGGAGGTGGTCTGGGAGTTGCATGCTTTGCTGATTTTCGAGTCGCAGCCCCAGAAGCTCGCTTCACCGCAAACTTTGCACGTCTCGGGTTCCATCATGGATTTGGATTAACAGTTACTCTGCCTTCGCTAGTTGGCCAACAAAAGGCTTTGGAACTCCTGTACACCGGGGCTCGAATCAAAGGCGAAGAAGCGGCTGTGATCGGACTAGTGGATAAATTGGCCCCGCTTTCTGATCTCCGTGCCGCCGCTAACGACTTGGCGGTTGAGATAGCAACTTCAGCGCCACTCGCTGTCGAATCAATCCGAGAGACAATGCGGGGGCATCTTCCTAACGCTATAAGACTTGCAACTGACCGAGAAAAGGAAGAGCAAGATCGATTACGCACCACGGAAGACTGGAAGGAAGGGGTTAACGCTATGAATGAGCGTCGCCTCCCATCTTTCTCGAGAAAATAGAAAGCCATCGGAAAGAACATTGTTATGAGTGACCTCAACGAAGAAGATATTCGCTCTGCTCTCGACATGGTCCTCGAACGACGTAACGCTGACACTCGACTAACCACGATGGGGGCTGGGTCTGACGACCTTGATGCCGGTCGCAGGTATCTCGCTAGCACGGTGACTCAAGGATGGCATGTTCCGGCTTGGCCCTCTGAACATGGAGGTAGGAATGCTTCTGTGAGCCAGAACGCCCTCATCGGCCGTGTATTAAGAGAATTCATAGTCCCCGACCTATACCCGTTCGCCATTGGACTAGGTATGGTTGGCCCAGCCTTATTGGCTCACGGTACCCAAAGCCAGCAAAACGAATGGCTGCGATCAATAGCTTCGGGTGCATCAATTTGGTGCCAAATGTTCTCAGAACCTGAAGCTGGTTCTGATCTCGCCAACGTCGCCCTGCAAGCCAAACAGGACGGCGAAGAATGGATCCTCGAAGGACAGAAGACTTGGACTAGTAGGGCAATGTGGGCTGATTGGGCGATTTGTCTCGCTAGGACTGACCCTGGGCAACCAAAACATAAAGGCCTCACAATGTTTGCCCTACCAATGTCACTTCCCGGAGTCCAAATCCGACCCTTAATGCAAATGAACCGAGATGCTCACTTCAGCGAAGTATTTGTTGACGATGCTCGCCTCAAGGATGAATGGCGGGTAGGCGAAGTTGGAGAAGGGTGGCGGGTCGCCATGACAGTACTGGCACACGAACGCGCCGGTGGCGGGAGCCGCGGCGGCGGTGACGGCGGCGCAAAAGGACGACGAATTCCCAGCTGGATAAGCGACCTTCGATTATCAGACAACGAGCAAAGTGCTGTTACTAGTGATGCGATTATGAGTCTGTACTCCCATGATTCCGTTAGTCGTTGGACAGCGCAGCGTGCTGCTGACGAAGCTCGCTCAAGCGGAGCACCTGGACCCGCAGGTAGCGGAGCGAAATTAAGAACTGTGCAGTCTTACAAGGGGCGTTCATATCTAACAAACCGAGTTTCTGGGGCGCACGGCATGCTTGAGGAAGGACATGGATATATCGAGGTCATGACAGCGCCCTCTATGTCGATTCGCGGTGGAACCGACGAAATCCAGCGGAACATCCTCGGAGAACGAGTTCTTGGCCTTCCCGGGGAACCAAGGTTGGATAGAGAAGTTCCATGGAAAGACAGTCGACGCGGTTTAATCTGACGTCAACGTCGCTCTCGTAACAACACTTCTTGCGCGATGGTGGCCACGTGACTGCCATCAGACGCAAATAAGTTTCCAACGGTCATGCCTCGAGATCCATTTAATCCATGACAGTCCCAGTCGTAAAGATGCCATTCATCAGCACGCATTGGCCGATGAAACCACATCGCATGATCTAGCGATGCTCCCATGAATCGCTCCTGATATTCCTCTCTAGGCGCCTGAATGGGATGCAAAGAACGGGCCGCATCGAACTGGACAGCGTCCGAGGTAAATGCAAGCCCACACACGTGTAGACGCTGGTCTTCGGGGAGCTCGCCGCGGACCCTCACCCACCCCATAGACCGTCCGGCACCAGGGGGACTACTCAGAGTTCTGCGATCCAAGATCGTATTCATGTGATCACCTTCGCGCCCCTTGCAATCGTCAGGCTCAGGGGCAAGCGGCATGCGCGCTGTTTGAATTTCAGCGTCATTTTCCGCAACGTGAAACGAGCATGAGAGGTTCAGGATCGCTCCCCCACTCTGGCGGGCCACAACAGACCGGGTGCAGAATGAACGACCATTTCGAAGACGATCTACTTCGTAGCGAACAGGCTCGCCCAAAGTCCCGCCACGTATGAAATAAGCATGCACGGAGTGGGGCAAAAACTGTTCGTCCACTGTCGCAAACGCCGCTTTCAGACCTTGGGCAATTACCTGTCCTCCATAGATGCGTCCCCACGCATAGTCGGGACTCAGGCCAACCCATGTATCAGGACCATGCCCTTCCAACTGCATTAACTCGTTAAACGTTGCTGGGGGTGATGCCATATCGCATGAGGGTAACCCCCTCCTGCCCGGCTCGAAAGGTGGACTTACTTTGGTACGACTTTCAAGAAATGGTGCTGGCTCCCAACTCATCCCAAATGGAGAAGGCAAAGTGGCTACTCTGCCGACTACCGTCAAGTCAGTGAATCCACTTAATGACTCTCAACTCCACGCCGCCGATGTTCTTTGGGACTACTACCAAAAAGGACTTGATCTCCCTGAGGAAGCCTTTACCGATTTGGATTTCAACGACGGGCTCGCCGTACAAACCGAAATTCGTCGAAGGCGCCTAGAGAGCGGTGCTATCCAAATCGGCTGGAAAGTCGGGTTGACCTCTGACCGAGCTAGACAGCAGGTAGGTATTGACGACCGCCCATTTGGGCACCTGATGCAGCGTTTCGAAAGCGGTGTATCTATTCCGGCCTCTGCAGTTAACGGAGCAACTATCGAACCTGAAATGTGCTTCACAGTTGGCGAAACGATTTCAGGGCCGAGTGTAGATCCAACAATTGTTCCTAAACACATGGAGCAGGTTGCCGCTGGGTATGAGCTCAATGAACGCAGGGCCGTGGTGGGAGGAAATTTGGCGATGTTGGTTGCTGACAACCTGACTAATTGGGCCATTGTCGAAGGAACTGGGGTCCCCGTTGAAGACATAGACATTATCGATGAGACCGAGATAGTTCTTTACCGCAACGACGAGGAGTGCTTTCGCTGCCTACACAAACAAGAGGTCGATAACCCATATGTCTCTATTGCTCGACTAGCAGCAACTTTGCATCGGTTTGGCCTTCAGCTAGAGCAAGGTCAAAAAATAATCACCGGCGCTTACACCCGCCACCAAATTTCATCTGGCGAGAGATGGGTGGCCGAATACTCAAATATCGGCCGAGTAGAAACGGATTACACATGAACGCAAGCCTTCCAGTCCCTGACAAGCCCCTAAACGTCCTAGTCACGAAAACTTTAACTCTCCCAAACGTAAGTGCTGAAGACGAGGCAATGATCAGGCAAGCTGCGGGGCCAGATGCGGTCATAACCATCGTTGACAGCCCCAAGGAGGGGGTCGACCACGCTGCGGAAGCTGATGTCATACTCGGGATCACACCCAAGTGGCTTTTCGAAGCCGCACCCAAACTCAAATGGGTCCACGCCACAGCTTCTGGCGTCGACATGTTTATGTACAAAGAGTTCATTGAGAGCAACGTCCTCTTAACCGGCGAGAAGGGACTAGTCGGTGGTCACCTAGCAGATACGGCCTTTGGTCTCCTTCTGGCTCTCACCAGAAGGATTAAGACCGCCATAGAGCTTGGACCTCAAGGGTGGACTCTTGAGAACCGCGAAATGATGCGCTTCTCAGAGGTCGAACTAGAGGGCTTAACAATGGGCATCGTCGGTTTTGGCGGCACAGGACGGCATCTAGCTCGCAGGGCGGTGGCCTTCGGCATGAAGGTTCGAGCGATCGATGCCTTCTCGGTACCTGCCAGCGACGGGGTTGAAGAAGTTGAGAGCATGGAAGCTCTAGACGACTTGATCGAAGTCAGCGATGTGTTGGCGGTAGGGCTCCCCCTAACAGAAGACACTAGAGCGATGTGTGATTACCAGTTTTTCCAGGCAATGAAACCAACTGCAATTTTTCTTAATGTCACACGGGGAGAAATTATCGATGGGCCCGGCCTCGAACAAGCACTTCACGAGGGAATAATCGGTGGCGCTGCGCTAGACGTTGCACCAATCGAACCGCTGCCTGCCGATAGTCCTTTGTGGACCTTCGATAACTGTGTGATGACACCTCACACTGCTGGTGCCAGCCAACACCGGGGCCGAAGAAACCTTGAAAGGTTCTGCCGCAACTTGGCCGCTTTACGCGAAGGGCGAGAACTTGAAGGCATTGTCGACAAAACTGCTGGTTTCTAGAGACCTGGATTCACTCTCTCCTGACACCTAATGGCTGACCTAGTCGGAATTCACTTCGACTGCGCCACTCAGAGAAAGCTCCTCTATCTCCTCTTCGGTAAATCCAAATTCAAGGAGCACCTCTTTTGAATGCTGACCTTTCAGAGGACTTGGCATTCGAATTTCCGAGGATACCCCCTCCATATTTGTGGCATTTCTAATGATCTCTATATCGCCGGCACTCTGGTGAGTTACCGGGGTGGCCATCCCGAGATGTTGTACTTGCGGATCAGCGAACGTTTCGGCCACCGAGTTAACCGGACCACATGGAACCCCCACAGCGTTGAACCGCTCCACCCAGCTGTCACCAGTGTCCTTAAGCAATTCTTTTTCGATGAGGTCGCTCAATTCTGCTTTGTTTTCACGTCGCGCAGCAGAAGTAGCAAAGCGCGGATCACGCAACCATTGCGCTACGCCCAGTTCCCGACAGAAAGCCTCCCAAAGGCGTCCCCCCGGCGCAGCAATATTTATAAAACCTCGAGCAGTTCCGTACATACCCATTGGACCTAGCGTTGGGTGATCGTTACCCGCTTGTTGGGGATTATCCCCAGCAACTGTCCATCTAGCAGCCTGAAAGTCCAGCATGCCTATCATCGATTCAAGAAGGGACGTGTGTACCCACCGTCCTTGTCCGGTTCGGTTACGTTCATGAAGCGCCGTCAAGATCCCTATAGCAAGTTGCAGACCAGCCGTTACATCGCTGATAGCGACGCCAGCTCTTACAGGCCCATGGTTAGCGTCGCCTGTGACGCTCATTAAACCACCCATACCTTGAGCTATCTGATCCACTCCCCCACGCTCTCCATATGGACCATCCTGACCAAAGCCTGAAATTGAGCCAAGAATGATTCGCGGATTAACTGAGGACAACGTCTCGAAATCAAACCCCAATTTGTATTTGACTTGGCTCCGCATATTTTCGACGACCACATCAGCAGACTCGACAAGTCGATGGAACACTCTGCGGCCATCAGGGTTCTTCAGGTCTATGACCATTGAACGCTTGTTCCTATGGAGATTCAAATGATCAGGCGAGGACTCAGCGCTGGCCTCAAACCCTCCATCAGGAGACTCCACGCGCACGACGTTTGCACCCCAATCCGCTAACTGTCGAACGGCGGTGGGGCCTGCCCGTGCGATCGTCAAGTCCAGGACTGTAACGTCAGCTAGAGGCATTGACGGTGCCATCAAGTTCTTACCTTGGGTCCAGTTGTGCACCGCGGACGAGATGACCTGGACGCGACCCTGTCAACTCACCTCGACGAGAGACCTCGACACCACTTACAAATGTATGGGTGTAGCCAGTGGGGCGTTGGACCAGCCGCTTTCCCCCAGCAGGAAGATCACGAACTAGTTCGGGGGATCCCACCGACAGGCGATCAAAGTCGATGACATTGAAATCGGCCTTATAGCCAGCCTGCAAGAGTCCTCTGTCCAATAGGCCATAGGTTTCTGCAGTCCGACGGGTCTGTTTATTCACCAAAAACTCTAAAGAGAGACGTTCACCTCTGGTTCTATCTCTGCCCCAATGCGTTAACAGGTAGGTCGGGTAGGAGGCATCACAGATGGTTCCTACATGAGCACCGGCATCTCCTACGCCACAGATGGTATGCGGATCAGTCAACATTTCGAATACGTCGTCCAGGGAGCCTGAGGCGTAATTCTCGAACGGGTACAGCAGCAAAGTTTCACCTTTGCCGCTACCCAATAGATCAAGTGCCAACTTCCAAGGGCTTTCATTCAAAGCTTCAGCTCGCGCCGCAACAGATGTTGATGGCTCGGGCTCGTAATTAAGATCGTCCCCTAACTCAAAGGCTCGAGTTAGCGCATAATCCATCCAATCGCTAAACGCATCTCTCGGTCGTTCCTCGATGAGCTTTGTTCGCAATTCCCGGTTCTCTCGCAAGAGCGCGGCTCGCTCATCAAGTGGGAGATCCGCAATTGACTTATAGGCCGGATGGTTGCCAAACGGATTAACCGTGGCGTCTAACCCGAGTAGAACCCCAATAGGCCTGCAGCCAACCTGGCCAGTCATGGAGAGACCTTGCTGATTGGCCTGCCTAATCTGAGTGAGTGTTTCTCTCCATAACGCAGGTGAATGGTCGACTTGGATAATGAGGGCCGATAGGGGCCTGCCTGAAATTCGAGCAGCTTCCTCGAGGGCCTCGAATTCTCCCGGACCAAAGTCACTGTTGACCTGCAAGACACCCGCACCCGAACTCTTCATTGCATTCGCAATGGCGGCTAACTCTGGATCACCGGCACTTAGCGATGGAGTTAGTCGGCCATCAGCGGCCTTATGTTTGGTTGTTCGACTCGTGCTAAATCCCAGCGCTCCTGCCTCTAAAGCCTCACTTACTAGATACTCCAGTTGAACAAGTTCGTCAGCATTAGGACGTTCCTGGTGGTCGGCCCCTCTTTCTCCCATGACAAAAAAGCGCAGTGCCCCATGAGGGACCTGGCTTCCAATGTCCATCACGCGCGGCATGCTCTCGAGGACATCGAGGTACTCGGGATATGTCTGCCAGGTAAAATCGATTCCTTCTGCCAGAACAGTGCCCGGAATATCCTCGACTCCTTCCATCAGGTTGATTAAAAAATCTTCGCTTCCATGGCGAACCGGGGCAAACCCGACTCCGCAGTTCCCAAATACCGCAGTTGTCACCCCGTGCCACGAGGAGGGTGTCATCTCTGGGTCCCATGTTGCTTGGCCGTCATAATGGGTGTGGATATCGACCCACCCTGGAACGAGCAACTGGCCATCAGCATCAATTTGCTGACGCGCATTACCGTCGATCTGCCCGACATCAGTCACCAGTCCATCGGAGACCGCCAAGTCACCCATAAATTCAGGTGACCCGCTGCCGTCAACGATGCGTGCGTTTCGAACCACTAGATCATGCATACCCCGAAAGGGTAGTCATCATTAACCAGACCCATCGGAAATACCGGACACGGCGATAACCGAAGCAACATTGTTTCAGCAGAGGCGACGGGTTATCTCGTTCGAGTACGAGTCTCGGGTGATACCCGAGAACACGATACGACTACCGAAAGTAGCTGGCGTTAGACCTACAAGCGCTACGGTTGGGAATTGTGCCCTGGCATCAAGGTGTTTCAGACACGCTGTTCGAGGTTGAGTGCGAAGGTCACCCACACACCGTCGTTTGGTCAGCGGGCGAGGTGCTCCTTCCAGACCACCCCAACATCGGCGCCGAAAAGGTCTTGGTCGCGCTGGGTGGGTCAAAGCCACGATGTTTAGACGTTCTCGATTTATGGGATTTCGCACTGAGCGATGGTGGATTCATCGAAGAATGGGCGCCTTGGCACAAGGCAGACCATCAGAGGCGTTGGTGGTTGAAGACGGCCCTTGAGCGGCTGCGATCAGAAGGTGTTCAAGACTTCCTGTATGACTTACCACGGGATAAAGCTCTCAAGATGGGTGAAGTTGTCACTACGCTCCCCCACGACTTTCTCGATCGGGCGATGGCGGCCGTAGTCGACACTGGTAACCAACGTGGGTGGGATTTTTCCCCCTCCATGAACCGCCATCTAACGGACGCAACCAAATTACGAGCTCGTCGATCGCTGGTCCAAGCCTTAGCTAACCAAAGGCCTTCCGTGCCCAACCCAGCCTTAATTCCGTTCAATTGCAGGGTTGAACTATCGGGGACCCCTGCAGTCTCTGGTCGACTTTCCGGCAGAGAAAGTCATGTCGAGATTTCGTTACATCCTCGATGGTTAAGCCATGTTTGGGCGAGAGGCGTTTCAGTTCATGCGGGCCGTTTTACTGTGGATCTAACTGAGCACAAAGGAATCTCCACTCTTCACCAGGTCGAGTGGTCGAAAGAGGGTCATGAACTAAAGCCATCTCTCACACAGCGTCAATTGTGAGGAAGCGCCCAGTCCACCTCGCTGCGGCCTGCCTCTACAAGGGCTTGGTTTGCACGGGAGAAAGGCCGGCTACCTAAAAATCCTCTGTGGGCACTTAACGGAGAGGGGTGCGGTGCTTCGATCACATAGTGAGTGTTGAGATCGATCAGGGGCTTTTTCTTTTGAGCGAAAGCCCCCCACAAGATAAACACAACGCGCTCGTTCTTCTGATTTACCAACCGAATGATCTCATCGGTAAAGGTTTCCCATCCTCGATTTCTATGCGAACCCGCGTTGCCTGAACGGACCGTAAGGACAGCGTTGAGAAGAAGTACGCCTCGTTTGGCCCAGGTTTCGAGGTTGCCGTGGTTGGGTGGCACTAATCCAAGATCTGAATGGAGTTCTTTATAGACGTTCCGCAGCGAAGGAGGAATTGCGACTCCTCGCTGCACGGAGAAACACAAGCCATGTGCTTGTCTTTCACCGTGGTAGGGGTCTTGGCCGAGAATTAAGACCTTGACGTCCGCATAGGCAGTGAGATGTAGGGCTGCATAAACCTCTTCGTCGGGGGGATAAACAGCACTAATTCTTCGTTCTGCTTGAACGAACCCTTGTAGTTCAGCCCAATACTCTTGGCTAAATTGTTGCCGTAGCAACGGGTTCCAATCTGTCAACACAGGTCAACCCTCAAGAGAGCTCAGCTGCTGCCTGCTTGCTCAATTCAATGGACACCCCGATCCGAGTCCTGTAGTAGTCAAGATCTACCCCCTCCGAGGACTTTTGCCCCTGCATGTAGCGGGCATAAACGCCATGGACGATGCATGCAGTTTTGAAGTGATTGAAGCTGATGTAGTACGGAAGGTCCGTAAGATCACAGCCAGTTTTCGCCGCATATCGTTCAATTAGCTCGGATCGATCCGAGAAGCCGTCTGCAAGGGTTGGGGCATTTTCCTTGTTGACCAACTTGTCACCTGGTTCAGCCCACGTATTCAGGGCATAAGCAAAGTCAGCCATTGGGTCACCAAGCGTTGATATCTCCCAATCCAAAACCGCAGTCAACAAACCCTCTTCGCTGAGCAAGCAATTGTGTAGTCCATAATCTCCGTGAACTACCCGTGCAGGCCCCTGATCGGGTCGCCGCGACTGAAGGAAGTCATGCAACTCGTGTAGGTCAGGGTCGTCATAAGAAGCGCCTTCTGCCGAGGCCTCCCAACTGCGATACCAGGTCTTTATCTGCCTACCCACATAGTCTTCCTTCTTACCTAAATCGCCCAGACCGACGTCGTCTGGATCGACCGAATGCAGCGATGCCAAGACATCCATAAACGAGAGACCCACATTCGCGCGCGCATCTTCGGTCAGATAATCCAACGAGTCCTCAAGTTCGAATAATGCCTTGCCGTCAACCTGGCTCATTACGTAAAAATGGGCTCCGGTTACTTCAGGACTCTCGCAGTACCCGTAAGCAATCGGGACGGGAACAGCAGTTGGCCCCAGACCGCTAATGATCGAGAACTCTCGCCCCATATCATGCGCTTTAGGCAGCAACTCGCCCATAGGAGGTCGCCGAACCACGGCACGATTCCCCTTCAGGTCGGTGAGGGCATAGGTTAAATTGGAATGTCCACCTTCTAGCTGCACCCAGTCAAATGGAGGTTCGAGGCCCTGGGTGTTGTCTCTAATCCATGCCTCGACGGCTTCAACGTCATATCCGACGATCTCAACGCGTTCGCTCATTTGCTTCTCGCTTGCATCATTGCTGTCACACGACAATACGCGAAATCGCCCCTAACGCGAAGTTCGAGCTCAGCCGTCCGTTTCTCATTTGGCATGCCGCTCCCTTCTCAAGACGCAATGGGTGTGTTTTGCCAGGCGAGGAACTGCCAACCTTCGGGCCCCTCCACCCAAACACACGTATATCGACTTCGAAGCAGAAATTCTTTTTCTCTAGCAACGACTTTTATTTCAGCAGTTCCATTTACAAGGGCCAAACCGTCGAAAGTTTGAATCTCAACATCAGTATTGTCTACCTCCCGATAGTCGAAGACCCCCTTTTCGAGAGCTTGCATGTAGGACTCCTTCGAGTCCACTGCGGCCGTTGAGTGTGTGTATCTCAAATTGGGATGAAGCAAAACATTCAACGTAGACAAATCAACATCTATCATCGCTTGCCACCGGCGGTTCTCTAGCTCTTGAATAACTTCGGTCATGATAAGAAACTAGCTATTTTTCTGAAGTCCGGTGATGAGGAACTAAATCAAGTTCCTCTTGAACGGTTGAACTAGCCCACAATTACCTCAAGTTGGTTTGGTAGCGACGACATACTCAATCTGCACCTGGGTCCTCACGCCGATCCCCGGTTCCTCCAATTGAGAAAGTTCCTCTCTGATAGAGCTTTCTACTTCCTCTGCGCCGCGTTCTTGGATGGCCATCCAAGCTGGGCCTGCAGACATCCAAGCTCTTATCTCATGTTCGATATCTGCCCCCTCCAGGTCGAACTGGACCGCTTGACGGTCACGCGGAACTAAGCCTGCGTTCTCGCACATTTCTTCTGCACGGCCTTCAAGGCCGATCTCGCCCAATTGTTGCGACCACTCAATTTCATGCTCAGAGATACGTCGTATCGCATGGAAAGCCTTCCCAATCTGGCTACTTTCACGGCCCGCCGAAAAGAAACTTAATCCGAGGCAGCCACCTGGTTTCAGGACTCGGGCTGCCTCAAGTACGGCCTCTTGGTTGGGTCCCCAAATACCACGGCAACTTGTCGCTACGTCAAAAGTTTCATCGGACCAGGGCAAAGCATTCATATCGCCATGACGAATATCCGCTTCGGGGGTACGGCGTTTAGCAAGGGTCAGCAGGCGCCCAGAAGCATCTAATCCATGTGCCTGCGCTCCTCGCCTTGCCGCCATGTTGATCATGAAGCCGGACCCACAAGCAATGTCTAAATAGTCGGTGCCTTGCCCAACTTCAGTCGCCCGCAGCACAGCGTCAAATTCGGGCCACCACCGTGGCTCCATAATGGACGCCCAGACGTGCGCCTGATCTCCCCATCCCTTGTCAACTTCTTCCCAACTCATTAGTTTCACCCAACTTCAAGAACCATGCTCTGACAGACCCCGAGCATTTGTGTTGAACTCTAGGAGAGCAAACGGGAAGATCATGGCAACTTTCAACAATCCACCTGAATTGGCATCCACCTACATCGACCCCACCGAAATGCCCTGGACAGCATCTGAGTTCCCTGGCATTGAGCACAAAGTGTTGTGGGCCGACCCGGATACAGGCCGATCTACGATTCTATTCAAATTGGCTCCCGGCGCGATAGTGCCATCACATGAGCACACAGATATTGAACAGACTTGGGTTATCTCTGGTTCATTCGAAGACGATGAAGGCAAGGCCCTGCCAGGCCACTACATATGGCGTCCCGCAGGTAATCGCCATGAGGCAAGGAGTGTCGACGGCGCTGTGATCTTGGGTTTCTTCCTAAAGCCAAATAAGTTTGATCAAGGTTCAAAGTTCTACACCGAGGGATAACAGGATTAGCCACCTATCCAGCCGCCATCAACACGTAATTCAGAGCCCGTCGTGAAACTTGAATCGTCTGACGCGAGAAATAAGGCGGCCTCAGCTACTTCTTCAGGCCTACCGAAGCGTCCCAATGGATGCCTAGACAAAGATCTTTCGATATACGGAGCAGGATCTTCGAAACGGGCGAAGGACCGCTCAAGCAGAGGTGTCTCAGTCGCGCCTGGGAGGATGCAGTTGACACGGACACCCTGCGCCGCATGATCATTCGCGGCCGTCCGGCAAAGGCTTATGATCGCCCCCTTTGAAGAGACGTAGGCGGCGTTAGATATGCCGCCGGATACTGCAAGCTGAGAAGCTACGGCAACTATCGAACCGCCTCTGCCAATCATCTGAGGTATGACTGCTCTCATCCACAGGTAGGTCCCTTTAACATTCACTGCAAAAACCCGGTCCCATTCCTCGGGCTCCGTGTCTGACAGTGATTTGCCGACGGAAATTCCCGCCGCCGTCACAAGGGCATCAACTGGGCCGAACTCTTGGGTAACCGTCTCCGATATTTCATTGGCTGCTGCGTGATCAGAGACATCAGCTTGAAACCAGCGACAACTAGCTCCGCACTGTTCAACCATCTCAGCTGTTTCTGCCGCGCCGTTCGCGTCGATGTCGACAATCGCAACCGTTGCCTCTTCTTCCGCAAAGCGAATAGCTATCGATCTGCCAATCCCTGAACCTCCACCTGTTACAACTGCAGTTCGTCCCGTAAGTCTCTTCATACATAGATCGTATGCTCTGTGTGCAGCAGGAGTCTTTAGAGGGTTGCGTAACGCTACGATGCCCCGAAATACGCACGACGCCGCGTCACAAAATTGCACGGAGACACAGCATGAATCTCGAGAACCTTCCCGAACCTCCCAAGCATCTGTCTACGCAGGAGTTCCGTGACCATGGTCATGCGCTAATCGATTGGATCGCTGATTATTGGGAGCGGGTTGAAGAGCTGCCTGTAGCAGCGCAGGTAACTCCTGGGACGATCCGTGATCAATTGCCGACCAACGCCCCAGAACTCGGTGAACCATTTGAAAATTTAATCGAAGACCTTGACTCGATCGTCATGCCAGGTGTGACCCACTGGCAACACCCTTCCTGGTTCGCCTTTTTCCCAGCCAATGCTTCGCCGCCGTCTGTTCTAGCAGAGTTGGTTTCTGCGGGGTTAGGGGTCCAGGGGATGCTTTGGTCGACATCACCTGCCGCTACCGAAATCGAGAGTCACGTCCTCGACTGGCTGGTCGACCTATTGGGTCTCCCTCCATCCTGGAAAACCACAGACCAGGGAGGTGGCGTCCTGCAAATGAGTGCTTCAGATTCAACCCACACGGCACTCGTTGTGGCGCGGCACCAAGCAGCCCAACGGGACATCGACCCAAGTTCAATGGTCGCTTATGCATCGACACAAACTCATAGTTCAATTCAAAAAGGTGCCTCGGTAGCTGGTTACGGACACATAAGACTTATCGATGTCACCGAGGAACAAGCAATGCGTCCTGATGTCTTGCGCTCTGCGATCGAACAGGATCGAGCCAATGGACTTACCCCTGTCTTCGTTGCGGCAACAGTTGGCACCACTGGCACTACGGGCGTTGACCCAATTCAGGCAGTCGGAGAAATTTGTCGAGAGCAGGGCCTATGGCTCCACATCGATGCCGCTTACGCCGGCAACGCAATGATTTGCCCCGAGTTCAGGTTCCACCAAGATGGTCTTGATCTTGCCGATAGCTATACCTTCAACCCCCACAAATGGATGATGGTGAACTTCGACTGCTCAGTGTTTTATGTAGCAAACCGCGCACCACTCATCGATTGCTTGAGCATTTTGCCGCCTTACTTGAAAAACGAGGCGAGCGAGTCCGGTGCCGTGATCGACTACCGAGACTGGCATGTTCCACTCGGGCGCAGGTTTCGGGCTCTTAAACTTTGGTGGGTGATCCGAAGTTACGGAGCTGAAGGGCTGCGATCCATGATCCGGTATCACGTGGCGTTGACCCAGGAGTTGGCCAACCGTTTGGGTAACGACCCACGATTCGAAATAGTCGCCCCACACCCGTTTGCGCTTGTCTGTTTTAGGTGCACCGAAGGTGATGCAGCGACGGCCCGATTGATAGATGCGGTAAACGCTAGAGGCAGTGTCGCATGGACCGGGTCCGAGTTAGATGGGCGCCCGATGATCCGAGTATCCATAGGTCAACGCGCCACCGAAGGCCGCCACGTTGAGGCTCTGTGGGATCTCATAGATGAGCTTGCTTAAGCTGTTCGGAGATTCACCTAGATAGCGAAGCCACCTGTTTTGGTTTCGAGGTACTCTCCAATACCTTCGTGACCACCTTCGCGCCCGACACCAGAATCTCCCATGCCACCGAAGGGCACTGAAGCTGAGGTCGGGTTCACATCGTTAATTCCGATGATTCCAAACCTCAGGCTTTCGAACGCCCGCATCGCTACCGCTATATCGCGCGTGTAAACGTAGGCTGCCAAACCATAGTTAGTGTCATTAGCCAGATCGATTACCTCTTCAGCATCGTCGTAGCCAATTACCGGTGCCACCGGCCCAAAGGTCTCTTCCCTGTAGATGGTCATCTCCGGCCCGATATCGGTCAAGACCGTCGGCGCAAAAAAGTGTCCATCTGCGTGCTCACCTTCGGTCAGACGCACACCCCCAACGGGTACGCCAGCTCCTTTCTCTCGAGCATCCTCTACTTGTGCCTCTACCTTTGATACTGCTGCATCGTTAACTAGAGGACCAACACCGACCCCCTCTTCCATGCCGTTGCCAGTTTGTAATTTTTCGACTCGGGCACACAGTGTTTCTTCAAAAGCAGGTCGTAAAACATTTGGCACATAGAGTCGATTGGGACTGATGCATGCCTGTCCGGCGTTCAGAAACTTCAGAGCGGCGGCACCTTTAGCTGCGTGAACAGGGTCAGCATCGGGGAAGACTATAAATGGAGCATGGCCGCCCAACTCCACGGAGATTCGTTGAAGATTGGCAGCTGACTTAGCTGCGAGTGTTCGACCGACCGCTGTACTACCGGTGAAAGTCAGTTTCGCTACCCTCGGGTCTCCCGTGAAAATGTCACCAATCGGCACTGGGTCAAGAGCGGTAACCAAATTGATGACACCATCCGGAAATCCCGCGTCTATAAAGACCTCATAGGTTGCTTTTGCGCAAAGAGGCGTTGCCTCGGCAGGTTTCAGGACCAGCGTGCATCCAGCCGCCAGGGCTGGCCCCATCTTCCGCGTGAGCATTGAAATCGGGTAATTCCATGGGGTGACCGCCGCCACAACACCAACAGGTGCCTTTACAGAAAGGAACCTTTGATCTGGTCGTTGCGAAGGCAGCCATTCGCCCGTGATCCGTTTCGCTTCTTCGGCAAACCAAATCAAAAAATCTGCCGCGTACTTCACTTCAGCTCGAGAGGCCTTCAGTGGTTTGCCCTGCTCTGCAGTCATGAGCTGAGCTAACTGTTCACTGCGCTCAGTCATCAACTCCCACGCTCTGTAGAGAAGTCGAGATCTTTCGTAAGCTGTGGTGCTCGACCATGACGGGAAAGTTGCACTTGCCGCATCTATCGCGGCCAACGCGTCTGTTGCGTCGCCATCTGGGACCGTTCCAAGCACGTCCCCCGTTGCCGGATTGGTGACATCAAAAGTCTTGCCAGAATTGGACTCAACCCATGCTCCGTTAATAAACATCTTGACCTCCGCTGCTTTCGATCATTCCAGTCCTACTTCCCCCACCCACCACAAGGCGCTACTTCGGTCCGATTGCTTCTATGAAACGATCGTTTTCTTCGGGTTTGCCGATCGTAACTCTCAAGCCTTCATTCTCAAACGGACGAGTGACTATGCCCTTGCTTTCCAGTCGCTGAAACAGTGGTCCAGCCTGTCCCTCGACTGGAAGCCATAGGAAGTTCGCCTGACTTGGAGTCACAGGCCACCCCAACTCTAAAAGTTTTGCAGTCACACGATCTCGTTCACCGATTACTTCGGCTACGCGATCTCCTAATTCTTTTTCTGCGTCTGGTTCAAGGGACGCCAACACAGCTGCTTGAGCGACGCCGTTCACCAAAAATGGAAGTGCCACCTTGTCGATCGACCCGATGACTTCTGAATGACCGAGCGCATAGCCGACTCGGAGATTTGCAAGGCCATATGCCTTGGAGAAAGTCCGGAAAACAATGGCATTGTCGTGATGAGGAAGAATTTCCGCCACTGGGTCTTTCACCGCATCGTCAGTCACGAACTCTAGGTATGCCTCATCGATTATGACGACGACATCATCATTCACTGAATCCAACAAGTTGTTGAGGTCTCGCGTTGCGCAAACCGTTCCGGTTGGATTATTTGGAGTTGACAAGATCACAAGCTTTGTCCGCGCAGTTACTGCCGCGGCAACAGCATCTAGGTCGAAAGCTTGTTCTCTCAACGGAACCATGATCGGGTTTGCTTCAGCAATCGCGCTAAAAACCGGGTGGACCTCAAAAGACCGCCACGGGTAGACCACTTCATCGCCAGATCCTACGTAGGCCGTAAAGGCTTGCTGCAGTAGACCAACAGACCCACAACCAATAGTCACCTGATCTGGAGCGATACCTTGCTTTTCTGATATCGCAACGCGCAAAGCCTCCCCTCGGTGATCGGGATAGCGATTCAAAAGCTCTGCACCATCAGCAACTGCCTTCAGGACCGATGGGAGCGGACCGTATGAACTTTCATTAGAGGCCAGCTTTATAGCTTCGGATAGTTGATGATCGGCTGCTGCCTGCGCTGCCGATTTTCCGGGTTTGTACTGCGGCAGGTTCTCTACTACCGCGCGAGGTTTTCCGCTCACCAGCGCTCCTTCCAAATGGCTCCGTAGCAGCCTATGCGTTTATTCAGTTAAGGCTTCAAGAAGTGACATATGAGCTTGTGCGCCTCCCGCTGGATTTAGAGGAATAACGACTATCTCTGTGGCACCAGCGTCCCGGTGCTCATCCAGCCGATAGGCAATCTGCTGCGAGTCACCCCAAGCGACCAATCCATCGATCAACGCGTCACTTCCGCCATCCATGAAGTCAGCGTCAGCGAAGCCCAACTTGCGCCAGGCTCGGTGGTAATAGTCCAAACCCAGGTAAAAAGTGAGAGCTTTACGGGCTAACTTTCGAGCCTCATGCGGATCGTCAACCAATAAGCACATTTGAGTGACATTTAGAGCTACGCCGCTGCCAACATGTTTTCTAGTTCTTTCAGTATGGGTGGGCGTCTGCAAGAAGGTGCTTACTCCATCTACCAATCCGCCTAAAACTTCCAACATTTTCGGTCCGTGTGCGGCGACGTGGATTTCTAATTTGTGGTGTGCCGGAATTGAAAGTTTTGCGCCACGTACAGCATTGACATATTCCCTCAACTTTTCGACCGGAGGTTCCCAATCATGCCCGCGCGCTTCAGCCAATCCAGCGTTCGAGACACCTAGACCCAAAACAAACCTTCCCGAGGAGAACTCCGACAAGGTAAGAGCTCCTGCTGCGGCAGCAGTGGCGTCTCGGGCGTAGATATTCGCTATACCACTGCCCACGCGAAGGGTTGTTGTCGACGACAACACATGACCTGCAGTAACAAACGGCTCTCTACCAAATAATTCGGGCACCCATAAAGTCTCAATACCTATCGACTCAAGCTGTCTTCCAAATTCTCTGAGCGCGTCACCCGACATCCTGTCGGTATTAAACATGACCCCTATTGGGGATTCTCCATTACTCACTGAAGTACCTGCTTTGCCTTGGAAGGCTTACTTGTGTGCTACCGAGAGTATCTGCAGGCTGCTAGAAAGTACTGAAGTCCAAGGCTTCAATGGATGCACATAACCACAGTCGCGCAGACAGCAACGGAGCCAATATTTCTCATAATTTCAGTCGATCAGGGAGCAAATATGTTCAACCGGCCCATAGAACCTGCTTGGTTTATAGCTGTTGGGGTCGCGATTTCTTGGCTCGGCATCCTGCTGAAGAGCATTCCAGTGATCTTCACCGGCTTCGGAATGTTTATCGGGTTCGCTCTTTCGACCGCATTAAACGTTCTCAACGAAACTCGATTCGGACCACCTCAAACCTGGGGTGAGGACGGGGATTTACCCGAAGAGTAATCATCAAGTCGAACTAAGTTGGGTGTCTATTTAGTTCAGATGAAGGGCTCAGCCAACTATGTTCTTCTCATGTCAAGTCCCAGATTCCTGATCACCGATTCAACTATGGGAGACCGATAATGCGTTTCGGAGCTTTTTTAGCGCCCCACCATCCCATCGGTGAAAATCCAATGCTCCAATTTCGGCGCGATTTAGACCTTGTGGAGCAACTAGACCGGCTTGGCTATAGCGAATTTTGGTGCGGAGAACACCACAGTTCCGGATGGGAAATGATCGCGAGCCCTGAGATGTTTTTGGCTGCCGCTGGGGAACGCACTTCGCGAATAAAACTCGGTACGGGCGTTATCTCTCTTCCATATCACCACCCATTCAACGTGGCTCAAAGAATCGTTCAACTAGACCACATGACCGCGGGAAGGGTTATTTTCGGAACCGGCCCGGGAGCGCTTCCGTCTGATGCCCACACGTTCGATATCGATCCCATGCTTCTCCGCGACCGCCAGGACGAAGCTCTCGGCGTCATCCTTCGCCTCCTGCGCGGTGAGCCACGTTTCTCTTACGAAACCGATTGGTTCACGATGAAGGATGCCCAGCTGCAATTACTGCCTGTTCAGGACCAAATCCCAGCTGCGACAGCTTCAATGGTTTCTCCATCAGGAATGACGTTGGCAGGTAAATACGGGATCGGAGTTTTGTCTATTGGTTCGATGGCCTCAGAGGGAATCACAGCGCTAGCGACTCAATGGGACTTCGCTGAAGACGCTGCGCTGGAGTCAGGAGCTACGGTTGACAGGTCCGATTGGCGAGTACTCCTCAACTGGCATATCGCAGAGACTCGCGAACTAGCACGTGATCAAGCCCGGCAAGGGCTTCAACGTTGGCACAACGAATATATTGTGGGTACGTTGCAACGCCCTGGAACGGTCGCATACGACGACCCTGACGAAGCCCTAGACGCAATTTGCGGTGGCGCATCTAAGGGCATCGCTCAGTCAGCAGTGGTGGGCACGCCCGATGACCTCGTTGAGTTCATTCGCAAAATGTCAGATCTGACAGGTGGCTTCGGAACCGCTATCGGCTTCGTTCATGACTGGGCCACACCTCGAGACACCTCTAACAGCTGGGACCTAGTGGCGCGCTATGTCATCCCTGAACTAAATGGCTACACACAGAATTTGAAGGAATCTCAAAAGTTTGTCTCGACGAAGCGAGATTCCTTCAACCGAGCCGGTGAAGCGATCCTTGACAAGATCCTTTCAAACGAAAAAGCTGCAGAGGCCATGAAAGTGACAGCTGGGCAAAGCGATCGCAACGCCGCTGAAAATTAGCAATTCTCTAAGAGAACTTCACGAAGCAAACTCATCCTCGACTGCACCACCCTCAACGGAGGGATCAGATTCATCTCGACCTAAGGGCGATACTTTTACTGTTTCGTGGCACACTTGATCTTTCGTGCCCGATTACTCCCCCAAAAGTCGATAACCGTGACTATCGATGAATCATTGACCTCGCGAGACGACTTGCGCAATGTCGCAATAATCGCTCATGTCGACCATGGGAAGACCACCCTGGTCGATGCCATGCTCTGGCAATCAGGAGCTTTTCGAGACAACGAAGAAGTACAAGAACGCGTGCTTGATTCGATGGACCTGGAACGCGAAAAAGGCATAACGATTTTGGCCAAAAATACGGCTGTTCACTGGCGTGGCCGATCAGGCCAAGACGTCAAAATAAATATCATCGATACTCCCGGCCATGCTGACTTTGGTGGTGAGGTTGAACGCGCCCTTACGATGGTCGACGGCGTGGTCTTACTTGTCGATGCTTCCGAGGGACCGTTGCCTCAAACCCGATTCGTCTTGCGTAAAGCCCTCGCTCTCGATCTTCCAGTAGTGCTGGTTATCAACAAAATAGACCGACCCGATGAACGAATCTCAGAGGTCATAGACGAAACTTACGAGCTATTCCTTGATCTTGATGCCAAGGACCACCAAATCGACTTTCCGATTGTCTACACCGATGCTCGAAAGGGAACTGCGACTACTGAACTTACATCCCCGGGTTCCGACTTAGCTGCTCTGTTCGAAGTCTTAGTAGGTGTTGTCCCAGCACCTACTCACAATCCGGAGCATCCGCTCCAAGCATGGGTCACTAACTTGGACGCGAATCCGTATGTGGGCCGGTTGGCTCTTTGCAGGGTTCTGCATGGCACCTTAAGCAAAGGGCAGGCCATCGCCTGGTGCAGGTTCGATGGCACGATCGAGACAACTCGAATCGTAGAGTTATACACAACCGAGGGCCTCGCCCGCGTCGACGTCGACGAAGTGGGACCTGGTGAAATTGCTGCTGTTGCGGGCATCCCTGACATAACGATCGGTGAAACCCTTAGCGACCCATCTTCACCTGTTCCGCTTCCGGTTATTACCGTGGATGAACCCAGCCTTTCGATGACAATTGGTATCAACACCTCACCGTTAGCTGGCTCCGAAGGCAAGAAGATGACAGCTCGCCTTATCAAGAACCGCCTGGAGGCGGAGCTGATAGGAAACGTCTCACTTCGACTATTAGACACGGACCGCCCAGACGCTTGGGAAATTCAAGGGAGAGGCGAACTTCAGTTGGCAGTTCTCGTCGAGATCATGCGTCGCGAAGGCTTCGAACTAACGGTAGGTAAGCCTCGGGTCCTCACAAAAAGTATCGATGGCGCGCTCCACGAACCAGCGGAACGGGCGACAATCGATATACCAGAGGATCATGTCGGGGCAGTCACCCAGCTACTAGGTGAGCGTCGAGGTCGGCTTGAAGAAATAATGAACCATGGAACTGGATGGGTACGTCTCGATTACCTGATCCCCGCTCGTGGTCTCATCGGATTTCGAACTGAGTTTCTGACTGAAACCCGCGGTACCGGTCTTCTACACCATGTCTTCGATAGCTACATTCCTTGGACCGGTGACCTCCGTTCGCGACACACCGGGTCGATCGTCGCGGACCGTACAGGCCAAGTAAGCGGCTACGCAGCTTCAACTATCCAAGAAAGAGGGACCCTATTCGTAGGTCCTAGTGCGTCGGTTTACGAAGGCATGGTCATTGGGGAGAATCCCCGCCCCGATGACCTTGATGTCAACATCTGTAAGGAAAAGAAACAGACGAATATCAGAGCCGCTGCCGCTGACGACGCCGTGCGTCTCAGTCCTCCACGAACCCTGTCTCTCGAACACGCTTTGGAATTTATAGCGGACGACGAATGCGTTGAAGTAACCCCAGAGAGCATCCGTATAAGGAAAGTGGAGTTGAATTCTGGAATGCGCCTCCGAGCCAAAAAGCGTGCTCAGACTTAAGAGAGCCGCTCAGCAGCGATAAATTGGCGCAATGGAGATAAACCCGTACCAGATATCAGTCCCTGATGAAGTCCTCAGCGACCTCCGAGATCGTCTATCTAGAGCACGGTGGCCCGAAAAAGAACTCGTTGAAGATTGGTCTCAAGGAATACCGCTGAGCTACGTCCAAGAAATGTGTGAGTACTGGCTCACAACCTATGACTGGCGCCAGCGAGAATCTGCCTTAAACAGGTTCGACCAGTTCACAGCTTCGGTAGCAGGTTGTGACATCCATTTCATCCATCAACGATCGCCGCACACCGAGGCAACTCCTTTGATTCTGTCTCATGGTTGGCCAGGGTCCGTCGTAGAGTTTCACAAAGTCATTGAACCCCTCACCAATCCAACAGAGCACGGCGGCAAGGCCGACGATGCTTTTCACGTTGTTTGTCCGTCGCTGCCGGGCTACGGCTTCAGCGGTAAGCCACCCGAAGCTGGCTGGGGTGTCGAAAAGATTGCAGACGTCTTCACCGAACTTATGATGGGGCTGGAATATCAGACTTTTGGTGCCCAGGGCGGCGACTGGGGCTCCGCCATCACGACCGCCATCGGTGGACGCCACCCAGATAACTGTCTAGGTATTCATCTCAACATGGTGATGCGGGGAAACCGACCAAAAGACAGAGAACCAACCGAGGAAGAAAAAGCTGCGTTGGAGGCAGCGGCCTACTACAGAGATTGGGACTCTGGTTACTCCACCCAACAGGGCACACGGCCTCAAACTCTGGGTTACGGCCTCACTGACTCACCTGTTGGGCAGTTGGCTTGGATTCTTGAGAAGTTCTGGGCCTGGACAGATAACCAAGGTCACCCCGAAGACGCTCTTTCTCGAGAGGAGATGCTCGACAACGTCATGCTTTATTGGGTCACGAAGTCGGCGACTTCTTCGGCACGTCTGTATTGGGAAAGTTTTCGCTCATTGCGACCGACTCAAGTGAATGTTCCAACAGGAGTCGCTTCGTTTCCTCGCGAAATTATTCCCCCGGTCAGGTCTTGGAGCGAAGGGACTTACACCGATATTAGGCAGTGGACCAAGATGCCCAAGGGAGGGCATTTTGCAGCGTTCGAACAACCCGAATTATTTGTCGAGGATGTCCGCTCATTTTTTGCAAAGATTCGTTGAGGACCGAAATGCTTCGTGGATTGAACATGGATCGCCAGCTCTTGATTTCGAGCTTGATCGAATACGCAGGTCGCAATCACTCCAACACTGAAGTTGTGGCGACCGACTCTACTGGTCGGGTCCATAGAACTGATTGGGCAGAAGTTCATCAACGAGCACAACGAGTCTCGGGTGCATTACGAGCAGCTGGAATTGACCAAGGTGACAGAGTCGGCACTATCGGATGGAACGACCATCGCCATTTAGAGGCCTACTACGGGATAACAGGTATTGGTTCGGTCTTACACACTGTGAACCCTCGCCTACGCGAGCAGCAAATTGCTTGGATCATCAATCATGCAGAAGACAAAATAGTTTTTGTTGACCCTGACTTTCTCTCTTTAGCAGAGAAAATCGCTCAAGAAACTCCTTCAGTCCGTGCTTGGGTAATCCTGGCTGACGAGGTACCCGAAACTTCCCTACAAAATGTGGTCGCCTACGAAAATTGGATTGCAGAAACCCCTCCAATTGAGGAGTGGCCTGTCTTGGACGAGTGGAGCGCCGCCACTCTGTGTTACACCTCAGGAACCACCGGTAACCCCAAAGGGGTTATGCAGAGCCACCGGTCCATAGTTCTGCAGACATGGGCAACCTGCACGGGCGATGGCCACGACGTCAACTCAAGTCAGTCCATATTGCTGGCTGTCCCAATGTTCCATGTCAACGGCTGGGCGATTCCCTTCGCTGCGGCGATGGCGGGAGCAAAACTGGTTTTGCCTGGACCTGACATGTCTCCTGAGTCAATCGTTCGACAAATACAGGAAGAGAATGTGACATTCTCTGCTGGGGTTCCAACCATCTGGCTCTCAGTCGTTCAACATTTAAAGGACACCGGAGCTGATGTGCCCTCCCTCAACCGTCTCGCTGTAGGCGGGTCAGCTGCACCACGCTCGTTGATGGACACGTTGGAAGATGATTATGAAGTTTTTGTGTCCCACGTTTGGGGAATGACCGAGATGACCCAAGGTTCGGCCGGCAGATTCACACACAAGGTCTCGCGTCTGGATCGTGAAGAGAAAAGACGTCGCCAGGCTATGGCAGGTCGAGAGCTCTACGGGGTCGAACTTCGCCTCATTGATGGCGACGGAAACGACGTTGAACGTGATGGAGTCACTCCAGGGGAATTACTTGCTCGCGGACCATGGGTCGCAGGCTCATACTTCGGATTAGAAGATGATTCCACCCACATCTCTGGGCCCGACGGAGTTTGGTTGAGGACAGGAGACGTAGCGACGATGGACAGCGAGGGGTACATATCAATCGTTGACCGCGCAAAAGACGTAATTAAAAGCGGTGGCGAGTGGATCAGCTCCATCGAACTCGAAAATGCTGCCGTTGGTGCACCAGGAGTAGCGGAAGCTGCCGCTGTTGGTTTACCTCACGATCGTTGGGGAGAACGTCCGCTTCTCGTTGTCGTCTTGGATCAAGGCAAAGAACTTAACTCCAATGAAATTCTTGAATCCATAAAGCCGCATGTGGCGTCGTGGTGGTTACCCAACGACGTGGTAGCAATCGAGGAGATTCCACACACCGGAACCGGAAAGATTGACAAGAAAGTACTGAGGGAACGGTTTGCGGACTTCATCTGGTCTGATTAACACTTACCGGAAGTCCGCCAGCCTTTCTCCTGTATCTGTAAACGAGTAGTCGGACTCGGCCTCATAGAGGAGGCCTTGGTCAGCGCTAAGACGTTCAGTTGCCGCGTATAAATCCTTGTACGCGACAAAAGATTCACTCGAGTTTGCCGCCATCTTCTCAATGGTTGAGGTAACCAAGTTGTCTAACTCTTCAAGGGGTCCGCCCAGCGCAGCCAGTCCCCACATTCGTGCTTCAACGCCATCAAAGGTCCGCGCTGAGAATGACAGCTCTTTAGCCCTGGCCATACCCACGAGTGCTGGCAAACGTTGGCTCAGGCCCCATGTTGGGCGAAGACCGAATTTCGCATGAGTGTCACCTAGACGTGCTTCGTCTGCAACGACTATTAGGTCACAAGACATAGCGATCTCTAGCGCACCGGTAAAGCAAAACCCGTTGACTTTGGCGATAGTTACTTTTGGCATTGAGGAAAGTCGCCCTGTTAATGCCCGTGCAGGCAAATCCAGAATGTCCCCAACCTTGCCGTTAAGTAGCTCTCGTTCTCCTAAGGCCTTCAAATCGACTCCGCCGCTAAAGGCTCGTCCTTCACCGGTCAACACGACGAATCGAATTTCCTGGTCTTCTTCGACTTTCAGAACGGCATCATTCAGCTCCTCAAGCATTGTCGGAGTGATGGCGTTAAGAGCGTCGGGGCGATTCATTGTCACGGTTGCTGTATGACCAGATTTCGTTAAAACTATTTCGCTGTATTCAGACACTCTGCATCATGTTCCTTCTAGAAGTCCTGGCTTATATTGCCACTCATTTTTAGCGTCACCAATTCTGTCGATCGATGTTCTAGACTGTTTAATTGGCCGTGGCGCTATATGCCGACCCCCCCGTTGGCTCATCCTTAGCGGTTACGAACTCGGCCTTTTCTTGATTTAGTTTCGCTTTAGTCGGCCAAGAGGAGAAACCATGGCAGGAAGCCGCACAACTTTCGAAAAACTCCAGCGCGATAGAGCCAAAAAGGCAAAGGCGGATGCTAAGCGTGCAAAACGAATGGGCAAAATGCCCGACAGTGGTCCTTTGGTCTATGACGAAGCCGAGCCGCTGGTAGACGACGATGCTGCTCAGCTAGACGGCAATCTCGAGCAGGAAATCTCAGCAGCTGACCTTCTTCGCCTCGTAGAAGAGTTACAAGCCAAGTTCGATAGAGAAGAAATCGATTTCGACGAGTACGAAGAACGCAAAATCGAGCTTCTGGCGCGTTTACCTATGGAGTGACCGGACAGCTAAATTTTTCGGTGAGCCGACACTGCGTATTTTCCGCCGGTAAATGGGTCCCTTTGCCATGTGCTCCACCTTCCAGCAGACAAAAGTCCTAGGCGTTGCATCGTTTCGTCATAGTCGTCAAGGTCAATGCCGTCGGTGTCGAGTGTGAACCCGGATACAAAAAGTCCACCCTCGCAAAGGTGTTGGGTGATCTGTTCAACAACCCGTTCTTCAGACCCGGGAAGAACGAAAATCATCACATTTCCGGCCAAAACAGCCACGTCAAAGCGTCTCTCCAGAGTGAACTTTTGAAGGTCAGCTTCCACCCATTCGAGAGTCGGTGCCTTCCGGCGAGCGGCCTGCAACATCTCGGGGTCAAGGTCCACGCCAACTGAGTCGATACCTCGTCGTACAAGCTCAATCGCTACTCGACCGGTACCGCAACCAGCGTCAAGCACAGAAGAGGGGTTCAATTGCGAGATGAAGTCAGCTTCACCATGAACGTTCTCACCAGAGCTTGCTAGCTGCTCCCAACGCGCATCGTAGCTTGAACCCCTTGGAACATTTTTTTGATCACTCCATTTGCTTTGAGACAAGGAAAACCTATTTATCTTGCCAATTAGGGTCACGCTTTTCGGCGAAGGCTGTCGCTCCCTCGAAGGCATCTTCCGAGGCAAAGACTTCCTCTAAGGCCGGTCTTTGGAAAGACCAAAATGCTTCTTCAGAAACACCAAGGACATCTTTAATCAGCTGTTTCGAGGCCCTTACTCCCATTGGAGCGTTTTTTGAGATTCTTTCCGCGAGTTCAAGAGCAGCAGCCAAGGTCTCACCTTTAGGTACTACCCGATTCACCATCCCATGCTGGTGCGCTATTTCGGCAGAAATTGGATCGGCGGTGAGTGCCATCTCCATAGCCAGGCTGTATGGCAGTTGACGCGGCAAGCGCAGTAATGCCCCAGCACCCGCGAATAGTCCAACCCCAGCCTCAGGGATACCTAGTTTCGCGCCTTCGGAAGCGACTATTAAGTCGCATGACAGAGCAACTTCGAGACCTCCGGCCAAGGCAAAGCCTTCAACAGCAGCAATTAGGGGCTTCGCGCAACTCTTTTCAGTAATACCTGCAAACCCGCGCTCACCAACATTCGGCATGGCGTCAATGCCGCCATCCGCGAACTGCTTTAGATCCATTCCAGCGCTGAAACCTCGGCCAGCTCCTGTCAACACACCAACCCGGATATCTGTGTCGCTGTCCATAGCCTCCAACGCCTCTCCTAGGGCGCTAGCTAACGCAGTGTTAAACGCATTCATGTCCTCGGGACGGTTCAAAGTTAGAACCTGAATATGGCCACGCTTTTCTGTTATCACCAGTTCTTCAGACACGACATCTCCTCTTCAGTTGGCTATAACCGTTGACGCTACAACCCAATGGGGGTTGACATCACTTTGCTTAATCTTTAAGCAAAGAAAAGCGCCTGCAATCGAGGAGTAGCCTAAAGACACCCCAGGGAGGCAACGTGAGTGCTATCGGTGACCTACTAACCCATCTAGAGGGAGCCGATCCCGATAGCGCTCCATTTTTTGTCCGCCAGTTACTTCAGGAAGAAGAGCTGATGGACCTACAAGGCACGGACGCTCTACGAGCGGCTCGAGCTTTAACCATCTTTGCGGGACCTCAACAATTGCCGATAGCTGGCGAACTTGCTGGGCGAGCTCACCAAGCCGGTGTCCCTGGCTCCGGATCTTTGTTCGCCGAGTGTGCCGACAAAGTCTCTCTCATGAGTGGGCGACCCCAACGATTTGGAACAGTCATCCTAGAACATCAAGGTGATTTGGTGATGGCCCCGCTCGATGGTGTCGCTGACGACGAAACCCGTCGCTCATTCGGCTTACCGTCTCTGACGGAGATGAGAATGAACGTTGACCAGCAAAATAAGTCATTAGCTAAAAGTCGGTACGAGGAACAAAATCTGCCTCAGGGACAGAAGTTTTGTCGAATCTGGTCAGATCCGAGTCCTGGAGAGATCCGCCAGGGCCTAGCGCAGTTCCCTGACGGCGCGTGGTCGGATGGCAACGATCTCACTCTCGCTTGCCGGTCAGAGGCATCTGGCCTTATTCCGGGGCCAGTATTCGAGCTTCCGATGTGGAACGTCGAAGAAGAAGACGGCACTATGTCTGATCTTTGGTGCGTTCAAATCCGTGTCGATCGACTCGACGAGGCCGTTTTCGGGTATGGATTTTGGCCTCTAGATCTCAACGGTATGCCTATTGGAGGACGGGGTCCGGTGAACAACCGCTACCGAGGAAAGCTTGCTCCCGAAGAACTTCCAAGTCACGAGGACGATGCTTTAGAAGGCTCGCTATCCACACACGAGTTCACGAGCATGGCCTTACGTGAGAATCGACGAGTGAAGGTTTATCTACCCCCTGACCACGACCAACACTCAGAACTTCCCGTCGTCTATGCAACAGATGGAAACATGATCGAGCCATACATTCGTCGCATCGATGCTGCCATCACGACTGGGCTTATCGGCCCGCTAGTGATTGTTGCTCCCCACGCGGCGCCAATGGATCACACAGGCAACGAGCGCGCACTCGAGTATTTACCGGGGTTCGACGATCAACGTTTCGACCGTCATCAACGATTTTTCGTTGACGAAATCTCAGAATGGGCCGAAAATGAGTTCTCCGCATCCAGCAACAGAGAGTTTCGGGCCATTTTCGGTTGTTCTGATGGTGGCGGTCACGCATTGGCAACGGGATCAATGCACAGCCATCGGTACGGCCACTGCATCGCCTACTCGACCGGCATGCCCCCCAGCGAACAGATGAAATGGGATCCAGAGGGAGCTCCGTTCGTCCATCTTTGTGCCGGAACTTTAGAACAAGGTTTCCACCAGGCAACCGAGGCTTGGGCCGCTTGGCTTCATTTTCACTCATCCCCTCACCACTTCACCGAACGGGTATGTGGCCACGATCTCATCCAATGGATAGAAGAGTTACCCCGAAGTATCGCTCGAGCCTGGGGCCCATCACAAAACGTCTAAGAGCGCAGCAAGTAGCGTTTTATTTTCCCAGTTGCAGTTTGGGGAAGTTCGTCAACGACCTGAACCCATCTGGGATACTTGAAAGGAGCTAAGCGCTCTTTCACATGGTCCTTGACCAAGGATTCCACGTCTACGTGATTTAACGGACTTTCCAAAACCACATAGGCCTTTGGCTTCACTAGTCCTTCTCGATCCTCATCTCCCACCACCGCTACCTGGGAGATCTCTGGCAGTTCGAGAATGCACGACTCGACTTCGGTTGGGCTAACCCAGATGCCTCCAACCTTCAACATGTCATCTGATCTACCCAAACAGGTGTAAGTGTCGTCGAGGTTATGCACATACGTGTCACCTGTCGCGAGAAACGCACCCTCTAAGGCCTGGCGTGTTCGATCAGTACGGTTCCAATAGCCGACCATCACCGATTCACCCTTAACGTAAAGCTTTCCAGGTTCTCCGTCTGGAACCTCGACGCCGTTTTCATCGCGAAGTGATACTTCATATCCTTCAACGACAGTCCCGCTCGTCCCTGGTACCGAAGACCCGGGCCTATTAGAGATAGCTATATGGGCTAGTTCAGTCGTACCTAGGCCATCCAAGATTTCAACACCGAAACGTTCTCGGAATCTCTGGTGAATATCTGGCGGCAGTGGCTCTCCTGCAGAAACGGCAATTCTCACTGACTCAAACGTATGGTCGGGTATCTCAGAGCTCAGGAGTTGCCCAAAAGACGTCGGAACTCCAAAGAAAACTGTCGGGTGGTATGTCAAGACATGTTCAGAGATCTCTTCGGGAATAGGCCTTCCGGGATTTAATACCGATTGGGCGCCAGTGCCCGCAGGAAAATACCCTGCGTTTCCGAGACCGTAGGCAAAGAAGAGCTTGGCAACCGAATACACGACATCCTCGCTACCCATACCCAATACGGCTTTCGCATACACGTCAGTACAGAATCCGAGATCAACATGTCGATGCATCGCCCCTTTAGGAAATCCGGTTGTGCCTGATGTGTATAACCAAAAAGCGATGTCATCATCCACAGCCGGGAATGGCGTCCCAAGGTCAACTGCGGTAGCGAGGTCCGGCACGTCGCCATCAATTCGAGACCATTTGAGATAAGGCTGGTCAGCAGTTGCTTCTTTCATAATTTGCTCGAAAGCGGGAGAAAAAGCGAGCGCGACAGCTCGGGAGTCCTCAAGCAAGAAGCGATAATCTTTTTCGGTCAACATTGTCGAAACTGGCACGGGAATTGCACCAATCCACATCGCTCCCCAAAACCACGCCAGGAACGCTTTGGTGTCGAGGCTGCAAATCAGAATACGTTGCTCCGCTGCAACACCCTGATGCAGCAGCAGCCGAGCTACATCTCGTGCCTCGTCTAATAGTTCCTGTCGGGTTGTAGTTGCTCCAGTCGGGGCATCAGTAAGCGCAACAGCATCAGGAGAAACAGCTGCTGGGTCAATCAGGAATCGGTGCAACGCATTACCAGTCAAGATAATTACCTTCTGCTAGCCATGGGGTCACAGCCTCTCACGTGTTTTAGAGTGTGGAGCGAAAATATGACGAGGGATCTCACAAGTTGACCATTATGTCCGGGAAAGCCACTTACATAAGGGTGACAACGTGACCAGTTTTGATATCCCACCAAGCAAATTTCAGCACTGGGAACTAACTATCGACGCCGACATAGCTACGTTGGTTCTTTCCGTGAATCAGTCCGGCTCTGCATTCGGCACCTATGAACTGAAACTAAACAGCTACGACATCGGCGTCGACATCGAACTAGCAAACGCAATCCGTCATATTCGTCTTGCGTACCCATCTGTGAAATGTGTCGTGATTACCAGCGGACTAGAAGGAACATTTTGTGCCGGCGCCAACATTCGAATGCTCGCAGCTGCTGATCACTCTCATAAAGTCAACTTTTGCAAGTACACCAACGAGACGAGGCTCGAGATGGAAGAGGCGAGCACTCTAAGCGGAATCAAGTTCCTTGCTGCTGTGAACGGTGCATGTTCGGGAGGAGGGTACGAACTAGCACTCGCTTGCGATCACATTCTTTTAGTTGACGACCGAAGCACCACTATCTCATTGCCGGAGGTCCCACTGCTTGGTGTTCTGCCCGGAACTGGTGGCTTAACCCGCCTCACAGACAAAAGGCACATCCGCCGAGATAGAGCAGATATTTTCGCTACAAAAGCCGAAGGTATCTCAGGACAAGAAGCGCTTGAGTGGGGCTTGATCGATGAGCTAGCGACACCCACAAAATTCGGTGAGGCAACCCAAAATCGAGCTAGAGAACTTGCGAAAGGTAGCCCTCGCCTGGAGGGAACCCCAGCTGAACTCCCATCACTAAAGCCTTCAATTTCTGACGAGCACATAATTTACAACTGGGTAAAGGTCGACCTGTTCGAAGCCCACGCAGAGCTAAAGGTGTTGGTCGGCTCCGATTCCGACTGGTTGATCCGAACAGCTCTCGAACTCGACGATGTTTTTTGCCGTCTTCGCTTTGATTATCCCCACCTGGGCACACTGATCTTGAGAACAGAAGGAGCCATCGACGACATCGTGCGTCAGGATTCCGAGTTAATTGACCCTTCGACATCCGATCAGCTCGAAATACAACTGCTTTGGAGGCGATGCTTAACACGGCTTGATTTGACTGCCAAGACATTGGTCTCGGCGATAGAGCCTGGGTCGTGTTTTGTCGGAGTTCTCTTTGAATTGGCGCTGGCTTGCGATCGCATTTTCATGCTGGACGGACAGTTCGAGGATCATGAAAATCCTTTACCAGCAGCTCCAATTCAACTCACTAAAACTAACTTTGGGGTCATGCCAATGTGGAATGAAATCAGCAGATTGACTTCCCGGTTTTGGGGTGACCGAGAAGCTTCAACCCACCTTGCTGCTTTCTCAGGGACAGAGATACTAGCCGCACAGGCTGCGGAATTGGGGTTAGTGAGCGCCACCCCGGACGATTTAGACTGGGATGACGAGCTACGCCTTTTCGTTGAAGAGAGATCAAGCTTTTCAGCAGACGCTTTAACCGCCATGGAAGCAAACCAAAGATTTGCTGGGCCGGAAACTATGGCGACAAAGATCTTCGCTCGACTTTCTGCCTGGCAGAATTGGGTATTTACTAGACCGAACGCAAGTGGACCAAGCGGTGCACTTCAACGCTACGGCAGCGGAAGTCGAGCAGAGTTCGACAACCGACGCACTTAACCACAACGGCAGACTGAAGCCTCAATGAACGCACCAATCGATTACTCAGAGAGAATTCCGAACAACGTTGATCTCGTAAGCGATAGGCGGTTACAACGGGCACTCGAGAATTGGCAACCTCGATTTGCTAATTGGTGGTCTGAGATGGGACCGGTCAGCTTTCAGGACAAGGAAATCTATTTGCGGACGGCAATAGATGTCGGCCAACAAGGTTGGGCTCACTTCTCTCACGTGACTTTGCCTGAGTATCGCTGGGGGATATTTCTTTCTGAGCCGGAAACTGATCGACGAATTGGGTTTGGGGAGCTTAAAGGTGAACCGGTGTGGCAGGAAGTGCCTGGCGAGTTCAGGACCGAGCTGAGGCGTTTGATTGTTGTGCAAGGCGACACTGAACCTGCCTCGGTTGAACAACAGCGTTATCTAGGGCAGACCGCTCCCTCCTTGTACGACTTAAGAAATCTATTTCAGATCAACGTTGAAGAAGGTCGCCATCTTTGGGCCATGGTTTATCTCCTGCACGCCTACTTTGGCCGCGATGGCAGAGATGAAGCGGATGCTCTCCTAGAACGAAACTCCGGGGACCCGGATCATCCTCGCATCTTGGGCGCCTTTAACGAAAAGACATCGGACTGGCTGTCATATCTACTCTTTACGTATTTCACCGACCGAGATGGCAAATACCAGCTGGGAGCTCTGAAGGAGTCAGCCTTTGACCCGTTGAGTCGAACTTGTGACTTCATGTTGAAAGAAGAAGCTCATCACATGTTTGTGGGTGCGTCAGGCATAGGGCGCGTAATTCAGCGAACATGCGATGTGATGAATGAACACAACACCGACGATGTTCGTAGGTACGGAGTGATCGATTTAGAGACGCTCCAGAAATACATCAACTTTCACTTCTCAGTTTCTCTAGACCTATTTGGCTCCGAAACTTCAACGAACGCAGCTAATTATTACTCTGCAGGATTAAAGGGAAGGTTTGCCGAAGATTCCTATCAAGATGATCACGTGCTCGTCGACGAGGAGGATTTCATAATCGAGGCGAAGGACGGCCTATGGAGCAAGACTGCCAAACCCGCAATAACTGTGGTTAACCAGCAACTTAGGCGGTCCTATATCGAAGACTGCGCCAAGGGTGTACGTCGATGGAACCGCATCCTCGACCAAAATGGAGTCGACTTTCAACTGCAACTCCCCCATGAAGCATTTCACCGGCAAGTCGGAGTACATCAGGAGCAGTTCGTTACTCCCGAGGGCTCCATTATTTCTCGCGAAGAATGGAATGCGCTTGCATCAAGCTTTCTGCCAACTGATTCCGATCGAGATTTTGTACTCTCGTTAATGCAGCCGGTATATGGCGCTGGCCAAATGGCGAGTTGGATTTCGCCGCCTACAACAGGAATCAACACCCAAGGAGTCGACTATGACTATGTGCGACTCTAAGCACTAAAGACGCTGATAGACCCAACCAAGAGGCTTGTCACCGTCGTATGGCATTGATCCGTGGAACTGTCTGTCGTCACCGTCGAACACCAAGGGAACAAAGTGACGATCTCCCTCCCACATAGGTAGATCAGCCGCTGCTCGAGTTTTTGGGTCAACCGCACACGCCTGCAAAAGTCGCTCAAGTCCCACCCAAACCAGCGAACCTTCGTCGTTAGAGGCTAAGAGGTCACCTTCCCAGCTATCTGCAAGAAAGATGAAACCCAGCCACTCTTCTCGCTTAGGACCAAAGTTAGACCAACTTATGGTGCCTCTCAGAAGAAGCGAAGTCGCTGTTACCCCTGCTTCTTCTCGCAATTCGCGAAGTGCCCCGGCTACTACTGATTCGTCCACTTCTAATTTGCCTCCGAGCCCATTGAATTTTCCGTAGTGGTCGTCATCGGGTCGAGCATCACGATTTATTAAGAGAACCCTATTACTGTCTCGATCAAGGAGATAGATGAGGGTTCCAATGATCGGAGCAAAAACCATTCTCGGCAAGGTAGCTGCTAAATCATGTTTAGTCGCTAAATCATGTAGAAAGAATCGTGGCTGATCTCTACCAAATATCGGGGCTCCGTTTAGCAGTAGCAACAATGGGAGCTGCGGGAGCCGGGCCAACGATCGTAATGTTGCACGAAGGTTTGGGGTCTATAACCCAATGGCGAGACTTCCCCGAGCAGCTTCACGCAGCGACAGGATTACCAGTTCTCTTATATGACAGAGCTGGGTATGGGCGTTCCGAGCCAGGACCCTCCAATTACTCTGCCGACTTTATGCATCGAGAGGCCTTAGAAACATTGCCTTTGGTTTTAGAACGATTCAACATTGGTCAGCCCATTCTCATCGGGCATAGCGATGGGGCGTCAATTTCATTGATCGCTGCAGCCTCAGAGTTACTAGACCCGGTTGCAGTGGTAACTATCGCCGCTCACATCTTCGTAGAGCAGGCGGGACTAGATGGGGTGCAGAGGGCGACGTCGAATCGGGAACATATCGTTACGGGCATGGCTCGCCACCACAACCAGCCCGATACTGCATTTGATCGTTGGTCCAATATTTGGCTAGATCCAAGTTTCGGGCCTTTCGACATCCGCGAAAATCTTGACCAAATCACCTGCCCATTACTCGTCACCCAAGGCGACAAAGACGAATATGCAACTCCCGAAATGGTCAATGGGATCCTCCGAAGAGTGCCTCACGCTGTTGGCAAGTTCATTCCGAATTGCGGACACATCGCACACAAAGATCAGCCCGGTGTCCTTGTCGAAGAAATCGTTTCGTTCCTCTCAGCGCAGGGCATTACCTCAATTACTTCATGAGATCCATACACTCCAAAGCTCTGACTCAGCACAACCCGCTAAAGCCGACCACTCACTCACAGTTCGTTGCTCGGCACGCCTCGTTAATTCGCGATATCTCGAGATGTCTCGCAGCTTAAGCTGAGCGAGCAAAGAGCATTTATTCTAATTACCTCTGTAGGGGCGGGAACTTGATCTAAGCCGACGGCCTTTAGATTATTAGCCCAATAAGGCTGCTAGTGCGTCGCCTGACAAGCGGTCGGGTGCTTCAAGCGGACCAAAGTGAGTTAAGCCCTCGTAGTCAATCGTTCGGGAATTATCTAAGGCCTCGGCCGCTGGCTCTCCAAGATTTCCGAAGCCATGGTCGCCACTCATTCCAACCACAACTGTTGCTTTGCAGTTCCGGATCTTGTCATTTGTCGACACCCGTTCGCCGTCATAGACCCGAGCTTCTTCAGAGCCTCTGCACCGCAAACGCACCGTCCCATCCTCCAGGTCCTCGAAAAGATTCGAAACGTAGCTGTGTAGCGCATCAGATCTAGAGGTCGAAAACGGTGGTCTGCTAGCAAACCTCTCTAGAGCTTCAGCTCGAGAACCAAAAACTTCGCGTCTTTTTTGGGCTCCCAATATCAGCGGGTTCTGACCCGGAGGGAAAGCTTCACCGGGTCTCCACATAACTGGTTCATAGCCATACATGCGCCTTATCAAACCTGGACGTGCGGCATCGGCCAGCAAAAGAGTTGCCGCGCCTACGGAGTGACCAACACAGTCAAGTTCGCCTGTCTTAATCTCGAGTCGGTCGACGACAACTAATAGATCCTCGGCAAGACTCGTCCATTCGTAATCTCCATTTTTGGGTGCTGTGCTCCATCCATGGGACCTTAAATCTGGGGCCCATATTGTGAATTCGCTGGTAAGACCGCTAACAAACGGGCCGTAAGTCCGGGCATTAAAGCCCGTGGCGTGAACGAAGAGTGCTGGCGGTCCTTGTCCTCCCAGACAATGAAGCGCTATAAGCCCACCACCAGCCGATTCCAGCATTTCTGGCTCCGACACGCTTCTCGGCTTTCCTTCATTCTCACTCACCTAATTGACGATAGGCGCCAACATGCTATGCATGACGTCTATGAGCGAAGACAATTACGACATCGAGTTCTTTTGGGACCCTATTTGCCCTTTCGCGTGGGTGACCTCCCGCTGGGTAGAGAAAGTCGCACTCCAAACCAGCTATTCCGTCGACTGGCGTTTCATTTCACTACGCATCCTCAACAAAGACAAAAATTACGAGACCGACTTTCCCTCTGGTTACGAGCAAGGACACACCGCTGGGCTTCGCTTTCTTAGAGCAGCAGCAGCTGTCCGAGAAGAAGAAGGTCGAAACGTAATGTCTGCCCTATATGCCGCGTTCGGGACCCACTATTGGCAACTAGACCAACAACCAGGTTTGAGGAAACAGCTAGGAACCGTAGAGCACACCAAAAAATGTCTTGAGACCGCAGCCTTACCGACGAGCTATGCAACGGCCGTGGATGACCCTCGATGGGATGCGGTTATCGAAAATGAAACTGAACTAGCTCTGTCGCGAACCGGCAGAGACGTCGGAACTCCGATCATCTCCTTTCAACCCCCTACTGGCCTCTCTTTTTTTGGACCGGTTATATCTCGAGTACCAAGCGACGAAGAAGCCGTTCCTCTTTGGGACGCTGTTATCGAGTTAGCTAGCTTTCCAGGATTCGCTGAGATGAAACGGTCCCTCCGGGAAGCCCCCCAAATAAACGTTTTGGGGACACTCGAAGCGCCCCCCGTCATGGAGGACTGGGAAGCTGGGTCTCGCAAAGACCATAAACCTGGGCGGTAGCCGCAAGGCTCGTTGAGCTGGGACCTAATGTGTAATCATGACAGAATCTGCAGGTGAGTTGTACGGGCCTGGAGCGAGGACGCTACAAGATCATTTCGACGCCAGGAGACTGGCTGACCGGCTCAACGAAGCAACCGTCACTTCCGCTATGGACGACAGAACAGCTTCCTATGTGGAACGAGCCACCTATTTTTTCTTGGCGACGGTGGATACCCATGGTTTTCCAGATGTCTCCTACAAGGGCGGTCGAGCAGGGTTCGTCAAGGTCCTAAATGCTCAGACTCTGCGGTTCCCTTCCTACGATGGAAACGGCATGTACCGGTCCTTAGGCAACATTCAAGAGACGGGAAACGTAGCGTTGCTGTTCATTCGCCAAAATGAAAAGGCGAACAGAATCCGCATGCATGGGACAGCAACGCTTCTTCTTGATGAGCTTTCTTTATCAGCATTCGAAGGCGCGGAGGCAGTAGTGGAAGTCTCACTGAACCGAGTTTTTCCTAACTGTCCCAGGTACGTTCACGACCTCGAGTCGGGAACAACTTCTGAATTCGCTCCGGGAGGCCCAACTCCCCCACCCGAGCCCGAATGGAAACAGTGGGACACCTTCGCAGACGTCCTACCGAAGAAGTGAAATCATGAAAGTATTCGCCACGCTACCTCAGGCCGATCTCAACGATATTCCAGAAGCTATTCAACGCATCGAATCAGATGGATACAACGGAGTGGTGGCGCTCGAGAACAGGCATGACCCTTTTCTTCCCTTGGCGGTAGCGGCCGTTCACTCAAAGCAACTGGAACTGGCCACCGGCGTTGCTATCGCATTCCCAAGAAGTCCAATGATCGCAGCAAACATTGCCTGGGACCTACAACAAGCAAGCTCAGGCAGGTTTGAGCTGGGTTTAGGCAGTCAAGTCCGAGGCCATAACGAACGTCGATTCAGCGTCAAATGGCTTCCTCCTGCGCCACGCATGCGGGAATACGTTGAGGCCGTCCGAGCAATATGGGATACATGGTCAACCGGTCAACCCCTGAACTACGAAGGGGACTTCTACAACTTCACTCTCATGACCCCAAATTTTACTCCCGAGCCTTTAAGGGTCGCCCTTCCAAAGATCACCATGGCAGCAGTCGGGCCGATGATGTTGCGAACAGCTGGGCGCGTTTGTGACGGAGTTCGGCTTCACGCGTTTTGCACTCGGTCCTATCTCGAAGAGAAAATTCTGCCTGAGCTCGAGATCGGCCTCAGCCATAACTCGCTAACTCGAGAACAGTTCGAAATTAGCGGGGGCGGTTTCCTCTGCACTGGGCCCGACGACGAGTCGGTCGAAGAAATGATTGATTGGGTCCGTTATCGAATCGGATTTTACGGAAGCACTAAGGCTTATTGGCCCGTCCTAGAGCAACACGACCTTTTGGAACTTGGCCAAGAACTCAACTATCTCTCCAAGAACAACGGCTGGTCCAAGATGGCTTCATTGGTAAGTGATGAAGTGGTGCGCCACTTTGCTGCTGTGGGGCGACACGACGAAATAGTCGAGGCGATAACAGAGCGTTTCGGAGGACTCACTGACTCCATAGGAGCTAGTGCATCACCAGAGATTCCTGCCGATTTACCACCGGACGTCATCCAGGATATCCAAGCAATCTAACTTCGAGCTTTCTCTAAAGAGGCGTACGTCGCAGCAATCAAATTGAAGGCTCGAGAATCACCAACGAGACCTGGCGCCATTTTATTCATTGAGTAGGAGATAGTCAGCCGTTCATCCATATCGATTACACCTAGCGAACCACCCCACCCAAACCAATAGAGAGTTTTTTTACTGGGGGTCAAGGGCAAACGTTCGTGATTAATTCCGAAGCCTGTCCCATATGGAACACCCATACCCAAGACCAAGTCACGGTCATAGGTTCGGCGTAGTAGGGCGTCTTCGATTGTGGCAGCCCCCATTAGGCTGACCCCATCAACACTCCCTCCACACGCGACTGCGGAGTGAATTCGAGAAATAGACCTCGCGTTTCCTATACCACCAGCCGCTGGAATTTCGGCTGTCTGCCAATTCGTTGTCGCAGGTTCCGAGCCGTCTATAACGCAGCTTCTCAAGGTCTTAGACGCTACGGAATCTGCTTCAGCCTCGATCATCTCATCGACCCCCCGCCCTGGAGCGTCCATTTCAGCAACACGGCGGCTTTCTGAGACCGGTAAACCAATATGAAAGTCCGCTTCGAGCGGTCCGGCGACCTCTTCTCTAAAAAATGTTCCAAGCGTCCGACCATCAACACGTTGCAGGAGTTCTGCTTGCATAGTGCCTTGAGTCAATGCGTGATAGCCCGGTGCTGTTCCGGGCTCCCACCAAGGCCTCATCCCCGCCAATAAAGAGGCACACAACTGATGGTCGTATAGCTCATCGACTGTAATGACCCTAGGAAAGCCGGAACACCCTGTTTGGTGGGTCATCACATGCCGTACCAGAACTTCTTCTTTACCGTTAGCGGCAAACTCTGGCCAGTATTTGGCAACGGGGGCAGAGAAATCGATGAGGTTTCGGTCCGCCAACATCAACATGCATATTGACGCCATGGTTTTGGTCGTTGAGTAAACGTTGACGATCGTGTCTTCGTCCCATGGGTCTCCTCCAAGCGTTCGGCTTCCGGCCCACAAATCAACCACATTCTTTCCATGATGCGTGACCGCTACGCTCGCACCTAGTTCTTCACCTGAATCAAAGTTGGCTTGAAACGCATCGCGCACAACCGAGAAGGTTTCGTCGCAACTACCGTTGATTAGCACCATCACGCCCCCAATCAGCACCAGCGAACGCCAAGGTACTCCCAAAAGTGAGAAACTTTTCTATCGATGTATCTGATCAATTATTTAGACGACGAAACCACTCACGCAAAGCGCTATTCCCGCAAGCAATACCCACGAGAGAAAACCTGCTTTGAGTGGCCCGCCACCCATTGACGCAAGGTTTCTGAATTTCACGAGGGCTCCGACGCCCACCATCGCTGCTGTGAGTAAGGCCTTTCTAGTTTTATCTAAGAAGTCGAGTAGGTCCGCTGGGAACAAGTCCAATGACCGGATCAGCACTGCGACAACAAATCCGAAAACAAACAGAGGAACAACTCTTGTGACGCCGGCTTTGTTGCCGCTGTCCGATCGGCGCGTCCTAAGACTCAAGATCACCAAGATTGGGCCTAACAACGCTACCCGTCCCAGTTTGATGATCACGGCGGTTTCTAAGGCCTCGTCTCCTCTCATCGTGGCTGTAGCTACCACTTGGGCCACGTCGTGGATGGCCGAACCGGCCCACCAGCCGAACAGCTCTGGGCCGAGATCTAGGATCGCGCCGAACACGGGATAAGAGAGCATGGAAAGGGTCCCAAATAAAGTCACCATGCCAACGGCATATGCCACCTCTTCTTCTTCTGAATCAGTAAGAGGTTTGACCGCAGCGATTGCTGATACGCCACAGACTGCATAACCAACACCTAGTAAGCGGCCGAAGTCAGGTGACAGTCGAAAGAAGGAACAGATTCGACCCACACCCCAAAAAGTGAAGGCGACCAACGCAATGACAGCGACCACGTCGAGCCAATTCATGCTCTGTCGAAGTTCAGAGATACTCAGTCGAAGTCCCAATAGAACTACCCCACATCGCAGCAAACGCCGTGAGGCGAAAGCCAAACCAATCTGAGTTGGCTTTTGGATCAGGTGAATGTTCCCGAAACAAAGACCGGCAGCAAGTGCTATAGCCCCCGCTGACAGATTGGTCACGGAGTTCAACCACATTGCTAATGCTGTCGCTCCGCCGACGACCGTTAAACCCGGACCGGCCTGACAAAACCACCGACAAAGCTCAGGGAGCAACCGGATTAGAGGGTTCATGAAAGCTCCGTGGGACCTTAGACGGTCCCTTACTATCAAAACTCCGGCGCTATTTGTGCGCGTCAACATTGATTAGCTCGACCTTTTTGTCACTGCAGCCTGCAAAAACGGGCGTTAGAAATTATGTCTCCAATGGTTGTAGGAGAGGTTGGGTCGCCGATGTACGGTCAGAGGCGTGACACTCCCCCAAACTATTTTGATAAGAGTGACGGGCCACGATCGCCCCGGCATCACTACGGAGCTTTTAAGCCTCCTGTCTTCACTCGGAGCCGAATTACAAGATATTGAACAGGTGGTAGTCCAAAGCCAACTTACGTTAGGGCTGGCGACCTCAGCCCCTACTGGCAGGGACTTAGTCAAGGAAGTTCTTCTGTTCGGCTGGGAACGCGACTTAGAAATTGACTTTGAAATCGTCGATTCGACACCAACCGAACAAGTCCGACGTCACGTGGTCACTGCTCTCGCCTCCGACCTTTCGCCAAAGGCCCTCGCACTCACGACCGGAGCAATCACAAAAAGTGGGGGCAATATCGATCGGATCCACCGCCTATCTCGCTTTCCAGTTTGGAGTTACGAGTTTCTGGTTGAGGGAGCGAACCCTGCTGATTTAAGGGCTTTGTTGATGGATATCGCCGCACAGGAAGGTATTGATATTGCGGTTCAACCTCATGACCTATCGCGACGTTCAAGTCGACTGGTTGTCCTTGATGTTGATTCAACACTCATTCGCAATGAGGTAATTGATCTGCTTGCTGAAGAGGCGGGCCATGGAGAAGAGGTTCGTCGACTAACGGAACTCGCTATGCAAGGTGAATTGGATTACAGCGAAGCCCTAGAGCGACGAGTTGAACTGCTAGCAGGCTCAAAGGTCGAGATAGTAGACAAAGCGATTTCCCGCATGGTCCTCACAGCGGGGGCTCGTACTTTCATTCGAACACTGAAACGCCTGGGTTATCGAGTAGCGATAATCAGCGGCGGATTCACTCACTTTACGGATGTCTTAGCGGAGGACTTGGATTTAGACCACGCTTACGCGAACAAACTCGAAGTAACAGACGGTGTCATAACTGGTCGAATAGAGGGTGACATCGTTGACGCAGAGGCCAAAGCAAAGCTACTCGAGTTTGTAGCCCTTGAAGAAGGCATCCCGCTAGAACAAACGGTTGCGATTGGTGACGGAGCCAATGATTTACCCATGCTCCAAAAAGCTGGTCTTGGAATCGCTTTCAACGCAAAACCTGTTCTGGCGGGGGCGGCTGATACATCTTTAAACGTTCCATACTTAGACGCGATTCTCTTCATGCTTGGAGTAAGCCGAGAAGAGATCGAAGCTGCTGATGCCTCCGACCTAGACACCCAAGGCTGAACCGCCTAGCCAGTTCTTCTGCTGTGTGAGACACTGCAAAGATGAACCAGAGTGCTCAACCCCTAGTCGTGCGATCTGACCGTGACGGCATCACTACTTTAGCCCTCAACAGACCTGAAGCTTTGAACGCTTTGAGCCCATCGCTATTCGAAGAGCTGCAATCGCATCTCACTCATATTGCCAATACACCTGAAGAAACCGGTGTCGTAATCCTCACCGGTAACGGCCGTTCTTTCTCAGCGGGAAATGATTTAAAGGCGATCGAAAAAGGCGAAAAGGCCGCCACTCCATACCAGCAGGCGGAAACACTTGATTTCATTGAACGAATGCCGCAGCCCGTTATCGCTTCAGTTCGCGGTCACTGCTATACGGGAGCGCTGGAATTGGCCATAGCCTGCGATTTACTAATTTGCTCTGAGGACGCCAGATTCTGCGATACCCATGGGAAGTGGGGCATGGTACCTACCTGGGGGATGACCAATCGTCTGCCCGAGAGGGTGGGACCCTTAGCAGCGCGTGACCTGATGTACAGCGGACGAGTCGTCGCTGGGACAGAAGCGGAACAGATTGGTTTGGCTAATAGGTGCGTGCCTGATACTGACCTAGACACATCTGCCCATGAGTGGGCTGAAAGCATCGTTGCCAATTCTTGGCACACTTTGCGCGAAGAGAAAAAACAGATGCGTCTACTCGCGGGAATGAACCGCGACGATGGGATCAAATGGGCTCGAGAGCACGGTCCTGGAGCAGCGCCCGACATGCTTGAACGGATCCGAAGCGCCTTCCAACGCTGATACGGTCATAGTTAGATAGAACGAGGAGTTTTCGTGTCTGAAGTCACCATCTACCACAACCCTCATTGAGGGTCGTCAAAGAATGCCTTGGCGGTCGCCGAGGAAGAGAATGTTGACGTAGAGGTTGTTCTCTATATGAAGTCCCCACCAGATCGCGAGACCTTGGAGCACATAACTTCGGTCCTAGAAGACCCTGTAGAGGATTTAGTTCGCAAGGATTCTAAATTTAAAGAACTTGGTCTGGACCCTGGTGATTATGTCGGTAACCCCGAAGCGGTCGTAGAGCTTCTATTGCAACGCAAAGCCTTAATGCAACGCCCAATTCTGGTTAAGTCCAATGCCGCAATAATTGGGCGGCCCAAAACTCGTATCGCTGATTTCCTCAAGTAATTGTCTCGATGGATCGACTGTGAATCAATCGATCACACCCTAGGCAAGCGATAACGATTAGGCTTCTGAGCGCTGCCAACGCCCAGTGGGAGAGTTCAGTCAGCAGGTAGTTCAGTTGATTGGCGCCGAAGGAGCAACCGCCCCGGGAAACTCTCAGGCCTCCGGACCGCAGGGAAGAAGCAACGCTGGAAAGCGAGTTGGCTTTTGGTCGGCTCCACCGAAGGGGAAAACTGCTGTAAGCGGCCAATCTCTCAGGTTCCACGACAGCGCGGGGCGTCAACTTTGACGCGGGCGGCCGAGATATGAGTGAACCTTCCAAGAGTCGGACAACAAAACTGTCACCTCTAGATCCATTGCACCGCGAACGCGGGGCGAAGTTCGCGTCCTTTGCTGGTTTCGAGTTACCCATGAGTTTCGACGGCACCATCAGCGAGCATCTAGCGACTCGATCACAAGCAGGACTCTTCGATGTAAGCCACATGGGCATCATCGACTTACTTCCGAAATCAGGCTGCCCCCTGTCAACAGTTGTCGAATGCCTGGAGTCCATCACACCTGCGTCAATCGGTGATTTAGGTGCGGGAGGACTTCGTTACGCTCTCCTCACCAACGATCAGGGTGGCATCGTCGATGACCTCATCGTCAGTAGATACCAAGATCACCTTCGGCTAGTGCTGAACGCTTCGAGGGTCGAGCCTGACATTCGCGTCCTTGAAGCCGCTGTGGGTTCGCATGCGCAGGTCAATCATCGAGAAGATCTCGCTCAATTAGCACTCCAAGGACCCAAGGCAGTGGATGCCCTATCGGGACTCGCTCCGATGGTCGCCGACCTTTCTTTTATGAATTTTGGGGAATTCTCAATTGATGGAGTTGATTGCAGCGTTAGTCGCAGCGGTTACACCGGAGAGGACGGATTCGAATTAGTTGCGCCATCGATTGACATCGTCCGATTAGCCGAAAAGCTGCTCAGCGACAACACAGTTGCACCCTGTGGTCTAGGAGCGAGAGACAGCCTGCGTCTTGAAGCAGGGTTGTGTCTTTATGGTCACGAGATCGATGAAACCATCACCCCCATAGAGGCCCGCCTTGCATGGACGATCCCCCGGCGCCGGAGAGAGCACCCAACGTTTGCGGGCGCCGACCTCATAATGGCTCAATTATCAAATGGGGTGCAACGGACTCGGGTGGGCATTTCGTCCCTGACAAGGCGACCGATCCGTGATGGCGCAATCTTAAGAACTGAGCAGGGCCTTGAGATAGGGGTTGTTACCAGCGGAGGATTCGGACCGAGTTGCGATGCCCCAGTCGCCATGGGGTATGCCGAACGGTCTTTTTCGCAGCCAGAAACTCCCCTTGTAGCAGAGGTGCGCGGCAAAGAAGTTCCCTGCCGAATTCACTCATTACCGTTCATTCCACATAACTACATACGAAATTGAGAACACCTAAATGCAAGAACTTGACCTTCAACCCGAGTTTTCGACTCGTCATCTAGGACCGAATGACGAAGAGATCACTGAAATGCTGTCCTCGATTGGTTATTCCGACCTCGAAGAACTCTGCGATGCAGCCGTTCCCTCGGCAATACAAAAAAATGAACCTCTTAAGATCCCGGAGCCTCTGAGCGAAGTAGACGCCCTCGCCGAAATCCAGCGCATAGCAAATTTGAATCAACCATTAAAATCGCTGATCGGACTCGGCTACCACAGCACCGTGACACCTGCTGTTATCCGCAGGCGAGTACTTGAAAATCCTGCCTGGTACACCGCTTACACCCCCTACCAACCTGAAATTAGCCAAGGGCGACTGGAAGCTTTACTGAACTATCAAACGATGGTTTGCGACCTAACGGGCATGGACTTGGCGAACAGCTCCTTACTCGACGAAGGAACCGCAGCGGCTGAAGCAATGACCATGGCTCGGCGGTTAACAAAAACCAGCGGCACAAAATTCTTTATCGACTCAGACTGTTACCCGCAAACCATCGACGTCGTGGAGACACGAGCAAAAGCGCTTGGAATCGAAACTGTGCTCGGTGATGCTTGGCGAGACCTCGACCCAAATGACTGCTATGGGGTGCTCGTTCAATACCCGGGATGTTCAGGCGAAATTCGTGACATTCAAATGATCGCAACGACGTTGCATGAGGCTGATGGGATTCTCTGCGTCGCTTCGGATCTTCTAGCCCTTTGCCTTCTGACACCACCAGGAGAACTAGGAGCAGACCTCGTCGTCGGCACCTCCCAGCGGTTCGGTGTTCCATTGGGTTTTGGAGGCCCACATGCCGGTTACCTAGCAGCTCGCGAAAACGACAAACGGTCGCTGCCTGGACGCCTAGTGGGTCTCTCAGTTGACAGTGGAGGGCGCCCAGCTAATCGCCTGGCACTCCAAACCCGGGAGCAACATATCCGACGGGAAAAAGCCACCAGTAATATCTGCACCGCTCAAGTTCTCCTCGCTGTAATCGCGTCGATGTACGCGGTGTGGCATGGGCCTCATGGTCTGAAAAACATCGCCGAGCGAATACATCTACTCACAGCCAACTTCGCAAAAAGGCTTGATGCGGCCGGCATCGTCGTTGTTAACAAGACTTTCTTTGACACCGTGACCATTCAGGTACCCAATGAGGCTGCAGACATCACACAGCGAGCCCTAGACAGCGGGATCAACATCCGCTTCATCGACTTAAATACTGTCTCCGTCACATTCGATGAGACATGTGATTCCCGGCTTCTTGAGCTTCTCCTCCGGGCATTTGTGGAAGACGGCGACATGTCAGGGGACTCGGATATTGATGCGGGCATACCTTCTGACTTAGCCCGTTCTTCAACGTATCTCGAACATCCTGTATTTAATTCCTATCGATCTGAGACTGAAATGCTCAGGTACATCCGCCGGCTATCAGATAAGGACATAGCTCTCGATCGCAGCATGATTCCACTAGGTAGTTGCACAATGAAACTCAACGCCTCAAGCGAAATGGAGCCAATCAGCTGGCCCGGATTTGCGAATATCCACCCCTTTGCTCCCCTAGATCAAGCTCAGGGATACATGGAGTTAATCGAGGAGCTAAGCCAATGGCTACTTGCCTGCACGGGGTACGACGAAATTTCGTTGCAGCCTAATGCGGGTTCGCAAGGCGAATTTGCCGGCCTTCTGGCCATCAAGCGCTACCACGAATCAAACGGAGAAGGTCAACGAGAGATATGTCTTATCCCATCGTCAGCACATGGGACTAACGCTGCGTCCGCGATTATGGCGGGACTCAAAGTGATCGTGATCGAGTGCGACGATGCAGGGGACATAGATATCAACGACCTTCAAACTAAGGCTTCCAAACATGAAGAAACTCTTGCCGGGATCATGGTCACCTACCCTTCGACCCACGGAGTGTTCGAAGAAGGCATCGCTCAAATATGCGACATCGTTCACGAAGCAGGAGGTCAGGTCTATGTGGACGGGGCGAACCTCAATGCCCTTGTAGGACTTGCTGCTCCTGGCAATTTCGGAGCTGATGTAAGCCACCTCAATCTTCACAAGACTTTCTGTATCCCCCATGGGGGTGGCGGTCCCGGCATTGGTCCAGTGGCCGTGAAGAAACATCTCGCGCCATTCCTTCCCAATCACCCTTTAGTTTCTGAAGCCGGGCCTCATACCGGGAGTGGTGCGATAGCCGCGGCTCCATGGGGTTCAGCGGGAATCCTTCCCATTCCTTGGATGTACATAGCCATGATGGGCCCTGAAGGGCTAAGGCGAGCAACATCTGTCGCAATCCTGAACGCCAATTACATCGCCTCGCGACTAGAAGAGAGCTATCCAGTTCTCTATCGAGGACAGAACGGATTAGTAGCACACGAGTGCATTTTGGACTTCAGGCAATTATCGGAAGTCGTCACTGTCGAAGACGTGGCTAAACGCCTAATTGATTACGGATTCCATGCGCCGACGATGTCGTTCCCAGTTCCAGGCACATTGATGGTTGAGCCAACCGAAAGCGAGTCCAGACAAGAAATCGATCGTTTCTGCGACGCCATGATCCAAATCCGGCGAGAGATTACGCGAATTGAATCCGGGGAATGGCCCAAAGACGATAATCCGCTAATCAATGCTCCACACCCAGCTGAAGACCTGATTCGAGGTAATTGGCTGCACCCGTATTCGCGAGAAGAAGCCGCTTTCCCTCTTCCTCTTAATTCCGAGGACAAATATTGGCCGCCAGTAAGCAGGATTGATGGGGTTCACGGCGATAGAAATCTTGTCTGCAATTGCCCAGACCCGCGCTTCTTCGAAGATCTTCAAGAGTAAATAGCCAAAGGCCATCAATCCACGGCTAGCGTTCGCACATGGCACTAACAAGCTCAGACATCCTTGAGATGCCTACCTCTCCAGAGTCAGGCGCTATGCCCTGGTATCCCCACATTGCCGAGTGGGTAGAAGCCGAATTAGCCGGTCTATCGGACGAACAGTTAGATTTCCATGACCCTGCGCCAGAAAAAGAATGGATGTGGTGGTCCTGCAGAACTCAGGTCTCTCACATCGCGTGGGACGCCCTGGTGTTCACCAAGAGGCGTGCGGGGCATCTCCTTTGGCCAGATGGTGACATCCCTCAACCTATTGATTGGGACGAGCACCAAATGGGACCAAACGGCAAATGGGACCGAGTGCTCGATACTGACTTGTTTTGGCAAGTGCCGGACATATTGAGCCATCTGAAAGTTGGGATCGGTTGGCTGACGAAGCTCGTGGAAGAGCAGCCGATAGAGCTACTCAGGTCGGAAACAAAGACGGTTAGAGGCACGGACTTTTGGAAGTATGTAATCACAACGCTTCCGAGAGGCGCGCACACTGACGATCCGCAGGGCAGCAGCATTACATACGATCTAGAGGGATCTCTGTGGATGGTTTTCTATGAAATGTTGAGTCATGTGCGTTCCATCCAACGACTCAAACTTCACCAGGGACTGGAACTAGCGCTTGAGTTGCCAAGGGTCGGCTATCTAAGGCTGCCTCATTATTGGGGAGATACAGACGTGAATGGTCCGGGGATGACAAGAATATGAAACCTAAAATCATCATCGACTGCGACCCCGGCCACGACGACGCTATAGCGATCATGATGGCGGCCCAATTAACTGAGGTCTTGGGGATCACGACTGTCTCAGGAAATGCGCCCTTGGATTTGACCACCGACAATGCCCTTCTACTGGCAGAACTTGTTGACCTGGATGCAGAAGTACACGCAGGCGCGGGAAAACCTCTTTTGATAGCAGCAAAGCACGCTGAAGAGGCTCACGGGAAGACAGGTTTAGACGGACCGATAAGGCCCACGATCTCTCGCTCTGCCGCAAGTTCAGATGCCGTTCGTTTCATTATCGACACTGTGCGCGACAACGACGATGTTTGGCTCGTTCCCATTGGACCTTTAACGAATATTGCGTTGGCGGTCCAACAGGCACCGGACATTGTGGAGCGAGTTGCTGGAATATCAATCATGGGAGGGAGCGCGACCGTTGGAAACGTAACCGCCACTGCAGAATTCAACGTTTGGGCGGATCCTCACGCTGCTTCGATTGTGTACGGTGCCGGGTTTCAGTCGTTTCGAATGGCCGGGCTTAACCTCACCCACAAGTTCGGTATCGACGAACAAACTATTTCCGAACTGCGTGAGATCGACAACCGGGTCGCACTCTTTGCTGCTGATCTATTCGACTTTTATCTCACCTCATACCAGAAACGAACTAGCGGACAACGCGTCCCGCTGCATGACCCATGCGCTGTCCTCGCGATAACCCATCCTGAATTATTTAACTTCCAAAACCGCGCCGTGGCTGTAGAAACCGAAGGCGTTTACACGCGAGGGATGACAGTAGTGGACGAACGCGGCTGGGGAGACAAACCGCTCAACTGCGAAGTTGCCTACGAGATTGACCGCGATAAGGGAATGCAGATTTTTATAGAGACCATCAAGGCATATACGGAGAGTTAACTCTCGGGGGCTACCGTGGTGATGTGACAGAGTTGATCAGACTGACCCAATACAGCCACGGCGCTGGTTGAGCTTGCAAGCTTGGTCCCAGTGACCTGGCGCACGTGTTGCGTCACTTGCCAAACCCAAGTCACCCTGACCTGTTGGTTGGCTCGGAGAACAGCGACGATGCCGCTGTCTGGCGAAGAGCCGATGGCAACGCCCTCGTAGCCACGGCTGATTTCTTTACTCCTATAGTTGATGACGCGAAGATCTGGGGTCAGATATCAGCGACCAACGCAGCCAGTGACGTCTATGCAATGGGCGCCGAACCCCTGTTTTCTCTCAATCTGGTTGCTTGGCCGAAAGACGAACTTTCTCTAGAAATTTTGAGCGAAGTGCTAATCGGAGGTCAGGTCGCTGCAGATGAAGGCAACTGGGTGGTAGCAGGCGGACATACCGTCGACGGCCCAGAGCCAATGTATGGAATGTCGATGGTCGGCGAGGTCAATGCCGACGCACTTCTAACCAATGGCGGTGGTAGCTCTGGGCAGGCACTAGTGCTAACGAAACCGATAGGAACGGGCCTACTCGCCACCGCTCTAAAGCGCTCTGAACCTGAAGCCATTTCGTCAGGAGGCGCATTACATGAAATTTATCTCGCTGGTATTCAAGAAATGACTCGCCTCAACTCATCGGCTGCCAAAACAGCTTTGCGCGTGAATGCTTCAGCAGCGACCGACATCACAGGTTTTGGTCTTCTAGGCCACCTACATGAAATGGCTTTAGCTAGTGGCGTTTCCGCTTCGGTTGATATAGAAGCGGTTCCACTGTTACCTGGCGTTGTTGGTCTCGTCGAAAACGGCTTCGTAGCAGGGGGCACCGAGAGAAATCTAGATTTCCTGCAACCAATTTTGGTGGGCGGATCGACGACCGAACGCCTCATCCTCTGCGACGCTCAAACGTCGGGAGGTCTTCTATTCTCTTGCGATCCTGTCGCCGCTCTTGACGCTGTCAATGAGCTCAACGAAACAGGTCACTTCGCTGCGGTCGTAGGTCATTTAGGGCCAGAGAACCCTGGGCACATAACGCTGAGCAGGTGATTGATGGAAAACCCTGCAACAAAGGCAACTAATCCTTCGTTATACGACCTGCTGGGAATGCCCACAAGTAGCACTCAAGAGTCTTTGCAACGTGCATACCGGCGACTAGCAATGCTCCACCACCCCGATCGACAATCAGGTGACCCTTCCTTAATGGGCCAGATTAACGAAGCCTGGTTTGTTCTATCTGACCCAACCCGACGCTCCCAATACGACCAAACGCTGAGAAAGGCCTCCTTCACCGGTGACACACAGCATCGATTTTCTGCGCGCCGCAAGTTAGGCAAAAAAGCTGCGTGGTTCGCTGGAATACGACTCCAAACTCTAAGACTCGGCGATGAAGCCGCTCGAAGCGCAACACAAGCTTTATCGGTTCGACACAAGACCCCCCAATCGACCTATGAAGAACTCGCAGCATCAATAACCCAGACACTTGGTCGCGACACGAAAAAACGAATTCAGCAATCGCGACAGGCGGGCGCTGCGCCTTTAGATTTAGCTTTAGCAGCAGGCCTAGTCGGCTTAAACGCCTATTGCGCCACCTTTCTCAGACACTCCTTGAGAGAGGGAATAACCGAATCAGACGTGCACAGGGCACAACTAATTGACCGAATGTGGGACAACCTTGCCCACGGAATCAACAGGGACGTCGAAATTAGACTTGGAGGCAACCCTCGAGCACTCAAATCACTCACGGGAAGGCGCATCTGATATGGCTACGGCGGTCTATCCCGGTTCGTTTAACCCACCCACTGTGGCACATCTCGCGATATCAAAAGCTGCCTTGCACCAACGAGAAATAGACACCGTCGTCTGGTCCGTCAGTCGCGTAGCCCTCGGGAAAGAGAAGGTCTCAACTCCGACCTTCGAACATCGCATCGCAGTCCTGGAAGAAGTCGCAGATCAGCATGAGTGGCTCCAAATCCAGGTAACCAACGCTCAGCTACTGGCAGACATTGCCGTCGGCTACGACCTCCTAATAATGGGCGCAGACAAGTGGCACCAAATCCAGGATCCGATCTTTTACAACGACGACCCTGGATCACGCGACTTAGCTCTTGCGGAGTTGCCGGAGCTTGCAATTGTTCCACGGGAGCCTTTCGAAGCACCCTCTGCACAAGAACTGAAGCTTCCGGAGAATATGGACTCAATCTCCAGCTCTAAAGCACGCGAGGGTTCGACTTCTTTGATGCTCCCTCCGGCACAAAACTTTGACCAACAAACTGGAGCATGGACCAACGTTGAGAAGTACGAGCTCTGGCTAACTCAAAAAACTGACTGACAAATCAACTAATTACACATACCTTGGCTCATGATGACTGAAATTCTTGACGTCGACTTGTTGGCCTTCGAGCAAGGGAACTCCAACGATCGCCTTGCCGTGGTCGACGGCGTCATGCGCAGCTTGGCGACTGGTTTCGTCTACGCGAGGCATGACCTCTCAGAAGGAATGCTCGACGAAACTTATGGCGTTCTAGACAGGTTCTTTGGTCTTCCCATCGACGCTAAAGAGCAGTATGTGGCTGCAGGCTCTCGGGGACAAACTGGCTACACAGGCCTACTAGTTGAGACGGCAGCGGTATCTGAGACACCCGACTGGAAAGAAATGTTGAATTGGGGCGCGGCCTTGCCAACTGGGCACCCCCTTCGCGAGCGGTATCCGCATCGTTATGGCGATCCACTGTTCCCTTCGGGACACATTCCCGAATCACCACATGTTCTTTCAACTTTTCACGACAATCTCGTGGACTTACAAACGCGCTTCTTGCGCATAATTGCTACCGGAATCGGCGCTAACGAAAACTTTTTCGACACCATGCTGAAGCACGGTTCTCACCTCACCCGAGCCATCAACTACCCACCAATGAGCGAGGCTCCTAACAGCGGTAACGACGGGCATGTTTGGGCCGAGGAACATGGCGACATCAACCTCATAACTGCCCTCCCGAGAGCTACCAGCCGAGGACTTCAAGTTAAAGTGGACGGCCGATGGGTTGATGCGACAGCACCGGATGGGTACGTCATAATCAATACCGGAATCATGCTTGAGCGTTTAACGAATGGCTTGATTCCTGTGGGCTGGCATCGTGTCGTAGCTGATCCCAACGAACCTCAAGGTCGACTAAGCGTTGTCCAGTTCTGTCATCCGACCCCTTGGACTATCCTTTCGCCGGTTCCTTCGACTGTCTCAGCCGATCGGCCATGCAGCTTTCCTGCTATGTCTGCTGGAGACTGCCTAGATCAGGTGCTTTGGGAAATTAATTTGAGTTCCGAATAAGCCTCTGCAGACCTCTAAAGATCCAATAACGCGTTTTCCACTAATTCACTTAACGCCGGGTGAATATAAAATTGGCCAGACGCTAACTCGTCCACCGTCTGACCGAACTCCATACCTTGAATCAACTGCTGAATCAGAGTTGATGCTTGAGGCCCAATAATGTGTGCGCCTAGCAACTGACGACTTTCAGCGTTAGCGATCAACTTGCAAAAGCTCTCAGAATCTTCCATAGCCCAGCCGTACGCGGTCGCTCCGTACTCTTTCGAGGCAACAGAAAGTGGGAGCCCTTTCTCGATCGCCTCTTTCTCTGTTAGTCCCACTGAAGCAATTTGAGGATCTCCAAACACAGCATGCGGAACGAAGGCGGAGTTCACACCTCTCATGGGGCCTTCGCACTCCCCGTCGGCAACTAAAAGGTTGTGACGCAAGGCCCTTACTTCAGCGTTTGCTAAGTGCTTCAACTGATGAATATTCGATATATCACCAAAGGCCCAGACACCTGGCATCGAAGTCCGAAAGTGTTCATCAACCAGAACCCTGCCATCTTCGCAGTCAATTCCACAGGATTCAGCACCGATCAAGTCACCATTGGGAACTCGGCCAGCTGCTACGAGAATAGCGTCAGCCTCAATGACCGCTGTCTCACCGCCCGCGTCGATGTCAACGCTGAAAGTTTCACCCTCTTGCTTAACGTTTAGAACCTCGACCCCGCAACGGACGTCAAGTCGCTGACTCATCAACTCGGTGAAACGCCGAGAAATGTCTTCGTCCTCCCGCCTCAATAAGCGATCGCCGCGGTTCAGCATTGTCACCTTGCAACCAAATGCTGAAAAGACATGACCGAGTTCGGATGCTATATATCCGCCTCCAAGAATAACCATTCGTTCGGGAAGAACATCGAGACGCATCACCGTGTCCGAGGTGTGGAAATCAACATCTGTAAGCCCTGGGTAAGGCGGTACAAACGGTCGCGCTCCAGCTCCTAAGACCATATGTCGACCTGTTATGCGCCTAACTCCCCCATCCTCACTAGCTATGTCAAGAATTCGTTCGCCCACCAGAAGCCCTTCGCCCTTGATCACTGTGACGTTGGGACACTCATCGCCTAGGCGATAGCTTTCACCACCCTCCACGATCGGATCGATTCTTCCGAAAACACGGTCACGGATAGCTGACCAATTCACTCCGGTTACTTCAGCCTCAATGCCATAGGTATCGGCTGTTCGAACAATTTGAGCGACGTCTGCCGCATAGACAAACATTTTCGATGGGATACAACCCACATTCAGGCATGTACCTCCGAATAGACCTCTTTCAACTATCGCTATTTTCCAGTGGTCGAACTCCGGGCCAGGAATGCTGTTGCCTGACCCAGTCCCAACAATTACCAGATCAAACTCTTCGATAGTTTCGTTACTCATATCGATGATTCTCGCAGGCATTTAGTGGCGATTCTTACTTCGCCCAATAAATTAAGCGCTCACCAAAAATAGCCGCAGTTCTCCGCGGACCTAACTCCGACTACTCAAGCGCCTGGTAAACCAACGTCTTCATCTCAGGTCTAATTGGGTGGGTACTAGAGGGGAGCAGTTGAGTAAGGAAAATAACGGTCAAATCCTCTACTGGATCGATCCAGAACGCTGTTGAGGCGGCGCCACCCCATGCGTATTCACCCTTTTGAGACAAAACCTTGGCTTTTGTCGGGTCAACTACTACCGAAAATCCCAACCCGAACCCGACACCGTCGTAGGCCGTCTCAGAGAAGAGAGGTCGTCCGTATTCGGTCAGATCCACTCCGCCTGGTAAATGATTGCAAGTCATGAAGTCCAAGGTTTTACGTCCCACTATGCGTTTACCGTTTAGGGAACCGCCATTTCTTAATGCCTGAGTGAAGCGGTGATAGTCAGCCAGGGTTGAAACCAATCCCCCACCACCTGAAAACGCTTCGGGTTCGCGGAGATAGCGGGATCTTTGAGCATCATCGAGCAGAGCTGCCTGCTTTGCTTCACCATTCGGGTAATAGCAGGAGGCGAATCGTTCATGCTTCTCGCTGGGAACCGAAAACCCGGTATCAACCATTCCCAACGGTTCGAAAATATTTCTCTGCAAGTACAAATCAAGACTTAGACCACTCATAACTTCAATGAGACGACCCAACACATCGGTGGAATAAGAGTAATTCCACTCAGCTCCAGGATCGAAGAGCAAGGGAAGCGATGCCAAAATGTCGCACTGATTTTCTAAATCACCAGGACTTCGAGTCCAATCAAATCCAGCTCTTCTGTACATTTCGTCAACTGCATGAGCCATATGGAAGTGATAGGTAAGCCCGCTCGTGTGTGTCAACAAATCGTGAAATGAAATATCTCTACTAGCGTCCCTGATTTGTGGATTTTCCGCGTCGCCTCCAACGAAAACCTGGCTACCTGCGAACGAAGGGATCCAATTCGATATTGGGTCCTTCAACTGAAAAACACCCTGCTCATAAAGCTGCATAATGGCGACCGAGGTAATGGGCTTTGTCATTGAATAAAAGCGGTAGATGGTGTCAGCCTCAACTTGCAGAGAGCGCTCCATGTCACGCTGCCCATACATGTGTCGATAAACGACCTTGCCCGCTCGACTCACCAATACGTCCACACCCGGAAGGCATCCTCTATCTACATACTGATCTAAATGATTACCCAATCGACCCAGCCGCTCTGGATCAAATCCCACTTCACCTGGCTCTACCTCGACTTCGGCTGCTGTCATCAGACTTCTCTCCACATAGACCACTTCGCACGGGATCGTAGGCTAAGCCGCTCCTTCGTGTTTTGGTTCCCGAAGCCTTTCTCCGCCTAAAGTGCCCCGATGACCGAAACGGCAGACAACTCCAACGTCACAACCAGATTTCTTCTTGTCCGTCATGGAGAATCTAATGTGATGGTGGAGGGAGTGGTCGGTGGCCCTAAGACCTGTTCGGGACTTTCGGAGCTCGGCAAAAGACAGGCATCTTCCTTGGGTGAGAGGTTCGCAAGCGGTAGCGAAAATTCGATTGACGTTGTGTATTCGTCACCACTTCCCCGAGCAATCGAAACTACAGAGATTCTGCTTTCTTACTTGACGGAAACTCATGAAGTAAATATCCATTCTGAGCTAGAGGAGTTCCGCCTCGGTGAAGCTGATGGTTTGAGTTGGGATCAAGTCAGAGAGCGGTACAACCTTGATAACTTCGAGCAAAGAGACCCCTTCTCTTCAATCATCCCAGGCGCGGATAGCAGAGCAGGTTTCCGTCATCGTGTCGGAAAGGCCCTAAGCGAGATCGAGAGCACCCACTCGGGGTCAACTATTCTGGTCGGTTGCCATGGTGGTGTCATATCGGCTGCTATGGCCATCGCATTTGGATTAGCACCAAACCAGTGGCAAACAGAACTTGCGCCTGGTGTCACCTCAATCACCGAGCTGGACATTACTTCGAGCAAAGATCGAGGACGAAGGTGGATGTGTCGGCGATACAACGATACGAGTCACCTCCATGGCAGTGAACTAGACCCGCGAGATCATTTGTGATTTGGTGATATTTGGGTACTTCAAAAAAGTAAGTCGGAGATATGGGGCAGACTCTAGGAATCTTGATTGACTCCTACCGATCAATGCTTAACTAGATCCCAAGAATCAATTCCGCTGCAACAAGAGGAGGACGAATGCTCGTCGAACGCATCGAAGGAAAATGGATTGACGTGTTCGCTCGCGTGTTCGAGATGTGCGCGGTTAACGACACTCAGAGTGCTGCAATACTTTCCGAAACCCAGAGCCGTAGCGTCAACGTCAACCTGGCCGAGCTTGCACTTGACCGATTAGGTATTCGCCCGATCCACATAGTGCTTCCAACTCTACGCCAGAGCGCACCGGTGCCTGTGAGGTCGACCGGGGCTTCCGATGCCATAGCCGGCTCCACAGCAGTAATTAAGGCTCTCTCTTCAGTTGACTTCGTAGTCGATTGCACCGTCGAGGGATTATTGCATGCTCCTGAACTGCCTCAAATATTAGCTGACGGCAGCAGAGTCCTGATGGTCTCCAACGAGCACCCAGAAGCACTTGAGAGGCTGATGCCAACGATCGATCTGGAACCTAAAGTCAAAGCGGGCATCAAAAAGCTAATAAAGGCACAGCAAATGCGAGTTACTTCACAAGCCGGAACTGACGTATCGGTCGACCTGAACGATGCTCCCTGTGGAGGAGGCTGGGGCTACACGACGCAACCGGGGTCTATATCGCATTGGCCTGGAGGTTTATGTTTGGCCTTCCCTAAAGCCGACACTGTAAATGGGGTCATAGTCATGGATCGCGGCGACATGAATTTGACCTTCAAACGTTACGTTGAATCGCCCGTTACGCTCACGATTGAAAATGACTTCGTGGTGGACGTCGGAGGAGAAGGGACTGATGCGTCGCTATTTCGAAGCTACTCAGATGCTTGGGGTGACCCTGATGCCTACGCAACTAGCCATATCGGTTGGGGAATGAACCCTGGCGCCCGGTGGGACACCTTGCCTTTGTATGACAGAAGCCAAACTAATGGCACTGAACAACGTGCTTTTGCTGGCAACTTCCTCTACTCAACCGGCGCCAACGAACATGCCGGGCGGCACACTCTTGGCCATTTCGATCTTCCTATGCGCAACCATACGGTGGAGTTGGATGGTGAACCCGTCGTAATCGATGGCGTGCTACAAGGTGATCTGGCGTAGCAATAGCTCTTATGTGGGATAAAGGAGCAGACCTAGCATCATGGGTAGACAACTGGGCTGACCATCAGCCGGCCTCCCTCGCTATTGAGTTCAAAGGTGTTGAGACCAATTACGGTCAGTTATCCACCAGAGTCTCGGCCACAGCAAGTTGGCTCCATAGGCAAGGCGTTAGTGTGGGCGATCGAGTTGCCTGGCTCGGACCAAACCAGCCTTTGGCGATCGAACTTCTATTTGCCTGCTCTCGACTGGGAGCTATTTTTTTGCCTCTCAATTCGCGCCTACTTGTCTCCGAACATTCGTGGATTCTCCGAGACGCCGAACCAAAGCTTGTCGTAGCTCATGAGAGCTTCCTCGCTCATGCCGAAGAAGCCGCCATCGCAATTCCGGTGCACTCCTCAGCTGAGGTCGCTCAAGCCGAAACCCTCGACACCACCCCCAGAGTCGGGAAACTTGACGACCCCGTTCTGCTGGCCTACACCTCCGGAACGACTGGGACCCCGAAAGGCGCCCTCCTCTCCCAAAGCGCATTAGCAGCGAACGCTGTCAACGGCGCCCATGCACATGACTTAACTTCCAAAGATCGTTTCCTTACGTTTCTGCCTTTATTCCATGTCGGAGGATTAAATATCCAGACGCTTCCCGCACTAATGGGGGGAGCATCAGTCCTTCTTCACGAATCTTTTGACCCTGGACAATGGCTTACGGACGTTGAACGATGGAGACCCTCCTGGTCGCTTTTTGTTCCGGCGACATTGGATGCGGTAAGTAGTCATCCTGCCTTCGAAGGAACAGACTTATCGTCGCTCACAGGTCTAATGGCGGGCTCGTCAACAATTCCGGAGGCAACGACTCGTCCCTTCTTTGAACGAGGCATTTCGGTGGGTCAGGTTTACGGCGCAACTGAAACCGCTCCAACCGCTGTAGTGATGAGGGTCGATGAGGCCTCTGAACGTCCCGGTTCATGCGGCAAACCTGCGACCCTATGTGAAGTTCGCATCGTCAACGATGCCGGGACTGCTGTCGCTGAAGGCGAATCAGGGGAATTGTGGGTTCGTGGGCCGAACATATTGAGCAGCTACTGGCGCAATGCCGACGCAACTTCTGAGTCGATAACCGATGGGTGGTTTCACACAGGTGACATTGGACACCAAGATCCCGAGGGGTGGATCTACATCGATGACCGCAAGAAAGATCTCGTTATCTCTGGGGGAGAAAATATTTATCCCGCCGAGTTGGAGAATGTGCTTGCAGAGAGCCCATTACTTCTTGAAGCGACTGTGGTTGGGGCACCAGATAGCCGCTGGGGAGAAATTCCAGTGGTGGTAGCAGTGGCAGCAGCCGGGGCCGAACAAAACAGTGAAGCAGTTCTAGAACTTTTCCATGGACAAGTTGCTCCTTTCAAGTATCCGAAGAGAGTTATCTGGACTGACCAGCTACCAAGGAACGTTATGGGCAAGGTGCTGAAACACGAGGTTCGTGCTTTGATCGCCCGTGGTCAAAGTACCTCGTGAAACAGATACCGATCAGCCTTCTCCAAGTCGGTAGGTAGTTAAGCGTTAGATCAAACAAGGGACTCGCTCATGGTTACTTCAAAGAAAGTTGCGTTTATAGGCCTAGGAGTCATGGGCTTTCCAATGGCCAAACACCTTTCACAAGCAGGGCATTCTGTGTCGGTGTACAACAGGACGAGGTCGAAATCGGACGCTTGGGCCAGGCAAAATGATGGCATCACGGCGGCGACCCCAAGAGAAGCTGCCGCCGGCGCCGAGGTGGTCTTTGTCTGTGTCGGAAACGATGACGATGTTCGTTCAGTCGTACTGGGGGACAAAGGGGTTCTCGCCGGTATCGAGCCCCAATCTTTGATCGTCGACCACACCACCGCATCGGCTGAACTCGCTAGGGAGCTCAATGAACTCTGCTCGGTCCGCAATGTCGGATTCCTTGATGCGCCTATTTCTGGGGGCCAGGCAGGTGCCGAGAATGGGGCTCTGACCGTTATGTGCGGCGGCGAACAGAGGTGGTTCGACCTGGCTAAACCGTTCATCTCCGCCTATAGCCAAGCTTGCAATCTCATTGGCCCTACCGGTTCAGGTCAACTAACAAAGATGGTTAATCAAATCTGCATCGCTGGACTACTGCAAGGACTGTCAGAGGCTCTTCAGTTCGGAAAAATGAGCGGACTAAATCTCGAGCTTGTGCTTGAGACAATCAGCAAAGGAGCAGCTGGTTCGTGGCAAATGACGAACCGTGGCTCAACGATGATTCGTGACGAATTTGACTTCGGTTTCGCTGTCGACTGGATGAGGAAGGACCTCGGCATTGTCATGGAAGAGGCAGCGCGTCTCAAAACCTCTGTGGAAGTGACTCGACTAGTCGACTCTTACTATCGAGAAATTCAAGAAAACGGAGGCGGGCGGTGGGACACCAGCAGCCTCATCACGCGGCTTGCTGGCAACTCTTAGGAGGCAAATGTGCATCTACGTGATCTGGTGACTACGGTTGCTCGACGTGATCCACAGCGACCGAATCTTGATGGGCCCTGGCCCGAGCAATCCGTATCCAGAAGTAATGGAGGCCTTCGCTCGGCCAGTTCTGGGACACTTAGACCCTGAATTCATATCTCTCCTGGATGAAACTAACGACCGATTACGAGAGGTCTGGCAGACAAAAAACGCTCTGACATTTCCGATTAGCGCAACCGGCTCAGCTGGGATGGAGACCTCATTCGTTAATTTCATTAGTCCGGGTGATGAAGTTGTAGTGGGAGTTAATGGGGTTTTCGGTAACCGAATGTGTGATGTGGCTAGCCGAGCGGGCGCCGTAGTTACCAAGGTTGAAGAGGAATGGGGGCGGGCAATAGATCCTGAGAGACTGTTGGCAGCACACCCCAACCCGAAGATGATTGCGGTAGTACATGCTGAGACATCAACTGGGGTGCGAAATGACATCCATGACCTCGGCGCAGGCAAAGGAGACGCCCTGCTTCTAGTCGATTGTGTGACTTCGCTTGGCGGCATACCTGTCTTGATCGACGAATGGGCTGTCGATATCGCTTACAGCGGAACTCAGAAGTGTCTGGGAGTTCCTCCTGGTCTCTCTCCCGTAACCGTCAGCGATAGGGCCATGGAGAGACTCGTGGAGACTCCGCAAAGCTGGTATCTGGATCTAAACATGATCAAGGACTATGTAACTGGCGACGGTGCTCGGGCATATCATCACACAGCGCCTATCTCGATGCTTTATGCCTTACATGCGGGTTTGGGAGTAGTGATAGATGAAGGCCTCCAGCAAGCTTGGGAACGTCATCAATCTTGCGGCGACGAGCTCCACAGATGCCTACCGGAACTCGGCTTCGAGTTATGGGCCCAAGAAGGACATCGACTTCCGGAGCTCACAACCGTGTCGATCCCAGATGGATTAGATGACGTTGAAGGGCGTCAGCACTTACTTAACCGATACGGCATCGAAGTTGGTGGCGGCCTTGGGCCGGTAGCGGGCAAAGTATGGCGCATTGGCTGCATGGGTCATACAGCACAGATGCGTAACGTAAAGATGCTGCTAGGCGCTCTTGAGGAATTAACAGCGCACTTGAGATAAACGACCGCAGTCTTCTTTCCTCAACGGCCCCTATTGAAGAGCTTTATTAAGAATCCGATTCCCATGGAGCTGGTCCATCCATTGGCGGGTCGGAACGGCCTTCGAGCCACCCATTGAATGCAGGGTTTCGTTTTTCTATGAAAGCTTTAGCGCCTTCTCGCGCGTCAGGAAGGTGATCAGTTACTGCTGTCTTTGCAGCAATCTCATCAAGCGACTGATCCCAGGTTAGGTCAGCAGCAAGCAGAATTGATCGCTTCAACATTCTCATCGCTACTTGGGGCCCTTCGGCAAGTTCTCGAGCAAGTTCGAAAGTCTCATCCATAAGATCTTCATCTTCGACGACCTCGTGCACTAGGCCCATCTGATGCGCGGTTTCACCATCAACAATTCGCTTACGCATCATAAAATCTGTTGCCTTGGCTACTCCAAGGTGCTGTACGAGCAGCCATTGGCCGCCTTCATCTGGCAGCAAGCCAAACCTAAGCGTCGCGCTTCCCATCTTCGCCGAACGCGAAGCGATACGAAAATCGCAGGCTAACGCAAGCGAAAAGCCCGTTTGAATCGCGAAGCCATTTATCGCTGCGATAGATATCTTGTCTAGATTGCGGACTGCTGTGTTAACCGCCTGAGATATCGTCCGTAACCCGTTGTATGTGCCAGAAGGGTTGTGATGCCCGTGGTGGATCTGCGGAACTTGGGTGCTGTCCCCTCCATAACCTTTCAAGTCATCTCCTGCCCAAAAGGCATGGCCTTCGCCTGTGAAAACGACGATCCGGATTGCATCATCCATCTGTGTCTGAGTTAGCACTTCAACTAAATCTCGCTTCATCGCAGCTGTAGAGGCATTCAGACTCTCAGGGCGGTTAAACGTCACAACCAGAATGCCGGGATCTTCAATAGCTGTAAGGAACCCGCAATACTCTCCCTCTTGGACTGCCATCTCGAAACCCCCATGCCTCTTGTTACCTACACCTATGAAGAACCTACCTCGTGTCAACCTCGAACACCTGTCGCTTGCTACGGTCCACTCAATGAACAGTCCTACTGCTCCGCCTTTCGAAGTTTTTGACAGTTCCCTAATGCTTCGTTTCGATATCAGTGGTTCGCAAGGCGAAAGAACCCACTACATAACACCTTTCGTGACCGATGGGTCCAAGCTCTACGTTTTTGACGAACCTAGCCACGATCCGGAAAGCTTCTTACAGATGCTGCTTGGACAAACCATCTTGGTAAGTAGCCGCTTAACCGGCGACCTCAGAGTAAGCGCACGCGGAAGACTCCCCACACCTAACGAAGAAGATTGGGCTCGACCTGCATGCACTGAGAAATTTTTATACGACCAAGCATTACAAGATTTAGCTTTATTGGGTCCGCTCGTAGTTGTCGACGCCTCAATCCTCGATTAATTCAACACGGGCTGCTCGCCAGCCAGAGTGATTCGGTACATCTCTCTTTTGCTACCTGAATAGTCGTTGATCGCAAAGTGCTGTGTCGCTCGGTTGTCCCACATAGTCAAAGTCCCCGGCGTCCATCGCACACGACAAGTGAACGCGATTTGGCGGCTGTGCTCAAACAAAAACTCAAGTAGTGCACTACTTTCAGTCTTCGTCATTCCTTCTATCCCAACCGTATAAACCTCATTAACGAATAAAGACTGACGTCCAGTCAGAGGATGTGAACGCACCAAAGGGTGTGTCTGAAGAACCACCGCTGTCTCATCTCCTTGAATGTGCATCGATGAGTCCGGGTCAGGTTGTCCAAATGTCCCTTGAGGACCGTAGCTTCGCTCTGCAGAATGAAGGCCCTTCAAGTCGCGAAGAATTGACTGCATCGATTCCGACAAGCTTTCGAAAGCTAAATATTGGTTGGTGAACGCAGTATCTCCTCCGACCTCTGGAACCTCGAGCGCATAGAGCAAAGTCGCGCTCGGCGGTTGGAGTTGAAAACTCCAGTCGCTATGCCATCCACTTCCGAACAGAGGTCCTTTTTCTTCGGCCTCACGCAAGAGCCGCAATACGTTTGGGTGACCATCAATCGGAGCGATGAAAGGCGTCTCACCAAATTCGCCAAGAGACATGGCAAATCTCTCAAAGTCATCTATATCTAAATCTTGATTCCGAAACACAAGCACTACATTCTCAGCGAGGGCTTCTTCTATCAATCGGGCCTGTTCTGACTCGATACCGCCCTTGAGATCGATATCGAAAACTTCCGCGCCGAAAGCACCCGTTAACGCGTTTATTTGCATAACACGAAACTAGCGCTGCAAGAGTCGCTTTGGTGCGCTAGGCAGGAGCTATGAAGATTTCTATTGCATTCGGTGGCCCAGCTTCAGGCAAGAAACGTGACTGGGATACTCAGGTGGAATTCTTACGCGAGGCCGAACAAATGGGTGTGGACATAATTTGGTCCGCTGAGGCCTGGGGAATGGATGGCGTGAGCACATTGGCCTATCTCGCCGCCGTCACCAAAAAGGTCCAACTGGGGACCGGCATATTGCAGATCTCAGCTCGCACTCCTGTGATGACCGCTATGACGGCCCTATCCATGGCAGCGATTAGCGACGACCGATTTATCTTGGGACTTGGTGTGAGTGGGCCCCAAGTTGTGGAGGGGCTACATGGGATTTCTTTCCGTCAGCCACTTACCCGTCTCCGAGAAACAGTTGACATAGTGAGGCAGGCCTTTGCCGGTGAGAAGATTAGATACGAAGGTTCACATCACTTCTTACCTCGCCCGGGCGGCGAGGGGAAAGCCCTCCGATTAGCTCAACCCGCCAACGAACAAATACCTATTTGGCTAGCAACTCTTGGTCCTAAATCGCTCGAATACACCGGTCAGGTAGCTGACGGGTGGGCAGGAACCTCCTTTGTCCCCACCGGTGCCGCGGCCACGATTGGACATGTCCATCAAGGAGCCTTAGCGGCTGGAAGAGATCCGTCGACTATCGACTACCAAGCTGGTGGGGCTGTCCAATTCGGTAACGATGTTGAGGGTCTTTTAGCTCCTAGGAGACCGGGTGTTGCGTTCACCTTGGGGGCAATGGGTTCGGCTACCACCAACTTTTATAACGATGCTTATAGTCGTGGCGGCTTCGAAACCGAAGCACAGAAAGTCCAGCAACTGTGGGTTGAGGGCCAACGTGAACAAGCCGTTCAGGCGGTACCGGATGAACTGATCTTACAAACCAATTTTTTGGGCTCTACCTCTGAGGTCACTGAGCGCGTTCGCGCTTATCGAGAAGCTGGCATTTCTGTTCTGCGGGTTCAGCCAGAGGGTGCCGACATGCAAGAGCGGCTCGACAGCTTAGGTGGAATTGTCGACATCGTGAGAGCCTTGAACAACGATGATTCTTAGTCGCAAGCTTGCTTAGTACCTTCGGCTACCTTTATCGAAGGTCTCCTGGTCAGTGCTACTCGACTCTCAGAATTCGTCGCACATAGGAGAGATCCGCCGTTCTGTAGCTAGCAACTCGATCGGACCAAGAGTCCAAATAGTTCCGGCCGTCTGATTGGAAGAAAGTCGTCATGGGACCTTCTTGTTGATAATTATCAACTCCACGAATTACCTCTGCGCGACCATCAACAAACTTCACTTCAAACACCATGCTTCACAACCTACCTAGAGTCCGTTGTGGCTAACTAGTGCCGTAAGTCTGTGACTTTCTGGTGGACAGATCTTCTTTGTCCACAGATAAGATTTGGAGTCGCAGACTGCAATAGTGTTGCGGTTATCCACAATCTGCCTGAATTACGTTTGAGAGATACCTCATGAGTGACCGTTCGAAAACCTTTACTGATGACGACCTACGAGCTCGCTTAACCCCTCTTCAGTATCACGTGACGCAAGAAGCTGGCACAGAGCAGGCCTTCACTGGCGATACATGGGACCAGAAGCAGGATGGTGTCTACCACTGTGTTGTCTGCGACATCGATCTATTTTCTAGCGATAGCAAGTACGAGTCGGGATCTGGTTGGCCAAGTTTCTGGCAACCGCTATCCAACGGTTCTGTTGACACCGAAATCGACACTTCTCATGGAATGGTGCGCGTTGAGGCCCTTTGTCACTCATGCGGGGCACATTTGGGACATGTCTTTCCCGATGGCCCCGAACCAACAGGCGATCGCTATTGCATGAACTCGGCATCCATGCGATTCAATCCCCAAGAAAGCAAGTAACCCGCAAAGGCCTTAGATATCCGCTATCCGGTTGCCTGAACTCGTTCTTCGACCGATGGAAACAGGTCAATGATGGCGTTGTCCAACTCTTCTTTGACCCCGGCCAAAGGCAACACGTTAAGGACACCCTGCCCTTTGTGGATCAGGTCAATGATTTCTTCTCCTGAGACAAGTAATGGCGAAGATCCGTTGATCACGAGATTGGCCGAAGCAACATCTGTCCCAAGGTTTTCTCGTAAATAAGAAAACACGTCTCTCACCATCTCAAGTCGAATCCCAGCATCGAGCAGGGTTTTTACGACCTTAAGTTCTAGGAGATCCTGGTATGAATAGCTACGCCTACTTCCGCTTCCTTGCGCATCAGCTAAGGACGGGCGAATGAGGTCCGTACGCGCCCAATAATCAAGTTGGCGATAAGTGATACCTACCAATTCTGCTGTTCTCTTTCCTGAAAAACCTGTTGCCACTATGCCCTCGGTCACGGTTGTGCCTCCATCTCGGCAAGTGATCAATGCGATCACATCGGTGAAACTACGTCGATGTGATGCCACAGTACGAGCAAACCGCACCGTTAGCAACCACCCTTCGCGCGATAATTCGCGCGCTCAGCGCGAAAAACTCGTCTTTAATAGCTAACTACGCTCCGAAATCACCCGGGTTAACGTCATCCAGGAACTGCTTAAATTCATCAAGTAGCTCATCTGGATCACTTTCGGGGTCTTCCTCGGATCCATGTTCTTCGATGATTTGCCCAGCTTCAGCAAGAACATCTTCGGAAGCAAAGATAGGAGTATCTGTTCTGACAGCAATGGCTATAGCGTCACTGGGTCTGGCCGAAATCGTCCGACTTTCGCCACCAACTTGAAGTTCTATCTCTGCAAAAAACGTCCGCTCGCGGAGCTCCGTCACCACCACTCCAACAATGTTCGCCTGAAGTTCTTCCAGCATGGCGACCAGTAGGTCATGCGTTAGAGGTCTTGCGAGACGGATCCCCTCAATACCTCGATGGATGGCGTGGGCCTCAGGGGTGTCAATCACGACAGGCAACACTCTCCCTTGCCCTTCGGTCTCTCTCAACAACAACAGTGGACTGTTTGATGGCAACTCAACCTGAACTCCGAGTAACTCCATCTCGATCATGTTCTGACCTTAGCGGGGTTGTCGGCCCGTAGCCCGCTTTCAAGCGCTCGATGACACGAGATAGAGCAATTTGAACTTACCTATCTGCAATTCATCACCATTGGTGAGGAAGACCTCGCTGTCTTCTAGACGTTGCCCATTGAGGTAGGTGCCATTCAACGATCCAACGTCTTTGATGTCGTAGCCTGCGCTGCTCGCCGTTAACTCAACGTGGTGCCGTGACACAGTGATGTCATCGAGAAATATATCGCTGTCCGGGTGGCGGCCGACCGTCACAACCTCCGACGTAACCGCATATCGAGTACCCGCCTGATGGCCACTAGCAACGATTAGCGCAGCCCCTGCTAACGGGTTGTCGAGGTTGAGTCCTTCAGAATCAGCCACAAGGGTTTCAAGCACCTCAGTGTTGACCTCTTCGGCCTGACTCAGAGGTCGTCCGCAGCTAGAGCAGAATCGCGACCCGGCATCATTTGAATGGCCGCAAGCTTCACATAATTGAGTCATCTACTCCTCCTTATTCTCTGCAAGGACGAAGGTTTCGTAACTATTTGCATCCATCAACTGATCAAGTTCAGATTCTGCACTCGGTTTAATGACACATATCCAACCCTCACCGTAAGGGTCTTCGTTGACGAGTTCCGGACGGTCTTCTAAGGCACCGTTGACTTCGGTAACTTCACCTGAAATCGGTGCAAAAACGTCGGAGACTGACTTAGTCGACTCAATCTCAGCGAACGCTGAGTTTGCAGCAACTACTAGGCCTACTTCTGGAAGTTCCACATACACAACGTCACCCAAAGCATCTTGGGCGAAATCTGTAATACCGATGTGCGCTAAGGAATGCTCAATTCGAACCCATTCGTGATCACTGGAATATCGAAGCTCTTCAGGTGTATCCATATTCACAACCTATCCCACCCAGTCGACTAGGGGATCTGCGCTTATCGGCCGGCTCGACCTTGTCGAAGTGCCTCTCGGGCCGCAGGAACGTATGTTAGCCCAGACCAATAGTGAATAGGTAGCCCCACCAGGGCGCAAACCCATGCCCCATTGGCGAAAATAGACGCTATAAACACGTCGCTCTCTCCTGCTAAGAAAAACGGAAAGGCGAACATCAACAAAAAGGTGCCTGTCTTGCCCCACCAGGTCACTTCAATTTTTCTGGCCCCGAAGGCCGCTAGGAACAGAGCAGCCACAGCTACCAACGCCTCTCTAATAAGGGCCAGCCATGCAATCCACCCAGGAACCGACCCATCAACCCAAATCGCAAAAATTCCAACCAAGAGCATCAGCCGATCCGCAGTCGGGTCCAGAATCTTTCCCAATTCACTTACTTGGTTAAATCTTCGAGCGATATATCCGTCTACCCAGTCACTCGCGCCTAGCGCTCCGAGCAGCAGAGCGGCTGCCCACCGGTCCTCAACAGAAAATAGCAACCACAAAAAAATAGGGATACAACCCAACCTGACCAGGCTAATAAAATTCGGAAGGGTGAATGGTCTCCACGGTAACGGCTGTTCAGACATCGGTTGCATCGTAGGCTTCATTTCATGTCATCTGTTTTCACAATGATCATCGAAGGTGATTTACCGGGAACTTTCGTCTGGAAAGACAACCAATGCGTCGCCTTCATGTCAATAAATCCAATTTCCCATGGCCACACGCTGGTAGTTCCCCGAGCCGAAATCGATCATTGGATCGATGTTCCTTCAGACCTGCGAAAACATCTCTTTGAAGTCGCCGGAAAAATCGGGGTTGCACAGAAACAGGCTTTCAACACCCAGCGCGTTGGGATGGTTATCGCTGGATTCGAAGTACCGCACACGCACATACATTTGATCCCTATGGACACAATGGCCGATATGGATTTCTCCCTCGCATCTGACTCCGTCGATCCTCAGGATCTCGATAGCGCGGCACTGTCAATCAAATCGGCTTTAGACAAATAACTGCACTCTCTACCAAAGAGTGTTGGGTTGAACAGGAGCAATGTTTTCAGGTTCATCGTGCTTGGGATTCCCTATTCTCGCGTCTACATAATGTGCTTGTAACGTCTCCGTTGGTCCTTCAGTTATGAAGCGTTTCAGCGCAACAGCATTATCGGAATTTGAATCCAACCATCTAGCCCACAGTGACGAAGGAAGCGTGACCGGCATTCGGTCGTGAATATCAGACATGAATCCATCAGCTTCTCTCGTCAAGATAACCAAAGATGGGCGGGTCTCAGACTCTCCCTCTCTTGAGTTGAATTCCCAAATCCCCGCCATGGCTAGCGGAGTGTGGTCTGGTTTATAGACGTAGGAAGGCTGACGCCCTTTGCGCTTGATACCTCGATTCCATTCGTAGAATCCATCGGCTGGAACTAGACATCTCCTGTGTTCAAACGATGCAGCAAACCGAGGTTTCAAGTCGACTGTTTCAATTCGAGCGTTAATGAGAAAATTTGGACTCTGACCTTTCTTCTCTGATCGTTGACTGAAGCCCCATCGAAAAACTTTTAGTTCTCGGTTCATGGAGCCGGGAGCGCCGAGGACTCCATATATCTCCATGGATGGCGCAATGTTATAGCTAGGGGCCAGAGACTCTCCGCAAGACTGAGCACTGAACAAGGCCTCTAATCCGGAAGGCGGAACCGTTGAAACGAATCTGCCGCACACGTGCTAACGACCTCGAGAATTCTCAAACATACGTGGAACCCTTCATGCCAGTGCGGTCCTGCCGAATCTCTACGTTTACCAATGCAGGTTTTCCGGACTCAAATGCCCTAGCGATTGCTGGACCTATTTCTGTTGGAGACACGACGTGCTCACCGTAGCCACCTAAAGCTTCTACTACTAGGTCATATCTAGTGCGGTTCAGTTCGACCGCTACCAAACGATCTTCGCCGTAAAGCATGCCCTGCGGTCGCATCATCTGGCCCCATGCGGCATCGTTCCCAACGACACCGACGATAGGAAGACCAAAACGGACAGCAGTGTCATACTCAAAGCCATTGAGACCAAACGACCCGTCGCCGTAAACAATAAGGACGCGCTTGTCGGGGTGAGCTTTTTGAGCCGCTAACGCGAAGGGCATCCCAACGCCAAGCGTTCCTAAGGGTCCCGGGTCCATCCATGTTCCGTTACGCGGCACCTGGATCACCTTTGAAGCTTGGGCGACGATGTCTCCGCCATCCCCGATGACGATCATGTCATCCGAAACATAGTCAGCTATCTCTCGACACAGTCGAAGCGGGTCTATCGGAACCTCTTCACTATCCATTTGCTCTCTTCGGGCGCTATCGAGTTCTTCTTCTCGCTCGCGCAATTGATCTCGGTATCCCGATAAATCGATTGGCAACCGGCGGTCTTCTATTTCTTCAGTCAGCAATTGAAAATTCATACCGATGTTGCCAACAAGTCCGAGATCCGCAGGCCGATTATCACCGATCAGGGTCTCATCTAAATCCATCTGGATGATCGCTGCCGAGGGCGGAATCGATTTACCAAATTTCATCCGAAAATCTAGGGGTGTTCCAGCAAGGATGACGAGGTCGGCTTTTTCGAGCGCTTCTTTCCGAGTTAAGGACAGGAAGGAAGGGTGATCCCAAGATATTTCTCCTCTCGCCATTCCATTCACGAAGCAGGGAAGACCGGTTCGATCTAGAAAGCGCTCTAGATGCTTGCCTCCCTCGCTCCACTTAAGAGACGTCCCTGCCATAACCATCGGGGTTTTAGCCTCAGAGAGCAATTCAACACTTTTCTCTACCAGGTGGTGGGGCGCGGTCGCAGCAATTCTGTAGTCCCGAAACTCGGGAATTTGAATTTTTTCTAGGTCAATCTCTCCATGGAGCACATCCATTGGAATTTCTAGGAAGGCCGGACCGGGAACGCCGCTAAGGGCCACTCGGATTCCGGCCTCCATGTATTCCCCAATTCGTTCTGTCTGATAGCAGGCCTCAGCCCATTTCGAGACTGGCTTCATTAAAGAAACATGGTCCATTTCCTGCAAAGAGCCGCGTCGTATGTGTCGAAAAGGCCCTTGGCCTCCAATGACCAGAATCGGGGAATTCGCTCGCCAAGCGTTAGCGACGCCTGTAACCCCATCGGTTACTCCTGGACCAGCAGTTAGAACCGCTACACCCACTTTGCCTGGGTGGAGACGGGCCCACGCATCGGCTGCGTGAACCGCAGCTTGTTCATGACGGACATCTACGACTTCAATATTTTCATCAAGACATCCGTCATAGATTCCCATGACATGTCCCCCCGAAAGAGTAAATACGCACTCCACTCCTGCGGCCTTCAACGCCTTCGCAACTAACTTTCCACCATGTGTCATAGAACCAACTCTTCTCGACTTCGCTAACAGCTGACTATAGAACTGTACGCTGCCTTAGATGCGTGTGACTGTGCCTGCATCGTCAGCCAACATCGGACCCGGTTTCGACTGTTTAGCGGTTGCATTGGATCTGCCGTTCCATCTGGATGTGGGAGAACCACAACAAGGCGCCACAAAGCTCGATGCGAATCATCCAGCTGCCAAATCTTTTGCTGATGCTGGAGGGGAGGGACCTCTGTTCGGAGAGACAGTCATTCCGCCGGGTAAAGGCCTTGGTTTCTCAGGCGCCGCTCGGGTGGCCGGTTTGGCTGCAGCATCTATTCAGAGCTCTGGATCGATTCACTATGGAGATCTCCTCGCACGATCCGGCCGGCTTGAAGGCCACTCGGATAATGTCGCGGCCTCAATATATGGCAGCGTTACTGCGGTCAACCAAGATTCGGTTGTTCGGGTGAGGTGTCCCGAAGAGTTAGATGTCGTTGTTTGGATTCCGGACGGGAAGACCTCGACTGATTCCTCCAGAAAGCACCTGCCGGCATCGGTACCGTTCGAGATCGCCACGCAGGCGTTAGCTAGAAGTTCAGTTTTAGTCGCGGCCATCGCCTCTGGTGACTTGAGAGCGATGCGCGCTAACTGTGTCGATGATCTTCACCAACCAACGCGTCTCGTTTCGGCACCTGACTCTGCGCACGCGATAGAGGCCGCCCTCGAGAATGGTGCGTGCGCTGCGTGGCTAAGTGGTTCAGGCCCGACGGTTGCTGCGTTCGTGGAGAGGGACCATGCGGAGTCAATCAAGCGTTTGCTGCCGAGTTCCGGCCACAGCAAAATCCTCAAAGTAGCCCAACACGGTATCTCCATCAGCTGACAACGATATTGGCCATTTTCCCAGGGATTACTATTACTTTGCGAATCGCTTTGCCTGCTAACAGTTCAGTGACGCGTTCATCAGCTAGCACTGCTTCTTCGATCGTTTGCGGATCAGCGCTTGTCGCTACCATCACGCGACTTCTTACTTTGCCGTTTATCTGAACAGGGATTTCGATCGATTCTTCGACGAGAAGTGCCTCATCCGCCTCAGGAAATCGCTGATGAACTACCGACCCATCGTTGCCAAGTCGTTGCCACAATTCTTCAGCTATATGCGGCACCAATGGACTAAGCATCAAGATAAGGCTGTTAGCTACTTCAGCAGGAACTGGCGCAGCGCTTCGCGTCAACTCATTGTTCAATTCCGTTATGCGCGCTATCGCCGAATTAAACCGCAACCCTTCCATCGCATCGTCAACAGCAGCGATGGTTCGATGCGTAAGCCTCAATAATTCCTCTGTGGGCTGGTCGTTGACCACGGTAGCCATACCGGTGCTTTCATCGACCAGATTCCTCCACACCCGCTGCAAAAGTCGATGAGACCCAATCACAGATTTTGTTTCCCAAGGCCGGTCTTGGTCCAAAGGCCCCATGAACATTTCGTAAAGGCGCAAGGTGTCTGCACCATAAGCCGAGTACATATCGTCTGGGGTCACCGAGTTCCTGAGGGACTTGCCCATCTTTCCGAAGGATCGAGATACTGGGAGACCTTCGTGAAAGAACAAACCGTCCTCTTCTACTACTTTTTCCGCTTCAACATAGATACCTCGATCATCTTGGTAAGCGGCAGCCTGAATATAACCCTGGTTATACAACCGCTGGAAAGGTTCGGGGCCAGATACGTGTCCGAGGTCGAACAGAACTTTGTGCCAAAAACGTGCGTACAGGAGATGCAAAACGGCGTGTTCTACTCCCCCAACGTATAGATCAACTCCACCAACACCCCCGTCTGGGCTGGTCATCCAGTATTTCTCAACTGCTGGGTCGACAAACTGCTCGTCGTTCGTCGGATCTAGGTAGCGCAGGTAATACCAACAAGATCCCGCCCATTGCGGCATGGTATTAAGTTCACGCCGATAGGACCGCTTACCTCCCCCAAGGTCGTAATCAGCCGTTGCCCACTCTTCTGCACGCCCTAAGGGAGGTTCCGGTTCGGATTCTTCATCCAGAGATCGCGGTGCCCAATCCATAAGTTCCGGTAATTCGATAGGGAGTTCGCTTTCAGGCACGGCTAGAGCGAGCCCGGTTTCGTCAAACACAATCGGGAATGGTTCCCCCCAGTACCGCTGACGAGAAAAAAGCCAATCACGTAACTTGTAGGTGATCGTGCGTTCGCCGTTGCCGCTATCTTCTAACCAGGCGATCATCGATCGCTTGGCCTCTTCGATGTATAGGCCATCGAGAAAATCGCTGTTGATTGCTGGCCCATCCTCAACGTAGGCCTCGCCTGAGAAATCTTCTGGGGGTTCAACCGTCCTCACAATTTCGATGTTAAAGGCTGTGGCGAAATCCCAATCTCGTTGATCCTGACCAGGAACGCTCATCACTGCCCCTGTTCCGTAGCCCATCAATACATAGTCGGCTATGAATACTGGAATTTCTTTGCCGTTTACTGGGACTACACAATGTGATCCAAGGTAGACACCTGTTTTGGACCGATTCTCTTGCCTTTCTAAGTCGCTCAGCTCTGACACCAGACGGCGATATTCTTCAACTGCCTCGCGTGGGGATGTCGCTCCGCTTGTCCAACTAGCTGGTGTGTCTTCGGGCCAAACATCAGATATCAATTCGTCAACTAGTGGGTGTTCGGGCGCTAACACCATTGCAGTGGTCCCAAATAGGGTGTCTGGTCTGGTGGTGAAAACTTTGATGACCGAATCAGATGCCGTTTCAAAAGCAATTTCTGCACCTTCGGACCGTCCGATCCAGTTTCTCTGCATGGTTTTGATCGAGTCGGTCCAATCAAGGCTTCCTAAGTCCTCAAGCAAGCGATCTGCATAGGTTGTGATTCGCATCATCCACTGCTTCATTGGCCGCCTAAAGACAGGGTGGTTACCTCGTTCGCTTCGCCCGTCAGCCGTAACTTCTTCGTTTGCGAGAACTGTTCCTAGCCCTGGGCACCAATTAACAGGTGCTTCGCCCAGATAAGCGAGACGCCACCTATCAAGTTCCTCTCTGCGCTCTACCTCCGTCATCCCGGACCAAGGGTGACCATTCTTGGTGGCGATCTGCCCTGCCGAAAGTCGTTCTTCGAGTTCCGAGATTGGCTTCGCCATGCCCGCCTCGCTGTCGTACCAGCTTTGGAAAATCTGCAAAAATATCCATTGAGTCCAGCGGTAATAGGCGACGTCAGTGGTGGCAATGGATCGTTCTTTGTCGTGACCTAACCCAAGCCGGTCGAGTTGCCGTTGCATGTTGGCAATATTCTTTTCTGTGTTGACTCTCGGGTGTTCGCCTGTCTGGCGCGCATGTTCTTCTGCTGGGAGTCCGAAGGCGTCGTATCCCATCGTATGTAGGACGTCGTATCCCCTCATCCTTTTGTAACGAGCGAAGACATCGGTTCCGATGTAACCCAGCGGATGCCCTACATGCAAACCTGCCCCTGAGGGGTAGGGGAACATGTCCATGACAAACAACTTTTGACGCTTTTCTGCAACGGAACCTCGAGATTCCTCCATTGCTGGGAGGTTGCTAACTCGGTAGGTATTCTCGTTCGCCCAGCGTTCCTGCCAATCGGTCTCAATTCGTTCGGCTAAGTGCGCGTCGTATCGAAAAGCAGGATGCGAATCATCTGTCTCATGGTCCGGTGTCGAAGGAGATGTGTTCACGAAGTTCAAGGATGCCACGTACAGGGGCGACTAAGACAATTAGCAGCAATGGATTGCTTTCTACCTAGTTATCAACCCGTTGAGTCGAATAACCTTCTGCTATGACCCGCGACAACTCCGAACAGAATTTTGATGATCGCGATTACGAATCTTGGCAGGCGGCAGCGGCTGCTGCCCTCAAGGGTAAAGATCTCGCCGACCTCACCACCCGCACCTTCGAAGGCATCGAAAGAAGTCCGCTTTACACACGACAGCGCAACGGAACAATACGGAATGGAGATGATTTTCCGGGAGGAACCGCATTCGCTAGAGGCAATAGAGCGTCGGGGAATCTTCTCGGATGGGAGATTCGCCAAAGTCACTTGGCAATCCGCGACGGTGTAAACGTACATATTCTTTCCGACTTGGAGAACGGGGCAACTGCCATAACCTTGAAGGGGGCCACCGCGGAAGCCGCTCATATTGCTTCAGTTCTTCACGGCGTCTATCTCGAACTAGCTCCCGTCCACCTAGCCTCAGGAAGCAGCCTGAAACTCGCCTCCGCCCTCTTAGAAGTTTGTGAGGATCGATCTTCTGACGCTGAGCTCCTTCGCAATCACCTGGGACTTGATCCCGTGGGTCGGTTAGCTCGAACTGGGCATTCTGTTTCACCTCTAGATCAAGAAATTAAGCAATGCGCCGACATGGCCAATGACGTCGCTTCGAAGTACCCCAACATCGTCCCCATCGCAATCGATGGTTCCGTCTGGGCAAATGGAGGAGCATCAGACAGTCAGGAGCTAGGCGCCATATTGTCCGCCGGTGTCCTTTGGGTGCGTGCCCTTCTGGACTCAGGTTTGAGCATTGACGATGTTGCACAGAAACTTGAGATCACGCTGACAGTTGGACCCGATCAGTTCATGAATATGGCAAAGATTCGAGCCGCTCGAGTCTGTTGGGCCCGGGTTATGTCTGCATGTGGAGCGTCGCCCTCTCAGAGTCCCGTCACTATTCATGCACAAACTGCGCAAGCAATGATGACGAGAACTGACTCGTGGGTGAATATGCTTCGCGCGACTACAGCATGTTTCGCAGCTGCCGTCGGGGGCGCTGACGCAATAACGGTTACTCCCTTTGATGATGCTGTGGGTCTTTCCAACGACATGGGACTTCGACTCGCACGGAATACACAACTCATCCTTCAAGAAGAAACCAAATTGTCCTCTGTAATTGACCCTGCTGGAGGAAGTTGGTACGTCGAAGAGTTGACCGACCAGGTGGCCGGTTCATCTTGGGAACTTTTTCAGGACTTGGAACGTCAGGGAGGTCTCGCTGACGCCCTGCTGTCCGGGTACTGGCAGGAGGAGCTAACGAAAACTCGTTCGGAACGGAAAATAGCTGTCGCCCACAGAGCAATGCCGCTGACTGGCACTAGCGAGTTTCCGAACCTAGATGAGGAGCAATTGGAGCGTGAGCCGTTGCCTCAAGGCCTTGAACAAATCGAAGGCGAACGACGGTGTGAAGCTCTCCCCCTGTTTCGGTGGTCCACTCCTTTTGAGGAGATGCGTGAGTCCGTTGGCAGTTCGACCAAAGAGCCTGTCTTATTTCTAGCGAACCTTGGGGATATCGCTACCCATACGGCTAGGTCCACCTTCGCGATGAACTTGTTCGAGGCCGGAGGAATTCGGACTCTCAACAACGACGGATTCGCGAACACTGCTGATTGCGTTGAAGCTTTTACTGCTAGTAATACACGTATTGCTTGCATCTGTTCCTCGGACAGCACCTATTCAGAATCCGCTACCCAAACAGTCCAAGAGCTCCGGTCCGCCGGAGCAAGCCTGGTCTATCTGGCCGGGAACCCTGACGCGTTAGCTGAAAGTGTTTCTGATATCGATGGCTTCATTTATCTCGGCTGCGACGTCTTGGACGTTCTTACACCCATCCACCAACTCCTCAACTAGGTAAGTCAGAACATGAGCCAAATACCAGACTTTTCGACGATTGACCTAGAACTAGGTGGCAACGCCTCATCTCAGAGATCTGACTGGGAACAGGCGTTTGCAACTCAAACTGGACGCCCGTCTGAAGCTTTTACATCAGATACGCCCGAAGGTATCGACATCAAGTGTCTTTATACGCCCGCGGACCTCGAGGGCGACATGGGCCATCTAGACAGTTTTCCTGGATTCGCTCCGTTCTTACGCGGGCCTTATCCGACCATGTACACAAACCAGCCTTGGACGGTTAGGCAGTATGCGGGTTTTTCGACAGCAGAAGACTCGAATGCCTTCTACCGAAGGAATCTAGCGGCTGGGCAAAAAGGTCTATCAGTGGCCTTTGACCTTGCAACTCACCGGGGATATGACAGCGACCACGAAAGAGTTAGCGGTGACGTTGGCATGGCCGGGGTCGCAATCGATTCGATCTACGACATGAGAACCCTCTTCGCCGGCATTCCTTTAGATCAGATGAGTGTTTCCATGACAATGAATGGAGCGGTTCTTCCGATACTTGCTCTTTACGTCGTGGCTGCCGAAGAGCAAGGAGTAGCCCCAGAAAAGCTGGCCGGCACCATACAGAACGACATCCTCAAAGAATTCATGGTTCGGAATACTTATATCTACCCACCGCAACCTTCAATGCGAATTATCGGCGACATCTTTGAGTTCACGAGCAAAAATATGCCCAAATTTAATTCGATCTCCATTTCGGGTTACCACATGCAAGAGGCAGGTGCGACAGCTGACTTGGAGTTGGCTTACACACTCGCCGATGGACTCGAGTATCTCAGAACCGGACAAAGCGCTGGACTGGGAATTGATGATTTTGCCCCGCGGTTGAGCTTCTTTTGGGCAGTCGGCATGAACTTCTTTATGGAAGTCGCCAAACTTAGGGCTGCTCGACTTATCTGGGCCGATTTGGTTGATGGCTTCGACCCGGGCAACCCAAAGTCGAAATCGTTGCGAACTCACACACAAACGTCGGGGTGGAGCCTTACCGCTCAGGACGTCTACAACAACGTAGTGCGGACTTGCGTTGAAGCTATGGCTGCAACACAAGGTCACACTCAAAGCCTTCACACCAATGCTTTCGATGAAGCATTGGCGCTACCAACTGACTTCAGCGCCCGCATAGCACGCAACACTCAGCTATTTCTCCAACAAGAATCGGGGACGACGAATGTGATCGACCCCTGGGGCGGAAGCTATTTCGTTGAGAAACTCACCCGCGACTTGGCGGATAAAGCCCTAAAGCACATCCAAGAAGTTGAGGATATGGGCGGTATGGCGGCGGCAATCGAAGCCGGGATTCCAAAGATGAGAATCGAAGAAGCAGCGGCTCGAACTCAAGCTCGTATCGACTCTGGGCGCCAAGTCGTCGTAGGCGTCAACAAATACCGTATGGAGACAGAAGACGCTGTAGAGGTCCTGCGTATAGACAACGCTGAAGTGAAAGCCTCTCAAATTGCCAAACTCAATCAGCTGAAAGCGGAGCGGGACGCTGACCAAGTTGAAAAATCGCTTGCAGCTTTGACTAAAGCAGCAGACACTGGTGAAGGAAATCTGTTGGCCTTAGCTATCGAAGCAGGGCGAGCCAAGGCAACGGTTGGAGAAATCAGTCTTGCCCTTGAGCTTGTCTATGGCCGCCACAAAGCCGAAATTAGATCGATTAGCGGGGTGTACGGCAGCGAAGTGGGAGATGAAACCGACGCAGTTAAGGCAACCAGAGAGCTCGTGGACTCCTTCGCTGAAAGCGAAGGGAGACGGCCGCGCATCCTTATCGCCAAGATGGGCCAGGACGGCCACGATCGAGGGCAAAAGGTTATAGCGACTGCCTTTGCTGATTTGGGCTTTGACGTCGACATCGGGCCTCTTTTTTCGACTCCAGCTGAGGCTGCCAGGCAGGCAGTAGAGAATGACGTTCACATAGTTGGTGCTTCTTCGCTGGCTGCTGGTCATTTGACTCTCATCCCTGAACTTCGAGAAGCGCTAGCGGCAGAGGGTCGAGATGACATCATGATCGTGGTTGGAGGGGTAGTCCCAGCTCAAGACTTTGAAGCCCTAACGAATGCCGGGGCCGCTGCGATCTTTCCTCCAGGGACAGTGATAGCTGAAGCGGCGCAGGAATTGTTGGAAAAATTATCTAACGACTAGCGCTTGCGCCGAGCGTGTTTGACTTTCTTTTTGGCGCGGTTAGCGCGATAAGCAGCGCTCGGAGCCGCTTTAGAGGTCCCTCGGCCCAAGCTCGAATCCGCTTCCTCGAGCTTGGCTTGAAATCGTTTGTGGACCCAGAGTTTTTCGTCGGCTATCTCGATCTGGGACCAAAATTGGCCACGCACTTCAAACTTAGAGGTACGTGGGACACGATGGAGAAGTTCGACAGGCTTTGCCGGCCGCCAGCCGCGTGCCTTTAATAACAAGATGTCGTCGGACGTTATCGCTATGACTCGATAGCGAGCTGTGGTCAATACAGCAACGACGGCAAACACAACTGTGCTGATCGTCACGCCCATAATCCATGAATTGGGGTCTAACACTAAAACCGCTACAAGAATAAACACCGCGAAAAAAAGCATCGTAAATGGGTGGAGCCCGCCTTGCGCTGGGAGGATCCACTTCACCTTTTCGTCCGCCTCAAGAAATTTCTCTACCGGATGAGGGCGGCTCCCCTTTTTCTCCATTATCCGTTTTGCTAGACCCATAAGCTCCTGCTCCGCATCTGACCAACATCAAGTTACTTACGCGGCGGACGTTCAACAGAGTTCTACAACAAATAAATGAGCTAGGAGTCAGGCCAGAAACGGCCTGTACCCTCATATCGGTGGATCCCATGCCGTCAATCCAAGAGCTCATCAAGGGTGTAAAGTCGACAGACCGTGCATCACTAGGTCGCGCTATAACGCTAATTGAAAGTAACTTGCCCGACCATAGAGAGCTGGCCCAGCAGTTGTTGGCTGAGCTCCTTCCTGCTTCTGGATCTGCTCACAGAGTAGGGATCACTGGCGTCCCGGGAGTAGGCAAAAGTACCTTCATCGAAACACTTGGGACCAAGCTGACAAGCCTCGGCCACAGGGTGGCCGTTCTAACTGTCGATCCAACTTCGTCGAGAACAGGTGGATCGATTCTGGGCGACAAGACTCGCATGGCATCCCTAGCAAACCACCCTTCGGCATTTGTTCGTCCATCGCCTACATCGGGCGAACTTGGTGGTGTGAATCGGATGACCCGAGAGACCATGCTCATCTGCGAAGCAGCGGGATTTGATGTCGTTTTGGTCGAAACAGTCGGAGTGGGGCAAAGCGAAACTGTAGTCGCCGACATGGTTGATTTCTTCCTAGTGCTGATGCTGCCCGGTGCCGGAGACGAGTTGCAAGGCATCAAAAAAGGAATCTTGGAACTTGCGGACATGATTGCCGTCAACAAGGCCGACGGAGACAACGCTCAGGCTGCCGCTTCCGCGGCCCGGGAATATGAAATTGCACTACACCTCACTGCGCCTACCTCTCCCCTCTGGAGTCCCCCAGTCCTCACCTGTGCCGGTTTAACGGGCGCAGGGGTAGATGAGCTATGGACGCAAGTCCAAGAGCACCAACGGCTTCTGAGTGACGCTGGTGAGCTTGATCGTCGTCGAGAAGAACAAACTGTCCGATGGATGTGGTCGATGCTTGATGACCGCCTGATTGAGGGACTCCGGACACACCCAAGGGTCAAAAGCCTTCTCCCAGAGATGGAATCAGAAGTTAGATCAGGGCAAACCACACCAGTGTCAGCGGTAGACAGGCTTATTCAAGCCTTCTTGAGCGATTAACCCACAGGAGAAGAGCTTCTATTTAGAAATCTTCGTCGAATGCGACGTCGCCTTCGACCCCATGCTGGTACGCCGCTACTGTCCGTTCAAAGAAGTTCGTGAGTTCTTGAACATCTTGTAGCTCCATAAAGTCAAACGGGTTCTTGGAGCCATAACGCTTCGGCAACCCCAATTGGGTTAAACGTTGATCGGCGACAAACTCTAAGTAGGTACGAGTGTCCGCTGCGGACATACCAGCGACGCCACCAGACAATACGTCTTGAGCAAATTGACTTTCGACCTCGATCGCTTCCTCAAGCATTTCAACGATCCTGTTGGATAGATCTTCATCAAATAGTTCCGGCTCTTCTTCTTTGATCGTCTTGACGACTTCAAAGGCGAAGTTCATATGGCACGACTCGTCACGAAAGACCCAATTCGTTCCCGCTGCTAGGCCATTAAGTAAGCCTTTGCTCCGCAAAAAGTAGACGTACGCAAAGGCAGCGAAAAAGAACAGCCCTTCGATGCACGCCGCAAAGCAAATCAAATTCAACAGGAACTGCTTGCGTTCTTCGGGCGTCTGCAACTCGGTGAGGTCTTCCATGCTGCTCATCCATTTGAAGCAGAAATCGGCCTTACTTCGTATCGAAGGAATATTCTCTATCGCCGCAAACGCCTCTGCGCGCTCATCATGGTCAGGGATGTACGTATCTAGGAGTGTCAGATAAAATTGAACGTGCAAAGCCTCTTCGTACAACTGACGGCTGAGGTACATTCGAGCCTCAGGGCTATTTATGTGCTGATACAGATTCAGAACAAGATTGTTAGCGACTATCGAATCCCCAGTAGCAAAAAAAGCGACAAGTCGATTGATCAGATGTCGCTCCGCTGGCAGTAATTTACGGTCGAGGTCAACGACATCGTCAGAGAAATCAATCTCCTCCACCGTCCAGGTGTTCTTTATCGCGTCCTGGTACATCTCGTAAAAGACCGGGTACTTCATCGGCCGCAAAGTCAGGTTGAAGCCCGGGTCGAGAATTTTGCCTGGAGTTCCAAGATCTACTGCTTGAGTCGGTAACTGTTCTTCCGCGCTTTCGGGAGCAGCGAAATTGTCATCAGGTTCTATTAATGCCATTTGGTTTCGTTTCTCGGCGTGTGATGGACGCTATTTCTCCTGTTTGCCTATCAATCGCAGGCTTCACAGGACTCTGGGTTTTCCAGCGAACAGGCGATGGCCTCTTCGTCGGTGAATGGTGATGGTTCAGCTATTCCACCGTTCGTGGGATCCGTTGGGTCTGCACCTTCTGACCCAGTCGTTGTTTGGTTGATGCGAGTAGCTGGCCTGGACCGCAGGTAGTAAGTCGTTTTCAGGCCACTCTTCCATGCATGCATGTACATGGAGGAGAGCTTGCCGATGCTCGGGCTTTCCATGAAAAGATTCAAAGACTGGCTTTGATCTATATAAGCACCTCTGCTTGCTGCCAGATCGATCAATGATCGTTGCGGCAACTCCCAAGCTGTCCGGTAAACCTGACGCAAATCAGCCGGGATTTCTTCAATTTCCTGTATCGAACCTTCAGCTCGTTTAATTCGTTGAGCTATTTCTTCAGTCCAAAGACCGCGCTCTTGAAGTTCAGTAACAAGATAGCGATTGATCTGGAGGAACTCCCCTGAGAGAGTTTCTCGCTTGAAGAGGTTAGAGACTTGCGGCTCTATGCACTCGTAGCAACCTGCAATCGACGCAATCGTGGCTGTGGGAGCGATCGCTATCATGAGCGAGTTACGCAAGCCGTGCTGGCTTATACGGTCTTTGAGCGTCGTCCAGCGTGCCGACTCACTCGGTTCGATTCCCCACAAGTCGAATTGGAGGTCGCCGTGAGCAGCTCGGGTCTCAGCAAAATTGTCATGAGCACCGTTTTCGGCAGCTAAATCGCAGCTAGCCGACAAAGCCCAATAATAGATTTCTTCACTGATCTTGGTTGAAAGCGCCAATGCCTCGGGAGTATCAAACGCAATCCCTAGTTGGAAGAACACATCTTGAAGCCCCATTAGACCAAGTCCAACCGGCCTCCATTTGCTGTTGGAGGCTCCCGCTTCACCTGTCGGATAAAAGTTGATATCGATAACCCGGTCCAAGAAAGGCACGGCGGTACGAACGACTTCTCCTAAGCGATCAAAGTCAAAGGCTCCATCCCGGACGAGGCGACCGAGGTTCACTGAACCAAGATTGCAAACTGCTGTTTCTTCTTGATTGGTGACTTCTAAAATTTCTGTGCAAAGGTTCGAAAGGTGGACAACATTTCCTGGTTCTCCTGTCTGGTTACATTTCAAGTTTGAAGCGTCCTTGAAAGTCACCCAGCCGTTACCTGTTTGCGCCAAAGTCCTCATCATGCGGCTGTATAGCTGTCGCGCTGAAACTTGTCGTTCGTAAAGACCCTCTTGCTCCGCTGCGATATAAGCCTGTCTGAATTCCTCGCCGTACAAGTCAGTTAGATGGGGAACCACCTTCGGGTCGAACAAAGACCACTGCCAATCGTTCTCAACTCGTTCCATGAAAAGATCTGGGATCCAATTCGCCAGATTCAAGTTATGCGCTCGACGAGCGTTGTCTCCTGTGTTGTCTTTGAGTTCTAGGAAGTCATCTAAGTCAGCGTGCCATGTTTCGAGATAGACACAAGCTGCACCCTTACGTCGACCTCCTTGGTTAACTGCAGCAACAGACGAGTCAAGGGTCTTTAGCCATGGGACTATTCCGTTAGAAAGGCCGTTAGTCCCTCCGATCAAAGAACCCTTAGAACGAACTCGATGCCAAGCCACGCCGATACCGCCAGCAAACTTGGAGAGTTGCGCTATATCGGTATAGCGCTTGTAGATACCTTCCAATGAATCTTCTGGGCTGTCTAGCAAATAGCAAGACGACATTTGAGGGTGTGACGTTCCTGAATTAAACAAAGTCGGACTTGAGGTCAAGTATTCAAGACTCGACATCAGTTCGTAAAGCGTTATCGCTTCCTCTGGTGTGCGAGCTAGACCACAGGCAACCCGCAACAAAAAGTATTGCGGAGTTTCTATAACCGTTCGCTCAGTTGGGTGTCGCAGTAAGTAGCGGTCATAGACAGTGCGGAGGCCGAAAAATTCAAAGAGGTTGTTTCGTTCTTCAAGAACTGCATTGTTGAGCTTGCGAGCATGTACCTGAACGAACTCAAGTACTCCATCGTGAATCAAGCCACATTGGGCCCCTAATTCGATCGACTGGCTGAAAGAATAGACGTTTTGATTTTGAACTTCTTTATCTATAAACGTCCCTAGCAAGCGGGCAGCTAAACGAGAATAGTTTGGCTCTTCAATGATTAAAGCGGCAGCGGTGCGTATTGATAATTCATCTAATTCTGTGGTGGTTGCGCCGTCGTGAAGACCTGAAATAGTTCGTGTTGCGATACGCATCGGATCGACGCCAGGTAGCTCTGACGAACACCGTTCAACTGCTCGCACGATCTTGTTGACATCAACAGTCTGTTTGCTGCCGTCACGCTTTTGGACCTGCATTCCGACTGCCGCAGTGCCATCAGCTACTTCTGTTTTGTTGGACTCTGTCTGATCTGTTACCGCCACTATCGCTCCTCGTCTGCCACTACCGGAGTTCTACGACCCGGTCTAACTGTCGCAGACCTGACCCCTGCTTCGAGTCACACGGCCCGTTGGGACCCTGAGTGGTACGAAGCGAGAAATCGAAATCTTTGACCCAGATCGTTTAAGTTCCGGACTTGTGATTACACCCGTGTAGTTACAACGTTGTCAAGCATCTGTACCGCTCTCTTTGGCCGCGCGCAAGCACAAACTGCTATTGATTTCTGAACAGCTCCTTTATTGGGGCGCCATTACGATCACCCTGCGTGGTTGCCAATCCGTTACCGAAGGTCGGGTCGACTAACAGAAAGATCCTCAGATAACTTTCAGGGACGAGGTGAATAAAGTGAAAAAAATTGTCGTAGTAGGCGCATCGCTAGCTGGGGTACGCGCTTGCCAAAATCTTCGCCGTGAGGGATTTGAAGGTGACTTGACCCTTGTCGGCGATGAAAAGCACCTCCCCTACGACCGGCCGCCGTTATCCAAAACTATGCTCACCACAGACCAGGATCCGCTTGACCTAACACTTGTTTCAAACTCGGACCTATCGGACCTTGACCTTGACCTGATCCTTGGAGAACAAGCGACTGCGCTTAACACGGAACGTAGTGAGGTCACGGTGGGTGGTGAAGAAATTCGCTACGACGGACTGATTATCGCTACCGGAGCGCGTGCAAGAAAACTTTCTAAATTTGACGGCATTGGAGGAATTCATACCTTGAGGACGGTCGATGACGCGTTGGCTATTCGGTCGGGTCTTCAATCAAGTTCCTCAGTCGTGATTGTGGGTGCCGGCTTTATTGGATCCGAAGTTGCTGCTGCCGCCAAGCAGCGTGGCTGTCAGGTGACCATCGTCGAAGCTAACGAAGCTCCTCTGGTTCGCGGGCTCGGGATCAAGGTTGGCGACGCTTACGCAAACCTCCTTCGGTCCAATGACATCGATCTGCGACTCGGGGTGAGCGTTGAAGATGTTCATGGTGACGAAAGCGTTGAAGGAGTTACGCTCACAGATGGTGCTTTTGTGTCAGCGGAACTATTGGTGGTCGGAATTGGTGCAGTGCCGAACACTGAGTGGCTCACTACTTCAGGACTGTCAGTCGATGACGGGATCGTTTGTGACGGAACTCTAAATGCTGGTGTCCGCGGCATATACGCGGTTGGCGATGTCGCTAAAGCTCCTAATAGGTGGCTTGGGGGTCGCATCCGGCGAACCGAACACTGGACGACAGCAACTGAACACGCTGTCTTAGCAGCCAAAAACCTGCTGACGCCAGAGAGCAGCAACTCATACAATTCGGTGCCGTTCATTTGGTCAGATCAGGGTGAGGATCGAATCCAAATTGCCGGTGACACCATCAACTTTGACGAGGTAGAAATCTTGAGTGCTTCCGCCGTCGACCAAGCGTTCATAGCCGGCTATCGGCATGGAGACTCGTTGGCTGGCGTGATGGCACTTAACAGCATGCGTAGCTTTGTTAAATTCCGTCGCCTCATAGCCGGTAATGGCTCCTGGGAAGACGCCGTCGATCTTTCCCATGAATTACAGAGCTGACAAATGCTTCCCCGACTGATCCCTAGACGAGACCATCAATTGCCACAGCACTTAAGGAATAAAATCGAAAAGCCTGTCGATCACCTCGAAAGGGACGGTGCGACTAAATGGTAGCCGTTGATCCAGACCTTAAGTCGGTGGCAGTTTTTTGTGCGTCCTCGATCGGCAACCGCCCGGAATTATCCGATCTAGCTCGCTCTTTAGGGGAACACCTCGCTAATAAGAACATCACCGTTATTTTTGGCGGCAGCGACGCTGGGTTGATGGGTGTCGTAGCTGATGCTGCTCTATCGCGAGGCGGTCATGTTGTTGGCGTCTACCCCGAAGACACTTTCTCGCGCGACGTTCGCCACCACGGGGCAATTGAGCTCCGAACAGTTTCGTCTATGCATGAAAGAAAGTTAGTTATGTTCGAGATGGCAGATGCAGCTGTTTCGCTACCTGGAGGCTTGGGTACTTTTGACGAGGTAGTCGAGTTACTACTGTGGAACCAACTAGGTATTCATCAATTACCGTTAGTTCTTCTCGACTTCGATAACTTTTGGAACAAATTCCTCGACCTTCTAGACGAAGCGATTTCGGTTGGATTGCTCAATACCGACTGTCACAAATATCTTCGGAAAGTGACCGATCCCAACGCGACAACAGAGGTGTTGGAACTATTAATAAACAGTTGCGAATAGCGCTGTCCGATAGCAGAGCTGCAATATTTTCTATAGGCCTCGCGACGCGCATGTGACCCCTCACCTTCAGGTGATGGGCCACATTGGTGTCGGGCTGAGAGGATTTGAACCTCCGACCCCTGGTCCCCCAGACCAGTGCGCTAACCAAACTGCGCCACAGCCCGCAATGGGGTCACGATACCTCGGTCTCGGCGCGGATACGCAAGCGCTAATGGGTCAAAATAGTTGTTGGCCGACCCACAACACCCCTTGCGCTGCGCGCCATCCCAGATAAATGACCGCCGCCACAACAACAACCCAGAAATGCCAAGGTACCGAACCTCCATCACGGGAGTCGGCGAGCCACCTATCACAGCCGGGACACTGCCCTTCTGGACTCAACAGACCTATATCAACATCGCGGTCGCAGTTATCGCACCAGATCACTTTTTGCGCACCAATTGGACCCATATGGCCGTTCGAGACGCAATCATTTCAGTCTTTTTACCCACGTCGCCTCAACCGTATTTTGATGGGCGTAGCTCCTAGATCGAATTCCTCTCGGAGACGGCGCTCAAGATACCGAACGTAGCTTGCTGGGATTTCTTTATTCGTAAAGAGGGTGAAAGTTGGAGGGTGGGTCGCTCCTTGGGTCGCATACAGAACGCGTCCACCGTGTGGCGCGGGCTGAGACGATTGCGCCAACTGGATTACGTCGTTCACCTTTCGGGTAGGCACTCTTGTTTCATAAGCATCTATCGCTGCTTCCAGAGCGGGAACTAACCGGTGTACGCCTCGGCCTGAAAGGGCGCTGATTCGAAGAACTGGCGATTCTCCCAAGAAATGCAGACGCTGACCCACTTGGTACATCAACTCATCTTTCTGCTCCTGGCTCACAAGCTCCCACTTGTTCATGAGAATTACAATCGGGCAGCCAGCAGCATCTACTCGCTCAGCCAAACGTTGGTCTTGCGATGTGACCCCTTCAGATGCGTCTATCACTAGAAGCGCGACATCGGCCTTATCAATCGCCCGGAGAGCTCGTAAGTTTGAGTAATACTCAGTGTCGTCGTCTACTCGGGCTTTGCGGCGCATGCCAGCGGTATCGATAAATCTCAACGGTCCAAGTTCTGTTTCGACGACTGTATCTATTGCGTCACGAGTTGTCCCTGGCATGTCGTGGACTACCGAACGATCATCGCCGATCAACCGATTGAACAAAGTTGATTTGCCAACATTGGGCCGACCAACAATTGCCACACCTGAGATTTGGTCTTCCTCGGATTCGTCTTCAATTTGATGTCCTTCGGCGTCGTGGCCTTGGTCATCTGGGAGTATCCCAATAATCAGGTCAAGCAGGTCACCTGTATTCCGGCTGTGTAAAGCCGAAACTCCCATCGGGTCACCTAAACCGAGTGAGACGAATTCCCAAATGTCATGATCTCTTAGGGCGGTATCTATTTTGTTTACGGCCAACAGCACAGGGATATCCGACCGTCTCAATATTGAGGCAATCCTCGCGTCTTCCTCCGTTATTCCTGTTGTGCCATCGACAACCAGAACTATCAAGTCTGAGTCACCGATCGCTTTCTCGCTCTGGGCCGACACTTTATCGTCGAGCTCATCACCCGAAGGCATCCAACCACCAGTGTCAACTATCTGAAAGTGACGTCCTAGCCATTCGGCTTCAATCGCTTTTCGGTCCCTGGTTACACCGGGCCTTTCTTCTACGATCGCCTCCCGGCGCCCAAGGATTCGGTTGAACAAAGTTGATTTTCCGACATTGGGACGTCCGACAACGGACACTACGGGCAAGCCGCCTTCGACTCTCATCGGACTAACTCACCGCTGACCTGATTAGATTTCTCTTGGGGCTCTAATGCTGAGCGCAAAGCGATGCCATCGGTAGCAACTACCTCAACGTATTTACACAAATCTTCTGGCCGGAGACCATCTAGGAATCTGCCGTTGTTAAGACATACATCAGGAAGTAAATAGCGGTGGCCACCTGGTTCCGACTCGAGGACCCGCTGCACATCCTCTCCGACCATAAGACCACTGACCTTAATGTTCCCCCCAAAGAAATGGTTAGCCACTTCTAGGATTCGAATGTCATTTCGTTCCAGAGAATCGATGAGCGGCTTCAGAACTTTGGCTCCATACTCTCCAGTTAAAATCCCTATGGGGGCGCTCTGTCGGGGCCTGATAACGAGAGGAGATAAATTGTCAGGTTGACATTCAATTCCAGAAGTAATTTGTCCACCGCGGTTGGAACCTACAGTGCGAACCGCTCGATACCCCTCAGCTGGTGCCCCATCCACCGACTGGAAAAACCCTGAGCGAATTCCAACGATTGCAGTTGACGGATCGGAAAACTCTTTCTCAAAACTTCTTGCCATACCAATTCCGTCTTCGTGCATAGCGAAATCTCCGTATGTTGCAGCTTCAGGGAATGCTTCGCCAGCTAGCAGGTAATACTCATCTGCCGCGTGGACGAGGCGATGACCTAGAGATTCAACGAAATGTTGCTGCCAGTCATGGACGACTTCCAAGACTCTCTTCGCCTCGTCCCTCGTATGCGGTCGCATTGATGACTCAGTGTTATAGGAACTCACTCCTAAGGGAACAACGGCGAGTGAGCTAAGTTCTGGGAATTGGTCAAGAACTCCCAGCAACGTGTCGTCCAAGACGTCGCCATCGTTGACGCCAGGACAAACCACTATCTGGCCATGAACTTCAATCTCGAAGTCGAGCAAGGCTCTCAACCACCGCAGGCTGTACCCGCCTCGTTGGTTACGCAACATCCTGCTACGGACCTCAGGATCCGTCGCATGAATCGAGACATACAGCGGCGACAAATTTTCAGAAATAACTCTCTCTAAGTCGGCTTCAGTAAAGCGAGTCAAAGTGGTGAAGTTTCCATAAAGAAAAGAGAGGCGATAATCATCATCTTTCAGATACAGACTGCGACGCATTCCTTTGGGCAACTGGTAGATAAAGCAAAACTCGCAGTGATTATCGCATGTCCTAACTCGGTCAAAGATCGCCGCATCAACTTGCACCCCGAGGGACTCGCCCGCATTTTTTGCTACTTCAATCTCAATTTCGAGGCCACCCCGTTGAATGCTGAGAACAGGGTCCGCTTCATCAATCAGGAACTGCCAGCGAATGACATCGCTAGGAATTTCTCCATCGATCGCGACAATTTCGTCGCCTAATAGCAGTCCTGCTAATTCTCCAGGACTACCGGCAACAAGTTCAGCGATGACGGGCAATGACATGCTCTCTAGGATACGGGGGTCTTTGCTCTACACCCAGCAAGCAACCTCAAGCAGGTAGCCTCAAAACCGTGAGCATCACCAGAGTTCTGCTTGCTTCGCCTAGAGGCTTTTGTGCTGGCGTCGAAATGGCTATCAAGGCACTGGCCTGGATGGTGCGGTCATTTGAGCCGCCGGTGTACTGCTATCACGAGATCGTTCACAACCAGCTGGTCGTAGAGCGGTTCCGAAGTCTGGGTGTCGTATTCGTTGATGACGTAATGGAGGTACCGGAAGGAAGACCTCTGATGCTCTCGGCTCACGGCTCCGCGCCTGAAGTTGTCGCTGAGGCTAGGAAACGAGGCGGTTACGTTGTTGATGCCGTCTGTCCCCTAGTAACAAAAGTTCACCACGAAGTACGAGTCCGCTCAGATAAGGGTTACAGAATCGTTTATGTAGGGCACGAAGGACATGAGGAAGCTGTCGGCACTATGGCAGTTGCGCCAAAGAAGATAAATCTTGTGGCAGAGGTGGCCGATGTGGCGGACTTACCTGAGTTTGATGAACCAATTGCTATGTTGGCTCAGACGACACTTAGCCATAGAGACTGGGAAGACGTCTTAGAAGCAACCAAAGCAAGATTTCCCGACGTCTGGATGCCTGGCCGTAGTGACCTGTGTTTTGCGACAACGAATCGACAATCTGCTCTCGCATCCATAGCGGAACGATGCGATGCGGTCATAGTCATAGGTTCAGCTAATTCTTCTAACACCATGGCCTTGGCGAAACTTGCCGAAGCTTCAGGTTGCGATCAGGTATTTAGGGTCAACGCGGCGGACGAACTCCCTCAAAATTTGGAGGGAACAATCGGTGTAACGGCAGGAGCTTCGGCTCCCGAAGAGTTGGTTCATGCGGTCATTGAGCGTTTATCACCGGATGAAGGCGTAGAAGAAGTTCGAATAACCGATGAGGACGAGTACTTTCCTCCCCCGCGCGAACTCAGGGAACTTTTATCGAGCTTAGAGACAGCAATTCATGCTCTTCTGGCAGTTCCCACCAACTCACGCATCGCTCCTCTAGACCGCGAGATAGCTGCGAGCGAGGTGCTGGCTTCCCTCACTGATTGAAGAGTTAGAAACTAATCAGGTAACTCAGAGTTGGTTGGATCGGTTGTGGGGTCGTACTCGTTAGGAACACCACACACAGATTGAGCACGATCAAACAATGACTGGATTTCCTCTCGAAGGGTTTCCGTCGTTTCCCGCACGTCGTTTCTTGAGAGTCGCCCCTTCTCGTTAAGTGGTGGCGGTGGTAGCGGCTCCCCGATGATCACGTGGATACGTTTTGGGTACATGAACTTCGCGCCCCGAGGCATGGCCGCCGCGGTCCCGCCGATCCCTACAGGGACTATCGGCACTTGGGTTTTCGCTGCCAAATACGCAGCTCCATCGAACAGTGGGAATATCCGAGGCCCATCCTTACGTTCCCCTTCAGGGAAAGCCACTACCGGGTCATCGCCACTTTGCAGAACGCTCAAAGCCGTCATCAGGGCTGCGCGATCTGCATTCCCTCGACTAACTGGGAAGCATCCAATCGTTGTAAAAAGCCATGCGAAGAACCGGTTATTCCAGACTGATTCCTTGCCCATAAATCGCAACCGCCTAGGAATACAGGCCTGCAGCGGGGTGTCAATGTAACTGCGATGGTTGGGGGCCCATACACACGCGCCATCAGGAATATTCTCGACACCCTCGACTGTGATGCGATTCCATATTTTGAACACCCCCCAAAGCAGGTATTTGAGGAGGCGGTAGGCAAGAAGGTTGTACCACCGTGTTCTCTGATCTAACACCAAACTGCGGTCAGGCATCATCCCCCCATCCTTGATCGAAACATTTCAGCAAGCTCTTTAACGACATCTTCAATAGCCATATTGCTTGTGTCAAAGATAACGGCACCAGGCGCAACTTCTAAAGGAGAGTCGTCCCGTGTTGAATCCACATGGTCCCTTCGTTCTAGGTCTTCTAGTACATCATCAAACGTTTGGCCTTTAGTTTCTCTGAAACGCCGCTCGGCGCGTATTTGGAGATCTGCCGTTAAGAACACTTTGAACATTGCGTCTGGAAACACTTGGGTGCCGATGTCTCGACCTTCCATGACGCCTCCTCCTAAGTCGCTCGCCCACTGTCGTTGACGAGGGACAAGGATTCGTCGAACTTCTCGGTTGGCTGCGACCATGCTCACCAGCTGATTCGCCTTAGCGCTTCTAATTTCCTCTGTGGCATCAATACCATCCACAACAATTTTGTCTCCGATGCTTATGTCCGCTGTCTTCGCTACTTCTGTTATGGCTTGTGTATCTGAGAAATCGAGACCTTGTCGGGAAGCAGCCACAGCGACGGCTCGATACATAGCTCCGGTATCAAAATGTGGCAAATCAAGCTCTACCGCTAATGCCCTTGCAACTGTTGACTTTCCCGAACCAGCGGGTCCGTCAATAGCCGCTACCGCTACAGCGTCTGTCCTTAATGCAGCAGTAGGTCTTAAACCTTCGAGTACCGAAAAGAAATCGGGAAAGGTTTTTGAGACACAACCAGAGTCTCTGATCTCAATTCGCGGCACACGAAGTCCGAGTAACGCCATCGACATCGCCATCCGGTGATCGTCGTAGGTATCAATACTCGCTCCTGTCAATCGCCACTGATTTGGCTTAATAAGCAGGCCGTCTGGCAGTTCCATAGCTTCGACCCCACACTTCATCAGCTCCGTGACAATGGCCCTAATCCGGTCTGTCTCCTTCGCTCTGATAAACCCGATCCCGTTGATTTCGATATTGGATTCGGCGAAGGCAGCCACCGCTGCCAAAGTCTGTGCTGTGTCAGAGAAATCCTTGAGGTCGAAAGTTCCTCCGCTGAGCCGGTCTCCCTGGACCTCTACCCAATCTGCTCCCCATGTGACCTGCGCTCCGAGTGCTTCGAGCACGTCCACGAACTGTATATCTCCTTGCCAGCTATCTCGGCTCAGACCATCAACTCTGATGTTTCCTTGTGTGATGGCGGCTGCCGCAAAGAAATATGAGGAGGCGGACGCGTCCGGTTCAATCATCATGTCTGCCGAGCGGTATTGCCCTTGCGCAATGCGGTATACCGAATCGCCTTCCTTTGCGATAGCAATTCCGAATCTCTTCATAACTTCGACCGTCAGGTCTAGGTAGGGGCGACTCACTGGTGTATCCGTTAGCTCGATTACAAGACCGCCTTCGAAAAGTGGGGCTGCCAACATCAGGCCACTTACGAATTGACTACTTTCCGCTGCAGAAATTTGAATCGTTCCACCCTCTAACCCATCAGCGATAATTTCTATTGGTAGTCCATTGGGCCCACCTAACTCATTCAGAGTGCCTCCGAGAGTACGTAACGCTTGTATCTGCTCACTAAATGGTCGGGAGCGCAGCTGATCACTGCCGTCTAGGACTACGTTGCCCTTCCCAGCTGTCAGAACGGGAAGCAAAAAGCGCGAGGTCGTGCCAGAAGAACGGCAATCAATAGCTAGTTTCTCGAAGCTTAAGACCCCACCGATGCCTGTTACTTCCAGCGTCGCATTCTGGCGGTCTATTTGCAGATCACACCCTAAAGACACAACCGCTTCCAACATGGCTTCGGTGTCATCAGCAAAAAGAACGCCCGACAGTCGGCTAGTGCCTGCAGCAAGGGCGGCACACAACAATGCCCGATTCGTTTGACTTTTTGATCCTGGGATTTCAGCTAGCCCGCTCATCGGGCCGCCGACAGGTCTAACTAACCGTGCTTGACTCATGCAAGCTCTCTTGTCGTCGGCTTATAACCCTGCCCAGCCAGGACTGCGAGAAATCTCTGGACTTCTGCTCTGGCTACCACCAAGACCAGGATGCCTTGCGCTCCCTCGGTGGAGTGGGCAACCTCAATATCGGCAACGTTGACGTCGCAATCTGCGGCCAACATCGTGATGTTGGCTATTTGACCTTTACGGTCGGGTATTGGGATTCTTATTTCGAGCAGATCTTGCGGCCTCACATAGCGGGACGGAAGGTTCGTCCTGGCTCGTCTGGCTTGCGACAACAGGGCGGTTAAGCCATCACGGTCAGTCTCGGCGACAAGGCCGCGAATATGACTGATCCGATCACTGAACTCATCGAGAACAGCAATAATGGCATCACTGTTCTGTTCACAAATATCCAGCCATATTTCGGGATGCCCGGCTGCTATTCGAGTCATATCGCGAAAGCCGCCAGCGGCCAACCTGAGGAGCGGGGCATCATCTAATGCACGGTCATCAGCTAGGCACATGAGACTTGCGGCGGTGAGGTGCGGAACGTGCGAAACGATCGCAACCAAGGCATCGTGGCGTTCAGGGGTCATCGTGACAACATCACACCCCATTGCTGAAAGGACCGTCTGAAGTTCTCGCAGCCCATTGTCATCTGTGCCTTCAGTCGGAGTCAGGGCCCAAACTGCTCCTTTGAAAATGCCTTGATCAGCGCCATCGACTCCATCTTGCTCTGAGCCAGCCATTGGGTGGCCCGGCACGAATCTGGGGTCATCTATATTGCGAGCGACCATCGTTTTAACGCTGCCGGTATCAGTTACCATTCCGTTGGTCTGGTTCAGGGCATTACGGATTTCTACCTCAAGAGCTCCGGCTGGCACCGCGACGACAGTCAGTTCTGCCTCTGAGTCGATACCTATCGCGTCAATGACGCCTATTTCTTTAGCTCTTTCCGCTCGTTGAGGGTCTATATCGACCCCAGTTACATGCCACCCCGCTTCACCAAGCGCCAAGGCCACCGAACCACCGATAAGGCCGGTACCTATGATCTGGCCACGGCGTGCGTTGTTATTCATGATGAGATGCGACCCGTCCGCTGAGAGATATTAAGTACTAGAGAAATGGTACCGAAGGCTTCGGCATACCTTGAAACGAGATTATGAATTGATCGCTGCCTCGTACAAAGAACGAATCTCATCTCTAGTCATTGTTCTCCAGTCACCAGCCGAGAGAGCCGGGTCGGTTATCGGCCCTATCCGGACCCGAACCAACCTCAGGACCGGATGCCCAACCGCGTCGCACATCCTTCGCACTTGGCGATTTCGCCCTTCGTGTATGACGATTCGCAGCAGCCCATCTTGCGGCATTGAAACTTCAGCTGGGGAGGTCATGCCATCTTCTAATTCGATCCCTTCCCGCAAACGCCTAATCGCAGCCCGGCTCGGAACTCCTTCCACATGAGCCAAATATTCCTTTGGAACCCCAAAACTCGGATGGGTTAGTCGCTGAGTGAGGTCGCCGTCATTTGTCAAAATGATCAGGCCTTCGCTATCGGCGTCAAGTCTCCCTACCGGAAAAACTCTCGCTTCGGAAGGGACTAAATCGACAACGGTTTCTCTTCCCTCTGGGTCGCTAGCTGTTGACAACACTGTTCGCGGTTTATGCAGCAGGTAGTGAACGAGGTCGGGGTTTCTAAGAACTGGAATGCCATCAAGCTCTATTTGGTCGAGCTCTCTTGCCTTGTCGCCAAGAGTGGCGACCTTGCCATTGATGGTTACCCGTCCCGAGTCGATCAAGTCTTCGCTCTCACGCCGGCTAGCCACCCCTGAGCGTGCCAAGATCTTCTGGAGTCGTTCCTGCGACTCCTCACTAGTCACGTGGGGGGGCTCAAATCCTCAGGACTGATTTCTGACGCGCCGCCCGCAGGATCTTGCTCTCCTCCGCGTAACACCACCTCTAACGTTTCAACCACGTCTGCATCTGGCACAAAATCGCTGAGGTTGGGTAGCTCATCCAAGCTATTGATACCAATGCGCTCAAGAAAGAGGGTGGTCGTGCCGTACATCGCCGCGTTGCCAGGACCAGCGTCACGCCCCACTTCAGATATGTAGCCGCGTTGCTGCAAAGTCCTGACTACCCCATCCACGTTAACGCCACGTATAGACGCTATCTGTGCCCTGGAAACCGGTTGCTTATAGGCAACTATCGACAGAGTTTCCAAAGCCGCCGTTGATAAACGCGTCGTTTGACCTTCTAGGACAAAGCGCTCCACATAAGGCGCTTGGGCTTCAGCCGTCTGGTACCGAAAGCCTCCAGCAACTTGGGCAATAGTAAAACCACGTTCTTCCTGAGCGTAGCTATCGGCCAAATATCCACATAGTGCTTCAACAGTGTCGACACTTACTTCTAGTAACTGCGCCAGAACATTTGGAGTAACTGGTTCGGATGCCACGATGAGGATTGCCTCAAGTGCAGCCCTAACGTCAGCTGGGACAAGGGTCGGGTCCAGGTCTGGACTTGCGGTGCTTGAAGGGTCATCATCCATTAGAGAACCTTCAGTCTCTAGTTGGGCGGCCAGAACTTCGAAAGTGTCCGCATCTTCGTTAGCCGTCATAAGTTCCCCCACCCAACGGAACTAACAACTCTGATTCACTTCCTGTCCATGTAAGGGTGATATCACCGAACCGCTCGCTTTGGTCTATCTCAATGTGACCTTGCTTGAACAACTCAAGAACCGCCAAGAAGCGAACAACCACCTCGATGCGATCAACGAGTCCCCCTGTCAAGTGTTTGAAACTCGCTTTCCCTAACGCGGGGAGTTCATCAATAATTTCGAACATAGCATCGCTGACTGAGGCTGTAATCGGGGCCACGTGACCTAAGTCCACTCTTTTAACGGACGCTGGAGTCAGCGCCTGAACAAGGGCTATCGCTAAGTCATTAGCGTTAATTCCAATCAGTAGGTCCGGGGCCAAAGACAAGTACCTCTCATCAGGGCCAACTGTTCGGGGGTAGCTAAGCGAAGCACTAAGACTCATTTGCCGCATTACTAATGCTGCGGTCTTAAAGGTCTTACACTCCAAAAGCCGGGACAAGAGAAGGTCTCTTTCCTCCCAAAGACCAAGTTCTTCATCAAGGTCGCCATCGTTGCGGTCTGGCAGCAGTCGCCGGGTCTTTAACTCAACCAACGTGGCCGCTATGAGTAAGAACTCTGTCGCTAGTTCTAAGTCCACGCCAGGGGTATTCGTGTTGGGCTGAACCTTGGCACCGATGATCCTGTCCATCTCTTCCAAGTAGGCATCGACGATGTCGGTTAAAGACACTTCGTATATGTCGACTTCTTGGTCCAAGATAAGACGAAGTAGTAGGTCGAAGGGACCCTCGAATACCTTTGTTTGTACCTCATAGGGCATGCCTTCACGATAGCGGAGCAAATCACATCGATGTAACACGCTAGAGCCCTCTTTTTGGGCTTCTTATCTCTTCCAGCATTTCTCTGCGGTTTAGGCCGCTGACTGATGTACCGTCAACTCCATGACGAGAGTGTTGTCTGGCATTCAACCGACGGGTGACATCCACCTAGGCAACTACCTTGGTGCTCTTCGCCAGTGGGCCGTAGACCAACACGAGCACGACAGTTTCTACTGCGCCGTAGACCTTCACGCTGTCACCGTTCAGCAAAACCCAGAAGATCTGCGATCAAAGACCCTTGAGACTATGGCCACCCTGGTCGCTGTCGGTCTGGATCCCGAGGTTTGCACCTTATTCGTCCAAAGTCATGTCCCGTATCACACTGAATTGTCATGGCTGCTTGAATGCACAGTTTCGTTTGGGGAACTTCGGAGGATGACACAATTCAAAGACAAATCGACAAAACAAGGCGATGCCGGACAAGAACACGTATCTGCGGGTCTCTTCACCTACCCCGCTTTGATGGCAGCAGACATCTTGATTTATGACGCTGATCGCGTCCCGGTCGGCGATGACCAACGGCAGCACCTCGAGCTCACCCGCGACATTGCTGAGCGCTTCAACTCCCGCTACGGCGAGACTTTAGTTTTACCGTCAGCCGCTATTCCCAAGATTGCCGCACGCGTTATGGACCTCCAGGAACCAACTAACAAGATGTCGAAATCAACAGAGTCAGCAGCTGGTGCAGTCGGGATTTTTGAGGACGCAAAGTCCATCGCTAAGAAGTTCAAGCGAGCGGTTACCGACTCAGACAACGATGTACGGTTTGACTTTGAAACCAAGCCCGGCGTTTCGAATCTGTTATCTATCCTTGGGGCCGCCACTGACCGCGACCCTGAAATCCTTGCCGACCAATACAGCCAGTATGGTCCACTGAAATCGGATGCTGCCGATGCTGTAATAAGCGTTCTAGAGCCTGTACAAAAGCGTCGCTCAGAGTTACTTGCTGACCCGGCCGAGTTAGACCGAATCATTGCTCGAGGAGCCGACAAAGCTTCCGAAGTTGCAGCTGAGACCGTTCAACGAGCAAAAAACGCTATGGGGTTCCTACCTCTCAACTAGCTAGAGCAGAACATCCGCTTAAATTTGAGTTCGACCTTCGTTCTTGATTTTGCCTCCCCGGAAAACTGACACGTCGGGGACGTTCGAAGTTGTCTCACCAGACCGCCATCTCCTAAATCCGTATACGAAGACCGCAGCCCCAGCTACCGTAACCAAAGTGCCCGCCTCTGCTGTCGCACCTGCTACACCGGACCCAATAAAAATAACGGCAAAACCTCCTGCCATTGTCCGCACATGCCGGTTCGACCAACGTAAGGGCGGCCGCTTGTTTATGTTTCGTTCTGCGATGGTTTCAATTCTGCCGTTCTCAATTCGATAAACAAGCAAAGCAGCCTCTTCGACAGAAATATCAGGGGCCAATTTCGCTACAGCGTGGTCTTCGGCGGCGCGCACCGCTGTTTCTATATCCTGAGGAGCTGGAGCTCCACTAGCGACACGGTCAGCGGCTTCTGGGTCTCTTTCAATTAGCCAATCGCGAAATGGAACTAGTGCTCGATCTATTGTCAATCGCTGTTCTTTGGAAAGTTGACCTCGAGCCTTTTGCCTCGCTCTAGACGTCTCTTCGTCTACTGACTGCAATTTGAATGTTCCAACTCGCTCCCCGTAAGCATCAAGGATCACTCTCTTCAACTCTTCGGTTATTTCTGTCGATTCCATACAACCTTCTTACACTGCCAAAGAGTCCGCACGCACGAGTGCTTCCCCTCGACTCTCATCCACTGTCCATTTATCTTTTCCTAAGTGATGCTCGGCTGCCCATCGAACCACGAATTCATCACTTCCGGCATCTCGAAGCAACTCAGCTCCAATCTGCGGGTAATCGAGAAACGATTCGAGGTTGGAGAAGAAGGGTCCACGTGAAGCCAACCACTCCAGACGTTCGGGATTAATCATTGGCTTAGCAATAGCCGCAACGACTCGCGTGACGATCCCGGACCGCACAGCAACCTTTCCTACATCATGCAAGAGACCAGCGGTCAACGCCATCTCGTCTCCAGGTAGTTCCTTAAAAACTCTTTTAGCGACCGAAACAGAGTGAAGTCGGTCCGCTGAGGACATTTGAACCCAAAGCTCAAATTCGCGATCCGAAAGTTGCTGCCTCACCCAATCCACCTCGTCTTGTTGCGGTGCTCTCGCCCTAAGGGTGAAGACGAAACGGCGTGCAAGATGATGTAGATGGTTCCTAGGCACGGTAAGGAATTTATCTGTCTTGGAGCCGAACCTCTGCCCGTGGGTGAGCCTGCACATAAATATTTCGCAACTCATCCTCTCTGACAGCTGTATATCTCTGAGTGTTCCGGATCGAGACATGCCCCAATAGTTCTTGTACGTATCGAATATCAGCGCCATTAATCAACATGTGGGTAGCGCATGAATGCCGCAACACGTGCGGGGTTAACGCATCTCCCAACCCGACTTTGTCGCCGTGGTAACGAACAACCCTCCAAGCACCCATGCGAGAGAGTTGAGTTCCTCTTTTCGGCCCACCAACACTCAGAAAAACTGCAGTCTCAGCTCCTCTGCGGTCAGCGCCTCGGAGACCTAACACAGCGTTTCGCCCAACGCCGCTCATCCACTGAGACAGGCAATCGGCGGCTGGTGACCCGAGCGGAACAATTCGTTCCCTTCTGCCCTTACCAAAAACCCGGAGAAGCTGGCCATCTAGGTCAACGTCATCGACCTGAAGCCCGACAAGTTCCCCGACACGTAACCCACAACCGTAGAGAACTTCGAGAATTGCCCTATCCCTATAAGTGACTGGCTCCTCCCCTACTGGAGACTCCAGCAGTAACTGGATTTGGTCAATTGTCAAAGCCTTCGGGCTGCCGTCAGGGACTGTTGGAACTGCGACTTCAGCACTCGGGTCCTCCGATAAGACCTCCTGTTCATAGACGAGGAAGCTAAAGAACTGACGAATCGCTACCACTGTCCGTGCCACCGTCGACAGCTGATAATCCGAATCGCGTATGTGAGCAACGTATGAAACTATTTGGTCTTCGGTAGTGGTAGCTAATGCGCCACCATCAGCGTGTAGCCAGCTACAGAAGGAACGCAGATCTCGCCCATAGGCTTCTTTGGTTGACTCCACGAGTCCTTTGTTCGCGACAACCCACTTCAGAAAGTCCTCTAACCAACGCTCGTCTTCGGACAGGTCCATGTGACTACAAGGTTAATCTTCGTTGGAGCAACGATAGGCCCGCAACAGTTTTGGCATCGGTGATGTAGCCACTTGAGATCATCCGATCAATCTCCTTCAACGCAACCGCTTCAACCGTCATGGACTTCTCTTCAACCCCATCCGCTTGACGTTCGGTCCATTCGAGATCAGTTCCTAGGTACAGAGAAATGGATTCATCGCTAAATCCCACAGCGGTCGCCAACGTCACCAGATGTTCTAAGTGACGAGCAATGCACCCCACTTCTTCTTCTAATTCTCGGCGAGCAGTTTCTATCTCCGACTCTCCGTCTTTGTCTCTCAACCCTGCGGGTAGCTCGAGAAGCCACCCGGCAAGAGGTGTCCGAAATTGACGAACAAGGAATACATGCTCTCCATCGTCAGCAAGCGGAACAACAGCTACGGCGCCTCGATGTCGGACTATGTCTCTTTCGAAAAACTCCCCCGACGAATCAGACCACCGTGTTGCATATAGATCGAAGGCGTAACCGGAGTGAATTAGTTCTTCAGAAACGAGAGAGAATTCGGGGTCGGGTGTGCCGACCATATATCAATCCACCGACTCTGATCTTGGCTCCAACAGCTTCGGATTTCGCCCCTCCGCCCTGGACAAAGCCGCCGCCACGAGACCCCTAAAAAGTGGAGCCGGCCGGTCCGGACGGCTTTTGAATTCTGGATGTGCCTGTGTGCCCACCCAGAACGGATGGGCTTCTAACTCGACAAACTCCACTAGCCGCTCATCGGGCGACAAACCACTGCATTTCAGGCCGTGCTCTTCCATCGGGGCGCGATAATCATTATTCACTTCGTAACGGTGTCGGTGTCGTTCGTAGGTCAAGGCCTCTCCATACATCGCCGAGACCTTCGTCCCTTCAAGCAGCCGGGCCGGATACAAGCCAAGCCTCATTGTTCCGCCCATGTCGGTTACGTCACGTTGGGAATCCATTAGGTCAACCACCGGATGAGCAGTGGTCGGGTCGAATTCTCGGCTGTTGGCGCCAACTAGCCCAAGTTCGTTACGGCAGAATTCTGTGACCATGACCTGCAGACCTAAGCAGATACCCAAACATGGAATGTCATTTTCTCTGGCATAACGAGCCGCAGCAATCTTCCCCTCGGTACCTCGTTCTCCAAAACCTCCCGGAATAATCATCCCGTCTAAATGAGAAAGGCGGCCTCCTGCCAAGAGACCCTCAACTTCTTCTGCCTGAATCCAATCGATCTCGACATCCGCTGAGTGGTCATACCCGCCGTGACGTAACGCTTCGACCACCGACATGTACGCATCGGGAAGACTTACGTACTTGCCGATGATGCCTATGCAGATCTTCGAGGTTGAGCCTTCGATGCGATCAACCAATGAAGACCATGACCGAAGGTCTGGTTCAAGGTCCGAAAGGCCGAGAATTTCACATACATAACGGTCAAGCCCCTCTTGATGAAGAATTAAAGGAACTTCATAAAGGTTTGATGCGTCGGGGGCATTAACGACGCCAGAAAGTTCCACGTCGCATAGCCGCGAGATTTTCTCTCGTAACGCTGTGTCGATCGGCTCCTCGCTGCGCAACACCACCGCATCGGGTTGAATTCCGCGACTTCGCAGCTCAGTCACTGAGTGTTGCGTTGGTTTGGTTTTCTGTTCGCCCGATGGGCCGATGAAAGGCACCAGGGTGACGTGGACGTAACAGACGTTGTCCCTTCCAGCGTCCAAACGCATTTGTCTAATTGCTTCTAGGAACGGGAGGATTTCAATATCTCCGGCTGTTCCTCCGACCTCTGTTATGACTACATCCGTGTCAGCCGTAGCTAGCCTTCGAATTCGTCTCTTTATTTCGTCAGTAATGTGCGGAATTACTTGAACCGTCTTACCCAGGTAATCGCCATGGCGTTCAGCTGCTAGTACTGCCTGGTAGATCGACCCAGTGGTCGCATTGGAGTCTTTGGTTAATGGTTCATCAATAAAACGTTCGTAATGACCTAGATCTAAGTCTGTCTCGCCACCGTCATCGGTCACAAAGACTTCGCCATGTTCAAAGGGATTCATAGTGCCCGGATCGACATTGATATACGGGTCGAACTTCTGCATGGTCACCCTTAGGCCTCGCGCCTTCAATAGCCGCCCCAAGGAGGAACCGGTTATTCCTTTACCGAGTCCGCTCGCGACCCCACCGGTAACGAAGATGTGTTTAGTCATGGTCGAGATCCCGCTGCACTGGAAGAGAATTTAGCGGTTCAACTCTCCAATGTTGTTGACCTTATGCAACAGTTTTCTGGAACTGCCATATTGAGCTTCGACTTGTTGGCGAACTTAAGCGTTCGATTCCTTCCGACCCACCCGGTCTAAGCGACTCAGTAACGGGTTGTCTGCAATGACTTGGCTAAACGAAGTTCGCTCACTCGCAAGGTTGAAACCAGCCAGCAGCGCCAAGACAATCCACTGAATCGTTGACGTGCTCACCAGAACAGTGCAAAACCCGAGGATGGCGCCTGTCGCGTTAACCCCAGTATCACCCTGCATGTGTCGTTCAATTAGCTCCGATGGCATCAATCCCGTGCTTATTCCGACAACTCCGGCGGCCCACACAAGGTGGACACCGGCGTACGAATCACCCCAAATAAAAACCGAAACTAAAAGAATAGCGAACCACAACAAGGAAACTTTTGACGAACGAGCGGGCGCCCGGTCAAAAAGGTTTAACAGATTGGCGCTTAACGCGACGATTGCTGCACCTCGCGTTAATCCCACCAAACCAGTATCGATGTCAGCAATGAACACTGCCGCAAGAGAGACGAGAACACCTCCAACTAGTTTGACCAGTCCGGTTGTCACCGCTCTTTCGGAAACAGCTGACCGAAGGTGGCCCTCGAATCCCCCTCCAGCATTTCCTGACTTGATGTCATCAAAGAATCCCAAAATTCCGAACACCAGAACGAGCAACAACACTGCAATCGCATGCGAGCCATAGAGAGAAGGTCTGAATCCCCAATACAAGTTTCCAATAATCAGAACTTCTAACGCGACTACGAAGATCCCGGAAATACCAAAAATCGAGACGCCACGATAGTTCTGCTTCTGCAAACCAGGGCTCTTAAGCAGAGAGCCGAGGCGTCCCCAAGCAAGCAACGCTGCTATTAGACCTACGACGAAGACACCTAAAGTTAGAATCACCGTTTGAATCTCCTGACTAAAGACCGAAGGATCGACTCTAGAGTGCACCGCCACCCGAGGCGGGCCGCGGACGCTCGCGTCAGGTCTCCTAATTGTCTTGCTCGATGAAGAACGTCTTGGATCCCTCTTCCTGTCGGGGAGTGCACGAGCGCTACCGGCATCTCCAAGATCCTTTCGCCGGCTACGTCTGCGTCGATTGTTAGCCCTACTTCTAGTCCGAATCCATCTGCCAACGTTAACGATCGCATCAAGGCCCCATTAACTGCGCGCTGACCTGATAGTGGCTCCATAAAACTGTGTCCAGTCGCTTCCATCAGCAGTTCAGCCGCTGCAAGTTTGGCCAAACCAAATCCCTTGGACCTTCCCTCCGCCGGAAATATAGCAATTGTCATATCGGCTTTATCTTCAATCAACGGCTCCAACAATTCGGTCGCGTGAGCTGCCGATGCTCCCAAATCTGCATCTACGAGAAGGTAGCTGTCCGGAGCGCCTGAAGATGCTATACCCGCTGCTACCGCGCCACCTTTACCGATATTTGATTCTAAAACGACCACCCTCGCTCCAGCCTTCGCTGCGCTTTCACCGGTGCCATCTACCGAGGCATCGTCAACAACCAATACCTCCCCAACCGCCTCAGTCTCGATTAAAGCTGTGACAGTTGCAGCTATAGAGTCAATGCTGTTTCTTGCTGGAATTATCGCGACCACATGGGTCATTTCGGGAACCGTTCTTCAGCAGTCGACAAACTTCCGTAGTGGCCCACTACTGGTAAACGGCTGAGGCCGACCAGAAGCCCTAATCGATCTTCCACAGAGCCAATCTCATCGAAGGTCGACCAGGTTTCAGCAAGCTCTGCTTCATTGCGAACCTTGTTCACCGCTTCACCCATCGACGAAGTCTCATTTGCAATTTCAATCATCGCTCCCATGCCCTGCTGCCCCCGGTCGGTGAGTTCCTTGAGCAGCGGTATGAATAGCTCTTGGTGGAGGCCCATGTGGGCACTGTCATTGACGAAAATCAGCCTGCTATCTGAATTCTCGAGCGGATCGAAAGTCGTTGATGACCCGTACCGGTCGTGACGTAAGAGCCCTAAGTAGCGCATCTGATTAATCGCTTCGTTAACCATCTGGTCGTCTTCGTCGTTCGCTTCCTCATGATCTTTCAACCAAGCAGCGATATGGGAAACCGTTAAGCCGGGTATCTCTTCAGAACTGGGTTCAACTCCGAAGAGGTCAGCTAAAGCCATTAAGGTTTCTGACTTCTCGAAGCTCATTGCTGGTCGAATCCAGAGGGTCCCGAGGTAGTGGCCATCAGATCCGGCCAGAATTTCGCGTATCTCTGATATAGCTAATAGATCAACTCCAGTTGGAGCCACAATTACCCAGGACGTTCCTTCTAGACGGTCTCTGGGCATGAGGGTTTCGATCGTATTCAGGGCGAGAGCGTTATCTTTTCGTTCGGCGTCGCTTTGTTCACGGATCGCATTAACTTCCTCACCCGCGGAACGGCGCAGACGTTCTAGCTGCGCATCGTGGATTTGTGCTTCTTGAAGCCATTCAACCCGAAGCACTTCAAGCTCTTCCTCTGCGCTTTTCTTGCCAGCAACGGCTTGGTCTTTAATATCGATGGCGGCGTCTCGATCTATTTTGAATTCATTTACCTGATCTTCAAGCTCGTTTACCAATATTGAATCAACAAATGTAGAACCCAATGCCAGGCCGATGCCCAAAGCTAGAAAAACAGCGACAACGCTGACGATGTGATAGCGGAGATTTATCATTTATTCATCACATCCCTAAATTGAGCCAGAGGGTTCTGAGGAGCAGCCGAACAGGTTCAGTTACCACAGCTATAACAGCCAGAGTAAAGATCGCCGACAGAACCAACAAAGCTAAATCTCGTTTACGAACCTGCGTACGATAAAGGCGGCCAACTCCCTTAGCGTCAACCAAAATTGATGAGACCTTCATACGAGTCAAGAAAGTGGATGCCATACCCCTGCGGCCTTTGTCAAAAAAGTCAGCCATAGACGTATGCGATCCCACCAACACGATCAATTCGGCACTTTCCTCGAAGGCGATTCGCATCGCTATATCTTCGCTAGTGCCGACGCCTTCAACGACTGAATAGTCGAAGCCGAGACGTTCCAGCCGCGTCGCCCCAGGTGCCACTCCTCCAGGGTAAGCGTGAACTAGTAGTTGGGCGCCACAGTCCAAAGCCTCCCTTGAAACAGAATCAAAATCGCCCAATATGAGATCAGGGGTAAGACCCACTTCCAATAGCGCATCAGCCCCGCCATCAACCCCAATTAACACTGGTCGCATTTCGCTTACATAACCCGACCTTTTCAGTGTTGATAGGTCTTCGCGATAGTCGATACCTCGAACAACCACTAACACCTGCCTTTGAGCAAGGCTGCTTGAAATTTCAGGAAGGTCTAAATCGTCGGTTATGAGTTCTGGCTCATCTGCCAGATACTGGAGGGTGTTAGTTGCAAATTCGCCAAGTTGTTCTCGGACTGCTTCTCTCGCCAACTCCAGGCGGCGTTCCAATTCAACGATGGTTGGCCTAACACCTTTTCCAACCTGTCGATCGTCAAAAAAAACTTTGTCCTTAACGACCGTAACTGCTTCACCTTCTCTGATGTTGTTAAAAGCGCTGACCCCAATCCCATCTATGAGTGGGATACCCGATTTCAGCAGCACAAGAGCACCCTGAGCTGGGTACTTTCCCGACAGACTTTGTGAAGCATTAAGCACCGCAGAAACCCGAGCTGACACCAAACCCTGTGCAGCGACGCGGTCTAGGTCTTCATGTTGGATTACTGCAATATCTCCTGAACGTAATCGCGGAATAAGGTTTTTAGTTCGACGATCAACACGGGCCGTCGCCTTGAAACTTCCAACGTTTATGTGGCTCTCTCGGCGTCTCAATCTCACTTATCGCTCCGCTCAAGATGTGCTCTTGCAAGTAACTCCGCTGCGTGTTGGTTCCCGCTGGCAGAATCGGGCTGTCCCGCAAGCATCCGCGTCAGTTCTCTTACACGATCCTCGCCTTCTACCTTCGTGACGGTGGATACGACGGTCGACCCATCATCCTTTTTGTCCACGACTAGGTGGCGATCACCGTAGGCGGCAACCTGCGGCAAGTGAGTAACGACGAGAACCTGGTGTGTTCCACCCAATCGGCCTAATGCTTTACCTACAGCTAATGCTGCACTTCCTCCAATACCAGCGTCCACCTCATCGAATACGAGGCTGGGAGGTCCTGATGTCAGTACAAGTCGCAACGACAACATGACTCTTGCTAGCTCACCCCCCGAAGCGACTTTTGATAGGCCGTGCCACTTACTTCCGCTATTGGCACGAAACATAATCTCGACATCGTCGGCTGGATCTTCTCCTCGAACCTCAACCGACAACTCAGCATTTTCTAATGCGAGTTCTGGTAGGTAGTGACTCACTTCTTTTGAAAATAATGGTGCTGAAGCTCGCCGGTCCTTCGCCACTTGTTTTGACATCGCCGAGATCCGGGATCGCACTTCGGCTAGTTGAGCTTCAAGCTCTGCAGCGTTGGCTTCATGGTTCTGCAGCTGCTCGAGGCGCTCCGAAGCTTTCAATCGATAATCAATCACTTCATTGATTGTGTCTCCGTACTTGCGTTGCAGGTCAAGCAAGAGTTGGCGACGCTCGCGGACTTCTGTCAGCCTCTGTGGGTCATCTTCAATCGAATCCACCAAATCTCGCATTAATTCAGCCACGTCAGTAACTTCGGCCTGCAATCCGCGCAGCCTTTCCGTCAGCTCCCTATAGGGTGCGCGATCAGCCAAATTACTGATGATCGATCCAAAAGAATCGATCAAGCCGTCGTCACCACTTATCGACTCGCGAGCCTGGCTCCCAGATTCGATGTGAGCTGATGCGTCAGCAAGCAGCTCTTCTAATTTGGCTAACTCATTTAGCTCATTCGGGTCGTCCAGCTGGGCTTGTTCCATCTCCTCGACTTGGAACTTCAATAGGTCGATTTCGTGGGCCCGAGATCTTGCATCGCCGCCTAATTCTTCGATCGCTTCGAGCAGGCGACGCTCATCGCTTCGAGCTTCTACGAGGGGGCCCAGGTCAATCTGACCATATTGGTCTAGCGCCGAACGTTGGACTTTCGGTTGCAAAAGCGATTGATGTTCGTGCTGACCATGTAAATCAACCAATGTCAGGCCAATCTCAGATAGTTGGCTCATTCCGGCGAGTCCTCCATCGAGATAGGCCCTACTGCGACCTTCAGCTGGAATTACTCGCCCGAGGATGATCTCATCCCCATCCAATGTTTGGAATCGACCCTCAACTACCGCCTGGTCTGCCCCGTTGCGCACCATTGAAGGGTCTGCCCTGCCGCCGGTGAGAAGTTGTATTGCTTGAACGACCATCGTCTTGCCGGCACCGGTTTCGCCCGTAAGCACTGTTACTCCCGGACCTAGAACTAACGACGAGGATTCAATAACTCCAAGGTTCTGGACGGAAAGTTCCAGAAGCATTAGCGGTCCTTCAAACCAAACTTTTGTTTCAGCACTTGTTGAAAACCTCCAGAACCGGAGGTAACCAACCGCGCAATAACCTCTGCTCGCGACGTCATCATCACATCCCCATCGCTTAACGCCGCCACACTTCGCCCGTCAACAGAGAGGTTTGCCTCACGCTCCCCTATTACCGAAATCCGAATCTCTGTGTCGGGACGCAAAACCAATGAGCGATCAAACAGCATGTGTGGCGCGACTGGGGTTAATTGGAGTGACCAGTGAGTGGGTGCAACGATTGACCCGCGAGCAGACAAATTGTATGCAGTTGATCCAGTCGGGGTAGAAACTATAAGACCATCGCCAGCGTAAATCGCGAACGGAGAGTCGTCGATTGTGACTTCTAGGCGAACTGTGTGCCCTTGGGATTTCTTCTCAACCACGGCCTCATTCAGTCCGACCCAAGGACCTTCGCTTCCGCCGTCTGACCTTTGGATCTCACTTTGGATCATTAGGCGCTCTTCGACTGGGAGTTCCCCACGTAAAGCTTTGTCAACAGCAGTCTGGGCTTCGTCCGCTTCGAATTCAGTTAAATAACCGAGGTGTCCCACGTTGACGCCAAGAACGGGGACGCCATACTGAGCGACTCGTTCAAAGGTACGGAGCATGGTCCCATCCCCGCCAATGCTGACCGCTAGATCGGCGCCGTCTGCCAAGGCTTCTTCGACACACCCGAGATCCACTCTGTCGACCATGGATGATTCCGCTTTGTCGAGACGCACGGTATGGCCAGATGTCTCTAGATGATCAATAAGTGCACCTGCCAACTCGTGCGATTCGTTTCGTTCAGGGTGCAACATTATGCAAATGACACTCATAACGAACCTACAACTCGGGCTTCTTCAACTACCTGCTCTATCGATGCAACTTCTAGCGATACCTGAGATCCGTTTTGACAATGGACAAGGAATTCGGTGTTCCCGCTAGCGCCGCGAAGTGGTGAGACCATCACACTTATCACCCCAAACTTCGCTTCCGAAACACACGCTGATACTTCCTTGAGAACTCTGTGCCAGATCTCGGGGTTTTTGATTACCCCTTGACCCCGAGTCGCCTCGACTCGACCTGCCTCAAACTGTGGCTTTACCAGCATAAGTAGGTCTCCATCCGGTTCACACAAACTCGTAAGTCTTGGCAACACGACTTTGAGCGATATGAAAGAAAGGTCAGCTACCACAAGGGGCGCGGGGCCTCCGATTTGTGAGACGTCAATGTGTCTGACATTGGTGCGTTCGAAAACCTTAACTTTTTCGTTTTCGCGCAAACCATGGTCAAGCTGACCATACCCAACGTCGATAGAGACAACCTCTATGGCACCCCGCTGCAGTACACAATCGGTGAAACCTCCAGTGGATGCACCTACATCAATTACTCGTTTTCCGGCAGGGTCGATTCGAAATTCAGTCAATGCTGCATCCAGTTTGTCTCCCCCCCTTGACACAAATCTAGGCTTACTTCCGACAAGGACGATGGGATCTCCATTAGCCACTAAGGACGCGGGCTTGCGAGCTAAGGCGCCTTTCACCAGAACTCCGTCTGCCTCAATAAGTTCTTTAGCTTTAGTTCTATTGGGTGCAAGACCCCGCCGCACCATTTCAATATCGAGTCGGCGTCGCGTCATGATGAACGTCTCGGAGGGTTTACCGTCAGCATCTGCACACAAGTCGAAGCTACCAGCAGGCTTGTGATATTTGGGATGACTTCGGTGCGTCGCCAGCTACTGCGGATTCAAGACCACTTCGACCAAGGCCCGCAGGTCATCGGCGATGAAGTCAGGTTTTGGTTTACATCTCGTTGACTCTTCAGCAGAAGTAACGCCCGAGAGGACTAACCCAAAATCGAACCCAAGTTCAGCGGCTAACAACCCATCTGTCGCGGGGAGATCTCCGACAACGATGTTTCCCGGAGTATTACGTTCGAGCCCTAACCAGTCGAGGGCTAGATCCGCTATCGGGCCATGGGGCTTTCCCGCGATCGTCGCTTCTGTTTTTCCTGCGACTGCGACTGCTGCAGTTAAGGAGCCGTTGCCGGGTAGCAACCCTCCGGGTATCGGGTATGTGGGATCATTATTGGTTGAGATTAGGCGCGCTCCACCGTGAAGGGCATTAGCCGCCGCCGCTAGTCGATGGAAATTGAATTCTCGATGAAAGCCGACGACGACAGCATCAACAGGCCCATTAAAAACCATTTCGTCTTCCGGGTCGAGAGGCAACGCTCCGCGCTCTTCAACCGCTTCCACAACGCCTTCCCCAGCGCAAACCATTACTCGTTCACCTGCATTAACTAATGACGCAGCGGCCATTGCAGACGTAAGAACTCGATCCCGCGACTCTATGCCGCACGATTCGAGTTTATTTTCAGCTTGTCGCTTGGTGAGAGCTGAAAAGTTAGTGACAAAAAGGATCTGGTGGCCCGCTGCATCAAGACGTTCTATAGCTTGAGCAGCTCCATCAATCGGCCGGTCTGCTAACCAAACGACTCCGTCGAGATCTAGGATCCAGGCGATTTTACTCAGACCTGCCAGGTGCCGCGAGACCTAAGCAAAGAGGATAGGTCCCCTGCGCCTTTGTCGTTTTGCGCCATAGCAAGCTGGGCGGTGGAGGATGTCGCGTATTCGATTCTCTCTACTGCCCGAAAAACGCCAATTGGTGTCGGTTCAAAGGGGCCTCGAGATAGGCGACTCAACATAAATGCGGTTGACGGGTCAGGTTTAGTCTCGTCGTGCACCAAAAGAGCGCTCTCACCTACATCCGCTACGGAAACTACCTTGGCGGTTCCATTATCAATGACTACGCCAAACTCACCATCGGCACCAAACTTGACCGGTTTGCCATGCTCCAGCGTGATTAAGTTGCTGTCGCGGTTCCCCTTTTTGGTTATGCCCTCCCATGCTCCATCATTGAAAACGTTGCAGTTTTGAAAGACCTCTACGATTGAAGCGCCCTTGTGGTCGTGGGCCCGACGGAACATCTCCATCATGTGCTGGCGATCCATATCGTGCGTGCGCGCCACGAATGAAGCTTCAGCGCCCAACGCCACCGACATCGGGTTAAATGGTGAATCCACAGAACCCATCGGTGAACTCTTCGTAACCTTGCCAACCTCACTAGTTGGCGAGAACTGGCCCTTTGTCAAGCCGTAAATCATGTTGTTAAACAGCAGAATGTTCAAATTTACATTTCTCCGCAGAGCATGGATGAGATGATTTCCGCCGATGGACATCATGTCGCCATCACCGCCAATGACCCACACATCTAGATCAGGACGCGCCATGGCAAGGCCTGTGGCGATAGCTGGAGCTCGTCCATGAATACCGTGCATCCCGTAGGTGTTCATGTAGTAGGGAAAGCGAGCTGCGCAACCAATTCCAGAAACGAAGACCGTATTCTCACGATCGACTTCCAATTCAGGCATCAGCATTCGCATAGCAGTCAAGATGGAATAGTCACCGCACCCTGGACACCAACGAACTTCTTGGTCAGTTGCCCAATCGGCTGGTTCTGTACGCGTAGAGGTATCAGTCATAGTTATTACCTATGGTCCTTTAGGAAGCTTCGATCGCTTGGAGCGCCGCCGATTCTATTTCGGCAGTCGTGAAGGGAACACCGTTCATTTTGTTGACTGGTTTGACATCTAGTAGGTACTTGGCCCTGACTAAGTCAACCAGTTGCCCTGCATTCATTTCGGGGCAAATTACCGTCTCGAATTTGGAAAGAACTTCTCCCAAGTTTTTCGGGAACGGGTTCAAATGGGTGAGATGGACATGCGCTACTTTCTTGCCGGCTGCTTGAAGTCGATCCACTGCAGCATCTATCGCTCCCCACGTCGAGCCCCATCCCAACATGCAGAAGTCCGCATCTGGATCTCCTGCGACCTCGACGTCAGGCACGTCTATACCTTCGATTTTGGCTGCTCGAAGATCAACCATCTTTTGGTGATTCGCTGGGTCATAGCTGATGTTTCCAGACTCATCCTCTTTTTCTATGCCACCTATGCGATGCATGAGGTCAGGAGTTCCTGGTATCGCCCATGGACGTGCCAATGTTTCGCTGTCTCGCAAGTATGGCAAGAAGATCCCATCACCATCTTCATTAGTTCCGTTAAAGCCAGTGTGGAAGTCAACGCCTATGTCAGGTAACGAATCGATGTCTGGTAACAACCAAGGCTCAGAACTTGTAGCTAGGTAACCATCGCTCAGAAGCATCACTGGTGTCCGGTAACGCAAAGCTATGCGGCAGGCCTCTATCGCAGCGTTAAAGCAATCTGCCGGACTTTTTGGAGCCACGATGGGCATCGGCGATTCAGAATGACGCCCGTACATCGCCATCAGCAGGTCAGCCTGCTCCGGCTTTGTCGGTAACCCGGTTGACGGCCCACCTCTCTGGATATCAATCACAACCAGCGGCAGTTCAAGACTCACTGCTAACCCAAGCGTTTCACCCTTCAAAGCAACGCCTGGTCCGGAGGTCGTCGTAAAGGCAAGAGCTCCACCAAAAGCTGCGCCGACTGCCGAGGCCGCGGCGGCTATCTCATCTTCGGCTTGGAAAGTTCTCACACCGAAGTGCTTTAGTTCCGATAAATCATGGAGTATGTCTGAGGCTGGCGTGATTGGGTAAGAACCAAGAAACACCGGGAGACGGGCTAATTGGCCAGCCGCTGCGCAGCCCCAGGCTAAAGCCGTATTTCCATTGACGTTGGTGTACTCGCCTTTTGGTAATTCAGCGGGTTTGATCTCGTAATGCGATTCGAAAAGCTCCGCTGTCTCGCCAAAATTGTAGCCAGCGTGGAACGCTGCCTCGTTGGCTTTAATGACTAACTCTTTCCCCCGGAACTTGGTGCCAATGAACTCCATGGTCGGTTCAACAGGCCGCGTATACATCCACGAGATAAGGCCTAAAGCGAAAAAGTTCTTCGAACGTTCTGCGTCACGGGGCTTTACTCCATGTTCGGCAACGGCGTCCCTGGTGATCTGACTCATTGGAACCGGGTAACTTCTGTACCCATCCAGACTTCCGTCTTCTAGCGGATTGCTTTCATATCCGGCCTTCTCGAGGTTCTTCTCGCTGAAGGCATCGGTGTTAATAATGATGGCCCCGCCTTGCACCAAGTTGTGCAATTGGGCTTTGAGCGCCGCCGGATTCATCGCGACTAGGACAGTCGGGGCATCACCCGGCGTCGTAATAGCAAAATCAGAAATACGGACCTGGAAAGCTGAAACGCCTGCGAGTGTCCCTTGTGGGGCTCGAATCTCAGCGGGGAACTCTGGCAAAGTCGCAAGGTCGTTGCCAAGGGCAGCCGAAATGCTGGTGAACTGGTCACCAGTCAATTGCATGCCGTCGCCGGAGTCGCCGGCGAACCGAATAATTACCTCATCAAGCTCTTGAAGAGGTAGTTCTCGAGGTGCTGTGTCGGTCACTGACCCTCCCAGGGGATGGTGGTCGTCCGAGATCGAACTTTATACCCACCACGCGTTAAATACTCGCCAAAAACCAGGTACTTCATATCGTAAGCTCAGGCGACGGTAATTGATTCATTGAGGTACACATCTTGAATGGCGTTTAAGAGATCGACACCTTCTTGCATGGGCCTCTGAAAGGCCTTGCGCCCAGAGATCAATCCAAGGCCGCCGGCTCGTTTATTGACCACTGCAGTCATGACCGCTTCGGCCATATCGGTCGCTCCGGAACTAGCGCCCCCGCTATTGATCAGCCCGATTCTTCCCATATAACAGTTGGCTACTTGCCACCGACAAAGGTCAATCGGGTGGTCCGAGGTCAGCTTGTCATAAACGTCGGCATGGGTTTTTCCGAAGCCCTTTATGAGGTTGAAAGCTCCATTGGTTTCGGGCAACTTCTGCTTAATTATGTCAGCTTCTATCGTGACGCCAATGTGATTCGCTTGGGCGGTGGCATCAGCAGCCACATGATTATCTTGATCTTCGGTATCTATACCGCTGTTGCGCAAGTAGCACCACAGAACGGTGAACATGCCTAGCTGGTGTGCTCTCTCGAAAGCCTCAGCGGTTTCTTGAATTTGTCGACCACTTTCTTCACTTCCAAAGTAAATAGTGGCGCCTACTCCAGCTGCCCCCAGCTCATGTGCTTGGTCTACGGAACCGAACATTATTTGGTCGTATGTAGCCGGGTAAGTTAGTAGTTCGTTGTGGTTTAACTTAACGATGAACGGGATCCGGTGCGCGTACTTTCGGCTAACGGCGCCCAATACGCCAAACGTAGTGGCCACCGCGTTGCATCCGCCCTCGATGGCTAGCTCCACGATGTTGGCCGGGTCAAAATAGATGGGATTAGGCGCAAAGGATGCGGCGGCTGAGTGTTCTATGCCTTGGTCGACAGGCAGGATCGACACAAATCCAGAATCGGCAAGCCTGCCACTACTCAACAGTGCCTGCATATTTCTCATCACCTGAGGTGACCGATCGGTAGCAGACAACACATCAGTGACGAAATCTGGACCAGGAAGGGTGAGTAAATCCTGGGAAATCGTCTCGCATTTATGTTCAAGAAGATAAGTCGCCTTATCTCCGAGTAAACCTTCGATGTCGAGGCTCACGGCACGACTCCTTAGGTAGGCAATAAGTAGGTCATATCGGGGTATTCGGGCCGAGGTAAATCGTAGCCGCGGTGCGCCTTGAAAAGGTTGAGGCAAGCTTTAGATTTTGAAGTTCTACTAAAGGACGTTTACGACAGCGAATCCAATCGATCGGAAACGTCGGCATATCCCGGTTCAACCTGTTCGATTCGCTCAAAACCACGCCGGGCGCGCTGATGGTCACCAGCGCTTTCGTACAGGGCCGCTAACGCATACCAAAGTCTCACATGATGATCGCGAGGCTTTTTAGGTTTGAGCGGCCCTTGTTCGAGGAGTCTTATCCCGCCAGCAACATCTCCAATGTCCGCCATAGCTCCTGCCATCACTATCCGGCCTTCTGTCATAATCGCTGCTTCGGGTCCGGCTGCCCTCAGGTCATCCCATAACTTTCGAACCAACTTGACCTCTCCCAGGGCACGGTAACAATCCGCCATCACTGGGTATTGGTTGATATCGCCAGTCACATCAGCAAAGTGTTGAAGTCGTTCTAGGGCGTCGCTCCATCTTCCAAGGCGATAGAGGGTCAGACCGTAGAGTTCATGCAGTTCAGGGATTTGGGGATATTTTTTGATCATCGGTCGGAGGAGGTCATCGACCTCTCCAAAGCGATCAGACAGAAAGTGCTCACCCGCTTCAGCAACTCTTCGCAGCAATCGATCGCGTTCCACCTTGGGCAGGTTTTGGGTGTGAGCTGCGTCTAATTCAATTACGGCACCTGAAGGTTTGTTTCGTCGAGAACTTTTCTGTCCGGACTTTTTGTCTCGTCGTTCCCACCTATCGTCATCTCGCGCTGGAGGCGGACCAATGTCATCAGCTACTGGCCGAGGACCACCTGGATCGATACTGGCATTGTGCGCTCCTCGCCGGGCAACGCCTCCCCATTTGGAACCTCTTGCCTGGTCACCAAAATAACGCTCAGGCTTTTCCACTCCTGGGCCGCGTGTCGGCTGTTCAGTGCTTCTCTTGGGCGCCGCGCGTCCAGGTCCTCGATTGCGGTCGCCGGGTCGACCCGAAGGGCCGCCGCTCGCGCGACCCTTGTTGCCAGTGTCGCGTTTAGGGTCTCTTCGTCCAGCGCCGTTACCGCGCCCATTTCGATTATTCACAGATCTCCATGCTACGGGTCTAACGTCACCGACAGGGCCAGCTTGGCGGTATCGGATATGCGGTGAAATCGAAGGGCCCCGCCGAACCGATCACATCAACAAGTGACATGTCGGACCAACGAGGCCCTTCTTAAGAAAATTCTGGCGGCGACCTACTCTCCCAGGGGGTCTTCCCCCAAGTACCATCGGCGCTGACAGGCTTAACTTCCGTGTTCGGAAAGGGAACGGGTGTTGCCCTGTCGCCATAACCACCAGAAATATGTTGCGCTTTGCAATGACAAAGCACGTTCTTGAGTCAACTCCATCAGAGTCGACAGGTGCGAGGGACGTCTGCCCCTGAGCACTCCATAGCGATGCACGATCCTTCTCTAAAGAAGGTATTTGTTTCCTCGAAACTGAGTATCGAGCCCAAGCCCTCGGCCGATTAGTACCGGTCTGCTGAACACGTCACCGTGCTTACACATCCGGCCTATCAACGTGGTGGTCTGCCACGGGCCTTACCTGGTTATCCAGTGGGAGATCTCATCTCGAAACAGGTTTCGCGCTTAGATGCTTTCAGCGCTTATCCTTCCCGCAGGTCGCCAACCAGCCATGCTCCTGGCGGAACAACTGGCACACGAGAGCTGCGTCCATCCCGGTCCTCTCGTACTAGGGACAGCCTTTCTCAAATCTCCTACGGCTACAGAGGATAGGGACCGAACTGTCTCACGACGTTCTAAACCCAGCTCGCGTACCGCTTTAATGGGCGAACAGCCCAACCCTTGGGACCTGCTTCAGCCCCAGGATGCGAT